>Ga0075530_1000407_pt1 | contig 20306 bp, 17 predicted proteins | sample NGEPerD_2_FD_75101 | JGI IMG/M metagenome (GOLD analysis project Ga0075530, IMG submission 75101) | Arctic peat soil microbial communities from the Barrow Environmental Observatory site, Barrow, Alaska, USA - NGEE PermafrostL1-D | ecosystem: Environmental > Terrestrial > Soil > Wetlands > Peat ... | reverse complement strand
TGGGCCCGCCGGTGATCGTCGGACGACCCTCGAACCAGTGACGCTGCCGCAGGGCCGGGTGCTCCCGCCGGATCCGCAGCGCGGACCGGGTGATCTCGAAGATGTCCAGCCACGCCTGATCAGGGCGCCAGTCCACCCATGAGATCTCGTTGTCCTGGCTGTAGGGGTTGTTGTTGCCCCGCTGCGTCCGCCCCCGCTCGTCGCCGGCGGTGAGCATCGGCACGCCGTTGGACAGGCACAGTGTCGCGATCAGGTTCGCCGCCTGCCGGTGTCGCAGCGCGAGCACGGCCTCGTCGTCCGTCTCGCCCTCGACGCCGCAGTTCCACGACCGGTTGTTGTCGGTGCCGTCGCGGTCGCTCTCGCCGTTGGCCTCGTTGTGCTTCCTGTCATAGGAGACCAGGTCGCGCAGGGTGAAGCCGTCGTGGGCGGTGATGAAGTTGATCGAGGCGTACGGCGACCGCCCGTCGTCGAGGTAGAGGTCCGAGGAACCCGCGAGTCGCGTCGCGACCGTGCGCACTCCGTCACTGGAGGAACGCCAGAAGTCCCGCATGGTGTCGCGGAACTGGTCGTTCCACTCCACCCACGGCGGCGGGAACTCGCCGACGCGGTAGCCGTCCATCGAGGTGTCCCAGGGCTCTGCGATCAGCTTCGCGTGCCGCAGCACGGGGTCCTGCCCGATCGTGGTCAGGAAGTGGCAGGCCATGTCCACCGACTGACCCGTGCGTGCGAGCGCCGAGGCGAGGTCGAACCGGAATCCGTCGACGTGCATCTCGCTCACCCAGTAGCGCAACGAGTCCAGGATCAGCCGGAGCGCGGCCGGGTTGTCGGTGTCGACCGTGTTCCCGCAGCCGGTGATGTCCCAGTAGGCGTCCGGCTGGTGGTGGTCCCTGGGGTCCGGGGCGACTCGCTCGTAGAAACCCAGGTCGTCGAGACCACGGAAGCTCAGCGTGGGACCGCTCGCTCCCGCCTCGGCGGTGTGGTTGTAGACCACGTCGAGGATCACCTCGATACCGGCGGCGTGCAGGTTCTTCACCATCTGCTTGAACTCGGTGACCTGCTGGCCGCGGTCGCCTGAGGAGGAGTACGCCGAGTGCGGGGCGAAGTAGCCGATCGAGTTGTAGCCCCAGTAGTTGCTGAGCCCGTGCTGGGCGAGATGCGGCTCGGAGACGAACTCGTGGATCGGCAGCAGCTCCACATCCGTGACGCCCAGGTCGCGCAGGTAGTCGGTGACGACCGGGTGACCCAGCCCGGCATACGTGCCGCGCAGCTCCTCGGGGATCCGGTCGTGCAGCTTGGTGAAGCCCTTGACGTGCAGCTCGTAGATGACGGTGTCGCGCCAGCGCCGTTGCATCGGCTTCTCGCCGCCCCAGTCGAAGTCGTCGTGGACCACGACCGCCTTGGCGACGTACGGCGCGGAGTCCTGGTCATCGCGGTCCGCCAGATGGTCCTCCCCGTCAGCGGTCCGTACGTGTCCGAAGACCGGCGGCTCGGTCCGGAAGCCACCGGAAACGGCCCTGGCATAGGGGTCCAGCAGGAGCTTCGCCGGGTTGGACCGCAGGCCCGCGCCGGGATCCCACGGGCCGTCGACCCGGAAGCCGTAGCGCTGTCCCCGGGCGATCCCGGGAAGGGCGCCGTGCCAGATGCCGAGGGTGTGCTCGGTGAGCTCGTGCCGGGTCTCGGCCAGCTGTCCCTCTGCCGCTTCTCCCTGGGCTGTCAGCCCCTGGGCCGTCTGTCCCTGGGGCGCGTCGTCGAACAGGCAGACCCACATGGCTGTCGCCTCGGGTGCGTGGACCGCGAAGTTCGTGGACTCCTCGCCCCAGGTCGCGCCGAGGGGCCAGGCGCGGCCGGGCCACACCGCGACGCTCTCGTCGGCCGCCGACCAGGTCCCTGGAGTCACCCGGCGATTATGTCGGTCGCGGCACCGGGCGTCCGGCGTACCGGTGAGTCCCCGAGAGATAGGTTGACCCGACCGATGTCAATCTCTCAGAGGAGCAGTCATGGCCGAGTTCGTCCGTCTCGAGGTCGCCGACGGAGTGGGGACCATCCGGCTCGACCGGCCGAAGATGAATGCGCTCGACGCGCAGATGCAGGAGGAGATCCGCGCTGCCGCAGGCGAGGCCTCCGAGCGTGACGGCATCAAGGCAGTCGTGTTGTACGGCGGTGAGAAGGTCTTCGCGGCCGGCGCCGACGTCAAGGAGATGGCCGCGATGTCCTACACGGACATGATCAAGCGCTCCCACAGGCTCAGCAGCGCGTTCACCGCGGTTGCCCGGATCCCCAAGCCCGTCGTTGCCGCGGTCACTGGATTTGCCCTCGGGGGTGGCTGCGAGCTCGCCCTGTGTGCCGACTTCCGGATCGCCGCCGACAACGCCACGCTCGGCCAGCCCGAGGTCCTGCTCGGCATCATCCCGGGCGCCGGCGGCACCCAGCGGCTCAGCCGGCTGGTCGGTCCCAGCCGGGCGAAGGACATCATCTTCACCGGCCGGTTCGTCAAGGCCGAGGAGGCTCTGCAGATCGGTCTGGTCGACCGGCTGATGCCCGCCGAACAGGTCTACGACCAGGCGGTGGCATGGGCGGGACAGTTCGCCGGGGCGGCGTCGTACGCCATCCGCGCGGCCAAGGATTCGATCGACCGGGGACTCGAGGTCGACCTCGACACCGGCCTGGAGATCGAACGCCAGCAGTTCGCCGCCCTGTTCGCCACACAAGATCGAAGTACGGGAATGGACTCTTTCGTCCAGAATGGTCCGGGCAAGGCCCGCTTCGAGGGTAGCTGACCACCATTCGTCCCATTCCGCTCGATCAGCAGGAGTCACCGTGTCGCCGAAAGTCAGCACCGACGAGTCAAAAGGGCGCAAGGCCCGCTTTGGCGCCACCCAGGCCGCCGTACGGTCCAAGGCAGCCCGTGCCGTGCGGATCATCTTTGCGGCGCTTGCCACGATCCTGGCTCTCGGGGCCCTGCTCGTCGTGCTGCGTGAGAACGTCAACCAGGAGAACTCCGTCGTGGAGCTGATCATCAACACGGCGGACACGATCTCCGGTCCCTTCAGCCGCACCGATGGCATCTTCGACTTCTCCGGCAAGAACGCCGTGGCCAAGAACGCCATGCTCAACTGGGGGATCGCAGCGATCGTCTACCTGCTCGTCGGGCGCCTGCTGGCCAACCTGATCGCGCCGAAGAGTGCCCGCTGACGCTGGCTGCGTTGCTGTGACTCGACGGGCTGGCCCGCCAACCTTCCGGCACCAAGCCACCACCCCACACGCTTCGATCGCGAACAAGGCGCTTGCTGCCCTCCCGATTCCAGGGGACCCCGGACATGCCATCGCACGCGTTGGACGACGCTCGCGGACGGCAAACCTTGGCGGCCACCGCACTCTCACCTCTGTGACTGAACCCACCCAAGCCCCGTAGTTCTGACCGTCCGACTGGGCGGTAGCCTCAACCAGGGTCCCGAGAAGGTGCCAGCCACGCTGCGCAGCTCCGCGGGATGCCCCATCCGTCCCTAGTTCAGGAGGGGCCCGTCGAGGGCCGTGTGAGTCATGAACATTGTCGTCTGTGTGAAGTACGTTCCCGATGCCACTGCCGACCGGCACTTCGAGTCGGACAACACCGTGGACCGCGTCGGTGTCCCCGGTCTGCTCTCCGAGCTCGACGAGTACGCCGTCGAGCAGGCGCTGCAGCTCAAGGAAAAGGCTGCTGCTGGTGATGACGGGGAGGACTCCGAGGTGACCGCGCTCACGGTCGGTCCCGAGGATGCCTCGGACGCCATCAAGAAGTCCCTGCAGATGGGCGCCGACAAGGGCGTCCACGTCGTCGATGACGCGATCGCCGGTTCCGACGCGCTGGCCACCTCGCAGGTGCTGGCCGCCGCCATCAAGAAGATCGGCGAGGAGTCACCGGTTGACGTCGTGATCTGCGGGATGTCCTCGACCGACGCCAGCATGGCCGTCGTACCCGCAATGCTGGCCGAGCGTCTCGACCTGCCGCAGGTCACGCTCGGGTCTGTCATCGAGAGCCAGGGCAAGGAGTTCCGGATCAAGCGCGACGGCGACACCTCCACCGAGGTCATCGGCGCGAGCGCACCACTGGTGCTCTCGGTGACCGACCAGTCCGGTGAGGCGCGCTACCCGTCCTTCAAGGGCATCATGGCCGCGAAGAAGAAGCCGCAGGAGACCTGGTCGCTCGGCGACGTCGGCGTGGACGCCGGCGAGGTCGGCCTCGACGCCGCCTGGACAGCGGTCACCGACACCGAGGAGCGCCCGCCCCGCACCCAGGGCGAGATCGTCACCGACGAGGACGGTTCGGGCGCCAAGGCGCTCGTCGAGTTCCTCGCGTCCAAGAAGTTCATCTGACACCCCCCTTCGTGCAGCTGAGTCTGCGCAGCGAGCTACAGGAGATCTGAAGAGCAATGTCTGAAGTTCTGGTACTCGTCGACCACGTCGACGGCAAGGTCCGCAAGCCCACCTACGAGCTGCTCACGATCGCCAAGCGCCTCGGTGAGCCCTCGGCGGTGTTCATCGGTGCCGGCGACAAGGGCGACGCCGTGGTCGAGGCGGTGAAGAAGTACGGCGCCGAGAAGGTCTATGTCGTCGACGACGCACAGATCAAGGGGTACCTCGTGGCCCCCAAGGCCGAGGCACTCCAGCAGATCGCCGAGAAGGCGAGCCCCGCTGCGATCCTGATCCCTTCGAACTCCGAGGGCAAGGAGGTCGCCGCTCGCCTCGCGATCAAGCTGGGTTCTGGCCTGATCACCGACGCCGTCGACGTCGCTGCCTCTGAGGAGGGAGAGGGCCCGGTCACGACGCAGTCGGTCTTCGCCGGCAGCTACACCGTCGAGGCCAGGATCACCACCAGTGCGCCGATCATCACGGTCAAGCCCAACTCCGCGGCTCCCGAAGAGTCCGAGGGTGCCGGCGCGGTGGAGGAGTTCGCAGCGAAGATCTCCGACTCGGCGAAGAAGGCCAAGATCATCGCCTCGCAGCCCCGCAAGTCCTCCGGGCGCCCCGAGCTCAACGAGGCCGCGATCGTGGTCTCGGGCGGGCGTGGCACCGGCGGCGACTTCTCCGAGGTGGAGGGCTTCGCCGACTCGCTCGGTGCTGCCGTGGGCGCCTCGCGCGCTGCTGTGGACTCCGGCTGGATCCCGCACGCCTTCCAGATCGGCCAGACCGGCAAGACCGTCTCGCCGCAGCTCTACATCGCCAACGGCATCTCAGGTGCGATCCAGCACCGCGCGGGCATGCAGACCTCGAAGACCATCGTGGCCGTCAACAAGGACGAAGAGGCCCCGATCTTCGAGCTCGTCGACTTCGGCGTCGTGGGTGACCTGCACACGGTCCTCCCGGCAGCCACCGAGGAGATCACCAAGCGCAAGGGCTGACACAGCGTTCTGCTTCGCCGGGGACGTCATACGAATCGGTGCCTACAGGCCCCAGCTCGTATGACGTCCCGGCGCGTGTTCAGCCGAAGGCACGTCGTACCAGCTCGAGGGCCTCGGTCTGGCCTACCCCCAACGACCTGAGCTTTTCGACGTAGTCGTGCGCTGCCTCACGCGCCGCCCGGTCCACTCCGCCGCCGGTCACCACGCTCCCGGCGCGCCCACGGGTCTCGATCACCCCGAGCGCCTCGAGCTCCCGGTAGGCCCGGGCCGCGGTGTTGGTCGCCAGACCCAGGTCGCCGGCCAGGCGGCGTACGGTCGGCAGCTTGGTGCCGGGCGTTAGCTCACCTGCAAGAACCTGCGCGCGGATCTGCTCGCGAACCTGTGCGTACGGCGGTTCGGCCGCGTTCTGGTCGATTGTGATCATGTGGCCAGCCGCTCTGCTGATGTCCAGACCACCTGATGGGTCGGCAGCTCGGGCCACAGACGCTGGCGGAACCGCAGGTAGAACCGGCCCACGCCGTACATCGTGACCAGCGCCAGGCGGAAGCCTCGCGCGCGTCGGCTGCTGGCGCTGCGGGGGAGCTGGGCCATCAGGAGGAGGGTCAGACACAGTGCGCCGAAGACCACCAGGTTGAACCAGACCATGCGCGACCCCCTTGGCGTGGCACCGATGGTGATCGTACCAAGCGTTGTGTCAATGAGAGGTGTGGCGTGCGAGCTGTGTGATGCGAACCGTGTCAAGCGAACCGTGCGACACAAGCAGATGACCGGACACGCCGTAGTCTTGGCAGGCGATGACCGTCTATCTCGACCACGCGGCGACCACGCCGATCCTCCCCGAAGCTGCAGCAGCGATGACCGCACAGCTGGGTCGGGTCGGCAACGCGTCCTCGCTGCACGCCTCGGGTCGCGACGCCCGCCGCCTCGTTGAGGAGTCGCGCGAGGCGATCGCGCGAGCGCTGAACTGTCGCCCCGGCGAGGTGGTGTTCACCTCCGGCGGGACCGAGTCGGACAACCTCGCCATCAAGGGTCTCTTCTGGTCGCGGCGCTCCGAGGATCCCCGGCGCGTGCGCATCCTGAGCACCCCCGTCGAGCACCACGCCGTCCTCGATCCGCTCAGGTGGCTGGCCACCGAGGGCGCGAAGGTCGACCTGGTCGACGTGGACCGCCTCGGGCGTCTCGACATCGACGCGTTCCGCGCGGCGGTCGAGTCCGACCCCGGCAGCGTGGCCCTGGTGACCGTGATGTGGGCCAACAACGAGGTGGGCACGGTGCAGCCCATCCACGAGGTCGTCGAGATCGCCCATGCCCACGGCATCCCCGTGCACACCGACGCTGTCCAGGCTCTCGGACAGTTGCCGCTCGACTTCGCCGCGTCAGGTGTCGACGCGATGACCGTGACCGGCCACAAGATCGGTGGTCCCTACGGGGTCGGTGCGCTGCTCGTGGAGCGTGAGCTCCAGCCGACCGCCCTGCTGCACGGTGGCGGCCAGGAGCGCGACATCCGTTCGGGCACGATCGACCCGCCGGCGATTGCAGGGTTCGCCGTGGCCTGCGAGACGGCGGTGGCCCGTCAGGGCGAGCTCGCCGAACGCCTGATCGGCCTGCGTGACGCGCTGGTGGCCGGCGTACTCCGTGAGGTGCCCGACGCGATCTACAACGGCGACCCCGAACCGGGTCCTGGACACCGCCTTCCCGGCAACGCGCACCTGGAGTTCCCGGGCTGCGAGGGCGACTCCCTGCTGATGCTGCTCGACGCGCGCGGTATCGAGTGCTCGACGGGATCGGCGTGCGACGCCGGCGTGCCACAGGCCTCCCACGTCCTGCTGGCGATGGGCTCATCGGAGGAGTTCGCACGGTCCTCGTTGCGGTTCTCCCTCGGGCACACCTCGACCCAGTCCGACGTACATGCCCTCGTCCAGGCCATCGCGCCCGTCGTCGAGCGCGCCCGCAACGCCGCACTCTCCTCGAGGCCGCCAACTGGGAACTCGCCAACCGGAAACAGAGCCTGATGCGCGTTCTGGCGGCGATGTCGGGCGGCGTCGACTCGGCGGTCGCCGCTGCGCGTGCCGCGGAGCGGGGGCATGAGGTCACGGGCATCCACCTCGCCCTCTCGCGTAACCCGAAGTCCTATCGCACGGGCGCGCGCGGCTGCTGCACGATCGAGGACGCCAACGACGCGCGCAGGGCGGCTGACGTGATCGGGATCCCGTTCTACGTCTGGGACATGAGCGAGCGCTTCCACGAGGACGTCGTCGAGGACTTCTTGAGCGAGTACGCCGAGGGCCGTACGCCGAACCCGTGCGTGCGCTGCAACGAGAAGATCAAGTTCGCCGCCGTGCTGGACCGGGCTATCGGGCTCGGCTTCGACGCGGTCGTCACCGGTCACTACGCGCAGCTTCGCACCGGATCGGGCGGGCTGATCGAGATGCACCGGGCCGAGGACATGTCCAAGGACCAGTCCTACGTGCTCGGCGTACTCACCCAGGACCAGCTCGCCCACTCGATGTTCCCGCTGGGGGACACCCCAAAGTCCGTCATCCGCGAGGAGGCGGCGCGGCGCGGGCTGGCGGTCGCCGCCAAGCCGGACAGCCACGACATCTGCTTCATCAGCGACGGTGACACCGGCGGCTGGCTCGCCGACAAGCTCACCGCCGAGCACGGAGACGTCAACCGCGGCGGTCCGATCGTCGACGACTCGGGTGAGGTGCTCGGCGAGCACGTGGGCAGCTGGCGCTACACGATCGGCCAGAGGCGCGGGCTGCGGCTCGGGACACCTGCGGCCGACGGCAGACCGCGCTACGTCCTCGACATCGAACCGGTCTCCGGAACGGTCACCGTGGGGCCGCGCTCCGCACTGGCCGTGGACCGGCTCGAGGCGATCCGCCCGCGCTGGTGCGGGACCCCTCCCGCAACTGGTGCCCGACTCGAGTGCTCGGTGCAGCTGCGCGCGCACGGCGAGTAGCACCGTGCCATCGTGACGGTCGAACCTGAAGAGGTCTCGGTGGACCTGCTCGACCAGGCGTCGGGGATCGCCCCGGGCCAGGCGGTGGTGGTGTACGACGGCTCGCGTGTCGTCGGCTCGGCCACGATCTCCTCCACCCGCAGCGCCAGCCTCACAAAAGTGGGGTTGTGACGTGCAGATCGGCGCTCTCGGCGTCCCAATCCCACACTTGTGGGATCCGGTGCCCCGGACGACATCCCGGTGAGCGCGGCCACCGGTATCGGCGCGATGCCCGGTGAGGACATCGCCGAGGCCCTGCGTGTCGTCGCCGGGTCCTTGCCCGACCTGCCGCACCTCCCCGAGCTGCCTGCACGAGGGCCGATCGCCGATCTGACGGGCCGGGCGCTGGCGATCACGGCCGATCTCGGCTTCGACCTCCAGCCGGCGGGCTGGAGGCTCACCGACGCCGCCGGCGTCGACCACCGCCGGGCGCGGTCGCGACTGGCCCAGGACCTCGACGTGCTCGAGGAGCACCTGCAGGACTACGAGGGTCGGTTCAAGGTGCAGGTCGCGGGGCCGTGGACGCTCGCCTCGACGGTGGAGAAGCCTCGCGGGGACAAGATCCTCTCCGACCTCGGTGCCCGCCGTGACCTGGCGCAGGCACTGGCCGAAGGGGTTCGCGTTCACCTCGCGGATGTGCAGCGACGCGTTCCGCGGGCCGAGCTGGTCGTGCAGGTCGACGAGCCCGCGTTGCCGTTCGTGCTGGGTGGTCAGGTGCCGACCGCGTCGGGGTTCAGCCGGCATCGCTCGGTGCGCCCACCCGCGGCCCAGGACGCCCTCGAGTGGGTGCTCGGCGCGGCCGGGGACCATGCCACGGTCGTGCACTGCTGCGCCGCCGAGGTGCCGATCGGCCTGCTGCGACGTTCGGGTGCCGGGGGAGTCTCGGTCGACGTGTCGGCCCTCGCAGCCAGCGCCTACGAGGAGCTGGCGACCGCTCTCGACGAGGGTTCCCAGGTGTACCTCGGCGTCCTCGCCTCGACGGGCGAGGCGGTTCCCTCTGCGAAGGAGCCACTGGAACGCGCCCTCCGGCTGCTGGACATGCTCGGGTTCGATCCCGAGGAGGTCTCCGGGCAGCTGGTGCTCACGCCCTCGTGCGGCCTGGCCGGGGCGAGTGCGGCGTACGCCAAGGGTGTTCTGCGAGCCCTGCGCGAAGCATCTGCCGAGCTCGGCTGAGCCCGAGCCTGCCCGGGCGTTGTCGGGGCCCGTGCCCAGGAAGATTCTGGTGGCCTGCGTTGAAGGCGTTTGACGGTTGCCGTGGTCCAGGTGCGTGCAGCGATGTCCCGGCTGACCCGGCGTACTTCCCCAAAGAACAGCCACTTCCCCCATGTTGCAACGTGGGGGAAGTGGCTGTTTTTCTGGTTAACCAGAAAACCGTCAGGCGGCCGGCGGACCGTCCGTCGCCAGCTCGGCGTGCTTCACGTCGAGGAAGAGCCACACGATCAGCGAGGCGACCAGCATCATGCCGGTGCCGAACAGGAACGCGGTGGTCGCTCCGTCGGTGAAGACCTGGTGCTGGGCAACGGTCTGCATCGCCTGCAACTTCTCGGCTGACGGCGCCTGCTGACCGGGCGGGGCCAGCGCGGCAGCCTTCTCGGCTGCCGACGCCAGTCGTTCGCCGGTGCCGTGCCACACGTGTGTGGCCACCGTGGCGAGGGTCGCGAGACCGAGCGCGCCACCGACCTGCTGCATGGTGTTCAGTACGCCCGACCCGATGCCCGAGTCCTCGGCCCGCACATGGTGCACGGCCGTGAGGGTGAGCGGGACGAAGACCATGCCCATGCCGAGCGACATCAAGATGATGAACGGCAAGATGTCGGTCGCGTAGTGACCGGTCACGTTGCTCGTGGGGAAGGTCGTGTCATATGGCAGCCGGGAGAACCCGAAGAGCGCCGTACCAGCCATCAGCGTGCCTGTCCCGGCCAGGTAGCGCGGGTCGACCCGGTTGATCAGGTTGGAGGAGAGGGCCGCAGAAACGATGATGCCGGCCGAGAACGGCAGGAAGGCGAAGCCGGCCTGGAGCGGGCTGTAGCCCATCACGTTCTGGATGTAGAGGCTGAGGTAGAAGAACATCGAGAACATCGCCGCGGGCATCAGCATCATCGCCACGAAGCTCGCGGCTCGGGTGCGGTTCAGGAAGATGCGGAACGGCAGCAGCGGGTGCTCGGCGCGGCTCTCGATGAAGCCGAACAGCACGAGCAGCCCCACGCCGGCCACGAGGCTCGCGATCGTCACCGTGTCGGTCCAGCCCTCCTGTGCGGCCCGGGAAAGGCCGTAGACGAGACCGAGCAGGCCGAAGGTTCCGGTCAGTGCACCCGGGATGTCGAGCTCGCCGGGGTGTGACTCCGACTCCGCGAAGACGCGGGGCGCGAGCGACGCGGCGATGATGCCGATCGGCACGTTGATCAGGAACGTCATCCGCCAGCCGTCGATGTGGGCGCCGAGGATGTCGAGGCTCGAGCCGGTCAGCCAGCCCCCGAGGATCAGGCCGACAGCCGCTCCGGCTCCGGACATGGCGGCGTACACGGCGAACGCACGGTTGCGTGCCGGACCGGCCGGGAAGGTCGTGGTGATCAGGGCCAGCGCAGCGGGCGAGGCGAGTGCCGCGCCCAGGCCCTGTAGGCCACGAGCGGCGAGCAGGATCGGTTCGCTGGCGGCAATGCCACCGAGGAGAGAGGCAACTGCGAAGATCACCAGACCGGCCATGAAGACCTTGCGCCGGCCATAGAGGTCACCGAGGCGCCCGCCGAGCAGCAGCAGGCCACCGAAGGCGAGGGCGTAGCCGGTGACGACCCAGGTCAGACCCGAGTCGCTGAAGCCGAGGTCGACCTTGATGTAGGGGAGCGCAATGTTGGCGATGGTGCTGTCGAGCACGACCATCAGCTGCGCGACGGAGATGAGCACCAGTGCCCATCCCAGGCGAGCGGTCCCGGTGGTCGTGCTGTCGGGAGTCACCTCGTCGGGCCTGGGTGGTGTCGGTCATGACGTCCTGGCTTTCTTCTGGTCCGGGCTGTGGGTTGGGTTTACGGCCGCGGGATGGCCCACGGCGGGGAGGATCACGTGGTCGATGACGCGCTCGATGGCAGCGTCGTCGGGGACCACACCGAGCACGAAGGAACGGTGGAGGAGGATCCCGGCCAGTGCCGGGGCGATGATGTCGACATCGATGTCGGCGCGGATCTCCCCGCGCTCGATCGCTCGCGCGTAGATCGCCTGGGACACCTTGATCTTGGGTGCGATGAACGCCTCACGGAAGAGCGCAGCGAACTCCGGGTCGCTGGCCAGCGCCGTGATCACCGAGCCGAGCATCCCGGTGGCGTCGCTGTGGCCCACACTGTGCGCACCGCAGAAGGTGCTGACCAGATCACCGCGCAGGGAGCCGGTGTCGTGCTCCTCGATGTTGGGAGCCTGCTTCGCCCGCACCATCGCATCGACGACGAGGCTCGGCTTGCCATCCCAGCGGCGGTAGAGGGTGGCCTTGCTGGCGCGCGAGCGGCTGGCGACGGCGTCCAGGGTCAGCCGGTCGTAGCCGACCTCGAGGAGCAGATCGAGGGTGGCGTCGAGGATCTCGTCCTCACGGGCACCCTCGACGCGGGGACGTGGAGTCGGGAGCTTGTGCACGGATCCCTCCTCAGTTCAGCATGGCGACAGATGAAACGAAACCGTTTCGTTTCATCACGAGCATAGGACGGAACCTCGTTCCGCGGAAATCCATTCCCAGTGGTCCAGACTTTTCTGGCCCAGTTCCGTGTGGCCAGCTCGGAGGGGCCAGATCGGCGAACACCCGGGGCTCACATTTGTGGGGTTGGGACGTCCCAGCCGGGAAGCTCGACGTCCGCATCCAACATTGTTGTCGGATAGGGCGAGCAGGCAGCCCCTGCTCGGTGACCCACGCATCCTGTGCGTGAGGCCTCGGCCCGCAACCCCCATCGGGCACAGGTTCCGCCATTCCTCGATCGAGGCTGTCGAGGGATGGATCACCGAGTCGATGGCACTGTCCACCGACCTGGTCCACTCGTCCTGCGACGACCGGGGGCCGCGAAGGTCGTGGCAACCGTGCACATGAGCGGGACTACGACAACGCCTTCTGGGAGCCACCCAGCACGGCGCTCGCGACCGCGACTACCGCACCCACGGATGGGTCATGAGCGCCACAAATGGCGGGTTCGGCCGCCCGGCAGGTCCCGCGAGGCTCAGGGAGCGGTTGAAGGAGCGGGCGGCTGCGGCTCGGTCTCGTCCGGCTTGGTCTCGTCCGGCTCGGTCTCGTCTGGGTCGGTCTCGTCCGGCGCCGTGGACGGGTCGTCCGTCGAGCTGGTCGAAGGGTCGGTGGAAGGGCCGGTCGACGGGACCGGCGTCGTGGCTGGGGTGGGCGACGGAGTCTCCGACCGGGTGGTGGTGTCGTCCTTCGTGGAGTCGTCGGAATTGTCGATCCCGGAGTCCTTCGCAGAGCGCTCGGTCTCCGAGGAGACCAGCTCGCCCACCGAGGTGCCCTGCGAGCTGCTGTTGCCGCTCCAGGAGGAGACGGGTTGTCCGGTGATCGACTCCACCGCCGTGATGCCTCCCAGGGCGGCCACAGTCACGCCGGCACTGGCCAGCAGGACCTTCCCCCAGGGCAGCGACCGGCGTGAGGTGTCGGCAGCCTCCTTGTCGGCAGCCTCCTCGTCGAAGCGGCCGGGGTCCGTCTGGTCACGAGCCGGGTCGCTGGTTCCCGCAACATCCTCTTCAGGCCGCAGCGGGCCGTCGGCGACCGAGCGCGGCAGCGGGCCGGCGACGAGCGCGGTCTGGCGGACCTGCGCGGCGGTCCGGCGTACGACGTCACTCGTTCGGCGCAGCGACCACGTGTAGGTCGACGCTCCGACGGTGGCGACCACGCTGCCGACGGCGGCGCCGATGATCGTGCCGGTCACACCCGCCAGGGAGGCGAGGAGGGCTCCGGACACGGCCGCGAGAGCGCTGCCGGCAACCTGGGCAGGAGAGAGGCCGAGCGTGGTTTCGTTCTTGTCCTGTTTCATGTGTCCTGTGGGGTTGGAGGTGTGTGCGTCCGTGGAGTACGACGAGGTCGCGGTCCTGATCATTTCGTTGAGTCGGGGTGACCTCGGACACGCTTGGTGATGCAGCGCCCTCATTCGACGGGGTCAGGCGCGACGCGGTCCATCTGCGGGGCCAGGGAGGCGATTCCGGCCAGAGGCAGGACGGTGAGCAGCAACAGAGCGTACGGCATGCCGAGCACCTCGCCCAGTCCACCGACGACGGCCGAGCCGACGCCTCCGCCGACGAGGAAGAACAGCGTGGCCACGCCGAGGGCTACACCGCGCACGTCGTCGCTGACCGCGTCACCGACGGCCTCGATGAGTGCCGGCTGTCCGAGGCCGAAGGCCAGGGTCACCGCGACCACGGCCGTCACGAGCAGGGTCGCCGAACCGGCGTACGCCCCAAGCGCCGCAAGCGCCAACGCGACGGCGGAGATGAGGGCGGCAAGTCCCAGTGACCAGGTGGCACCGAGACGGTTCAGCAGAGGTCCGGCCACGCGTGGGGTCATCAGCCCCGTCGCGGCGCTCGGTAGTAGCGCGACGCCGACCTGCCAGGGCTCCCAGCCCTTTCCGACCAGCACGGCCGGAACGGCGATCAACAGTGCGAACCAGGCGGCGGGTACGGCTCCGGCCGCGACAGCGCTGCGCACGACGGCTGGGTTGCGGATGACAGTGACGGGCAGGAAGCCGTTCGGGCGACGGCGAATCCACGCGGCGACAGCCGGGACACCGAGCACTGCCAGTGCCCCGCCAGCGACGGCCACGATGGGTCCCGTGGAGGGCGACTGCACAAGCAGCACCACCCCGGCGGCCGTGGCCGCCACGAGAGCGGCACCGAACAGGTCGAGCCGGGCACCACTGCCCTCGGTCGGTACCGAGCGCCACAGCAGCGGCAGGAGCAGGATTCCGAGCATGGGGAGGGCGATCACCACTCGCCAGCCGAACAGGCCCTCGATCACGCCGCCGGCGAGGGGCCCCAGGCAGCTCACGGCTGCGGCAATGCCGGCGACCCGACCCAGGGCGGCGCCCTTGGCGGAGCCGGAGAAGAGCTTGCTCACGATGGCGACGCCGAGGGTGGGTACGGCGGCCGCGCCGGCGCCCTGGAGGACCCGGGCCACGAGCAGCACCTCGAAGTTGGGGGCCAGTGCCCCGGCGAGCGCCCCGACAGTCATCAAGGTGACGCCCGTGCCCAGGGGAAGGCGGATGCCGACCAGGTCGGAGACCCGGCCGTAGACGGCGGTGGCGACCGCGAGCATCAGGGCATAGAGGCTGATCGCCCAGGCGCCGACACCGAGGCTGACACCGAGGTCCGAGCCGATCACGGGAAGGGCGATCGCCGCCGAGGAGCTGCCCAGCCCGGCCAGCCCGAACAGCAGGCCGATCAGGATCGGGACACGGCGTACGCCAGTGGAGGTGCCAGTGGAGATGCCCGTGGAGGTGCCAATGGCGGTGGAGGAAGACATTGTCTTTGTCAACCAACAGCGCCGGCGCGGCATTCCTGACGCGGCCGGCGTTGGGCAGGCGTGAGCAGGATCACCCCGACCGTGCTCCGATGCGTCACGCCGAGGCGGACTCCGAGTGTCCATCGGCCTTCGCGCAGCCGTCGGCGGCACGCCCAGCGCGGTGGAAGATCTCCAGCGTGGACCGCCGTACGGGCGCCCACTTAATGACCGAGGAGGATCACGGGTACGCCGGGTTTCTCGGCCGCGGACTGGTCCAGGGCCCACCGGGCATCCCGGCACTGGAGACTGCTCCGGCCCGGCGTCGGCGTACCACCCACGGACGCCGAAGCGGAGCAACCAGAGGGACAGGCCTTCGCCGAGGACGCGCGACTCGCGGACACTGCGCATCGCGGTGGTACGCCGCAGCGACGCACTTCGCCCACCGACGGGACTCCAGCCGGCCTTGGCGCGCCGTGCAGCAGCAGCACAATGCGGGCGTGACGCACAGGGGGTCCCCGCGCGTCACTTCGGGAGAGGGAATGCGTGACTCCGGCGTCCACCCGTGTCTCGGAGCCGACCGGTCAACGGATGGGTCGTGGGCTCGTTCTGTGGGAGGGCCGGCCGCTCATGGTGAGACATGCGGATGTGCCTCGAGCAGACAAGGCGGCCAGACAAGCCGGGCAGACAAGCCGGCCGTTCTGCCGTCCCGGCCGGGCGACATTCGCAGATTCGGCTGCGCCCGGCCGCCAGCCCTCCCGCCCTGTCGGTGCGACGCGGCAGGATGGAGCCGTGACGGACACGCGGACCCCCAGCGAGAACACCGCCTCGACGGACCCCCTGGCCGACCGGCGACAGGAGCACCGCGCCCTGGCCGAGCAGGTGGAGGAGGCGCGCTGGCGCTACTACGTCAAGGACGACCCGACGCTCTCCGATGCCGAGTTCGACACGAAGATGCGTCGGCTCGAGGAGCTCGAGGAGGAGGTGCCTGACCTCCGCACACCCGACTCCCCGACGCAGAAGGTCGGCGGTGCTGTCTCGACGGAGTTCACCCCCGTTGACCACCTCGAGCGGATGGAGAGCCTCGACAACGCCTTCTCCTACGAGGAGCTGGAGACGTGGGCGGCCCGCCTCGGACGCGACGGGATCGCCGACCCGGCGTACCTCTGCGAGCTCAAGGTCGACGGCCTCGCGATCAACCTGCTCTACGAGGAGGGGCGGTTGGTCCGCGCGCTGACCCGCGGCGACGGACGTACGGGCGAGGACGTCACCCCCAATGTCAAGACGATCGACTCGATCCCGCACCGGCTGAAGGCGAGCAAGGAGTTCCCGGTCCCCGGCCTGATCGAGGTTCGCGGCGAGGTGTTCCTGCCCGTCGAGGCCTTCGAGCGACTCAACGAGGCGATGGTCGATGCCGGCAAGCCGATGTTCGCCAACCCACGCAACGCCGCCGCCGGCTCACTTCGCCAGAAGGACCCGAAGGTCACTGCCACCCGTGCACTCGGGATGGTGTGCCACGGCATCGGCGCGCGCCGGGGCTTCGAGCCCAAGGCCCAGTCGCAGGCGTACGCCGCCCTCGCGGCGTGGGCCCTGCCGACCAGCGACCGCGTGAAGGTCGTCCAGGGACTCAAGCCGGTCGAGGAGTTCGTCGAACACTACGGCGAGCACCGGCACGACGTGGCGCACGAGATCGACGGGGTCGTGGTCAAGGTCGACGACGTCAGCCTCCAGCGCAGGCTGGGCTCGACCAGCCGGGCACCGCGGTGGGCGATCGCCTACAAGTACCCGCCCGAGGAGGTCAACGCCAGGCTCCTCGAGATCCGCACCAACACCGGCCGCACCGGCCGCGTCACGCCCTTCGGCGTGATGGAGCCGACCAAGGTCGCCGGCTCGACGGTCGAACGCGCGACGTTGCACAACGCCCACGAGGTCAAGCGCAAGGACGTCCGCCCCGGTGACACCGTGATCCTCCGCAAGGCCGGCGACGTGATCCCCGAGATCCTCGGGCCCGTGCTCGGGTTGCGGCCCGAAGGAACGCCTGCGTGGGTGATGCCGACCGAGTGCGCGTCGTGCGGCACGACGCTGGTGCAGGAGAAGGAGGGCGACAAGGACCTCCGGTGTCCCAACCACCACGCCTGCCCGGCCCAGCTGCTCGACCGGGTCTTCCACGTTGCCGGCAGGGGTGCCTTCGACATCGAGGGGCTCGGCTCCGAGGCGGCGTACGCCCTCTGGACGGCCGGCGTCATCAAGGACGAGGGCGACGTGTTCGACCTCGACGCGGACAAGTTGCTCAAGGCCGCGCTGTTCACCCGGGCGCCGAAGAAGGGCGAAGGTGGCGAGCCGGTGCTCTCGACCAACGGGCAGAAGCTGCTCGACAACCTCGAGAAGGCAGAGGACCAGCCGCTGTGGCGCGTCGTCGTCGCGCTGTCCATCCGTCATGTGGGTCCCACGGCCGCCCGCGCGCTGGCCGCCGAGTTCGGCTCGCTGGACGCGATCCGGGAGGCCTCCGAGGCCGACCTCGCCGCTTCCGAAGGGGTGGGCCCGACGATCGCGGCGTCGGTGCGCGACTGGTTCGACGGCCCGGAGTCCGATTGGCACAACGAGATCCCACGCAAGTGGGCCGCCGCCGGGGTGCGGATGGCCGACCTGCGGGACGACTCGACGCCGCAGACCCTCGAGGGCATGACGCTCGTGGTCACCGGTTCGCTGGTCGACTTCAGCCGGGACGGGGCCAGGGAGGCGATCGTCGGGCGCGGTGGGAAGGCGTCCTCGAGCGTCTCGAAGAAGACCGACTACGTGGTGGTCGGGGACAGCCCGGGTTCGAAGGCCGAGAAGGCCGAGCAGCTCGGCGTACCCATCCTCGACGAGGCCGGGTTCAAGCACCTGCTCGAACACGGCTCGGTCTGAGCCTCGGCGCTCAGCCCTTCACGGCGGCGAGCACGAGGTCCGCCACGGCCCTCTGCTCGCCTGCGAACGGGTGGTAGGCCACCGCCCGCTTCTGGTCCGTGACCGAGCCGTTGACCCACGGGTCGGCGGAGCAGATGTCGTGACCTCTGCTCCAGGACCAGACGTCGACGTACGTCGAGTCGGTGGCCTCCGCGGCCTTGCGCAGGGCCTCATTGAGAGCCACGTTGATCTTCGCCGCGTAGGCGTAGTCGCCCCGAGCCAGCGGAAGCTTCGAGCAGGCGTGTTCGGCGGACACGATCTGCGGGTAGCCGACCACGAGCACCTTGGCCCGGGGCGCCATCGAGTGCACCTCGTCGAGGGCCGTCGTGAGCTTCTTGGTGGTGTTGTCCAGCGCCGTGAGCAGGACGTCGTGCCCGCCGGCGTTCATGGACGCCTCGCACGGTGCACCCTCGGGGTCCGTGGCGCGCAGCTCGGTACACCGGCTGGTCAACCGGCCGAAGACGCCTTCGTCATTGCCGCCGAGCCCGATCGTCACGAGGTCCACCGCGGGCGTCACCGCAGGGAGCTGAGGGAGAACCCCGGGGAACTGGCTGGTGGTCAGATGGATGGTCTGTGCCCCTCCGCAGCTTCGGTCCTCGAGCTCTGCGTCGAACGCGCGAGCGACCAGTGCCGGGTAGTTCGCCGAGGACCGGAAGCACCCGTTGGCGACGTCGGTCACTGGCACGAGGGGAGCGGAGGTGAACGAGTCACCGAGCGCGACGTAGTGCTGTGGGGTCGGGGGAGCGCTCGGCACGCTGTTGTCGTGGGACGACGCCAGGGGTTTGTCGGCGCTCGTCGGTGAGCAGGCGCTCACGGCGCACAGCAGCACGACGAGCAGGGCGGTCCACCGCAGGGGGGATTCGGGATGGTGCCGGTTCATGTGCCTCCAGTCGCAGGCCCCTGACGGTAGCCCGAGCCTGGTGGCCAGACTGACTCGAGTGGTGACCCGAGCGATCCCTGGGTCGCGCCCACCACGCCACCAGGAGTACGGCGGCGGCCAGCCAGCTCAGCAGCAACGCACCGCCGGCCAACTCGACCGCGACCGGTGCGATGAGCGAGCCGACGAGCGCGGCGGCAATGATCACGGTGTCGTTGATGCCCAGCACTGAGGCCCGGACCTCGTCGCACACGTGCTCCTGCAGGACAGCGGTAGCGGCCGCCTCGACGCTGACCGCCGCGGCCCCGGCGAGGGCGATCGGGGCGAGGGCCCATCCCAGGGACGGGACGGGGACCACGAGCAGCAGACCCAGGCCGAGAAGCACGAGTCCCCATCTGATCGAGTGCTCGGGGGATCGCCCGAGCCGACGAAGCAGCGGGGCCCCGAAGGCGGCGAAGCCGAGCACCCCGGTGGCGAGCCCGAAGCCGGCAGCGTCGGAGGACCAGCTGCCCAGCGCGAGGGGCAGCAGCGCCATGGCCACGAGGGCGATGACGAGGTTGATCGCTGCCATCACGGCGATGGCACGCCGTGCCGCGGGGGCCGCGCGCAGGGCGACGTACGGCGACGGGCGGCGTTCCTGCCCGGAGACTCGCACGGGCGCGGGCATCGAGACCGGCAGGATCAGCGTCAGGGCAATCACGGTCAGCACGACCGGTACCCACGGCAGCAGTTCGCGAGTGGACGGATGCAGCAGCAGCCCGCCGAGTGCAGCGCCGACGACGAAGGCCGCCACCTCGATGGTGACGAGCACGTCGGTCGCCCGGAGCCGCTGGGAGCCGGCGATGCCGGGCATCGCCGCCACCTGCGCGGGGTAGGCCGGGGTGCCCACGGCCACCGCGAGCGTGTAGACGGCGACAGCGAGCCAGACCTGGCCGACGACCACCGCCACGGCGGCGGCCACGAACAGCGCTGCACGTGCGACGAGCGTCACCCGGACGATGAGGTCCCTGCGCATGATGTCGGCCAGCTGCGCCGTGGCCCAGGAGAAGGCGACGTAGGGCAGCATCCGGGCGGCACCCACGAGTCCGAGCAGCCTCGGGTCGTTGCTGTGGTCGTCCACCAGGACCAGCAGCAGCGGCCAGGGGAGAGCCACGGCCAGCGCCGCGAGTGCGTGTGAGGCGATCACCCGTCGGGTCACGGGATCGAGGTGTTCCACCTCACGCCGACCTGGTCCGGGTGGAGAGAGGGGCGAACCCGTTGAACCCGACGCTCGAGTAGCAGCTGGTGTAGGCACCGGCCGAGAGCAGGCGTACCTCGTCGCCCTCGGCGAGGTCGATCGGGAGCTGGACCATCCGGTCCTGGTAGAGCACGTCGGCGCTGTCGCACGTGGGACCGGCCAGGACGCAGGGTCCGGTCTCGCCGCCGTCGGCCGAGGTCACGAGGCGGTAGCGGATCGCCTCGTCCAGAGTCTCCACGAGGCCGGTGAACACGCCTGCGTCCAGGAACACCCAGCGCACGCCACCTCGCTGGACCACCCCGATGACCGACGAGACGATGGTGCCCGCGTCCCCGACGATGCCACGCCCGGGTTCGATGATCGTCTCGGGGCGATCGTCACCGAAGGCCTCGTCGAGG
>Ga0075530_1000405_pt1 | contig 20339 bp, 17 predicted proteins | sample NGEPerD_2_FD_75101 | JGI IMG/M metagenome (GOLD analysis project Ga0075530, IMG submission 75101) | Arctic peat soil microbial communities from the Barrow Environmental Observatory site, Barrow, Alaska, USA - NGEE PermafrostL1-D | ecosystem: Environmental > Terrestrial > Soil > Wetlands > Peat ... | reverse complement strand
TCCGCCGCGTCATCATCGCCACGCAATATCGCCAAGCAGACCCCGAACCCGTTACTCCACAAGAAATCAACATCCTCCGCCTGGCCTGGGAGAACGTCGCCGCGTAAGTGCGAAAGTCGAGAGACCAACCGGGGACAGATCGAAAAGGCCACCGGTCCCGCGGACGTCGCTTGGACTTCACCTGCCGAAGGTCCGCCCGTCACCTGGAGCGACTTTGCTCACCGCAAGACCGCTCTCGGGAAGTTCAGCGGCGCCATCCTGTTCGCAATGCTCGCCACGTCCACCACCATCGCCCAGGCCCACCCGGCCCCATCCAGGGTAGGCACGGCGGGCGCGCTGGTCATCGGCCACCGCGGCGCGCCGGGCTACCGACCCGAACACACGCTGGCGTCCTACCGTCTCGCCATCAAGATGGGCGCCGACTACATCGAGCCTGACCTGGTCTCGACGAAGGACGGAGTGCTCGTCGCCCGCCACGAGAACCTGATCAGCGGCACCACCGACGTGGCCGAGCACCCAGAGTTCGCCGACCGCCATACCACCAAGTCAATCGACGGCAACCAGGTCACCGGGTGGTTCACCGAGGACTTCACCCTGGCCGAGCTCAAGACCCTGCGTGCCAAGGAGCGCCTGCCGCTCGTGCGCCCCGCCAACACCGGCTACGACGGGCGGTTCGAGGTACCCACGTTCGACGAGGTACTGGGGCTCGTGCAGCGTGAGGAACGGCGGACCCAACGCCGGATCGGGGTCTACCCGGAGACCAAGCACCCCACGTACTTCGCCTCCATCGGTCTGCCACCCGAGAGGTCAATGCTCGCAGCATTGCACCGTCGCCATCTGGACCGCTCCGGGTCCAAGGTCTTCCTGCAGAGCTTCGAGACCGGCAACCTGCGTCGGCTGAACGCGATGACCAGGCTGCCGATCATCCAGCTCATCGATTCCAGTGGGGCACCGTACGACCTGAGATCGGCCGGAGACTCGCGCACCTACCGTGACCTGAGCACCCCGGCCGGGCTGCGTCAGATCGCCAGGTACGCCGACGGAGTGGGCCCGAACAAGGACTTGGTCCTTCCACGCAATGCGGCCGGGAACACCACCGTCGCCAGCAACCTGGTCCGGGACGCGCAGCGCCACGGCCTGGTCGTGCACGTCTTCACGCTTCGCCGGGAGAACCAGTTCATGGCACGCAACCTCCGCAACGGCACCGATCCCAATGCGGTCGGTGACCTCGCGGCTGAGATCCGGGCATTCCTTGACGCGGGTGTCGATGGTCTCTTCAGCGACAACCCCGACGTGGCCGTCGACACTCGCAACAGGTGGCAGCGGGTTGGCCGCTCGGCCGCCTGACCGGCAGCAATGTCCGGCCAACGTCCCGGCCTACACCGCGCGTCGCGTATCAAGACAGCACCCGAGTCACTCCTGCATCATGGGTGCGAGGTTGGGAGGTCCCATGGAGACCGTCGAACTCCGCGTGCACGGCGTCCACGGGACGTCCCCCGGAGCCATGCTCGGGGTGGCCGACGGCCAGGTGGGTCAGGTGGCCGGGGACGGTCTGACCGGCCTCTACCGCGCCAAGGACGGCACTCTCCCCTATCGCGACCTCGAGGGCACCGGTGTCAGCGTGGAGGCCTACTCGTGGGGGGCCCTCACCTCGGGAGTCCAGGGGTTCCTCGGCTGGGTGAAGCGCGCACTGTGGCTGCTCCTCCTTCCCTTCGCCCTGGTCAACCTGGCCTACTGGGCCCGCATCGAGCTCGGTCACGACAGCGGACAAGCGCGATGGGGCGCCCGGGCAGTGCGGCTCTCCGGGCTGCTGCTGACCGTCTTCTTCGTGCTGACGCCCTGCGTGCTGGCCATGGACCTCGGCGCCTGGCAGTGCTACCGCTTCGGCGTGCCTGGGTGCTCCCGGATCCCCGACCAGCTGGACTTCCTGGCCGGCTGGGAGCCGGGGCAACGCATCGCACTCGCCTCCCTGTTGCCGATCGCCACGATCGCGGTGCTGTGGCTCCTGTCGAAGACCTCGTTGAGCCGCTACGAGAGCGTGACCGACGCCCTCGACTCACCGCCCGTGCTCTCGACCCAGCACGTCCTACTGCACCCCCGTCTCTGGAGCGGTACGGCGAGGACGGTGCGGCTCCAGCGCTACCACCTCACCGCCGGAGTCGCCACGGTCATCTTGTTCTCGGGCATCCACATGCTGAACGCGGCGAGGTTCCCGCGACCAGGCGGAGGGGCGCTGCTGCTCTGGGCCACGGTCCTCCTCGGTGCGCTCCTGCTGGCGCTCGCCGCTCTGCTCGCGACCGTGGCCCACGAGCACGACCTCGAGCCCTACGCGTGCAGCACGTATGCCGGTGGCTTGCCCGTACTCCTCCATCGGGCACGATCGCTCACATCGGCGTTCGACACAGCGGTGCTGGGCCTGGCCGGGGCGGTCTACCTCCTGCACGTGCTGGCGCTGGCGACGGCGCAGCCGACCCAGCACGAGGGGGCATCCGCGGTAAGGGTGAACGAGGCGCTGGACTTCAGTGGCCGCAACGTCTGGTTCATCGCAGTTTTCGCTGGCCTGATCTTGCTGCACCTCAGCGTGTTCACCGGTGGCCGGATGAGGGCCCGGTCGGCTGTGCTCGTCGTGTTCGGCATGCTCGCTGCCTTCGTCGTGATCGTCGTGCTCAGGGCAATGGGGCACTACGACGCGTCGAACGCGTGGCCGGTCGTCGGCGCGGCCGTGGCGGCCATCGTGTTCTGGCTGCTGCTCGCGCGCTGGCACTACAAGGACTCCCCTGAAGTCCACCACGACAAGGCTTGGCGAGGAGCCGGCGCCTCGGTGCTCCTCGCCACGGCCGCGTGGATTGCGCTGCTGTTCACCTCCGGCGCCGTGATCGCGACGGCCAACTACCTCAACGGCGCCTCGCACGGGGTCGGCGACCTTGTCAGCCAGGTAGAGGGCCGCAAGGTGGCCCCCATGACCCTGGACCTCGCGAACGATGACAGCACGCAACAGTTCGTGGCCACCGGCGAAGTCACCCTGCGCCATGCGCGGGTCACCGTGAGCGGCGACCAGGCCCACGTCACCTCGGGAACGATCGAGATGAAGGGGCTCTCCCTGGCCGTCGACCCCGGCCGGGCACGCGACGACGCGTTCACCGAGGGGCGCGGACGCACGATCGTCGCGGAGACCTCCACCCTGATCGTGCCGGCACGCACACTCCTCCTTGCGGACAGCTGCCTGCGCAGCGCCAAGACCAGGTGCACGGCCGAGGAGTCGCAGTTCCACTCCGCCGGTGTGCTGACCCTCCCCCGCAGGGCAGGCACGGCCCTGATCACCGTGACGGTCGACGAGGGAGTGGCCCTGGCGCCGACCGACGCACCCGAGGTGCCACTCGCCGTTCCGCAGGTGCTGATCTGGACGCCCATCGGCCAGCTCCTGTGGCTGATCCTGGTGGCCTTCGGCGTACTCGCGTGCCTGGTGCTGTTCGCGCGGAAGGTGAGCCCGAGGCTCGGTGAGCTGTTCGCGTCCCGAGTCGTCCCGGACAACGAGGTCCCCCAGCGCGACCGCGCGCGTGCTCTCGGGGCGCGACGCGGCGCAGCGCTGGCGCACAGGGCCGAGACGCTGCTCGACGTCGTCGGAGCGATCACCTCCCCCGTTGCCCTGGTCATCGTCGTGGCATCCATGTCGGGATCACCCCCGTGGGAGCTGGATCTTCCGTTCGTCGGCTGGACCCGCGACGTGGCGACGGCCTCGATGTACCTCGTGGTCGCCATGTCCGCCGGACTGATCATGCTGGGCTCGCAGATCCGCCGCTCCGAGCAGACCCGCAAGGCCGTCGGAGTGATCTGGGACCTGACCACTTTCTGGCCGCGGGCGGCCCATCCGCTGGCGCCGCCGTGCTACGCCGAGCGGGTGGTCCCCGAGCTGCACATCCGGACCCGCTGGGCGCTGGACAAGCCACACGCCATGCCGAACCTGGTGATCGTCTCCGGGCACAGCCAGGGGTCGCTGATCGCGCTGGCGATGGTGAGCCGGCTCAACCCGGTACACCTGAGCCGCATCCGGATGATCACCTACGGCAGCCAGATCCGTGCCCTCTACGGCCGGGTCTTCCCGCGCGTGTTCGGACCCGACGAGATCGGCTACCAACCGACCACCGGGCAGCCCTCGTTGACCGACGCGTTCCCCGACGTCCCCCGGCCGGTCGGCACGGTGCCGGGGCCGCCACCACCACCGGTCGACAGCTTCCGCTTCCGGCTGCGCACCGCCGGCGGGGACTGGGTCAACCTGTTCCGGCGCACGGACCCGCTCGGCTGGCGGGTCTTCTCCGACGTCGACAGCGACCTCGACGTGCCCGTGCCCGAGGTACCTCCAGACGGTGTGGGCGATCCCGGTCCGACGGTGATGGGGCACAGCGGCTACCAGCACACGCCGACCTATCGACACGCGGTCCGGAGGTGGACGTACGAGCCGTTCGTGCCGGCGCCGCCGGGCACCCTGGACCTCCCGACGCTGCCGCACTAGTGCTTCTCGCTGTTGGTTCTTCGGGGGGCTGATCCAGGCCGTGGGGTCGCCGAGGTACAAGCCGCAGGCGGTGTCAAGAGCGTCCTCGGGGCTGCCTGCGGTGGCTCCGCTGGGCAGCATGCTGGGTTGGTAGTCGTGGTGGCTGGCGCGGTAGACGGAGAAGCCCCAGCTGCTGGCCGAGCCGCCGTAGCGCAGCCGGCACGCGGCAATTGTTCGCCCTCGGCCAGGGTGCGGGTGAGGTAGGCGAATCCGGCCCGGTGGGCGACCTCGACGCTGGTCAGCCGCGGCCAGCGTTCCCGTGACGAGCTGAAGATCCGACTCGGGTGGGGAGCCGTGGCCGACCCGTGCCGTCTGGCCCGGCTCGTTGGCCGACTCCTGCAGGCAAGAGGTTGGCCTGGACAGGTCCGCGAGTGCCCCAACTGTCACGTCAACGGTAGATCACCGGCACCAGGACTAGCGTCGACGACCACTAGGCCGCGCGGCTCCCGGGGACCTGGGCCACGACGAAGATCCGGCGGAAGGGCAGCACGACCACCCCGTCGCGCTCGGGGTAGGCCTCCCTCAGACGACGCTTGAGCTCCTCCTCGAACCCGGCGCGCAGGTCTGCCGGCAGCGCCTGGAGCGTCGGCCGCGCGCCGGTGCCACTGGCCCAGGTCAATACCGGGTCGGGCCCTTCCAGCACGTGCAGGTACGTGGTCTCCCAGGCATCCACGTGGCAACCGAGGCCGCGCAGCACCTGGAGGTACGTCGCAGCGTCATGTGCGTCGGGGGTGGCCACGCCCGCGGTGTGTTCGACGTACGCCGGTTCGGCGGCCAGGTCGCGTCTGATGGTGTGGCTCGGTTGATCGAAGTTGCCGGGGACCTGGAAGGCGAGCCAGCCTCCGGGAGCAATCGACTCCACCAGGCCGGGGAGGAGGTCGAGGTGCCCCGGGACCCACTGCAGAGCGGCGTTGGAGACGAGCACGTCAACCTGTCCGGTGGTCGAGCTCGAAGTGGCCCTTCGAGACGCCTCGTTCCTCGGCTCCTGCGGAACCACCTGCCACTCGCGGATGTCGCCGACGGTGAACTCGACGCCCGCGTCGGTCGGTGCCGCCCGGAGCATGTCCTCGCTCGAGTCCACGCCGAGCACGCTGGCTCCGGGCCATCGCTGGGCGAGCAGCAAGGTCAGGTGGCCGGCGCCACAGCCGAGGTCAACCACGCTGCGAGGGTCCTCCGCACTGATCCGGGCGAGCAGGTCGACGAACGGCCGGCCCCGCTCGCTGGTGAACGCGAGGTAGCGGTCCGTGTCCCAGGTGAACGACTGGCTGGAGTTCATCGAGGCAGACTATCTCGATATCAAGAATCTTGTCAGTTAGAGTTCCCGCGTGGAAGGCGACGAGGTGGACGAGCTTGTCGAGGCCTGGGGGCGCGAACGCCACGACCTCGACCTCGAGCCCGTCGAGGTGTTCAGCCGGATCAGCAGGCTCGCGCGGCTGCTGGACAAGGCCCGGCGCGAGGCGTTCACGGCGCACGAGATCGAGACGTGGGAGTTCGACGTACTGGCCGCACTGCGTCGCGCAGGCCACCCCTACCAGCTCACGCCGGGAACCCTTCTCAAGCAGACCATGGTCACGAGCGGCACCATGACCAACCGCGTGGACCGGCTCACCCATCGCGGGTTCGTGGAGCGCTCCCCCGACCCCAGCGACCGGCGCGGCGTCCTCGTACGCCTCACGGCCACCGGCAAGCGGGCTGTCGACGGCGCCTTCGAGACCCTCCTCGACAGCGAGCGCGACCTGCTCAGCGACCTGCCTTCCGAGGACCGCACCCGGCTCGCCACCCTGCTCAAGCAGCTGATGGCACCGCTTCGCTGAGCTCCCGGAGACCGCCGAGACGCCCGGTACGGCGCTACTCAAGCAGGGTGGCTGCCTCGAGCCACTCGGCCTCGAGCTGATGCTTCTCTACCGCCAGGTCGTGGGCCTCGGCGGAGAGAGCGGCAAGCTTCTCCGGGTCCTCGACGTTGGCCGACATCTGTTCGGACAGCTGAGCCTCGCGACTCGCGACCTGCTTGAGCTGTTTGTCGATCCTCGCGACCGTCTTGCGGGCCGCTCGCTCTTCAGCGCCGCCTACCTTGGCCTTGGGCCGCGGACTGTCCCGCTGATCCTCTTGCCCTGCTTCCTGGCTCGCGCCTGCCTGTAGTTGTGCCGACAGGGCAGACCGCCCTCCCCCGCTTCGCTCCTCCGGCGCGCTCGGCCCTGTCGACTCCCCGCTCGCGCTCTGCTGCTTTGTCCTTCCGGTGGTTGCCGAGCCCTTCTTTCTCGCGTCGAGGTACTGGTCGACGCCGTTGGGGAGCATCGAGATCTGCCCGTCTCCCATCAGCGCCCACACCGAGTCGGTCACCCGCTCGAGGAAGTAACGGTCGTGGGAGACCACCACCAGCGTGCCGGGCCACGCGTCGAGGAAGTCTTCGACGACGTTGAGGGTGTCGATGTCGAGGTCGTTGGTGGGCTCGTCGAGCAGGAGCACGTTGGGCTCGGCGAGCAACAGCTTCAGCAGTTGGAAGCGCCGGCGCTCACCTCCGGAGAGGTCGCCGAGCCTGGCAGTGAGCTTGTCCCCCGTGAAGCCGAACCGCTCCAGCATCGAGCTCGCGGACACCTCCTGACCGGTCACCGTGCGGGTCACGCGTCTGATGTCCTCCACGGTGCCGAGCACCCGGGCGTCGGGGTCTTCGGCGGGGACCTGCTGGGTCAGGTGGGCCAGGGCGATCGTGCGGCCGTGCTTGACCCGGCCGACGTCGGGCTCCAGCGTGCCGGCCACCAGCTGCAGCACCGAGCTCTTGCCCGCGCCGTTCACGCCGACGATCCCGACCCGGTCACCCGGACCGAGGCGCCAGGTGGCGTGCTCGAGGAGGCGCTTCTCGCCCCGCGTCAGGTCGACGTCCTCGAGGTCGACCACGTCCTTGCCGAGCCGCTGGGTGGCGAAGCGCTGCAGCTCGATCCGGTCACGAGGCGGCGGCACGTCCTCGATGAGGTCGTTGGCGACCTCGATCCGGAACTTCGGCTTCGAGGTGCGCGCGGGGGCGCCCCGCCGCAACCAGGCGAGCTCCTTGCGGATCAGGTTCTGCCTCCGCGACTCCGAGGCGGAGGCCTGTCGGTGCCGTTCGGCGCGGGCGAGCACGAACGCGGCGTACCCACCCTCGTAGGAGTCGACCACGCCGGCACCCTGGGGTCCTGGGTGCACCTCCCACGTCCGCTCGCACACGGCGTCGAGGAACCAGCGGTCGTGGGTGACCACCACCAGCGCAGAGGTACGACGGACCAGGTGGTCAGCAAGCCAGGCGACGGCCTCGACGTCGAGGTGATTGGTCGGCTCGTCGAGGATCACCAGGTCGACGTCGTCCAGGAGCAGCCGGGCCAGCGAGCAGCGACGACGCTCGCCACCGGAGAGGCCGTGCACGGCGCGGTCGAGCGCCACGTCGGCGAGCAGCACCTCGACCACCTCGCGGGTGCGGCTGTCACCTGCCCACTCGTGGTCGTCCTTGCCGGCGAGCACGACCTCCCGAACGCTGTGGGTGTCATCGAGGAGGTCACGCTGGTCGAGGTAGCCGATGTGCAGCCCCCGGCTCAGCGAGACCCGTCCCGAGTCGGGTGTCTCACGGCCGGCCATCAGGTTGAGCAGAGTGGTCTTGCCGTCGCCGTTGCGGCCCACGATGCCGATCCGCTCGCCCTCGGCCACGCCGAGGCTCACCTCGTCGAGCAGGATCCGGACGCCGTAGGACTTGGTGACCTTCTCGAGGTTCAGCAGGTTGGCCATCAGGTCATGCCTCAGACGTACTCGACCACGTGGGTGCCGGAGACAGGTCCGAGGGCGACCAGTACGCGGGGGTGTCCGGCATCGAGCAGCGTCGTGCGCACCCGGTCGGCCGACCCGCGGTCAGAGCACAGGAACATGCAGGTCGGTCCCGAGCCGGAGATGATGCCGCGCAGCGCGCCCGCGCGCTCGCCCGCCTCGATCAGCTCACCGAGCTCCGGCCGCAGGTCGATCGCGGCGGGCTCGAGGTCGTTGCGCATCAGTGTGGCCAGGATCCGGTTGTCGGGGTCGGGGTAGGCGAGTGCTGCCAGGAGCTCCTCGGGGAGGGTCACCTCGTCGGGGGCATCAGGGCACAGGTCGTCGAACCGGCGGTAGACCACCGGCGTGGAGAGCCCGGTGCGGGCCGGTACCACCACCCACCAGCGGGTCGCCTCATCGAGCATCGGTGCCACCACCTCACCCCGGCCGCCGCCCAGCGCCGTGCCACCGACCAGCGCGAACGGCACGTCGCTGCCCAGCTGCGCGGCGAGTGCGAGCAGGTCGTCGTCGCTGGTCTGCAGGTCCCAGAGTCGGTCCAGCGCCACCAGCGCGGCAGCGGCGTCTGCGCTGCCTCCGGCCAGGCCACCGGCGATCGGGATGGACTTGCGCACGGTGAACTCGGCTGCCCGGTCCGCACCGTGGTGGGTCGCGAGCAGGCGCCCGGCCCGGACCACGATGTTCTCCTCACCCATCGGGAAGGCGTCCCGGTCGATGTCGTCCTCGCAGACCAGGTCCACTGCCCACCTCGGGCACGTGGTTACGGTCACGTCGTCGTGCAGGCTGAGCGTCTGGTAGACGGTGGACAGCGGGTGGAACCCGTCTGGACGGTGCCGCCCAACCCCGAGGTGCAGGTTGACCTTGGCGGCGGCGCGGACAGTCACGGAGTGCGTCATGCCAGCCCTTTCCTGACGGGGGCCAACAGCGCCTCGCTGATGCGCACGAAGTCGGGTAGCCGAAGTTGCTCGCCCCTGGCCATCGGGTCGATACCCGCTCCCACGAGGGCCCGCTCGGAGGCCTCTGCTGAGCCGGCCAGCTCCCGGAGCGAGGGCCGCAACGCCTTCCGCCGGTGCGCGAAGGCAGCGTCCACGACCCGGAAGACCTGTTCGCGGGTGACCGCGGTGCTCGGCGGCTCACGGCGGGTCCAGGCGACCAGGCCGGAGTCGACGTTCGGCGCCGGCCAGAACACGTTGCGACCGACGGCACCGGCCCGGCGTACGTCCGCGAACCAGGCGGCCTTGACCGAGGGGATGCCGTAGACCTTCGAGCCGGGCTGGGCTGCCAGCCGGTCGGCGACCTCGGACTGCACCATCACCAGGCCACGTTCGAGCGAGGGCACCAGCTCGAGCAGGTGCAGGAGGACGGGGACCGACACGTTGTAGGGCAGGTTCGCGACCAACGCCGTGGGCGGTGGGCCGGGAACCGCGGTGATGCGCATGGCGTCGGCGAGCACCACCTCGAACCGCTCGGTGTACGCCGGGGCCCTGTCGGCGATGGTGGCCGGCAGCGCCCCAGCCAGCGCTGGATCGATCTCGATGGCGACCACTCGGGCCGCGACCCCGAGGAGGGCCAGCGTCAGCGAGCCGAGGCCGGGGCCGACTTCGAGGACCACGTCGGTCCCGGTGACTCCCGAGTCACGCACGATGCGCCGCACCGTGTTGGCGTCGATCACGAAGTTCTGCCCGCGCTGCTTGGTCGGCCGCAGATCGAGCGCGGCCGCCAGTGAACGCACTTCTGCCGGACCGAGCAGTCTCGGTCCGGCAGAAGATGGCTCGCTCACGGGATGAGCGTATGTGTCGGTCTTACTAGGAGCCGCACACGGGCCAGGCTCCGTAGCCACCCTCGGCTTCGGCAACCCGCTCGGCCACGGCGATCTGCTGCTCGCGGCTGTTCTCGTGCGGCATGCCCGAGCCTCCGTAGGAGCTCCACGTGCCGGGGTTGAACTGGAGCCCGCCGTAGTAGCCGTTGCCGGTGTTCGCGGCCCAGTCACCGCCGGACTCGCACTCAGCGATCTGGTCCCAGATCGTGCCGCCGCTGGCGTAGTTGGCCGCGGGGGCGGTCTGCGTACCGACCTTGACGATCGTGGCAACCGGCTGGCTGAGCGTCTTCTTCTCGACCACGGCGCGCTTGACGACCTCGCCGTTGCGGAAGCGCAGCTTGTAGGTCACGTCGCGGGCACCGTCGGTGCCCTCGCGAACGGTCTCGGTCTCGCCTTCCGGCATCGAGTCGTCCTCTTGCTCCTGGACCGGGGCAGGGATGGCCTCGTGCGGCACGTGCTTGGTGCGGACACCGATCTTGGTGACCACGACACGGGTGCCGTCGGTCAGTTCGGTGCTGCGCGAGGGGCGCACCACGTCGTTGCGGTCGACGCCAGAGTCCACCTTGGAGAGCAGGTCACCCACCGTCGCAGCGGCAACGTTGCGCTTCTCGAGCTTGTCGTCGGCGACCTTGAGCGAGACGCGCTTGGGCGTGGTGACCTCAACGGCCATGCCGGAGCGGTCGATCGTGGCGCCGCGGCTGACCGAGAGTGCGGCGCTGCCGAAGCGGACGCCGAGCTGGTTGAGCGCGGAGGACACCTTGGTCGCGGTGGTCCAGTAGGTCTTCTTGTCGCCGTCGACGCTCAGGGCCAGCGGCCGTCCGAGGCGTACGGCGATCTCGGAGCCGTCGTTCACCGGCGTGTCGAGTGACGGCACGACCGAGTCGTGGGGGTCGGGTTTGATGCCCTTGCTCGCCAGGACCTCACCGACGTTGTCGCCGAAGGTGCGGACCTGGGACTGCTTGCCGTCGACCGTGACGGTGACGGTGCGGGTGAGCGTGGCATACGCGGTACCGGTGCCGATCAGCGCGAGGACGATCGCGCCTACGAGCCCGAAAAGTAGGGTTTTGTTGCGGCTGAGGTTCGTGAGTTGAGCGCGCACGAGTCTCCGATGCTTGAGGATTACCCGGGCCGCGGGTGTGGTGGCGCCTGGCCACGGCGAACCGTCTTGGTCCTCTGCGGCTCCCGCGAGGGGGGCGCTCACCGGGATTTGAGCTTCCCGCTCCCGGCCAACAGCCACCCAACCTAGGCAGGTAGCTGGCAGTTAGCAAGCTGTTAGCACCCGGTGTGGGCGGTCTCACATCGGGGAATTAGGGCCAGGTGCCACCGAAGGCGGCGTCGGTGTTGGCCTCGATCGCCCGGCACAGCTGGGCCAGGTCCACCCGGCGTGTCGCGGCCATCGAGCGAACGGTGAGCGGGACCAGGTAGGAGGCGTTGGTGCGTCCCCGGTGCGGCATCGGGGTGAGGTACGGCGCGTCTGTCTCGACCAGGATCCGGTCCAGCGGGGTGACCCGCAGCGCCTCGCGAAGGGGCTCGGCGTTCTTGAAGGTGACCGTTCCGGCGTAGGAGAGGTAGGCCCCGCGATCGAGGCACTGGCGGGCCAGGTCGGCGTCGCCGGAGAAACAGTGCATCACCCAGCGCTCGGGCACGCCCACCTCGTCGATGATGCGTACGACGTCCGCGTGGGCGTCCCGGTCGTGGATCACGAGCGTCTTGTCCAGAGACCTGGCCATCTCGATGTGTGCCCGGAACGACGTGTGCTGCGCCTGCCGGCCCTCGGGACCGGTGCGGTGGTAGTCGAGACCGGTCTCCCCCACCGCGCGTACACGATCGCTGGTGCGGGCCAGTTTCTCGATCTCGGCCAGCGCCTCCTCCAGTTGGCCCTCGAGAGCCAGCCGGGGCGCCTCGTTGGGGTGCAGCGCGACGCCGGCCACGATCGCCGGATGCGCGGCGGCGGTCTCCACCGCCCAGCGGGCACCGGGCAGGTCGCAGCCGATCTGGACGATGCGGGTGACCCCCACCGAGGCCGCCAGCGAGAGTGCCCGGTCGACGGGCAGCGGGGACTCGTCACCGCGCACGATGTCGAGATGGCAGTGGTTGTCCGCAACGGGGTGAGGCAGCGATTCCGGAGCCGGCGGGAGGTCGGGCCCGGGGCTCATCCGCGGTGCACCGCGTCGTAGACGACCCGCTTGGGTACGCCGGACCGCCGAGCCACGTCGAGGATCGCCTCCTTGCGGGTGGCTCCGGTCTCCTCCTCCTCTGCGACCAGTGCCGCCAAGATGAGCGGGTCGGTCACCGGCTCGGGCACGGCGGCGCCCTCGAGCACGATGGTCACCTCCCCGCGGACGCCCGGCTCGGCCCATCGGACAAGGTCGGCCAGCGGGCCGCGGCGTACCTCCTCGTGGGTCTTGGTCAGCTCGCGGCAGACCGCTCCTCGACGCTCACGGCCGAACACCTCCGCCATCGACTGCAGGGTCGCGTGCGTCCGGTGGGGGGCCTCGAAGAACACGAGGGTTCGCTGCTCGTCCCGGAGGGCCGTCAGCCTTCGCGCACGCTCGCCCGGCTTGCGCGGGAGGAAGCCCTCGAAGCAGAACCGGTCGACTGGCAGCCCCGAGACAGCGAGCGCGGTCAGCACCGCAGAGGGCCCGGGGATGCTCGTGACCGTCACGTCTCGCTCGACGGCCGCGGCCACGAGGCGGTAGCCGGGGTCGGAGACGCTGGGCACCCCGGCATCGGTGACCAGGACCACGCGGTCACCCTTGAGCAGGGACCCCAACAGCGACTCGGTACGGATGTGCTCGTTGCCCTCGAAGTAGGACACCACCCGGCCCGGGATCTCGACCCCGATGTCGGTGGCCAGGCGCCGCAGCCGCCGGGTGTCCTCGGCCGCGACCACGTCAGCGCCCCTGAGCTCCGCGGCCAGCCTCGGCGAGGCGTCCTCGAAGCGTCCGATGGGGGTCGCAGCAAGCACGAGTACGCCGAGCTCCTGTGACATCGGTGCGGTCATGGGTCCGATCATGGCAGCCGTAGCCTTTCCGTCGTGAGCATCCCCGCCCGTCTGGACCGCACCCTCGGGCTCTCGCGCACTGCCGACGGGGACGTCGTACCCAGTGCGGCCGCGCGGGCTCGGCTGCGCGCCGTCGACGGGGACCCGGTGCTCGCCTTGGTCGCAACGTTGGCGGTCACCCTCCTCGCGGCCTTCCTGCGGTTGTGGGACCTCGGGAAACCGCGTGCCTTTCTCTTCGACGAGACCTACTACGCCAAGGACGCATGGTCGCTGATCCACCTCGGCTACGTGCAGAACTACGTCGAGAAGGCCAACGACGAGATCCTCGCGGGGCACACCACCGGCCTGTGGACCGGGACGCCCAACATGGTCGTGCACCCTGAGGTCGGCAAGTGGCTGATCGGGCTCGGCGAGAGCGTCTTCGGGATGACCCCGTTCGGGTGGCGGGTCTCCTCGGCCGTCGTGGGGGCGCTGATGGTCATGGTGATGATCCGCCTCGCCCGTCGAGTCACCCGGTCCACCCTGCTCGGCCTCGTCGCCGGGCTCCTGATGTGCTTCGACGGACTGCAGCTGGTGCTCTCGCGCCTGGCGCTGCTGGACCTGTACCTCGCGTTCTTCGTGCTGTGCGCGGTCAGCTGCATGGTCGCCGACCGTGACTGGGTACGCACGCGGATGGCTCGGGTGGTGCCACCGGGGGCACGACTGGCCTCCGACTCCTGGGGGCCGCTGCTGCTGTGGCGTCCGTGGCGACTGGCGACTGGCGTCTGCTGGGGCCTGGCGATCGGTACCAAGTGGTCGGCACTCTTCCCACTGGCCGCCTTCGGGCTCCTGATGTGGGTCTGGGACTCCGGGGCGCGACGCTCCTTCGGCGTACGACATGCCCTGTGGAAGTCCGCGATCATCGACGCGCTGCCGGCAGTGGGCTACGTCGTGCTGGTCCCGCTTCTCGTCTACATCGCCTCCTGGACCGGCTGGTTGATGCACGCCGACGTCTACGAGCGGACGCTCTCGGACACGCAGTACGGGCCCTACTGGGGCAGCTACATCCGCCACGACGCGCACGGCTTCTTCCCCGAGCTGTGGCAGTCGCTGCGTTCGCTGTGGCACTACCACCACGACGTCTACACCTTCCACACCGGCTTCCTGAACGACAGCAAGCACGTCTACCAGTCGAACCCGTGGGGCTGGCTGGTGCTGAACCGGCCGGTCGGCGTGGACGCCCAGCTGAACATCGCGCCCGGAGAGCATGGGTGCGCCGCTGCGGCGGGATCGACGTGTCTTCGCCAGGTGCTGCTGCTCGGCAACCCGGTAGTGTGGTGGTTCGGCACGGTCGCGGCGCTGTGGGCCCTGGTGGCGTGGGTGGGCAAGCGCGACTGGCGCTACGGGTTGGTGACGGTGGGCATCGCCTCGACCTGGCTGCCCTGGCTGCGGTACGACGACCGGCCGATCTTCAGCTTCTACACCGTGGTGATCCTGCCGTTCCTGATGCTGGGCATCACGATGTTGCTCGGCGAGATGCTGGGGCGGCGCGACGCGACGCCCGCGAGACGGGCGGTGGGAGCGGCCGCAGCGGGCAGCGTGGTGGTGCTGGCCATGTTGGCGTTCGCGTGGTTCTGGCCGATCTGGACCGACCAGGTGGTGACCAACCGCGAGTGGTTGGAGCGAATGTGGTTCAGACGCTGGATCTGAGGGATCAGACGCCTGATCCGGCGTAGGAGCGGTCGCTCGGCCCCATGCGTGCGGGACGCTGGACCCTGCGCTCGAGCATGGTCATGCGGGCCATCGCGAAGGCGACCACGAGCATCCCGAAGATTCCGATCAGCATCACCGATGCCGGTGCGACTGACAGCATGGCGCTCCCGCTTTCTTGGGTCCAAATACGGACTAGATCGACAACATACCCTAAAATCAGCAAAACGGACATACCTCTTGCGAAGAATAGCCCGCGGATGTGGACGCACTCACCGGGAGGGCCGAGAGCACGGCTTGGTGAACGGGCGGCAAGCCGGATGCCGGCAAGGCTGTGCGGCACCGAGTGACGATCTCTGCCTCGCACATGAGGTGACACTAGGGGCAAAAACTATCGATGTGGGAAAGAGCCGGTGAATGGACGGCGTCCAGTGCATGTGCAGTGCATCTGACGGGATCGTGCCAAGGACCCCCTGGCGACGCGGGCGAGCCGCTGTCGCCGCGCAAGGAAGTTCCTCAGGACCTCTCCGCCGCTGAGCCCCTGAGTCGTGCGAGACTCGTGGGCATCTGGACGGCTTCGACCAGCGCCTCTGGGGGCTCCTTGACGACCACCGACGCGACCCGGCAGCGCTCCGCCGCCTCCCCTGGTCTGCGCGCTGCGGGATGGGCGCTGCACCTCTATACCGCGGGCGGCACCGTGCTGGCGCTGCTCGCGGTGATCGCCGCCATCGAGGGAGACAGTGTTCGAGCGCTGTGGATCCTCCTCGTCGCCCTCGTGGTCGACGGCACCGACGGGATGCTGGCGCGACTGCTCCGGGTCAAGGAGACGATCCCGACCTTCGACGGCGCCCGTCTCGACGACATCGTCGACTACATCACCTACGCCTTCGTCCCCATGGTGCTGCTGTGGACCGGTGACTTCCTGCCTGACGGCGCCTGGGGCACGACCCTGGCCGCGATCCCGCTCCTGGCCTCGAGCTACCAGTTCTGCCGCACGGACGCGAAGACCGACGACCACTTCTTCCTCGGGTTCCCGAGCTATTGGAACGTCGTTGCCTTCTACGTCGTCGTGCTCGAGCTGTCGACGACCGTCACGGCCGCCATCCTCCTTGTCTGTGCCGTGCTGGTGTTCGTGCCCATCAAGTACGTCTACCCCTCGCGCACCAACGTCTTTCGGGCGCTCAACCTCAGCCTGGCCGGGGTGTGGCTGGTCCTGTACGCCGTCATCCTCGCGAGCGTCCCAGACCCGTACGTGCTCGTCGTCGGCCTGTCGCTGGCCTATGTGGCCTACTACTTCATCGTCAGCGTCTACCTCACGGTGATCGATCGCGGAACCAGATCTCGGGAGCCGTCTGAGCAATGACAGGTGGTAAGCAATATTTCCGTATGGTTAGTTTCCTTGCCATATGGCAAGTGTGCATGACATCGAGTCATGGGAGTTTCCCTGCACGCATGCCTCCATGTACGGGTCACTGGTCCGAGGCGAAGCAGGCCCGGAGTCCGACCTCGACGTCCTCGTCGTGCGACCTGCGTCGCTGTCCGGTGTCGACGCTGTCTGGCAGCAGCAGCTGCACGCCCTCGAGCGCTCGGTACTGCGGTGGACCGGAAACCCGTTGGCGTGGTTCGAGACGACCGAGGCGGATCTGGCGCGCGCGCTGGCTGGCCAGGAGGAGCCGTTGATCGCGGCCTGGCGCCAGGACGCTCTGCAACTCGCTGGCGAGCCGCTGAGTCAGCTGCTGGCGCGGGTGTCGGCCCCGCTCGCGCCCTCGACCTCAGTCCGCGGTGGGCAGTGAACCCGGCGCGGGGCGGCCCGTAGCGGCCCGGGTGACGCCCGCAACCGGCGGCTGATCGCGCAGAAGTACCTCGAGGTCGCCGAGTTGGCCTCCACCGAGGAAGGGGCCGCGGCGAACAACGTCGTCGGCGGCGTCGCGGTGCTCGCCGGCATCGAGCGCACTCTGGGTTCATAACCCACACCGACGCGACATCTTCACCGCCGAGCAGAAGGCCACGCCCCCAACAAGGAGGATGGAGTGCGATTCGTCCCGCTGAGCCTGATCGATGCCCGGGTTCATCGGACCGGCGCGACGGACATGCGCAATCGGCTTCTCTCTCGCGGCCCGAACAAGTGATCCCGCGATGCGGTCATCACGATGTTCGCTGACGCGCGTATCTAGTCCGCGATCCGCGAGCCAAACGGAGATCGTGGCCGTGCGTCATACCGCCGCCAATGCCCGTCAACCGATAGATGACTGATCTGAACGTTCCCGTTTGGGCGATCGGCTTGCGAGGGTCGACGGACACCCTTGCCACGCCTGGGGTGGATGGCGAGGATCGCCACATGGGTGTTCGCCGCGTGGTTCCTGATCTTGCCAGTTCATCGCTGGAGGAGGCCAAGCGCTTCTACGACGACGTGCTGGGGCTACGTCCGGTAATGGACCACGGCTGGATCGTCACGTTGGCCGATCCTGATCGGCCGGGTGCCCAGCTCAGCCTCATGACCCACGATGCCACCGCGGCTGTGATCCCAGACGCATCGATTCAGGTGGACGACGTGGCCGCCTGCCATGCGGCAGCGGTCCGGGTAGGTGCGGACATCGTCCATCCTTTGACCGACGAGCCGTGGGGCGTTCGCCGCTTCTTCGTACGCGACCCCGATGGGCACGTGATCAATGTCTTGAGCCACCCGTAGGACCGCGTCGAGCAACCACGTCCGTTGGCCGATGGGGGCATGGGTGGATCGCGTGCCGGTCGAACAAGTCATTCCGCCGGTCGGGCTGACCGCGCGCTGCGCTCGGCGAGCAACGCCGTGATACGGATCCCCGTGTGGGACGGCCCGGGCAACCGCGCCAATGGCGGTGGAAAGAGGCGTGACTGACCCACACACGGAGCACGGCATGACGGGGGTGGGCCCCTGGCTCAGCGTCCTGGAAGACGCGCTTCGACCGCCCATCCGCCCACATGGGTGGCTCCTGCACTGAACTGTCCGCCGAGTGTCTGGATGCGCTCGCGCAGGCCGATCAGGCCGCGCCCGGTGCCGGCGAGAGGAGCGTCGTGCTGCGCCGCGCGGTCGTTCTCGACCCGAACGGCGAGACCCCGCTCGGCCTCGTCGACGGTGATGACGATGCGGACCTCCGCCCCCGGCGCATACTTGAGCGCGTTGGTGAGGCTCTCCTGTACCACACGGAAGGCGAGGTGAGCGACCGGCTGGGGGACCCGGTCGCGGTCTCCCTCGAAGCGACAGGTGACATTGAGCCCACTGTGGCCCGCGCGGGTCACCACCTCGTCAACAAGCGAGAGGTCAGGGCCACCACCTTGGTCGCTCTCCGTGCCTCCCAGGAGCTCGATGAGCCGCTCGAGGTCCTTGGTGCCCTGCCGCGCGGACTCTGAGATGGCCGCGAACGCCTCCTTGGCTCGCTCAGGGTCGGCGTCGACCAGCCGTTGCCCGGCGGCCGCCTGGATCACCATCACGCTGATCGCGTGGCCGACGATGTCGTGCAGCTCGCTGGCGATCCGCGCTCGCTCGTGCCGCAGGGCGATCTCGGCAAAGAGCTCTCGCTCGTCCTCGAGCTCCCGGGCGCGCAGAGCCATCTCGTCCGCGGTCTCCTTGCGAAGTCGCAGCACCGTTCCGGCGGCGTACGGCGGCACCGTGAACATGAGCGCAGCCACCCAGCTGCCCAGGTCGGCCAGGTAGTAGAGCGGCACCAGGTAGGCCAGAGCGCACAGGGCCACCAGCCAGGCAGCGCGACCCGACCAGCCGAGTGCGAGCACAGCAAAGCTGAACGAGAAGAGCGCCACTCCGGTGTCGGGGAACCAGCCGCCGCCGATGGCGAGGGCGGCCAGGAACAGACCGAGTGCCACCACCGACGCGACGCGCGGATGGCTGCGCCACCACATCAACGCAAGGCCGCCGCCCAAGACGAGGACGGTGAACAGGTTGCCCCGGGGGGTCGTCGGCCAACCGTGCAGCGCGGTCGGCAGCGCCACCAGCAGGAGGACTGCCAGGGCGATGCCGATCCGCTCGATCAGAACCATGCGGGACTGCGTCTATCCCGGCACCGGGAGCTGGGCCACTGCGCTGGCACGCCCCCGGCTCACCTTGACGTCCAACGAGCCGCCGAGGAACTTGGCGCGCTCCCGCGCCCGCGCCACGGCGGCCTTGAGGTCAGCGGACCTGTCGACCGGGCCGTTGACGCGGATCTCGAGGGCGTCGTCGTCGAAGCGCACGCCGACCTCGAGCCGGGACTCCGACTGGTCGGCCATGACGTCCACCAGGTGCTCGACGATGCGGTACGCCGAGAGCTCCACCGTCGCGGGCAGCGAACGCGGATCGCCGACCACGGTCAGTCGCGAGTCCGCCCTGGTGTGCCGGGCCAACAACGCGTCGAGGTGCGCGACGGTCGGCGCAGGAGCCAGCGCGACGTCCCCACCTCGCAGGAGGCCCACGATCTCGCGCATGCCGTCGAGCGTGGCGCGGCTGTCGCACTCGATCGACTCGAAGAGTGCCTTCGCGCTGCCGGGGTCGAGGTCCTGGCCCGACTCGGCAGCGGTCGTCAGCTGGCCGAGCCGCTCCTGCAGCAGCCCGTCGAGCTGCCGCGACAGCCGGACGCGATCGCCTGCGAGCCCCAGTGCGACCCGTTCGTCACGCAGCTGCTGGAGCTCGACCGTACGAGCCTTGAGCTCCGTGCTCATGGCCGTGCGGTGGCGGACCGCGCGCCCGATGCCGAAGACGATCACGACGATCGGGAACGCGAGCACGAACGGTTCGAAGCCCGTGGTCGCGTCGACGACCAGGACCGCCGCCGTGAGCAGGGTGCTGAGGCCCAGCGAGATCCACGCCTGCCTGCGCTCCAGGGCGACTGCGCCGAGGTAGGCCAGGACAAACGCGAGCGGCAGGCCTGCCCCGCACCTGGTCACCCAGCCGAAGAGCAGGTCGTGGAGCACCATCACCAACAGCGCGATCGCGGTCACGGCGATGACGCCGCGTCGCCACCACAGCACCGGAATCGTCGCGAGTGCGAAGACAGGGATCATGACCCACGAGTGCGAGGTCATCTGGTGGACCATGGTTCCGTCGGCAATGCTCTTGGCGACCTCCGCGTCCTGGATCAGGACGTCCTGGACCATCAGGGCGACACCCAGGGCGGTGAGAGCTCCAGCGAGCACCCAGTCGACGGGACGGATCCCCTGGAAGACCCTGCTGTGGCCCTCACTCATCACTCGACCCCTCAGGCGTGAACGTGCTCGACGCTCAGCGTAGGCTCGGCAGCCGACTTCTCGGCACGAGACTGCACGAAGAGTCCGATTCCGTAGAAGAGCGCGGCGGCCGGCACCGAGAGCGCGAGGGCGTCCAGGCCGCCGGTCGCCGAGTCCTTCATCAGGGTGACGATCTGCAGGGCGAGGATCCCGACCAGGCCGATGACGTGGTTCTGCTTGCTGCCGGCGAAGCGCGCCACGGCGTACGCCATCGCGATCGACAGCGGCAGCGCCCACCC
>Ga0075530_1000404_pt1 | contig 20356 bp, 19 predicted proteins | sample NGEPerD_2_FD_75101 | JGI IMG/M metagenome (GOLD analysis project Ga0075530, IMG submission 75101) | Arctic peat soil microbial communities from the Barrow Environmental Observatory site, Barrow, Alaska, USA - NGEE PermafrostL1-D | ecosystem: Environmental > Terrestrial > Soil > Wetlands > Peat ... | reverse complement strand
CAAACATAAACACACCAAATAATATGGCTAAAACAAAATATAATATTTTTTTATAATTTATTTTCATATTATCTTAATATTAACACCATTCGTTCCGAAGTTCAATTACCTTATCAAAAATAGACCCTAAAATTGGGCTATTTAAAACTGCTCGGGGACAAGGATTTACCCCTAAGTTTCACTCCGGGGCATAAACTCCTGCCGGCAGGCAGGCAGGTCGAATCCCCGCCTCTACGAGGCTTGTAAAATAAAACAACGCCTAACGGCGCTGTTGTATTTTACTTGCTCGGGGACAAGGATTCGAACCTCGATAGCCAGGACCAAAACCTGGAGTCCTACCATTAGACGATCCCCGAATGTATACTCAAATATATATTTTAAATCAAAAAATCCTCTTGATAAGGATATTATTAATAATTAGACAAAAAGTCAACTCTTTTCTGACTTCAGGTCTGGCAACCTTTAAATCTTAGCGTAACGTCTAACCGCAAATAAGCTAGCAAAAATATTAATGGCTAAAATTGCTAAAAATTGAATACCAAACACGGACCAAAAATTATTGATAAAATAAGAAAGAATATTAACATTATAACCCATAAAGAAAACCTCTAGATAGGGCTGTAACAAGGTTAGGAAAGGATAAAATACCGCCACGATTATCATAATACTAAGAAGCGTATAAATAAAAGCGGAGACAACATAAGGCAGATAAATAAAGGAATAAGAAGCCCCAACTAAACGCATAATTTCTATCTCTTGACGATGCGTATAAATAGCAACTCGAACGGTATTATAAACTACCAACAAACTAGTGAGAATAAAAATGGCGATAATAAATAAACCGACTTCATTAACCCTGTCAGTAATTCCATTAATTTTATTTAGGACAACCGCGTTATCGGCAAAATCACGTGATTCAATAATTGGGCTATCAATCATTTTTAGTTCATTTATTAAAAGATTGGACTCGGAAAAATTACTAGGAATAATGGTTAAGCTGGGAGATAAAGGATTGCGCCCCAATTCTTTTAAAGCAGCCAGCACTTCTTGATTATTTTTATATTTCTCACGGAAATCAGTAAGCGCACTTTCTTTGGAAATATAAACTATATTTTTAACACGTTCCGATGCTTCCATTTTTTCCTTTAAAGCCATAATATCGGCCTCGGGAGTTTCCGGCTTGATATATAAACTAATATCAATTTTTTCTTGAACTGCTTTGGCGGCGCTATCACTAATTACCCGCACAGTCATGAGCGTGTTGATGGAAAAAAGCGCCAACAATAAAATAATGATAGTCGCAATTGACAACCAAATATTACGCGCCATGTCTTGAAAACTAAATTTTATAATCCGAAAGAAAGATAGCATCTTAGTTGAGTCTTAATTATAATAAATATTTACCTTTTTCCTGATCGCTAATTATACGACCATGTTCCATGGTCACCACGCGATGATTAAGATAATTAACTATTTCTTTATTATGCGTCACTAAAATAACGGTAGTGCCAAATTTATTAATTCTTAAAAGTAAATCAATAATTTCATTAGCGTTAATAGCGTCTAAATTTCCAGTCGGCTCATCAGCTAATAGAATTTTGGGTTGATGGACCAGGGCGCGCGCAATGGCCACTCTTTGTTTTTCGCCACCAGAAACTTCACTAGGATATCTTTCCTTTTTATCATCAAGTCCAACAATTTTCATAACGCTAGGAACAATTTTATTTATTTTAGCTGAGCTTCCCCCAGAAACTTCCAGAGCGAAGGCAACATTTTCTGCTAAAGTTTTTTTAGGCAACAATTTAAAATCTTGAAAAATAACACCAATTTGACGACGCAAATAAGGAATTTCCCGACGTGAAATTTTAGTAATATCCCAATCACCGGCAATAACTTGACCACTATCAACTCGCTCTTCACCAATTAAAACTTTAACCAGTGTAGTTTTACCGGCTCCTGATTGACCGACGATAGAAACGAATTCCCCCGGGTTAATATTTAAATTTATATTGTCTAAAACTTTAGCGTGTTTACCGTAAGCTTTAGAGGCATTTTTAATAGTAATCATAAAAGATTATTTTTTGGCGCTAACAACCTTTAGTCCGTAACGAATAAGTTGTTCGTTATCAGCAAAATTGGCCGCCTTGCTCTTAGAACCAAAATTAATGACAATCATATTTCCGGCATCGGTTTTAACTCTCGTCATTAAACAATAACCGGCCTCATCCAAATATCCGGTCTTAGAACCTAAAATATTATAAGCCGTATTATTTAATAATTTATCGGTATTGGTAAGCGTATGTTTTTCCTTAGTGTTGATGGTCACAAAAGAATATGTCTTCGTGATACTTATTTTTTGGATAAGAGGATTCTTAAATATCTCTTTTACCATTATAGCATAATCAAACGGAGAACTCACATTATCCGGCGACAAACCAGTCGGTTCGACAAATTTTGTATTAGTTGCGCCCCAATCTTTTGCTAATTTATTCATGTTAGCGATAAAATCAACGCGCTTCAAACCGCTCGCCCGTACTAAAGTTTCCACCGCGTTGTTAGCGGAACCGACAAGGGCGCTATAAAGTAAATTTTCAACGGTCATCGTTTCGCCTTCATCAACGCGCAAACGCGCCGACTCCCAGGGCTTACAATATTCATAATTATAATTTTCATCTTGTTTTTTGTAAGTAACTACCGATGATAAAGTTGGCTTAGTGTTTAAAAAAGTAGTCATCGCCACTAATTTTGTTAGACTGGCAAGTGGCGCCTTATCAACTTGGTTCTTTCCCCAAAGAACTTCACCGCTATCTTCCATCATAATAATAGAAGATGAGGCGGTAATGCTCGGAACATCGGTAATTTGTGGCGCAACTGATGTCGGTGATGTTTCCGCTTTTAAAACTTCAACTCTCACATTAGCTATTCCAGCACTAAGCGAGGCAATTTTTTCGAAAGCAACCCGATCAAGATCAATTACGCGTGTTGGAAATAAACTTCTGTCAGGCCCGTAATCATTAACTGTCACATCAACAAATTTTCCGTTATCCGTATTATAAACTCTGAGTTTTGTACCTTTAATAAAATCGGGAGAAGCGGCAAACAAGCCTTCTTTATATTTATACCAGCTGGCCTGGCCAACGGTCATTACTTCTGGTTTTGCTAAAACGATTAACCAACCGGAGGTCGCATCAGTAGTCATGGTTACATATTGTTCTTGCGGATAGTCTTGAGTCGGAACCGGGCGCCAAACACTAGAAATAAAATCAAAAGAAAAAATTTGCTTTAGTTCATTATTTTTTTCCGGATAATTTATTTTTACTTTCAAAGGCCGGCTAGGATCATATAGGCCCTCGGTTATAAAAGAATATTCATAAGCCGGAGTGAGCGGCTCCCACTCCCAAGGAATACGAAAATTTTCTGAATTTTCAGAAATATTTAAAACTGGCTCAACCGTAAAGGCTAACGGTTCACGCTCAAAATTAATTCCACTTGCTGCCGAAAGTGGCGCTAGTGGAAAACAAATAGCTAATAAGGCGGCGGCGACAATAAATTTACTTTTTTTAAACATAAGGCGGAAATTTTTAATTGACTAAAAATGTTATTTAAGTTTATAATATATTTGCGCTGTTTTTTAGCGCTCATCCGAATGCGGGTGTCGTATAACGGTTATTATGTCAGCTTCCCAAGCTGAAGAGGGCGGTTCGATTCCGCTCACCCGCTCCAATAAGTTTGCCGAGATAGCTCAGCTGGTAGAGCAACGGTATCGTAAACCGTAGGTCGTGGGTTCGATCCCCATTCTCGGCTCCAATAAAAAAATTCCATTATTAATCTATCAACTGCCGAAAAAATAATTAAACCATTTTTTAAGGTTGCTGGTTTCTTCTTCATTATTTTGGATATTGTCTAAATTTTTTATATCATCTTTATTTTCAATAACGACCACGGCTTCGCCTGGTTTTTTTAGATTAAGATTCATTCTCGCCTGGGCTTCTAAGGATTGATCAGATTGGAGATAGATAAGCATCTCCTTTAAGTCTTGATTATCTTTTTCAAATTGATCAATTTCTTTTTGAACGCCATTAATTTCATTTTCAATTATCCGTTTTTGGCTATAAGTTCGCGCCAGTGGCAGAACGATTAATAATAATAGGATCAGGCCGATAATCGCCAAAAATCGCTGATTAGAAAATAAGCGATAAAAAATATTATTATGATGATCCGCTTGATCGGTATGAAAGCCGCGCGGTTTTATTTTATCCGATACCATGTACTTTATTATAACATAGCCGGACCAGTGTTGCCAAAGAATTAATTTCTTGATTTTGGAGTCACCCAAAAACCCATATACCGCCCAAACATTAATCTGATTTGGGCCTCTAAACAAGGGATAGCGCCAAAGATAACAATAACAATCGGGACTAAGAGCCATTCTAAAATCATTCTTATATTTTTCCAAATAGAATACTTAGCCGGACGCTTTGGTAAAAGCAAAGAGGAAACAACGGCCGATAAAATTAAACCAACCATCGCGATATTCATTAAATTTTGGGTAATCGCCGGTAAATTACTTGATAAAACCGTAGAATTAAAACGATCACCGCCGAGAAGCATTGGCATCCAACCAACAACCGCAATAATCAGGGCATTTGTTGCCCAGGCATGAAAACCATAAATTTGAATCAAAATATGGCTAATAATCGTCCCTTTATCTAAATCTTTATTCTGCCAACGCTTACCAGCATTAAAAATTAAATAAGGAATATTCTCGCCACCCCAAGCCCAACGACGCTGTTGTTTATAAAGGCTGCGCGCAGTCATCGGTAAATTTTGATCACAAGTAACATCCATAGAAACATCAAAATAAATCGGTTCTACGCGATAATGGCCATTGTAAAACATTAAACAATGCCAAAATATTCGTGAATCCTCACTAACATTTTTCGGCCCCCAAAATCCAATTTCATTTAAAGCAGTAAAGGTCATGGAATGAGAAGAATAAGTAACCAAACTTTCTTGTCTAACCTGCATAATCATCTGCCAAAACGTATTAGAAGAGGCAGCAACGCGAGAGAAGAAAGGCGCACTCCAAACATTATTATGATAAACCGGAATCGGCTGATAACTAGCGTGATAAGGATCGACCACGCTTAAAAATTTATAAGTTAACGCAAAAAAGTATCCGGGACGAACAATGGTGTCAATATCAAAAACGCTAACTAATATTTTATTATAATCAAAACCCTCTTTATCAATTAAGGTTGTTTTTAGTTGCTTAACACACCAGGCTTGGTTTGATCCCTTACCCTTTAGCTCGCCTTCAATCCCGTCGGGGTGAAAAACAACTTCTAGGCGACCAAATTTCCCAGAAAATTCCTGACGAATTATTTCCGCTTTTTCATGAGCGCTTACGCCTACTCGTTCTTCAAAAGCCAGCGCAATAATCATCCTATCTGTGGGAAAACCGTCGTTTTGAATTGCTAACAAACAGGAACGAACTATCTCCAAACTTTCGTTACAAGTTGGTAGTACTATCAAGTGCCAAAGGTTACTCCATTTAAGGCCTTCGCGCGCTAAAGATCCGCTCACGGCGCCTTCTTGATCATAAAGACCACTAGCAAGATTCTCACATTTCTGCCGCCAATCGGTTTTCAGGCCTTTTTTCAAATCCCGATAGGAAGTAATTAAAAAAATGGCCATATAAATGACCAAAAGTAACCAGTAAACATCAAAAGCGATAATAAAATAAGCTACGAAAACTGGCTTAAAATAAGAAAATATTAATAAAATAACCAGAGTAATAATTGATAAAAACCCCGGTAAAATCTCTAATATTCGGTAAATTTTATAATCACGACCCTGTAAATCAGTGGCTCTACCAACTCGTAAATAATGATCTTCTTTATCCATATTGCCTATATTATTTCTAAATCAGACCCCTTCTTTTTAGCTCAAAAAAGCAATCAGCGCAAGCCTTGACATCAACAAGAGCATCATGCGCCTCAGGAAATTCAGAATTAAATAAAAAGGTATAGAGTTGAGTTAAATTCGGCCATTTATAAGCACCGCGACCATTAGGCAGGCGACAAATATCGGTAGTTCTTTTCATAGTACAAATTTTATTGGCTGGTGCCACGTGGTTATCCATTTTTAAACGCATAAACTCCGAGCCCACTATTTTTTCATCAAAATCTATATTATGAGCGACTAAATAAGTAGAACGTTTAACGTCATTAGAAAATTTCTCTAAAGCCTCTTTTAAAGGAATGCCTTCTTTCTCAGCACGCTCTTGAGTGATGCGATGTATTTTGGCAACTTCCTCAGAAATAATAAAACCGTCTGGTTTAATGATATAGCTATGGCTCTCCCAATGGTTACCATGAAAATCATAAAGGCTCCAAGCAATTTGTACTATTCGCGGCCAATTAGAAAAATCATCAAGGGGTGCTTGATAATTTTTAGGCAAACCGGTGGTTTCGGTGTCAAAAAATAAATACATAATTCTATTTTAAAATAATATCTTCACCTTCGGGTAAATCTTTTTCTTCGCCGATAGCAACTTTCGCATCTTTAACAATATCTGATACTGAAATAACTCCAGAATCAGCGCTAGCAACAAAATTATTATTTGCCTTGAATTGCGCTGGGGCTTTTGCTTTAGTAACTATTGTTTTAGATGGCACCGATTTAATTGTTCGCCCCTTAAAATCAATCGGAGCTAAATTATTTAAATCTCCTAGAGATAAAGTCTTTTCCGGTTTAACTATCAAATCATCTTTTATTTCTACTAATCCTTTTCTTTCTATTTCCTTGGCTTGTTGGCGAGCTTCTAACTCCAAACGTTTTTCTTCTTTTTTCTTGCTTAGACAATCTTTACAATAAACTGGACGAATACCGTCAGGAATAAAAGCAATTTTAGTGGCTATTCCACAATTGGCGCAAGTAGCATCATAACCGGGTTTTTCCTTAAAAGGTGAAACAGAAACACTAGCCGGCGCTTGTTTTGTGCCTTGATTGTTAGTTTGATAGGGCGAGGGGTTACTAGAACTTACAATATTATTAGCGGGAGCCGTCCCTAAATTTCTAGCCGGAACTCTAATATCGGCTCGAGGCGCTCTTTTTTCGTCTTCGCCATAACTTTCGTGCCAACGCATAATCCTCTCTTCCACCGACTCGCGATCACTGGCATATTTTTCTCGAGAATTATTAATTACTTTTTCCATGTTATTGGTTCTTTCGTCTGCTCTAAGCGGTGGTAAACCAATAGCGGAAAAAGGTGATGAAGCAATACCGTCAATCATCAGCTTTAGATACATTTCATATTTTGGCAAATTAACAATATCTTCTTCGGTAAAAGTTGGCGTAAATTCTTTAACCAGTTCTTCCGCATCAGCAGCGCCCACCCTAAAAACAACCAAGGTGCCCACATTTCCAAAAACTGCTGGCTTAACTTTCTCGCTCAACTGTTCAATGTATTGATGAGCTAAAATTAAATTAAGCCGATATTTTCTCGCTTCTGATAAAATATTAGCAAAACTATCGGTGGAAAAATTTTGAAATTCATCAATATACAAATAAAAATCATGGCGATCTTTTTCAGGCACATCAACTCGACTCATCGCCGCTAATTGAATTTTGGTAATCATCATTGCTCCTAAAAGCGCAGAATTGTCTTCACCAATTCTTCCTTTAGAAAGATTCATAATCAGTATCTTGCCATTATCCATAATATCGCGAATATCAATCGCTGATTTTACTTGGCCGATAATGTTACGCATCAAAGAACTGGACAAAAATTGCCCGACTTTATTTTGAATAGGAGAAACTGCTTCTGAGGCAAATTTATCAGCATACCCAGAAAATTCTTTTTCCCAAAAGGCCTTAACTACTGGATCAGTAATATTAGAAACCACTTTTTTACGATAACCTTTATCAGACAACATGCGCACAACGCCCAAAAGCGTGGAGCCCGGAAAATCTAAAATTGCCAAAACGGCATTTCTTAAAATATACTCCAAACGTGGTCCCCAAGAATCAGCCCATAATTTTTGAAAAACACCAACTAGACCAGAGGCAACTAAATGACGCAAATGCGGTTCAACTTGTTCAACTACATTAAAGGCAATCGGAAAATTAATATCAGAAGGATTAAAATAAACTACATCCTGAAGACGATCACTAGGAATATAATCCATTATTTTTTCTGCTAAATCACCATGCGGATCAACTACGGCCACGCCATAACCATTTCTAATGTCATCCACGATCATATTTTCCAAAACCGTGGACTTCCCCATACCCGTTTTCCCAACCAAATACATATGCCGACGTCGGTCGTCAGTTTTAATGCCGAATTTTTTCAATTCGTTTCGATAATTGGTTTTGGCGAAAACCGCAATATTATCAGCCATAATTTATTTAAACAAAAGATTGGTTAAAGAAGAATTGATACCAGAAGAAGTTTGATTTTTAAGATAACCGTTAAAACTTTTACTAGTATAATCAACGATACTGCGCCAAGAAATTACCCCCAAGACAATAATCGCGGCCAAAAGAGAATATTTGATAACCGACATTAATGATTGCCAGGCAAAGTAATGCTTGATAAATTTTACGGATTTTAAAATTTCGTAATTTTGTTTTTCATTTTTACGCAATTGTTCCAAAATTTTTTCCGTGTCAACTCGCGAAATGTCAGCGACTGATTTTTCTAAAACAGGTGTTGATTCGCCCTGATCATCATTAGCTGAATTTTTTATCATATTTTTATAATTTATAGTTGCGAACTTCACAAACCCCCGCGGCCTGACGACCAATAGCGGCAAATTCTGTCATTTCTTTATCAGTATAAGCATCTTTTCCCTTAAAAGTGCCGTCAACTAAATCAGTATCTGATTTAAATTTTTGTAAATACCATTTATCAGCCCCCTTGATTAATTCACCCATAATCTGAAAATCTTCCTTATTTAAGAGCCCGGGAACAACTGTCGTTCTGAACTCATGCGGCAAACCACTGGCAATTATAATTTTAACACTTTTTGCGAGATTATCACAGACAACAGGCACGCTCACCGTGTTTTCATATTTATTAAGTGGCGCCTTAATATCCATGGCAATATAGTCTATTAATTTCTCAGTAATTAGTTCTTGAAGCATTTCCGGGTTAGTCCCGTTGGAATCTAATTTAACGTCATAGCCTATAGCCTTAATTTTGCCAATAAAAGAAGGCAGGTCGGGATGCAAAGTCGGCTCCCCGCCGGTAATGACAACACCGTCTAAACGGCCATATCTTTGTTTTAAAAAAAGAAAAAGGTCTTCAGGGGAAAGCGGAGAAAGACCTTTTTCTTTTTTATTTTTTTCATCCTCTCCCTCACGGGTCAGGACAAGCATAGGGTTATAACAGAAGTGGCACCGGAAATTACATCCTTGGGTAAAGATAATGGCCGCTAGATGATCGGGATAGTCAAGAATTGATAATTTCTCCAAACCGCCGATAATCATAGGGCTTACTTATTCAACATAAACTTTAAAAGTCTTACGATCCTTATACTCGCTGGCTTTTCCAGGGTTATAATTTTTAACCGGGGTTAGCCAACCGACAACACGGCTATAAACGATACATTCTTGTCTTTGAGTTTGTATAGGGCTCATATTCTTATTACTAACCTTTTGATTTCTCTTTAATTCAAGCGACATCTTAAGGTAATTATATTATAAATTAAAATTTTATAAATTACAATGGTTAAAACATCTCGTTTTTACAGCTGATTTTGATCAGCGGCCCGAATAACTCCTACGGTTTCCTTAAAACCCATTTCTTCATCACACTTCGGACAATATTTATGTTCACCGGACAAATATCCATGCTTCGGACAAATAGAAAAAGTTGGCGTAATCGTAAAATAGGGCAAACGATAATTTTCAATAATTTTCTTAACTAACTTTTTAGCCGCCTCACCGCTAGGCATTTTTTCTCCCAAATAACCATGAAGAACGGTGCCACCAGTATATTTAATTTGTAAATCATCTTGTAAATCAAGGGCAGAGAAAATATCATCCGTATAATTAACATGAAGATGAGAAGAGTTTGTATAATAAGGATCCGCACTAAATTTTTGTACCGCTTCCGTATTGGAACAAATTATTCCCGGATAAACCTCTTGATCCTTCTTAGCAAAACGATAAGTGCAACCTTCTCCCGGTGTTGCTTCTAAATTATAAAGGTTATTGGTTTCATTCTGAAAATCCATTAATTTTTCTCTCATAAAATCTAAGATTTCAGCCGCAAACGCATGCCCCTCCGAAGTAGAAATATCTTTACCCATTAAGTTCAGAGCTGCTTCGTTCATTCCATTAATACCGATGGTAGAGAAATGATTGCGCCAATAGTCTCCAAAACGGGCTTTAATATTTTCTAGATAATACATGGAGTAAGGATAAAGTCGGTCATCAGTAAATTTTTCAATAATTTTACGTTTGATTTCCAAACTCTCTTTCGCAACTTCCATAAGGGCCACTAATTTTTCCTTGAATTCTTCTTTAGTTTTTGACAAATAACCCAAGCGGGGCAAATTAATAGTAACTACACCCAGGGAGCCGGTCAGAGGATTAGCGCCGAACAAACCACCACCTCTTTTTCTAAGCTCTCGATTGTCTAAACGTAAACGACAACACATTGAACGCGCATCATCGCGATTCATATCCGAATTAACAAAATTAGAAAAATAAGGAATACCATATTTAGCAGTCATCTCCCAGGCCGGTTTTAAGCATTCTCTATCCCAATCAAACTCTTTATCAACGTTATAGGTTGGAATCGGAAAACCAAAGACGCGCCCAGTAGAATCGCCAGCGAGCATTACTTCCGCAAAAGCCTGGTTGAACATATCCATTTCTTTTTGAAAGTCCTTATATTTTTCCGGCATAATCTTACCGCCGATTACTGCACTTTCTTCACCAATCATCGGCGAAGGGGTAACATCTAGAGTAACATTGGTAAACGGAGTCTGAAAGCCAACTCTAGTTGGAACATTAATATTGAACATGAACTCTTGAAGCCCTTGTTTTACTTCTTCATATTTTAAACCATCATAACGAATGAAAGGCGCAAGATAAGTGTCAAAATTAGCGAAAGCCTGAGCACCAGCCGCCTCCCCTTGAAGCGTATAGAAAAAATTAACAATCTGACCAAGAGCGCTGCGAAAATGTTTAGGCGGATTACTCTGGACTTTTTCACTTACTCCCTTAAAGCCTTTAACTAACAGGTCTTTTAAATCCCAACCACAGCAATAAGGTGCCAATAATCCTAAGTCATGAATATGCATATCGCCATTTATATGTGCCTGGCGAATATTTTCCGGATACATTTTATTCAACCAATATTTAGCAGAAATAGCCGAAGCAATATAATTATTCAAACCTTGAACGGAAAAACTCATATTACTATTTTCCTTCAAACGCCAATCTGCCTTGCCCAAATAATCTTCCATTAATTTTTCATCGGCAGTGGAGTTATTAATATCACGCAATTGACGATGTTGATCGCGATATAAAATATAATTTTTAGCGACTTTAATTTGATGATTTTCTAACAAAACTTCTTCAACCATATCCTGAATTTCTTCAACCGCGGGAATGCTATTCTTATGGAACTTACCATTAACCTTCATGACTACTTGATCAGTTAACTTTTTGGCAAGATGTTTGTCGTCTAGGCCGGCAGCAAAAGAAGCCTTATAGATTGCCTTATTAATTTTTTCTTGATTGAAATCCGCGATTTCTCCCGATCGTTTAATAATTTTGCTAATAGTCTCTGGCATAGGAATTGAGATTGAAAATATGTGATTAATTATTTTTTTTCTTTGATGAGCTTATTAAGCTCCTTGCGAAATTCTTGAGCATCCTTGAAAGACTCATAAACCGAGGCATAACGGATATAGGCAATCGGATCTAGTTTTTTTAAATTTTTCATAACCGCCTGACCGACCTGTTTGGAAGTTATTTCCGTTTTTTTCAATCTTTGCAAATCACGTTCTGTAGAATGAATAAGTTTTTTAAATAAATCTTCAGTAATTGGTCGTTTCTCACAAGCCTTTTTTAAGCCGCCAACTAATTTATCTCGACTATAAGATTCGCGCCGTCCGTCACGCTTAACTATTACTAAATCGAGCAATTCTATTTCTTCGTAAGTGGAAAACCGGAAAGAACATTTTAAACATTCGCGCCGACGTCTAATAGACAATCCGTCGGAAGCCACCCGAGAATCAACTACCTTAGTATCGGGGTAGTAACAAATTGGGCATTTCATAAGGCTTATCGTTTACTTTGACTAAAAACCTATATTTTGTGGGGTTTTTTAAAGCGATACACTAAATGTTGTATCTAATGGTATTTTAGCAAATTTTAAAACAGGGGTCAAAGTGACCCCTATTTTGCTAATCTTTAAATAATTATAAAAATTATTTAAAGTTATCCACAAGTTTTTTCGATTTTCCGCGCTCGCCTTCTTACATTCCTGAGCTTAATTTAGCGAATCCTAAAAATCCCAAAGTAAAAACAATGACCATGACCACTGGTGCCACTAAAGACAAATAATTTTTGTGATTTGGCTTGAAATATCGCAACAATAAAGAGTTCCCAACCACCGAGACTGAGCTCATCGCCATTGCTAAGCCAGCTAATTCAGGCTTTAAGACTAAACCAAAGCCGATAAACACTCGGGCCGCAATCGGAATCCCAATTACATTATAAAATAAAGCAAAGAACATATTTTGTTTTATTTTTCCCATGGTTTCGCGCGAAAGTTGAAAAGCGGTAACGACATCGTTCAAATCATTCTTCATAATTACAATCCCCCCTGTTTCCATAGCAACGTCAGTGCCAGAACCCATAGCGATGCCCAAATCGGCCTGTGCTAAGGCCGGAGCATCATTAATACCATCACCAACCATAGCGACCTTGTATCCGCTCTCCTGAAGCTTTTTGACCTCATTAGCCTTATCTTCAGGGAGCACTTCCGCTAAAACATTATCAATACCAACTTGGGAAGCAATTGCTCTGGCTGTTCGCTCATTATCACCAGTAATCATATACACCTTCATACCCAATTTTTTTAAACTGGAGACGGCCTCAGAAGAAGTGGTTTTAACGGTATCAGCAACAGCAATAGCTCCGATAATCATATCTTTACTAGCTAAAATCATTACTGTTTTACCATTCTCTTCTAACTTAGTAATTTTACGATCAACTTTGGCAATAGAATGTCCCAAAACATCAATCATTAAACGGCGATTACCAAAATAATATTCGATACCATTAATAAGCCCCTTTATGCCATGCCCGGGAATGGCGGAAAAATCTTTAACTTCTTGCAAGCTAGTTGCCTCTTCATTGGCATATGAATAAATAGCTTCCGCCAGCGGATGTTCAGATAATCTCTCTAAACTAGCAGATAATGATAAAATTTCATCTTCATCGGTCGCTGCAAACTCCAAAATATCAGTCACTTCTGGCTTGCCGTTAGTTAAAGTTCCAGTTTTATCAAAGATAATCGCCTTAATCCGACAAGCAGCCTCTAACGGTTCCCCGCCTTTAACTAAGATACCGTATTCCGCACCTTTACCAGTCCCGACCATTAGTGATGTCGGCGTGGCCAACCCTAAAGCACAGGGGCAAGCAATAACAATAACGGCGGTAAAGGTCATAAGAGCAAAGGAAAGCGTGGCCCCTAAAAAGAAATACCAAATTAAAAAGGTCACAATCGCAATGCCAATTACGGTCGGAACGAACACCGCTGATATTTTATCAGCGAATCCTTGAATCGGTGCTTTTGACCCTTGAGCATCCTCAATTAACCGAATGATTTGCGCCAGCGCGGTTTCACTTCCGATTCTAGTGGCCTCAAATTCAAAACTACCAGTTTTATTTAAGGTACTCCCAATTACAGTATCACCAATTTTTTTTTCAGTTGGCAAACTTTCTCCGGTAATCATCGACTCATCTATAGCCGAAGAACCTTTAATAATTTTACCATCAACCGGCACTTTTTCTCCCGGACGAACAACAATAATATCGCCATGAACTACGCTCTCTATTGGAATATCCATTGTTTCTCCGGCACGAACCACACGAGCAGTTTTTGCCTGTAAGCCCATTAATTTTTTAATAGCATCTCCCGTACGGCTTTTGGTTCTAATTTCCATCCATTTACCTAAAACAACAAAAGTAATCAGGAAAGCGGCGGTTTCAAAATATAAATCAGGAATCATACCGCCAACACCGATAATGGACCCTGTTTTTATAAAATAATTTACAAAATTAATTATACTATAAATAAAGGCTGTTGAAGTTCCAATAGCGATAAGGCTGTCCATATTGAAAGTCTTCATTTTAAGACTAGCCCAAGCTCCCTTATAAAATCCCGCCCCAATAATAAACTGAATCGGAATAGTTAATAACAGAGAAATGATACCAGCATATGGCAAAATCACTGCTTTACCTGGAATAGCTAAAAAGCTCAGGAGCATGAAATAAGCCATCGGAAAACTGAGAGCAAAACTAAACCAAAATTTCTTTTTATAGACCTTGGTTTCATTCTCCCTTTTACGACGTTCGTAATCCCCATCCTTAGCGTCTACCGTTTCCGCTTTATATCCAGCTTTAGCCACCATATCAATCAAGAGTTCAGGGTTAGCTAAATTTTCATCAAAAATAATATTAGCTTTCTCGGCGGCAAAATTAACATTAGCCTGCTTAACTCCGGGAACTTTTTTTAAGGATCTTTCAATTATATTGGCACATGACGAACAATGCATACCAAAAAGAGATAAATTTATTCTTTGGCTATCATTATTACTTGTTACAGCTACTGGCTTTTCGGTTACAGATTTTTCGGCCGCAATTAAATTTACGTCAGATTTTATTTCCGTCGCCTCCAACTGTTCTTCAACAACTTTATTTTCCGATTCTATCTCGGCACTATAGCCAGCGGTCTTAACTGCCGCTAAAACATCGGCCATATTATTTTTGTCTTCGTCAAGCAATAACTCGGCTGTTCCGGTTTTAAAATCAACTTTAATATCACTAACCCCGGCTAATTCTGATAATTCTTCTTTAGTTATTATTTCACAGGAAGGACAATGCATCCCGGCTATTTTTAATAATATTTTCTTAGTCATATCTTATAATTTAGCGATTGAATAATCGGTACCGGCCAAACTAGTTTCTAAAATTTCTAAATCTAGAGTGCCATTACTTCTGACTTCAGTTTTACCTGATTCTAAATCAATTTTAACATCAATTACTCCCGGTATTTTTTCTAAACGCCGGGAAGCTAATTTAACGCAAGCCGGACAAGTAAGCCCAGTTAATTTAAAGTTTATATTATCCATATGATTATTTATTTTATAATTAATTATTCAACGATGATAGAACCAAAGCGTATCATATTCATGCCGCAGGTAATATTGTAAGAACCTGGCGTTTGTGGTGTAAATTCCATACTAATCGGGACTCCAGCTTTAAGCGGTTCACTACGACTGTAAAGTCCAGGGATAGTCATGTCATAACCACAACCACTACCATTATCACGAACATCTATTTCCAATCTAACTTTAGTGCCCGCTTTCACCTTAAACGCTGAGGGCGAAAGATATTTAGAGGCTGTATAGGTTGTCTTGATAATTTGCACCGCTTCTTTACTAGCTGAATCATTAGTAGTTTTTACGGCAACCGGAACAGCATTAGTGTCGGCTTGTTGTCCACCGCCGCCCCCGCCGCAACCACATCCACCGCCGCCACTGCCACAAGTTCCACTATTGCTAGCTGCCGGTGCTGGAGTGGACGCTATTTGTTTTTCAAGGGCACTAGCTGAAGTATTATCATCATAAACATTAAATGCCCCCGTATACATTCCCATAGAGCAGGAGAAAGGTAGCTTACCGGAACTCTTAGGCGTAAACTCAATAATGTTTTCTCCAGCTTTAAGAGTTTTCTGAATATTTAATTTAGGTATCATAATTGAGCTCGCGCAAGAGTATGGTGCTTGTGCATCAATTATCCATTTCACGGGCACACCCTTTTTAATCGAAAATGTATTAGGAGAGTAGCCGTCATTTTCTTCGGTCATATGGATTATCTGAACGCCGTTTTCTAAAACCACATTAGGGTCATCCACCGCCGCAAAAGCCTGTGAACTTCCAAATCCTAGACTACCAACATTCAAACTAACCAGAGTATAGCCATTATTAAAATTAAATAAAGCAAAAAATATTACGGCAATTCCAGCTCCCTTAAAAAATCTTTCTTTAAACGAACCTTTAGCAAATGAAGTTAAGCCACCAACACTTAAAAGTCCGGGAGCGGTTCCAAGAGCGAATAAACCCATAATCAAAGCACCAAACCAAATATTTCCGGTACTGATGGCATAAAGTTGCATGGCTTGAGTAAATCCACAAGGTAAAAAGAAAGTTAAGCCGCCCATAATCATCGCATTTTTATGGCTATATTCTTTGTGGCGACCACTAAGGCCCAGAGCTTTACTTACTCCTTTGGGTAGGGTGAATTTAAATTTACTTAAACGCGGAAAAATATTAATAAGCTGTAGGCCCATAACTAACATTACTAGACCAACTAGTAGAGTAAGAATGCCATTAGATAGCGCTGATAATTTAACCGCGGTTCCCAATAATCCCAAAACTCCGCCAAGAATAGCATAGCCTAAAATTCTGCCAAGAATAAAAAAGATGTGCGGCCGAAATTTTTCCATCGGCGTCGCGGTGGGATGGTTTTCCGCAAATTTAGCCGAAAGACCTAGAGATAAACCGCCAACCAGCGCCATGCAGGAAGAAACGCCAGCCACTAAACCAATAACCACGATAAGCGGCCAGCTCGGATGACTAAGATCCGGAATAAGATTAAAGCCTAATAAACCAATATCTTTAATAACTAAATAAACGGCCATTAAAAATAAGAAAGCGATTCCCAAATCAGCATATTCTTTCTTATCACGAGATAATAAGGTCGACTTTTCATCGATACCGATTTCATAACCGGCTTCGTTAACCATTTTCTCTATCAACTGATCATCAGGAATATTTTTCTGATAATGAACAATGGCTTCACCGGTTTTATAATTAACGTTGACGCTACTGACATTTTTAACTTCTTTAAGTTTTTCTTCAATTAAAATTTCACAGGAACGACAATGCATGCCCTTAACAGGCACTTTCACATATTTATTATGAGACATAAATTAAATTATTTTTATTAATAACAAAATAAAAACTAGAAAAGTATTTATTTTTAAAAATAATTTAATTTATAGACGAAGAACGGTTGTTTTAATAAGAGCCAATTCTGGTGGCGCCGTAATTGGATTATAATAGACAGCTGTCGATAAAACTACCTTTGATATTTGATATTCAGAACAAAAAAATGAGGGAATAATAATATTATTTTTTTCGGAATCAATAAGTTGTGAAATAATCGTAAGCCCATAATGACTGCCATTAACACAACAGGGTAAAAGAGTGTTATTATGTTTAGTCGTCGCGGTGTTCGAGTTGACTGCCGAAGTCGCAAAGATGGGGCTCACTAAATTTTCTAAATTTACCGGCGTCGCAAAAATTGCTAAAGGCGTCATCATTTGTTGAGCACTATCTTGTTCTATTGTACAAGCACTATAATCCAAATTTTGTAATTCATTATTGTCTATCTGAGCAACAGCGGCCTGAGCGATTTTCGGGCCAACCGATAAACTAAGTAAACTTTCCAAACACAAATCAGCAGTCGTTGGAAAAATTACGACTAATAAAAATATGGCACTAATTTTAATAAAATATTTTTTCATTATTATTAACTATGGGGATAACTATTTAAATACCCACCCCCTAGGTGTTCAGATATATAAATAATACACCAGCAGAAATAAGGCGTCAACCTACCTAATGGCCATAAAAAAAGAAGCGCCGATTCCGTGGCGCCTCTTTTTAATTTTTTCTTATCTTTTACCCCATCTTCTTGCGAATAAAGGCAGGCACACTCAGATCATCGTCCTCATCAACCGGCTTTTCCACTTTTTTCTCGGAAATTGTCGGCTTAAGAGGTAAATTTTTAAAGACGGAGGAAAATTTAGCTTTATTGCGATCTTCTCGCACAGCCAGATCTTCTTTTTCAGTTTCTTTTTCAGCAATGAAAGAATTGGGTGTATAGGAGGACTTGGAAGTCTCACCCTTTTGGCTCTTACTATGACCATCAAAACCGGTAGCCACAACAGTTATTTTAATTTGATCTTTTAATTTTTCATCAATCACGGCACCGAAAATAATTTTCGCCTCTTCATCAGCGGCTGAGGTAATAACTTTAGCCGCTTCACTAACTTCGGTCATACTTAAATCAGCACCGCCGGTAACCGTAAAAACAATGCCCCGCGCCCCATCAATGGACATATCAAGCAAAGTGGAATTAATAGCTTGCTTGGCGGCTTCAACGGCCTTATTCTCGCCCGAGGCCGTACCAATTCCCATCAAAGCCGAACCAGCATTAGACATAATCGCTTTCACATCGGCAAAGTCAGCATTAATAATACCCGGAACTGTAATAATTTCAGCAATTCCCTGAACTCCTTGACGTAAAACATCATCTGCGGTTTTAAAAGCCTCTAACAACGAGGTTTTTTTGTCAATTACTTGTAATAATTTATCATTGGAAATGGTAATAATGGTATCTACCTTGTCGGCCAACTCAGCATAGCCTCTATCGGCGATATTCTTGCGCTGGCCGCCTTCAAACATAAAAGGTTTAGTAACTACCGCAACGGTTAAAGCGCCCTCCTCCTTGGCAATTTGAGCCACTACCGGCGAAGCCCCCGTTCCGGTACCGCCGCCGAGTCCGCAAGTTACAAAAACCATATCACAACCCTTCAAAGACTCCTTAATTTCATTAGCTGATTCTTCCGCGGCCGATTTTCCAAGTTCCGGATTCATGCCCGCGCCCAAACCCCTAGTAACCGTTTTACCAATATGAATCTTTTCGCTGGCCTTATTATAATGCAAAGCCTGAATATCAGTATTTATCGCCACAAACCCGACACCCTTGATTCCGCTATCAACCATGCGATTGATTGCCGAATTGCCGCCGCCGCCGACACCGACTACTTTTATTTTTGCAAATGTTTCTATTTCTGGTTTTACTTCAGCCATACAATTTGACTATTATATTTATTATACTTTATTTTGGCATTATCTTATTGAATAGACCTTTGGTCTTTTCCAATAAGCCGCCCAGATTATTTTTAAATTTATTACTAGCGCTAATTCCTTCCCCTTCGGTATGACTGCCCCAAATAACTAAACCTAAGGCGGTTAAGAATTCTGGATTTTTGACCTTATCAATTACCACGTTAATATTTTTTGCTTGCCCAAGAGCGGCTGGAAGTCTTAGCTTCTTTTTAGCAGATTCTACCAAACCGTCAAGCTCGGCACCGCCGCCGACAAAAATAACTCCGGCTGGTAACATTCCCGAACGATCAATGCGGCGAAACTCCTGATCAACTTTTTCAAAAATTTCTTCAACCCGGGCATTAATTATTTCGGAAACATATTTTCGAGAAACCGTATTAATATCATCATTAATTTCTTCTTCTTTAACGAGCTCCGAAATATCAATCTCATCACGCAATTCTTCTTCTAAAGTAATGGCACTGCCATACTCACGCTTAATTCTTTCCGCTAAATTAATCGGGCATCTAAGACCAATGGCCACATCCGCAGTGATATGTTCAGAACCAATCGGTAAAATTGCGGTATGAATTAAATTACGCTCTTCATAAACAGCCAACGAAGTCGTGGAAGAGCCAAGATTAATTAAAGCCACTCCCAATTCTTTTTGCTTAGAGCTTAAGACTGCTTCGGCGGCCGCTAAGGGTGCTAAAACTAAATCTTCAATTTCTAAACCGGTTCGATATATTGCTTTAGTTAAATTTTTAATTTGAGTACTAAGTCCCTGAACAATCAAAGTTTCTACTTCCAATCTAATACCATTCATGCCAATCGGGTCTTTACCGTCTTACTGATTATCAACGCTAAATTTTATGGGAATAACATGTAAAATTTCGTAATTTACCGGCACCGCTAAAGCCCGGGCAGCTTCAATCGCCCGGTTAACATCATTTTCATTAATTTCACCATCGCTACGACCAACTGCCACTACGCCCTTAGAGCGCTCACATTTAATATGAGGATCGTTAATGCTAACCCAGACACGACTAATCGGAACACCGACTAAGCGCTCCGCTTTTTCTAAGACCGCCGAGATAGAAGAAGTGGTTTCTTCAATGCTATTAACTATCCCGCGACTAACT
>Ga0075530_1000403_pt1 | contig 20368 bp, 18 predicted proteins | sample NGEPerD_2_FD_75101 | JGI IMG/M metagenome (GOLD analysis project Ga0075530, IMG submission 75101) | Arctic peat soil microbial communities from the Barrow Environmental Observatory site, Barrow, Alaska, USA - NGEE PermafrostL1-D | ecosystem: Environmental > Terrestrial > Soil > Wetlands > Peat ... | reverse complement strand
CTCCTGACCACCCTGGCAATCGCGCTCGCCGGCGGCCCCATGGGCACCGGCCGGATGGCCGACATCGGGGCCCCGGTGAGTGAGGTGCTGGTGGCCGCCGTGATGGCGATGAGCCTGGGTGGCATGGTCGCCGGCGTGGTCACTGCGTGGTGGCAGCGTCGCTGAGCTCTGTCGGTGGCGGCACTGATGGGACTTAGTCATCTAGCCTGTGCCGGTGCCCGCAACCCGTCTCGCCGTACTCGTCTCCGGTTCCGGCACCAACCTCCAGGCACTGCTCGACGCCAGCGAGGACCCGGCGTACGGCGCGCAGGTGGTCGCCGTGGGCGCCGACCGCGACGGAATCGAGGGTCTGGTGCGTGCCGAGCGGGCCGCGGTCCCGACGTTCGTGCGCAAGGTCGCGGACTTCACCAGCCGCGGAGGCTGGGACGTCTCGCTGACCGACACCGTCGCGGCCTTCGAGCCGGACCTCGTCGTGCTCGCCGGCTTCATGAAGCTGCTCGGTCCGGAGTTCCTGCACCGGTTCGCCTCTCGGGTGGTCAACACGCATCCCGCGCTGTGCCCCTCCTTCCCCGGTACGACGGCCCCGGCGGACGCGCTCGCCCACGGGGTCAAGGTCACCGGCGCGACGCTCTTCGTCGTCGACGAGGGAGTGGACACCGGGCCGATCATCGCGCAGACACCAGTGCTCGTGGAGGAATGGGACGACGTCGAGTCCCTTCACGAGCGGATCAAGGTCGCCGAGCGCACCATGCTGGTCGACACCGTGGGCCGGATCGCCCGTGAAGGCTTCACCATCACCGACAGGAAGGTGCGGATCGGCGCATGAACGAGAGCACGGCAGAGCCCACCACCGACCGGATCGCGCTCCGACGCGCCCTGATCTCGGTCTACGACAAGTCCGGCCTCGAGGACCTCGCACGCGGGCTGCACGACGCCGGGGTGGAGCTGGTCTCCACCGGCGGCTCCGCGGAGCTGATCGCCGACCTGGGGCTACCGATCATCAAGGTGGAGGACCTCACCGACTTTCCCGAGTGCCTCGACGGCCGGGTGAAGACGCTGCACCCGCGGGTGCACGCCGGAATCCTCGCAGACCGGAGGCGCCCGACACACGTCGCGCAGCTGGCCGATCTCGGCATCGCGCCGTTCGACCTGGTGGTCTCCAACCTCTACCCATTCACCGCGACGGTGATGTCGGGGGCGACACCCGACGAGTGCGTGGAGCAGATCGACATCGGTGGTCCGGCGATGGTGCGTGCAGCCGCCAAGAACCACCCGTCGGTCGCGATCGTCACCTCGCCCGCGCGCTACGGCGACGTCCTCGCGGCCGTGCAGGCCGGCGGCTTCACCCTCGCGCAGCGACAGCGCCTCGCGGCCGAGGCGTTCGTGCACACCGCGACCTACGACGTGCACGTGGCCAGCTGGATGGGCTCTGTCTTGGTTGAGTCCAGCCTGACCGACACCTCCGACGGCGCCGGCTTCCCTGCGTGGGTCGGCGCGACCTGGGACCGCGGCACCGTGCTGCGCTACGGCGAGAACCCCCACCAGTCGGCGGCGCTCTACCTGCAGGGCTTCGGCCCCGACGGGCTGGCGCAGGCTCGTCAGCTGCACGGCAAGGAGATGTCTTACAACAACTACGTGGACGCCGACGCTGCCCGCCGGGCGGCGTACGACTTCGACGAGCCTGCGGTGGCGATCATCAAGCACGCCAACCCGTGCGGGATCGCGGTCGGCGCGGATGTCGCTGAGGCCCATCGCAAGGCCCACGAGTGCGACCCGGTCTCGGCGTTCGGCGGCGTGATCGCGGTGAACCGACCCGTCTCGGTCGAGATGGCGCGGCAGGTGGCGGAGGTGTTCACCGAGGTGGTCGTCGCTCCGGGGTACGACGAGGGCGCAGTGGAGATCCTGCAGGGCAAGAAGAACGTGCGCTTGCTCGAGTGCGGGCCGATGCGCCGTGGCGGCGTCGAGACCCGTTCGATCTCGGGTGGCCTGCTGATGCAGCAGCGCGACGCGATCGATGCTGACGGCGACGACCCGTCGAGCTGGACCCTTGCGACCGGTGACGCTGCCTCGGCCGAGGTGCTCGCCGACCTCGCGTTCGCGTGGAGGGCCTGTCGCGCGGCGAAGTCCAATGCGATCCTGCTGGCCAGCGGCGGCGCGTCGGTCGGCATCGGCATGGGCCAGGTCAACCGCGTCGACTCCTGCCGTCTCGCGGTCAGCCGCGCCGGTGGGCGCGCGAGTGGCGCGGTGGCCGCGTCGGACGCGTTCTTCCCCTTCGAGGACGGCCCGCAGATCCTGATCGACGCGGGAGTCTCCGCGATCGTGCAGCCCGGCGGCTCCGTACGCGACGAGCTGACCATCGAGACCGCAAAGAAGGCAGGGGTGACGATGTACTTCACCGGCACCCGGCATTTCGCGCATTGAGCCGGGCGCGCGAGGGCTCGATGCCCGAGCGCGCCCGAGAGCCGACCGGGCAGTTCTGACTGCCCCCGCCGCAGGCGCCCATGCGGTCCGAAGTGCCCTGTCGGCGACACCACAGCAGAACGTAAGAGGTCAGCGAGAGTCTCGCGCGGGGAACTACAGCCCAACCGCGAGCCAAGAGCAGAAGGAACACCAACCATGAAGGCATCTAGCCCTCGCTTGCTCTGCAAGGATGCCCACGTGAGCGCACAGAGGCTGGACGGGACCGCCACCGCGAAGGGCATCAAGGGTGAGCTGACCGAGCGCGTCGCCAAGCTTCGCGAGGTCGGCGTCACGCCCGGGCTGGGCACCGTGCTCGCGGGCGACGACCCGGGCTCCAGAACCTACGTCAACGGCAAGCACAGGGACTGCGCCGAGGTCGGCATCGAGTCGATCCGCGAAGACCTGCCCGGCACCGCCACGAGGGAGGAGATCCTGGCCGCCGTACGACGGCTCAACGACAACCCCGCCTGCACCGGCTACATCGTCCAGCTCCCGCTGCCGACGGGAATCGACGAGAACGCCGTCCTCGGCGAGATCGACCCGGCCAAGGACGCCGACGGCCTGCACCCGACCAACCTCGGCTGGCTGGTGCTCGGCAAGAGCGCGCCGCTGCCCTGTACGCCGTTCGGCATCGTGACGTTGCTGCGTCGTCACGGCGTGGGGATCAACCGCGCCGACGTCGTGATCGTGGGTCGCGGCGTGACGGTCGGGCGTCCGCTGGGCCTGCTGCTGACCCGCCGCTCGGAGAACGCCACGGTGACCCTTTGCCACACCGGCACCCGTGACCTCGCGGCACACGTGCGGTCGGCGGACATCGTGGTGGCCGCGGCCGGTGTGCCCGGGATCATCACCGGAGACATGGTCAAGCCGGGTGCCGCCGTACTCGACGTCGGCGTCTCCCGGGTCGAAGGCAAGCTCGCCGGAGACGTCGACCCGTCGGTGTGGGACGTCGCGGCCTGGGTCTCGCCGAACCCCGGCGGCGTCGGTCCGATGACCCGGGCGATGCTGCTGTCCAACGTGGTCGAGCGCGCCGAGGCCGACCTCGAGACCAGCCTCGCCGGGAACGGGGACAGCGCAACCTCGTGAACCCGGCGGAGGAGCGACATCGGATTCCGTCCACCCTCGGTGGGATGGTCTACCTGACCGTCGTGGCACTCAGCGTCGTGGGTCTTGTGATCATCACAGTCGGCCCCTGGCGTCGTGGTGTCGCACTCATCGGATTTGCTCTGCTGCTCGGTGCGGTGGCGCGCGCGGTGCTCCGGGACCGAGACGCCGGGATGCTTCGCGTACGCCGCAACCGGTGGGTCGACGTACTCATGCTCGGTGGGGTCGGCACGGCGCTGATCCTGCTGGCCAGCGTGATCCCCAACCAGCCGTCCTGATCCGCAGGCATTCGGATTCAGCGTCGCTTCAGCGACGGCGGCGCAGAGTGGGTCCGACCCGAAGGAGTGATCCACCATGAGGAAGCCCACCGCATCCGCCCCCCGCACCAGCGGCAGCCCGGTCACCAGGACCGCAGCAGTCGCCATCCTGGCGCTGGCCACCACGATCGCCGTTGCGCCGCACAGCCCCGCCTCCACCACGTCGTCCCCGACGCTCCAGCCAGCTGCCGCCCGACCGCACGGCTGTTCGCTTCCCGGCCCTTACAACTACCCCCAGGGCAGCACTCCAGTGAAGCTCCGCCCGCGAGACTTCACCACGAGGATCGACAACCCCTACTGGCCGATGCGGCCAGGAACCATCTGGAAGTACGTGGAGTCCAACGCCGATGAGACCCAACACATCCGGGTCAGGGTGACGCACCGGACCAAGCTGATCAAGGGCGTCAGGGCCAGGGTCGTGCGCGACGTGGTCCGCTCCGGCGGCGAATTGGTCGAGGACACCCGCGACTGGTACGCCCAGGACTCGGGCGGCAACATCTGGTACCTCGGTGAGGCCACCAAGGAGTACGAGAACGGGAAGTTCGTCAGCACCGAAGGCTCCTGGCGACACGGACGTGACGGCGCCCAGGCCGGGATCCTCATCCCCGCCAGGACGCACGCAGGATGCAGCTACCGCGAGGAGTACCTCAAGGGAGAGGCGGAGGACCAGGCGCTGGTCCTCTCTCGACAGGAGTCCATCAAGACTCCGACGGGGTTCCACCGCCGAGTCCTGCACACGGCGAACTCGACACCGTTGGAGCCAGACATCCTGGAGAACAAGTTCTATGCACGAGGGGTCGGGCCGGTCCTCGAGATCGACGTGTCGCCGACGTGGGCTCGCGCCGAGCTCGTCAAGGTGATCCGACCCTGAGCACTATCCCTCCGCGGACCTACAGCCCCGGCAGCCGTACGACGAAACGGGAACTCGGCGCCGTCCCCTCCAGGGCGACGGTGCCGCCGTGGGCCTCGGCGATCGAGCGCGCGATGGCCAGCCCGAGCCCTGTTCCGCCACTGCGTCGGTCGCGGGCGCGGTCGAGGGTGAAGAACCGGTCGAAGACATCCTCACGATGCTGCTCCGGCACCCCCGGCCCGTCGTCGTCCACGACAAGCACGGCAGTGTCGTCCTGCTCGCCCACTTCGACGAGCACGCGCTCCGCCGCGAACTCAGCGGCATTCATCAGCAGGTTGCGCACCATCCGGGACAGCTGTTGACGGTTGCCGCGGACGGGCGCTCCGCTCGCGGTCAGGCTGACGTGCACGGAGCCTCCGGGCCGGAAGCGGGCAACCTCCTCGGCGACCAGGTCCTCGAGGTCCAGCGGGGTGCTCTCGACGCTGCGATGCGCCGCGGTCTGCTCGAGGAACAGCAGGTCGCCGACGAGGGCCTCCATGTGATCGCTCTCGGTCAACAGGTGCCGTCCGGTGCGCTGCCACTCCTCGAGGTCGGCCCGCGAGAGCGCCACCTCGAGCTCGGTGCGGAAGACGGCGAGCGGTGACTGGAGGTCGTGGGAGGCATTCCCGACGAACTCCTGCTGGCGGCGGTCGGCTGCCTCGAGGCGCTCGAGCAGTTCGTTCATGGTCAACGCGAGCCGCGCCACCTCGTCATGAGTGGTCGGCACCGGGACCCGGCGGTCCAGTGACCGTACGCCGAGACCGGCCACCTCCCGGCGTACGTTCTCAACCGGGCGCAGAGCACGACCGACGGTGACCCAGATGGCGAGCGCCAACAGCAGAACGAGCAGGGGAACTCCAACGGCCAGGCTCCTGACCAGCCGGTACGTCGCCTCCTGCGAGGACTCGAGGCTCGGGCCGACGAAGGCGGCGACGAAGCCGTCGGGCGTGGTCGTGCGCGCCGACCAGATCCGGTAGTCCTCGTCTCCTGGTCGTCGGGCAACCGCCGCATCGTGCGAACAGTGGGCCGTGCTCCGGCACCCTGTGCAGTCGCGATCGCCGGACGCCCGAGGACGTTGCGCGAAGCGGCGACCACCCGCCCGTCGCCGTCGACGACCTGGGCCAGCGAGTCGTCGCCGATGCCGTCGACGACCCGGGGCAGGGATCCCGACGTCGCCTTCCCGAGCAGCTCGACGAGCCGTGACTTCGCCTGCTGGTCGGCTGCCGTGGCGAGGGAATGGTCCAGCGTCTGCACCAGCAGTATCGAACCGGCCAGGAGCGCCAGGGCGACGACGCCGGTGGCCGCCATGGTGGTCCTGGCCCGGACGGTGGCCAGGCTGCGAAGCAGACCTCCGGCGCCGCGATTCCTCACGACCCGCCCGCGTCCACGTCGAGGCGGTAGCCGGCACCCCTCACTGTCTGGATGTTGGCCCGCCCGAAGGGGACGTCGATGCGCTTGCGCAGCTGCCCGACGTACACCTCGACGATGTTGGGATCGCCGTCGAAGGTGAAGTCCCACACGTGCTCGATGATGACCCGCTTCGGCACGACCTCGCCGGGGCGACGCATCAGGAACTCCAGCAGTGCGAACTGGCGTGGCGTGAGCTCGATGGGCTCCTGCCCGCGGCAGACCCGGTGCCGGGCCGGATCCAGGGTGAGGTCGTCGACGCCGAGTACGACGGGCCGTGGGTCGTCGTGACGACGCAACAGCGCCCGGATGCGTGCGACCAGGACCCCGAAGGAGAACGGCTTGGCCAGGAAGTCGTCGGCGCCGCTGTCCAGGGCCCGCACCTCGTCGTCCGGCGCGTTCTTGGCGGTGAGGATCAGGATCGGCACCCAGTTGTCGGCCGCGCGGAGTCGACGACACAGCTCGGTACCGCTGCCGCCGGGCAGCATCACGTCCAGGACGATCGCGTCGTACTCGTTCTCGGTGGCCAGCCACTCGCCCTGACCGGTCTCCGATGCCACGTCGACGGCATATCCCTCGCTCTCGAGGCCGCGTCGTACGGCGCGCGCAAGACGCGCGTCGTCGTCCACGACCAAGATCCGCATGGGCCACCGTGGCACGGCAGACCTGAAGGTGCGCTGAACGTCTGCCGAACGGCCGGCGCCGGCTTCAGGTTGCCTTCAGCGGTGGTGCGCGAAGGTTGGAGAGCAGCATCAGCCAGCACGCGAGGAGACAGACATGAACCGCACGCAGCGCATCGCCACCGCCGCAGCAATCGGCGTCGTGATCGTTGGAGCCGGCGCCGGCGTGGCCGTTGCCGGCAACGACGACGGGGAGAACACGGTCACCGGTCGCGAGGCCGACAAGGCCAGCCAGGCGGCACTCGACTACACCCATGGCGGGAAGGTCAACGCGGTCGAGCGTGACTCCGAGAACGGCGCCACCTGGGAGGTCGAGGTAGCCCGCACCGATGGCAGCCAGGTCGACGTACGCCTCGACGAGAACTACCAACTCGTCGTGATCGAGGGTGACTCCGAAACGGGGTGACCTCCGACGACCCGCCGCGTCCCAGCTCTCGTCAGCGAGCTGCGGTGACAGTGTCCAGCCACAGCCGAGCGTAACGATCGCCGTCCACTGCGAGGGCCACGTTGATACTCGCCGGCGCCTGGCCGTGGGGGTCGTGGGCCAGGTTGCCGTCCCGGTCCCGGCGGTCGACGATCGTCCTGCCGCGGGACCAGGTACCGGCCAGCTCGACGCGCACCGGCAGACGTTCGGTCGTCATTGCCTCCGGTTCCAGGACCGCGCAGACTGCTCCTGCGTCGCCGAGCGTCGCCGAGTCTGCCTCGAAGCGCTCGCACTGGAAGGCCATCAGCCGCCCGGCCAGGCCGGCGGGTCCGCTGTCTTGCGTGACGACGAGTGCGTCGGCCTGCTCCCTGCTGACCCGCGGGTCGTAGAAGACGTCCAAGCCGTACATGGTCAGTTCGATGCGTAGGTCGGCGCACGTGTCCAGGGTGATCGCGGCGGCCTCGGGGTCGTGGAAGACGTTGAACTCCGCTGAGGCAGTCGCATTGCCGACGTGCGCGGCGCCGCCCATGAAGAGGATCCGCCGGAGACCGACCGCCACCTCCGGGTAGGTGCGCAGCAGCAGGGCGATGTTGGTCATCGGTGCCAGTGGCACCAGCGTGACCCGGCGGTCGTCGGGACCGTCCGCCGCTTCGAGGAGCACGTCCCGCAGCAGCTCGACCGCGTGCCCGGGGCCGGGTCCGCGGGTCGACCGCGGCCAGTCGAGGTCGCCCATGCCGTCGTTGCCGTGCACGTGCCGGGCATCGAGAGGCGTCTCCAGGAGCGGTCGCGCTGCCCCTGCAGCGACTGGGACGTCCTGGCGCCCGCAGGTGTCGAGCACCGTGAGGGTGTTGGGTACGACGTCGGCCAGCGGCGCGTTGCCGCCGACACAGGTGACCGCCTTGAGGTCGAGGCCGGGATGCAGGGCGGCGAGCAGCAGTGCACAGGCGTCGTCGACTCCTGTGTCGACATCGAGCACGATCGGCGTACGCACGCTCAAGGCAGGCTCACTTCCCCCACAAAACTGTCACTTCCCAGCGTTGCAACGCGGGGGAAGTGGCGGTTTTCTGGTTAACCAGAAAACCGCGGGCCGCTCAGATCAGGCCGAGCCCCTTGACCGCGTCGCGCTCCTCGGCAAGCTCCTTGATGGAGGCGTCGATCCTGCCGCGGGAGAAGTCGTTGATCTCGAGGCCCTGGACGATCGCCCAGTCGCCGTTGCTCGTGGTCACCGGGAAGGAGGAGATGAGGCCCTCGGGAACGTCGTAGGAACCGTCGGAGACGACGGCCATGGAGACCCAGTCGCCCTCGGCCGAGCCCGACAGCCAGTCGTGCGCTGCGTCGATGGTCGCCGAGGCGGCCGACGCGGCTGAGGACGAGCCCCGCGCCTCGATGATCGCCGCGCCGCGCTTGGCGACGGTCGGGATGAAGTCGTTCTCCAGCCAGCCCTGGTCGTTCACGGTCTCGGCCGCGTTCTTTCCGGCGATCTCGGCGTGGAAGATGTCGGGGTACTGCGTGGCCGAGTGGTTGCCCCAGATCGTCATCTTCTTGATGTCGGTCACTGACGCACCGGTCTTCGCGGCCAGCTGCGACATGGCCCGGTTGTGGTCCAGGCGGGTGAGTGCCGAGAAGCGCTCCTTCGAGATGTCGGGGGCGTTGGTCATCGCGATCAGCGCGTTGGTGTTGGCCGGGTTGCCGGTCACACCGATGCGGATGTCCTGGGCTGCGACCTCGTTGAGCGCCTTGCCCTGCGCGGTGAAGATCGCGCCGTTCGCCTCGAGCAGGTCAGCGCGCTCCATGCCCGGGCCGCGGGGCCTGGCGCCGACGAGCAGGGCGAGGTTGACACCATCGAAGACCTTGGTGGCGTCCGCGCCGATCTCCACGCCTGCGAGGGTCGGGAAGGCGCAGTCGTCGAGCTCCATGACCACGCCCTCGAGCGTCTTCAGCGCCGGTTCGATCTCGAGCAGGCGGAGCTCGATGGGCTGGTCGGGCCCGAGCAGCGAACCGCTCGCGAGGCGGAACAGCAGGCTGTAGCCGATCTGGCCGGCGGCTCCGGTCACGGCCACCTTGAGGGGTGTGTTGGTCACGGGAACTCCTGAGTGCGACGAGACGGACGCTCCGACGCTAGCAGCGCTCTCAGCGAGTGGGTACGCGCACCCCGATCCGCGGTACGAACCGCGACAGCAGCCCTCTCTTCTGTGGTTGCCGGCGTACCTCCGGTGCTGGCGTCGCCTCGGTGCGGGCAGCCAGACCTCGCCGGCGCAGTGCCGCCTCGTCCAGGTGCTCGGCAACGAGCAGGCGGGCCAGGTCGGGGGTCATGCGGTTCATCGTGGTCTCCGTTCGGGTGCGCTCTGCGGTAGAGAGCGCGCAGGCGCGCGGCAGATACGTGGGCCCCGTCGGCGCCGCCGCCAGTCTTGCCAGGAGTGGCTGGAGTGTGGGCGGAGTTGTGGGCGGGGCGGTCCCTTGAGAGGCTGGCTGACGCACGGGGATCCAGCCCGTGCGGTATCTTGATGTGAAGATAAACCGGAAGACCATCCCGAGAGAACGCCCCGAGAGACGCCCAGGAGTCCGCGTGACCGAGTCGAGCATCATCTACACCCACACCGACGAGGCGCCCCTGCTGGCGACGTACTCGTTCCTCCCGATCATCGAGGCGTACGCCGCCAAGGCCGGCGTCTCGGTGGAGACGCGCGACATCTCGCTGGGTGCCCGGATCCTCGCGGCCTTCGCGGACGTCCTCCCCGAGGACCAGCGTGTCGCCGACGACCTCGCCGAGCTCGGCGACCTGGCGAAGACGCCCGCGGCGAACATCGTCAAGCTGCCAAACGTCAGCGCCTCCCTCCCGCAGCTCAAGAGGGCCATCGCCGAGCTCCAGGAGCAGGGGTTCGCGCTCCCGGATCACCCGGACAACCCTCAGTCCGACAAAGACAGGGACACGCGCGCCCGCTACGACAAGGTCAAGGGCAGCGCAGTCAACCCGGTCCTGCGCGAGGGCAACTCCGACCGCCGTGCGCCGGAGTCGGTGAAGAACTACGCCCGCAAGCACCCGCACTCGATGGGGGAGTGGAGCCCGGACTCCAAGACCAACGTCGCGCACATGGAGGCTGACGACTTCCGGGCCAACGAGAAGTCCGTGGTCATCGAGAAGGCGGGCTCGCTGCGCATCGAGCTGGTCCCGGCAGATGGTCAGGGCACGGAGGTGCTTAAGGAGTCGGTGCCGGTCGAGGCAGGCGAGGTCGTGGACGGCACCTATCTGAACACCGCTGCGCTTCGGACCTTCCTCGGTGAACAGATCGAGCGGGCCAAGGCCGACGACGTGCTGTTCTCGATCCACCTCAAGGCCACGATGATGAAGGTCTCGGACCCGATCATCTTCGGCCACGCGGTGCAGGCGTTCTTCCCCAAGCTCTTCGCCGAGCAGGGTGAGGTGCTCCTCGAGGCGGGGCTGGACCCGAGCAACGGTCTGGCCAGCATCCTCGCCGGCGCCGAGAAGCTGGGGGGCGAGAAGGGCCAGGCGATCGTCGACGCGGTCAAGCTGGGGATCGAGGAAGGTCCCGAGCTGGCGATGGTGGACGACCGCAAGGGCATCACCAACCTGCACGCTCCCAGCGACGTGATCGTTGACGCGAGCATGCCCGCGATGATCCGCACCTCGGGCCACATGTGGGACCCGAGGGGCCAGGAGGCCGACACTCTCGCGGTCATCCCCGACAGCAGCTACGCCGGTATCTACCAGGTCGTGCTCGACGACTGCCGTGAGCACGGCGCCTTCGACCCGGCGAAGATGGGCTCGGTGGCCAACGTCGGCCTGATGGCCCGCGCCGCGGAGGAGTACGGCAGCCACGACAAGACCTTCGAGATCTCGCAGGCCGGCACCGTCCGCGTGGTCGACCAGGACGACAACGTGGTCATCGAGCACCAGGTGTCGGCCGGCGACATCTGGCGCGCCTGCCAGACCAAGGACGTGCCGATCCGCGACTGGGTCAAGCTGGCCGTGACGCGCGCCCGGGCCACCGGTTCACCCACGATCTTCTGGCTCGACGAGACCCGTGCACACGACGCAAGCGTGATCGCGAAGATCAACGATTACCTCCCCCAGGCAGACGTCGTCGGTGACTGCGAGGGCCTGGACATCCAGATCATGAAGCCGGAAGACGCGATCAAGTTCTCGATCGACCGGATCCGGAAGGGCGAGGACACGATCTCGGTCACCGGCAACGTGCTGCGCGACTACCTCACCGACCTGTTCCCGATCCTCGAGCTCGGCACCAGCGCGAAGATGCTCTCCGTCGTACCCCTGATCAACGGTGGCGGCCTGTTCGAGACCGGCGCCGGCGGCTCGGCGCCCAAGCACGTGCAGCAGTTGCTCAAGGAGAACTACCTGCGCTGGGACAGCCTGGGCGAGTTCCTGGCGCTGGCCGAGAGCTTCGGCAAGTACGCCGAGGTCACCGGCAACGCGCACTCCAAGGTGCTCGGCGAGACCCTCGACCGCGCAACCGGCACCTGGTTGAACGAGAACAAGTCCCCGGGGCGCAAGCTCGGCACGATCGACAACCGCGGCAGCCACTTCTACCTGGCCCTCTACTGGGCCCAGGAGATCGCGAAGCAGACCGACGACGGCGACCTGGCCGAGGCATTCTCGGGGCTGGCCGACGCGCTCTCGGAGAACCAGGACGCCATCGCCGAGGAGCTGATCGGCGTACAGGGCTCGCCGGCCGACGTCGGTGGCTACTACCGCCCCGATGCGGAGAAGGCGGCCGACGTGATGCGCCCCTCCAAGACCTTCAACGAGATTCTCGCGTCGCTGAACTGAACCGCCTTCCCCGATAGTCCCGATCATTCGGCACCTCCCGCCGGCCGTTTCCGGTGCCGTTCGTTCGGGACTATCCGGGTTTGGGGGCCCCTGGCTGGGAATCTTCACGGGCTCAGGGCGTTGGAGACTGGGTGACCACGACCACCGACCCGAAGCCCGACGCCACGGCTCTGGCCATGACCGGTCGCGCTCGCCGGCACGAGGCTGTACGCCGTGGCTCGCCGTTGCAGGTCGGGTTTGCGCTGCTCGCCCTCGCGATGGGTGGCTTCGCCATCGGGACCACAGAGTTCGTCTCGATGGGCCTGCTGCCGCAGCTCGCTGCCGGGGTCGGGGTCTCCATCCCGACGGCCGGCCAGGTGATCTCGGCGTACGCCATCGGGGTGGTGGTCGGCGCCCCGCTGATCGCGGTCTTCGGCGCCCGGCTGCCCCGGCGTGAGCTCCTGATCGGGCTGATGGTGGTCTTCCTGGTCGGCAACGCCCTGAGCGCCCTCGCGACCGGCTTCACCTCACTCACGCTCGCGCGCTTCTTCGCCGGGCTGCCGCACGGTGCCTACTTCGGTGTGGCCTCGCTGGTCGCGGCCGACCTCGTGACTCCGCAGCGGCGGGGCCGGGCGGTCAGCCGGGTGATGCTCGGGCTCGCGATCGCCAACCTCGCCGGTGTCCCGGCGGCCACCTGGCTCGGTCAGCACGCGGGCTGGCGCTCGGCGTACTGGCTGGTCACCGTGCTCGCCGGCCTGACCGCGGCCCTGGTGCTGTGGCTGGTCCCGCACGTGGCCGGCAACCGTGAGGCGACCGGCCGCAACGAGCTACGGGCGTTCAAGGACCCGCAGGTGCTGTTGACCCTGCTCGCGGGGGCGATCGGCTTCGGAGGCATGTTCGCGATGTACACCTACATCGCTCCCACGGTCACCGACGTCGCCGGGCTTTCCGAGGGCCGGGTGCCGCTCTACCTGCTGGTCTTCGGGATCGGCATGGTGGTCGGTACGCCGCTGGGTGGGCGGCTCGCGGACTGGTCGATCTTTCGCTCGCTGCTGGTCTCCTCGGTGGCGATGGCGCTGACCCTCGTACTCTTCACCTGGACCTCGCAGTTCTTCGTGGCCGGGCTGCTCACGGCGTTCACGCTGAGCACGGTCAGCTCCGTGCTCGTGGTGAACCTGCAGATGCGGTTGATGCAGGTCGCCGGCAGCGCCCAGACGATCGGTGCTGCGATGAACCACGCCTCGCTCAACGTCGCCAACGCGCTCGGCGCCTGGCTCGGTGGCGTCGTGGTGTCGGCGGGGTTCGGCTACCCGGCGACGAGCTGGGTGGGGGCTGCTCTCTCGGTCGCCGGACTGGTCGTCCTGGTGGCGTCGGCCGCGCTGCACCGGCGTACCACCTGACCATCTGACGACCTGACGACCTGACCACCTGACCCCCCTGCGATCACCAGCCGCGGCGGTCGAGGTCCTCGGCCAGCTGGTCGAAGGCGGGGGTGTCGACGTAGCTGCCGTCGGGGAGCAACGTGCTGCGCCGCTCGACGCCGAATCGCGTGAAGCCGGACCGCTCCAGGACGCGCTGGGAGACGAGGTTGTCCTCCGCGGCGTACGCCGTGAGCCGGTGCAGCCCCAGCCCGCCGTCCTCGGCATCGATGAACGCATGGCGCACAGCCATCCGGCAAGCCTGGCTCATCACCCCGCGGCCGCGGGCGTCTGGGTGTGCCCAGTAGCCGACCTCGGCGTCGCGGCCGGGATGGATGGCGAAGAGAACCACCGAGCCAAGGAACACGTCGGTCTCCGTGTCCGCCACCGACCACGTCAGCGAAGTGCCGCGAGCACTCGCCTCCAGGAGGCCGAGCTCTCGCTCGCGCACAGTCATCTCGTCGTGTGGCGCGTGCTCGCGGATGCTCTGGCTGTACCGCTGCAGCCCGGGGTCGTTGGCGGCCTCGACGAGGCGCGGGATGTCTGCCTCCACCGTTTCTCTGAGTACGACGGACTCGCCGATTATCCTGGGCGCGCGCAGCCACTCGGTGCGCGGGACCATCTCCTCGCCGCGCCGCAGCGTGCCCACCCACGCGTCGGCCAGCGCACCGCGTTGCGGCAACCAGTCGCGCAGGGTCCCCTCGAAGGTGAAGCCGAGACGCCATGCCAGCCGACGCGACGGCCAGTTGCCTCGCCTGCCGAGCCAGATGACTGTCCTCAGGTCGCGCTCCGCGAAGCCCCAGTCCAGCAGCAGCCGCAGCGCCCGGTCCATCACACCCCGGCCGCGTACCCACGGGTGCGAGCCATAGGCGATCTCGGCGCGGCCCTCACCCTCATTGCGCAGCGAGATCGTGCCGGCGAACCGCGCGGTGCCCGTGTCGTCGACCGCATCCACCACGAAGCCCCACTCGCGCTCGGTCTCCCAGCCTCCCGGGATGATGTGGCGCAGGTAGGTCCGCGCGTCGTCGTGGGTGTAGGGCACCGGGATGGTGGTCCAGCGCTGGCTCAGCGGGTCCTGGCACTGCTCGTAGGAGCCCTCGATGTCGTCGTCGTTCGGCGCCCGCAGCCTCACCACGCCGTCGCCGAGCGTGGGGATGGCGGTCATGGGAGCACCCTGCCAATCGCCGCGGGTCACGGGCAAGGGTCAGCGGGCAGGGCCAGCGGGAAGGCCAGGCGGGCGTCGACGCGGTCGTGGAGCAAACCCGCGTCCTGACCTGCACGCCCCTGCTGTCACAATGCCGCCATGTCCCAGCAGACTCCCACTGACGGGCCCGCGTTCCCGCGCGTCCTGTCCGGCATCCAGCCCACGAGCGACTCGTTCCACTTCGGCAACTACCTGGGGGCGACACGGCAGTGGGTGGAGCTCCAGGCGGGCCACCAGCCGTTCTTCTTCATCGCGGACATGCACGCGCTGACCCAGGAGCAGGAGCCGAAGAAGCTTCGTGAGCGCACCTTCGTGGCGGTTGCGCAGCTGATCGCCATGGGTGTCGATCCGAAACAGTCCGCGATCTTCGTCCAGTCGCAGATGCCCGAGCATGCCGAGCTCGCGTGGGTGCTGCAGTGCCTGACCGGCTTCGGCGAGGCCCGCCGGATGACCCAGTTCAAGGACAAGTCCGCCAAGGGCGGCGAAGGTGCTGCCTCGGTGGGGCTGTTCACCTACCCGATCCTCCAGGCGGCCGACATCCTGCTCTACCGGCCCGCCTACGTCCCGGTGGGGGAGGACCAGCGTCAGCACCTCGAGCTGACCCGAGACCTCGCGCAGCGCTTCAACCATCGCTACAAGAAGACCTTCCGTCTCCCGGAGCCCTACATCTTCAAGGAGACCGCGAAGATCCTGGACCTCCAGAACCCCGCGATCAAGATGTCGAAGTCGAACTCCAGCCCCGGTGGCATCGTGGAGATGCTCGACGACCCCAGGGTCTCGGCGAAGAAGGTCCGATCGGCCGTCACGGACTCGGGCTCCGAGATCCGCTTCGACCCCGAGGAGAAGCCCGGCATCTCCAACCTGCTGACCATCTACTCGGCCCTGAGCGAGCGGAGCGTCGAGGATCTCGTCGCGTCGTACGACGGCCAGGGGTACGGCGCCCTCAAGGGTGATCTCGCCGACGTGGTCGTCGACTTCGTGACCCCCTTCCGCAATCGGACCCTGGAGCTTCTCGACGACCGCGCGGAGCTCCGGCGGGTGCTCGCGGCCGGGGCGGAGACAGCCGGCGAGGTGGCCCGGGGGACGCTCGCCGATGTCTACGACCGCGTCGGGTTCGTCGCCAGATGACTCGGTCACATAGGTAGATGACTCGGTCATATAGGTAACATCGGCTGATGCCCACCATCGGAGTCTCCGTCGCCGTGCCCGAACCGTGGGGGGACGAGCTCCAGCAGTACCGCATCGGCATGGGTGACGAGGCCGCGCGACACATCCCGACCCACATCACCCTGCTGCCGCCCCAGGAGGTGGCCGACGGCGAGATGGAGCACGTCGTCGCCCACCTGCAGCACGTGGCGGTCGGGATGAAGCCGTTTCGGGTGCACCTGCGGGGGACAGGCACCTTTGCGCCGGTCTCGCCCGTGGTCTTCGTCGGGGTGGTCGAGGGGATCAGCCATTGCGAGAAGCTGGCCGCCGAAGTGCGCCGGGGGCCGCTGGCCATCGAGCGCGAGTTCCCGTACCACCCGCACGTCACGGTGGCCCACCACCTGCCTGACGGCAAGCTCGTTCGTGCCTTCAACGATCTGGAAGGCTTCGACGCGGTCTTCAGCGTGAACGAGATGTGGTTGTACCTCCACGACCGCGCCTCGGGCTGGCAGCCCGCGGACGCGTTTCCGCTCGGCCGCTGACGCCGCTGCCGCAGGAGCTGTGGCCGGGAACCAGGCAGTGGGCGGGTCAGGCTGCCGGGGTGAACATCTTCACGGTGTAGGTGCGGCTGTACTTCTTGCTGCCGGCCGAGGCCCGGATGGAGCTCACCTGGACCTTGAAGGTCCCGGATCGGGCCTTGTTCGCGGGTAGCTGCCACACGATCGTCGGCTGGGCGTAACCGTCCACGACGGCGTGCTTCGTCGTGCCGACCAGCCTGCCGTTGCGCCACACGCGCACCGTCGCCCAGCGCAGGCTCAGGGCGCGGTTGCCGAGCGAGAGGGACCATCGCCCGGAGGGCTCCAGCGTGTTCGGGAACCAGCCCGCCGTGGGCCAGGAGACGAAGGCGGGGTTCGGGCGGGACCTCGCCGTCGGCCCGATCACGGTGATCGCGTTGGCGGTGTCTGTGGACCCCGATCCCATCTTGGTGGCGAAGGGGTTCAGCAGCCAGCGACGGTGCCCGGCCGCACGGTTGGAGGAGCCGGCATCCTCGAGGTACTGCGCCACGAGGCCCGCCGAGGTGATCGACGGGTAGGCGAGGGCCAGGTTGGACCTGCCTGCGTTGGCGGCACCCCTGGCTGTGTAGCACCGCCACGAGGACGGCGGCGAATGGCTCAGCGCGTTGTTGGCCGACATCAACAACGCGCTCAGCTGGGAGCGTGAGTTCAGGTCGGTCGAGAAGCTGACCGGACCCAGACCGGACAGGGAACGTGCGAAGTTGAGCGCGCGCAGCGTGGCCGTGCGCGCCCCGGGTGCCTGGGTGCCGGCGATGCAACGGCTGTTGCTTCCCGTCCAGCCGGTCGGGACGTTTCGACCGGAGGCGAACCTGGCCATGTACTCCGAGGTCACGGCCGTCTTGTTGCTGGTGTCGACCGAGCCCGACCACCTGGCCGTCGTACGCGTGGCCGTGGTGCGTGCAGGACTCGGGGCCAGGACCTGGGACTGGACCTGGGACTGGGACGGGTGAACCTCAGAGTGCTGCGCCGCGACCGCGAGGTTCCCGGCGGGCCCGGAGCCGGCACCGAGGAGGAATAGCAGGGCAACGCCGAGCGCGCAGCGTCGTTGCGCGGGGGTGTTCTCCATGGGAGAAAGGCTAGGTGGTTATCACCCATTTCGCACGGATTTGTGGGGAAACGCCCCGGTTGTTGGGTCAGTGGCCGTGCCGGATGGCGTTGCGGAGGTCCTTGTTCAGCTGCGAGATCACGTCGAGCGGGATTTCCTTGGGACAGGCAGCGGCGCACTCACCGATGTTGGTGCAGCCGCCGAAGCCCTCGTAGTCGTGCTGGGCGACCATGTTCACGACCCGGGAGTCCCGCTCGGCCTGGCCCTGGGGGAGCGCACCGAGGTGGGTGATCTTCGCACCGACGAACAGGGAGGCCGACCCGTTGGGGCAGGCCGCGACGCAGGCGCCACAACCGATGCAGGTGGCGACATCGAATGCGCGGTCGGCGTTGTCCCTGGGGACCGGGGTGGCGTGCGCATCCGGCGCGGCACCGGTGTTGACCGAGATGTAGCCACCCTGCTGGATGATCCGGTCGAACGCGCGGCGGTCGACACAGAGGTCCTTGAGCACCGGGAACGCGTCGGCGCGCCAGGGCTCGATGGTGATCGTCTCGCCGTCGCGGAACGAGCGCATGTGCAGCTGGCAGGTGGTGGTGACCTGGGGACCGTGGGCCTCCCCGTTGATCATCAGCCCGCACATGCCGCAGATGCCCTCGCGACAGTCGGAGTCGAACGCGATCGGCTCCTCGCCCTCACTGTTGAGCCGCTCGTTGAGCACGTCGAGCATCTCGAGGAACGACATGTCCTCCGAGATCTCGTCGACCTCGTAGGTGTGGATCGCACCCGCGGTCGCCGAGTCGGGCTGGCGCCAGATCTTCAGGGTCAGCCTCATCTCAATGCACCAGCCGGATGGCAGTCGTGGGGTGATTTCACTTGTAGCTCCGCTGCTTCATCTCGACGAACTCATAGGTCAGGTGCTCCTTGTGCAGGATCGGGCTCCCCATCACGCTGGAACCTCCCTCGCCCGCCCATTCCCAGGCCGCCACGTAGGCGTACTGGTCGTCGTGGCGCAGGGCCTCGCCCTCCTCGGTCTGGGACTCGTCCCGGAAGTGGCCGCCGCACGACTCGCGACGGTTCAGCGCATCGATGCACATCAGCTCCCCGAGCTCGAAGAAGTCGGCGACGCGGCCGGCCCGCTCCAGCGACTGGTTGAGGCTCTCGGCGGTGCCGAGCACCAACACGTTGCGCCAGAAGTCCTCGCGCAGTGAGCGGATGAGGTCGATCGCCTTCTTCAGGCCGTCCTCGGTGCGCTCCATCCCGCAGTACTCCCACATGATGTTGCCGAGCTCGCGGTGGTAGGAGTCGACGCTGCGGGTGCCACCCGTGTTCATGAAGTGGTCGATGCGCGACTGCACGGACTCCTGGGCCTCGACGACCGCCGGGTGGTCCTCCGGGACCTTGTCGAACGGACCGTCGGCGAGGTAGTCGCGGATGGTGTTCGAGAGCACGAAGTAGCCGTCGGCCAGGCCCTGCATCAGCGCCGAGGCGCCGAGCCGGTTGGCTCCATGGTCGGAGAAGTTGGCCTCACCCGTCACGAACAGGCCGGGGATGGTCGACTGGAGGTCGTAGTCGACCCACAGGCCGCCCATCACGTAGTGCACGGCCGGGTAGATCCGCATCGGCACCGCATAGGGGTCCTCACCGGTGATCTGGGCGTACATGTCGAAGAGGTTGTCGTACTTGTCCTCGATCGCCTTGCGCCCCAGACGCCCGATGGGCTCGGCGAAGTCGAGGTAGACGCCGCGTCGTACGCCGTCGACCTCCGGCCCCACACCACGACCCTCGTCGCACATGTTCTTGGCCTGGCGCGAGGCGATGTCGCGGGGAACCAGGTTGCCGAAGGAGGGATAGATCCGCTCCAGGTAGTAGTCGCGGTCCTCCTCCGCGATGTCCTGGGGGTTCTTTTCTGCGTCCTTCGCGTCCTTGGGTACCCAGATGCGGCCGTCGTTGCGCAAGGACTCGCTCATCAGGGTCAGCTTGGACTGGTGCGGGCCGGAGACGGGGATGCAGGTCGGGTGGATCTGGGTGTAGCAGGGGTTGGCCATGTAGGCGCCCTTGCGGTGCGCACGCCAGGTCGCGGTGACGTTGCAGCCCATGGCGTTGGTGGAGAGGAAGAAGACGTTGCCGTAGCCACCGGTGGCGAGGACCACCACGTCGGCGAAGTAGGTCTCCAGCTCGCCGGTCACCATGTCGCGCACGATGATGCCGCGGGCCCTGGGAGTGTCACCGTCGTCCACGACGATCAGCTCGACCATCTCGTGGCGGACGTAGGTCTTCACCGTGCCGGCGGCGACCTGGCGCTCGAGCGCCTGGTAGGCGCCGATGAGCAGCTGCTGTCCGGTCTGCCCGCGGGCGTAGAACGTCCGGGAGACCTGCACGCCTCCGAAGGAGCGGTTGTCCAGGAGGCCGCCGTACTCGCGGGCGAAGGGGACCCCCTGGGCGACGCACTGGTCGATGATGTTCCGGCTGACCTGCGCGAGGCGGTAGACGTTGGACTCACGCGAGCGGTAGTCGCCGCCCTTGATCGTGTCGTAGAAGAGGCGGTAGACCGAGTCACCGTCCCCCTTGTAGTTCTTGGCGGCGTTGATGCCGCCCTGCGCGGCGATCGAGTGGGCGCGTCGCGGGGAGTCCTGGTAGCAGAACGACTTCACCACGTAGCCGGCCTCGCCGAGGGTGGCGGCCGCGGACGCGCCGGCCAGCCCGGTGCCGACGACGATGATCGAGAGGCGGCGCCGGTTGGCCGGGTTGGCGATCCGAGCCTCGAACTGGCGGGTGTCCCAACGCTCGTCGATGGGACCGCCGGGAGCCTTGGTGTCCTTGATCGGGTCACCTGGCGTGTAGTACCCGATGGCGTCGTCGGTCTCCTGGTCGCTGTCCGCGTGGTGCGAGGGCTCGGCGGTACTGGTGGTGTCG
>Ga0075530_1000402_pt1 | contig 20379 bp, 20 predicted proteins | sample NGEPerD_2_FD_75101 | JGI IMG/M metagenome (GOLD analysis project Ga0075530, IMG submission 75101) | Arctic peat soil microbial communities from the Barrow Environmental Observatory site, Barrow, Alaska, USA - NGEE PermafrostL1-D | ecosystem: Environmental > Terrestrial > Soil > Wetlands > Peat ... | reverse complement strand
GTGGGAGGTGAAGGCGTCGCGGCTGGCCAGGACCGCGTCGACGTCGAGGTCGCCGGTGACGGCCGCCGCGGCCCCGGGCACCCGTCGGGCCGCGGCGAGCGCCGCGCCGGGGCGGAGCAGCGCCTTGCTGGGCATGCAGGCCCAGTAGGAGCACTCCCCACCGAGCAGGTCCACCTCGACGAGGACGGCGCTCAGCCCGCCCCGCGCGGCTCGGGCCGCGACGTTCTCCCCCGTCGGCCCGCCACCGATCACGATCACGTCGGCCTCGTGCTGGTCCGTCATGTCCGCCACCCTGCCAGTCGTCAGGCCCAGGCGCGTCCGGTGAGCCGCTCGTAGGCCTCGACGTAGCGGGCGCGGGTCCGCTCGACGACGTCGTCCGGCAGCGGCGGGGGCGGCTGGCCGCCGTGCCGGTCCCAGCCGGACGCCGGCGACGTGAGCCAGTCGCGGACGTACTGCTTGTCGAAGCTCGGCTGGGCGCGCCCCGGTCGCCAGCCGTCGGCGGGCCAGAAGCGGGAGGAGTCCGGAGTGAGCACCTCGTCGCCCAGCACGAGGGCATCGGGGTCGGCGGCGGACGGGTCGGTCCCCAGCTCCAGCTTCGTGTCGGCGAGCAGCACACCGCGGTCGCGGGCGACGCCCTCGGCGAAGGCGTAGACCGCGAGCGTCAGGGTGCGCAGGCGTTCGGCCGGCTCGGGCCCGACCTCGGCGGCGACGGCCGCGAAGGTGACGTTCTCGTCGTGCTCCCCGAGGGCCGCCTTGGTGGCCGGCGTGAAGATCGGCGCCTGCAGCCGGTCGCCGTCGTCCAGACCTTCCGGCAGCTCGACGCCGCAGACGGCACCGGTCGCGCGGTAGTCGGCCAGCCCCGACCCGGTCAGGTACCCCCGGGCGACACACTCGACCGGCACCATCTCCAGCCGCCGGCAGACCATCGCCCGGCCGGCGACGGCGTCCGGGACGTCGGCCGACCGCACGTGGTGGGTGGCGCCGTGACTGGCCAGTACGTCACCGAGCCGCTCGAACCACCAGAGGCTCAGCGCGGTGAGCACCCTGCCCTTGTCGGGGATCGGCGTCGGCAGCACGTGGTCGTAGGCGCTCATCCGGTTGCTCGCCACCACCAGCACCCGGCTGTCGTCGTCCTCCGCGACGTACAGCTCGCGCACCTTGCCGGAGTAGACGTGCCGCCACCCCTCCAGCCCGGGCATGGAGTCCTTGATCAACCCACGCCCCCTTGGCGTTGATCAAGGACTCCATGCACGTCGGCGGCGATGTCGGTGCGGTGCTGGGAGCCGGTCAGGGTGATGGCGTCGACGCCCGCGTAGGCGCGCGCGCGAGCGGCGTCCAGGTCAGCCCCCATGCCGACGACCGACAGCACGCGCCCGCCCGCGGCCACGAGCCTGCCGCCGTCCGCCGCCGTGCCGGCGTGCAGGACGTGCACGCCGTCGAGGGACTCTGCCTCGGCGACGCCGGAGACCTCGTCACCCGGCCGCGGGGACGTCGGGTACCCGTGAGCCGCCACCACGACCGTGACCGCGGCGTCGGGACGCCAGCGCAGGGGGACGACGTCCGCGAGGCGGCCGGTGGCCGCGGCGTGCAGCACCTGGCCCAGGGGGGTGACGAGCCGGGCCAGCACCACCTGGGTCTCCGGGTCGCCGAAGCGCGCGTTGAACTCGATCACGCGCACGCCGCGCGCGGTGAGCGCGAGGCCGCAGTAGAGCAGCCCGGCGAACGGCGTACCGCGGCGAGCCATCTCGGTCACCACCGGGCGGGCGACGCGCGAGACCACCTCGTCCACCAGGCCAGGCGGCGCCCACGGCAGCGGCGAGTACGCCCCCATCCCGCCGGTGTTCGGACCGCGGTCGCCGTCGGCCAGTCGCTTGTAGTCCTGTGCCGGCTCGAGGGCCACCACCTCCCGGCCGTCTGTGACGCAGAACAGCGAGACCTCCGGGCCGTCGAGGAACTCCTCCACCACGACGGCACCCCCGGAGCGGCGGAGGCACGCGTCCGCGTGACGGACCGCTTCCGACCGGTCGTCGGTGACGACGACCCCCTTGCCCGCGGCGAGGCCGTCGTCCTTGACCACGTAGGGCGCGCCGAACGCGTCCAGAGCCGCGGCCACCTCGGCGTCGTTCGTGCAGACGTGGGCGAGACCCGTGGGCACCTCCGCGGCCGCCATCACCTCCTTGGCGAAGGCCTTGCTGCCCTCCAGCCGAGCCGCGGCGCCCGACGGTCCGAAGCAGGCGATCCCGGCGGCCCGGACGGCGTCGGACACCCCTGCCACCAACGGCGCCTCGGGCCCGATGACCACGAGGTCGGCGGCGTGCTCGCGGGCGAGCGAGGTCACCGCGAGCGGGTCGACCGGGTCGACCGGAAGGCACGTCCCCCCCGCGGCGATGCCGGGGTTGCCCGGCGCCGCGAGCACCTCGGTCACCTCGCGGTCGAGCCCGAGCGACCTGACGAGGGCGTGTTCGCGCGCGCCGGAACCGACGACCAGGACCCTCACGGGCGCCGAGCCTAATGGGCTCCTCAGAAGTCGACGTCGACGCGCTCGGCGGGCGCGTGCCGTCGGGTCGCCGTCCAGTCGGACAGCCTTTGCAGGTTGCGCGCCACCATCGCGTTGGTCAGCCCCGGCTCGGTCAGGCTCTGCACCAGGCCCACTGGCTCCACCGACATCCAGAGGTGGATCCTCGTGCGGTGCGCATCGAGCGGCGCCAGCCGGAGCCCGCCGTCGAACCGCGGGCGGTGCCGTGACTTCCAGGAGATCGAACGGCGCCGGTGATCGAAGCTGAGCACGACGTCGACCAGTCGTGGGGAGCCCGCGTACACGAGGTCCCACCGGTACCGGTGGTGCCCGAGCTGCTCGATCGCGTTCAGGCCCTCGACGAAATCGGGCCAGTCGTCGACGCGCCTGAGCTCCGCGAACAGCTCGGTGGCCCCGAAGACCACGACGCACTCGGCTCGCTCCACGCCGACCACCTCCTCGACGGGCGGCGCCGACGGGCAGGCCGCCGACGTCCACGCTACGCCGTCGAGGCACTCACCGGGCCCCGGATTACGCAACCAGACCCGCGTCGAGGCCGCGAAACTCCCGGTTTCGGTGAGTAACGCCGGGGTGGGTGAGCAGAGGTCAGGAGAGCAGGTCGTGCCGGACGATGGTCGCGTCACGGTCCTGGCCGACGCCGACCGCGGAGATCCGTGCGCCCGACATCGCCTCGAGGGTCTCGACGTAGCGCTGCGCGTTGACCGGCAGCTCGTCCCAGGTCCGGGCCTGGGAGATGTCCTCCCACCAGCCGGGCAGCGTCTCGTACACGGGCCGGGCGTGGTGGAAGTCGCTCTGCGACATCGGCATCTCGTCGTGCCTGACGCCGTCGGTCTCATACGCGACGCACACCGGCACCCGCTCGAAGCCGGAGAGCACGTCGAGCTTGGTGAGGAAGAAGTCGGTGAATCCGTTGACGCGGGCGCCGTACCGGGCGATCACCGCGTCGAACCAGCCGCAGCGCCGCGCCCGCCCGGTGGTCACGCCCACCTCGCCACCGGTCTTGCGCAGGTAGTCGCCGTCGGCGTCGAGCAGCTCGGTCGGGAACGGTCCCGCGCCGACGCGGGTCGTGTACGCCTTGAGGATGCCGACCACCCGGTCGATGCGGGTGGGCCCGATGCCCGAACCGGTGCAGGCGCCGCCGCTGGTCGGGTTGGACGACGTCACGAACGGGTACGTGCCGTGGTCGACGTCCAGCAACGTGCCCTGCCCGCCCTCGAGCAGCACCGTCGAGCCGTCGTCCAGCGCCCGGTTCAGCAGCAGCGCCGTGTCGGCCACGAACGGCCGCAGCCGGTCCGCGTAGGAGAGCAGCTCGTCCACCACCTCGTCGACGCCGACCGCGCGCCGGTTGTAGACCTTGACCAGCAGCTCGTTCTTCTGCCTCAGCGCGCCGTCGACCTTCTGGCGCAGGATCGACGGGTCGAACAGGTCCTGCACCCGTAGGCCCAGCCGGCCAACCTTGTCACCGTACGTGGGCCCGATGCCGCGTCCCGTCGTGCCGATCGCCTTCTTGCCGAGGAACCGCTCTCCCACCTTGTCGACGGTCACGTGGTACGGCGCGATCAGGTGGGCGTTCGCCGAGACGACGAGTCGCGAGCAGTCGACCCCGCGCGTCTCCAGCCCGGTGATCTCGTCGAAGAGCACCCCGGGGTCGACCACGACCCCGTTGCCGATCACGGGCACGCAGGACGGCGACAGGATGCCGCTGGGCAGCAGGTGCAGGGCGTAGGACTGGTCGCCGATCACCACGGTGTGGCCGGCGTTGTTGCCGCCCTGGTACCGGACGACGTAGTCGACGCGGCCGCCGAGCAGGTCCGTGGCCTTGCCCTTGCCCTCGTCGCCCCACTGGGCACCGACGAGCACGATCGCGGGCATCCGACGAGCACCTGGCCTTCCGTGGTGGGATGTCGCCTGGGCTGGGGCGGAGCGAGGCTACCGGAGGTGCGGCCAGTGGACCGGGTGCTCGCCCTCGTCAACGCCGACTCCGGCTCCACCGACGACGAGGCCGTGGCGGCGGCGATGGTGGCGCTGCGGGCGCGGGCGGACGTCGAGCTGGTCCCGACCGCGGACCTGGACGAGCTCGCCGCGGCCGTCGCGGTCCGTGACGAGCGGCGGCTGGTCGTGCTCGGCGGGGACGGTTCCCTGCACGCGCTGGCTCAGGTGCTGCGGGACGCGGGCGACCTGCACCGTGTCGGCGCCGTCGGCGTGGTCCCGCTCGGCACCGGCAACGACCTGGCCCGCAGCCTGGGCATCTCGCTGGACCCGGCCGAGGCCGCGACGCAGGCGCTGACCGGCACCGGCAGGGCGGTCGAGATGCTGCTGGACGACCACGACCACGTGGTGGTGAACGCCGTGCACGCCGGGGCGGGCGCCGAGATGGTCGAGGCGGCAACGCGCGTGAAGCCGTGGCTGGGCAAGGCGGCCTACCCCGTGGGCGCCATCGCCGAGGGCGTCGGAACCCTGGGATGGCACCTGCGCGTGACGGTCGACGACGAGGTGCTGCACGACGGCAGCGACCCGGTCCTGATGGTGGCCGTCGGGCTGGGGATGAGCATCGGCGGCGGCGCCCTGGTGGCACCGGAGGCCGACCCGTTCGACGGCGTCGCCGACGTGATGGTCTCGCTCGCCACCGGCCCGGTTGCCCGGGTCGGCTACGCCCTCGCGATGCGTCGGGGCGAGCACGGAGGACGCGACGACGTCCTCACGGCGCGCGGCTGCGACGTCCTGGTCGAGTCGGTGGACGCGGAAGCGTTCCACACCAACGCGGACGGCGAGCTCGACGGTCCGTTCACCCGGCGCCGGTGGCGCGTCGTCCCCGACGCCTGGAGGCTCGTCGTGCCCGGTCAGCCCAGCTGAGCCGCGGCCTGCGGATCGCAGTCGGCGAGGAGGTCGCGGCAGCGCGTCGCCTCGTCGTCCTCGGAGATCGCCTCGGCGGCGCGACCGAGAGCGGCCAGCGCCCGGAGGAAGCCCTGGTTCGGCGCGTGGGAGAACGGCACCGGCCCCTGCCCGCGCCAGCCCGCACGGCGCAGCGCGTCGAGGCCACGGTGGTAGCCCACCCGGGCGTAGGCGTAGGACTCGACGTCCGCGCCCCGCTCGAACGCGTCGTCGGCGAGGACGGCCCAGGCCAGGCTGGACGACGGCAGCTCGGCCGCCAGCGTCACCACCGCCTCGCCGGCGGCCAGCCGTGCGGCCACGGTCGTGTCGGGGTGGTCGGCGGGCAGGAGCGTGGGCTCGATGCCGCCGAGAAGGTTGCCGCCAGGGTTCGACATGCCCCCATCATCGCTTATCGGGCAGATCGCCCGCGCAGTGGATAGCGTGGGCGGACGAGGGGAGGAACCCGACACGATGATGGAGCTGTCCACGTCGCCCACGACCGTGACGGTGACTGTGGTCGGCGACCTCGACCTCGCCGAGCGCGACCAGTTCCCCGAGGTGGTCTCGCGAATCAGTGGTCTGCGCCGTCAGCTGCTCGTGCTCGACCTGTGCCGGACCACGTTCCTCGACTCCACCGGCTCCGCGTTCCTGATCTCGCTCGCGGAGGCGACGGAGCGCCGGGGAGGCGTGGCCCTGCTGCGCGGAGCCGACGAGCGCAACCTGTTCGTCCTCGAGATCTGCGGGGCGCTCGACATGTTCCGGGTCGACACGGCGCACCGCTGCGAGGACGCCGCCGTCGTCGGGCGCTGGAGCAGTGGGCGCTGAGCCGTCAGTCGTCGTCCGGTCCGCCGATCCTGGCCCACACCGTCTTCCCCCCGCCCGCGGGGTGCCAGCCCCACTCCGCCAGGCGCTCCACGACGTGCAGGCCGAAGCCGCCGGGCCCCTCGCGACCCTCCTCGGAACGGGCCGGGGGTGCCGGGTTGCTGTCGTCCACCTCGATCACCAGACCGCGCGGTTCGTACCGCAGCCGCAGCCCGACCGGTCCCCAGCCGTGCAGCACCGCGTTGGCGACCAGCTCCGAGACGACCAGCTCGGCCTCCGCGGCGGCTTCCAGACCCCACAGGGCTGCGGTCTGCACGGTCAGGCGACGTGCCCGGCCGATGGACGTGGGCTCGGCCGGTAGCTGCCACCGTCGCTGACGCGGCACCGCCGACCCTGCCTGCGGGATGCGCTCGGTGGGAACGCGGACCACGACGATCGCCATGTCGTCCTCCGGCGCGTCGCCGAGTGCGGCGAGCAGCTGCTCGCCGACGCCGGCGGCGTCCGTCGGAGCCAGCGAGGCGCAGAGCTGCTGGAGGGCGCGCAGACCGTCCAGCATGGGTCGCGACCGGCGCTCGATCAGCCCGTCGGTGTAGAAGACGACGATGTCGCCGGGGCCGATCCTGGTGGTGTTGGTGGCGCGCGGCCGGTCACCGATCCCGACGAGCATGCCCCCGTTCGCCGACAGGGTGTGCACCTGACCCGCGCTGACCAGCAGCGGCGGAAGGTGGCCGGCCCGCGACCACGCCATCTCCCACTGGTCGTCGCCCAGCTGGGTCAGCCGCGCGTAGACCAGGCTCGCCGACCGCGGGATCCGCATCCCGCGCACGAGCTGGTCGACCCGCATCAGGACGGTGCCCGGCTCCTCCTGCTCGAAGGCGTAGGCCCGGACGACGGACCGCAGCTGCCCCATCGCCGCCGCGGCCTCGATGTCGTGCCCGACGACGTCGCCGATCACGATGCCGACCGAGTCGGCGTCGGGTTGCATCACGTCGTACCAGTCGCCGCCCACCTGCGCGTGGTCGAGGTTCGGCGCGTAGTACGACCACACGTCCAGGTGCGGCACGCTCGGTTGTTCGGGGAGCATGCTGCGCTGGAGGGCCTCGGCCAGGAGATGCTCGCGGGCGTACAGCCTCGCGTTGTCGAAGGCCAGGCCCACGCGTCGCGCGCACTCCGTCAGGAACGCGACGTCCCCGGTGTCGAGGGTGCCGTCCGAGGGACCGAGGACGATCAGGCCCAGCACCTCGTGCCGGCCGGCGACCCCGACGGCGATGCACTGCCCCGGGGTTGCGGCGCAGACCGTCCGGACCAGCCACTGGCTCGCCGAGGTGTCGGCGAAGGCCACGGTGCGGTCGACGTCGACGGGAGCGCGGCTGACACCGGCGAGCAGGTCCGCCACCGGGTCGGACACAGCGCCCGGGCCTCCCCGCTTGAGGCGGAAGTGGCTCGCCTCCACCGGCAGCTCGGCTCCGGCCATCGCGGCCAGGCGGGCAGTCCCGTTCTCGGTCACGACGACGGCACACCAGCCCCCGAGGCCACGCGCGAGCACATCGGCAAGCTGGCGCACGGCGCCCGGCGAGTCGAGGTCGAGGCCCACCTCGGCGATGTCCGCCAGCAGCGCCAGCCGGGACCGGGACCGGCGGTCGACGACGTGGGCCGCCTCACGCTGCGCCCCGGCGTCCACCCGCGCCGTGACGTCGACCTGGACGCCGACGAAGTTCACGAGCGTGCCGCCGGCGTCGTGCACCGGGGAGATCGACAGCTCGTTCCAGAAGGCGGTGCCGTCGGCCCGGTAGTTGAGCAGGGTCTCGACGACCGGCTCGCCCGCCCGGAGCGCGTCACGGACACGACCGACCGCGTCAGGATCCGTGCCCTCGCCCTGGAGGAACCGACAGTTCCGGCCGACCACCCGGTCCGCGGTGTACCCCGTCATCCGCTCGAAGGCGGGGTTGACCCAGATCAGCGGGTCGTCGTCCCGACGCGCGTCGCTGATCGTGAAGGACAGATCGGTGGCGGTCATCGCCAGATCGTGGAGGCCCCGGGCGCGTTCGTCGGACGACGGCTTGACCACGCACGGCTCCCATCGTCTAGCGTTCGCGGTGATCCGCGACCGGTGGGCATCGGGCCAGCACCGGCGTCGGGGGCGGAGGACGGATGACGGGCGACGCTACCAACAGCGCCGACGACGGACGAGGGCCGTTGACGCCACGACCGCAGGAGCCGGGATCGGTGCACGTGCTGCTGGGCGGGCGCAAGACCCGTGTCGTGCTCACCGGGGAGATCGACGCCGAGCTCGGACCCGACCTGGTCGAGGCCGCCGGCGAGGCCGAGGACGCCGGCCGTCCGATCGAGGTCGACGCCCAGCACGTGACGTTCATGGACTCCACCGGGGTGGCGTTCCTGGCGAAGCTGGCCTCGCGGGCCGAGCCCGCCGTCGTGGTGATCCGGCCGCCCGACCTGGTCCGGTTCCTGATCGACGTGACGAGCATCGGCGACCTGCTGCGGGTCGTCGACGACGACCCGGGTGTCGACGACTCGCTGCCCGACGACCCGCCGCCCGACGACGCGGTTCGGGACGACCGCGCGCACGACGGACCCGGCGGTCCCGCCGCCTGACCGCACCGCCTCCCCCGTTGGTGGGAGCGGCGGGTCAGGTCAGCGGCGGCGCTGGCCGGCGCTGCGCAGGGCCTCGCACGCCTCGACGACCCGTGCCGCGAGCCCCGCTTCGGCGGCCTTGCCCCACGACCGCGGGTCGTAGACCTTCTTGTTGCCGACCTCGCCGTCCACCTTGAGCACGCCGTCGTAGTTCGTGAACATGTGCTCGGCGACCGGCCGGGTGAACGCGTACTGGGTGTCGGTGTCGACGTTCATCTTGACGACGCCGTAGTCGACCGCGTCCGAGATCTCCTGGGCGGAGGAACCGGATCCGCCGTGGAACACCAGCCAGAACGGCTTGCCATCGCCGTCCGGGTCACCCAGGCCGACGACGGCCTCCTGGGCGGCCTTGAGGATCTCGGGGCGCAGCGTGACGTTGCCGGGCTTGTAGACACCGTGCACGTTGCCGAACGTCAGCGCGGCCATGTATCGGCCGTTCTCGCCGAGCCCGAGCGCCTCGACGGTGGCGACGGCGTCCTCGGGGGTCGTGTACAGCTGGTCGTTGATCTCGTTGTCGACGCCGTCCTCCTCGCCGCCGACGACGCCGACCTCGATCTCCAGCACCACCTTGGCCTTCACGCAGTCCGCCAGCAGGTCACGGGCGATCTTCAGGTTCTCGTCGAGCGCCACGGCCGAGCCGTCCCACATGTGCGACTGGAAGAGCGGCTCCCGCCCGGAGGCCACCCGCTCGGCGCTGATCGCCAGCAGCGGTCGCACGAAGCCGTCCAGCTTGTCCTTCGGGCAGTGGTCGGTGTGCAGCGCGATGTTCACGTCGTACGCCTTCGCGACGTGGTGCGCGTACTCGGCCAGGGCCTGCGAACCCAGCACCATGTCCTTGACGGTCGGCCCGGACAGGTACTCGGCCCCCCCGGTGGACACCTGCACGATGCCGTCGCTCTCGGCGTCGGCGAAGCCACGGATCGCCGCGTTGAGGGTCTGCGAGCTGGTGACGTTGATCGCAGGGTAGGCGAACGAGCCGGCCTTGGCGGCGGACAGCATCTCGGTGTAGGCGTCGGGCGTGGCGATCGGCATGGTCTCTCCTGCGCGCGGTGAGTCGTCGGTCGCCCGCGATCCTCCCACGACGCGCGGTGTCGCTGATCGGCGCGATGCCCACCGGTCACCGGCCGACGCACCACCGAACGGCCGATGGGCTCTGCTGCGACCGGGTGATCGTTGCTGCTGCGACCGGGTGAAGACGGCGGGTTCTACGAGTACTCACCGTGGCCGGCCAGCGACTCTGTGTGCTCAGGACGGGTTCGGCGACCGACGACGGGGAGCGACATGACGATGACTTTGGGTGACGACGGCGGGACCGCCGGGTCGCGCCTCATGCGCCGCCTCGCGGCCGTCGGCGTCGTCGTGGTGACCGTCGGCGGGGTGGCCTCCGGCGTGCCGGTGTCGACGGCCGCGCCGGTGGACGACGGCTCCGTGACCATCCGAGAGCTGCACGAGCCCGGCGACGAGCCGGCAGTTTTGGACTTCCCATCGTCGAGGCTCGCGTCCCTCGCGGGCGTTCCGCAGGCCCGGCCGGTCACGGCCGACGAGGTCGTCCACCTTCTCGGCCGTGGTGAGCGCAGGGACCGGGACCGCAACGATCGGGACCGGGACGATGACCGCGACCGGAACGACCGGAACGACCGGAACGGCCGGGACAAGGACCGGGACCGAGACCGAGACCGGGACCGAGACCGGGACCGGGACGGCCGGGACAAGGACAAGGACCGAGACCGTGGCAAGGACGACGTCGGCCCGGGGGGCGCCGACCCGTCGCCGGCGCCCGGAGGCGACCTGTCCGGACCAGCCTCGCTGGCCGGCGTCCGCGCATCGGTAGGAGCGGACGCCTACTGGGCCGACGGCCTCACCGGCGGCGGCGTCGACATAGCGATGATCGACTCCGGTGTCGTGCCCGTCACCGGTCTGGACGGCGACGGACACGTGCTGAGCGGGCCGGACCTGTCGTTCGAGGGTGATGCCGAGGAGGCGCGGTACCTCGACTCGTACGGGCACGGCACCCATATCGCCGGGATCATCGCGGGCCGGGATTCCCACTCCAACAGGTCATCCGGGCGTCCCGACGCCTTCCTCGGCGTCGCGCCGGACGCCCGGCTCGTGAGCATCAAGGTCGCCGACTCGACGGGCGAGTCCGATATCTCGCAGATCATCGCGGCGATCGACTGGGTGGTGGAGCACCGCGAGGACGACGACCTGAACATCCGCGTGCTGAACCTGTCGTTCGGAACCAGCGTGAAGCAGCGGTACGAGATCGATCCCCTGGCCTACGTCGTGGAGAAGGCCTGGGAGGCAGGCATCGTCGTCGTCGTGGCAGCGGGCAACGAGGGGTCGGCGTCCGGCAGGCTCAGCAACCCGGCCTACGACCCCTACGTCCTTGCCGTCGGCGCGCAGAATACCCAGAACACGACGACCCGCTCCGACGACACGGTCCCCGACTGGTCGAGCCGAGGCGACGGCAGGCGGAACCCTGACATCGTCGCCCCCGGTCGCTCGATCGTCAGCCTCCGCAGCCCCGGCTCGTTCGTGGACTCGGAGGTGCCCGAGGCAAGGGTGGATGACCGCTTCTTCCGCGGCAGCGGGTCGTCCCAGGCAGCGGCTGTGGTGTCCGGTGCGGCGGCGCTCGTGATCCAGCAGCGGCCCGGCATCACGCCCGACCAGCTCAAGGCACTGCTCACCTCGACGGCGCAGCGCGTGCCTGACGCGCACCGGCGGGGGCAGGGTCACGGCGCGCTGGCGCTCGAGGTGGCGATCTCGGCACCGACACCACGGGCGGTCCAGACGTGGCCCAGGTCAACGGGTACGGGCGAGTTCGACAGCGAGCTGACCCTGGACGGCGCCAACGGCTCCCCGAGCGGTGAGTCCGGGTGGAGCGGTGGGACGTGGACCGGAAGCTCGTGGACCGGCGGGTCGTGGACGGGCAGCAAGTGGACCGGAAGCTCGTGGACCGGGTCGTCCTGGACCGGCAGCAAGTGGACCGGCTCCTCCTGGACCGGGTCGTCCTGGACAGGGTCGTCGTGGACAGGGTCGTCGTGGACAGGGTCCTGGTTCTGACGTCGGCGACGGCGCGCGTCTGGGCGCTCGCCGTCGGCTTCGTCATCGTCTCGGTGCTGCTCCAGGCGGGGCTGGTCGGCGTCACGGTCCCGTCGTCCGCGCCGCACCTGCCCTGGTGGGTGCTGGCCCTGATGTTCTACCTCGCCGAGCGCTTCGTCGCCCACATCGAGTACGGCCGCCAGGCCCACTCGTTCTCGCTCAGCGAGGTGCCGCTCGTGATCGGGCTGTTCGTCGCTACACCGTTCGAGCTGCTCGCCGGCTACCTGTGCGGCGCCGCGGCTGCGCTGGTGCTGCACCGCCGCCAGGAGCCGATCAGGCTGGCCTTCAACCTGGGCCTGTTCATGCTGATGGCGTCGGCGGCGGCCACGATCTTCCACCTCGTGGACGTGCACCCGGCAGGCCTGCCGACGGGCTGGGCGGCTGCGACCGCGGCGGTGCTCGTGACGTCGCTGGTGGCGGCGGTGGCGATCTTCGTCGCCATCTCGACGGTGGAGAGGACCTGGAGGTGGTCGAGGCTGCGGGAGACCGCCGTCCTCGCCTGCATGACCGGCCTGTCCAACATCGCCTTGGGCCTCGTCGCCGTCTCGGCCCTGGGCCGGGACGTCGGCGAGGCGCTCGTGCTGGGGGTTCCCGCGGTGATGCTGTACGCCGCCTACGGCGCGTACACGTCGCAGCGTCGCAAGCGCGAGAGCCTGGAGTTCCTGTACGACGCGTCGACGGCGATGCACGAGGCCGCCGACAGCGAGTCCGCCGTCCGGGCCCTCCTCGACCGCACCCGAACCTGCTTCCAGGCCGAGTCCGCGCACCTGGCGCTGTTCACCGGCCGCAGCCCGGCCGGCGGCCTGAGCTACAGCGCCCGTGGGGACGGCGGACGCCGCGAGACCTCGCCGTTGGCGCCGGGGGCACAGGAGCTGCTGGTCGACCTGCTCGCGCCCGGCAAGCCCGTCCTGCTCCTCGCCGGGGCGGACGACGCCCGCGTGCGGCAGGCCCGCCGCGAGCTGGGCGTGGCGGACGCGATGGTGGCCCCGCTGACCGGCGAGAGCGGTCTGGTCGGGATGGTCTCCGTCCACAACCGACTGGGCCAGGCCAGCCACTTCACGAGCTCCGACGCGAGACTGTTCGAGACCCTCGCGCGGCAGGCGAGCTTCGTCCTCGAGGCGGGCCGGTTGGAGCGCAGCCTGGCTCAGGTCACCGCGCACAAGGAGGAGCTGCGTCACCAGGCGTACCACGACGACCTGACGGGACTGCCGAACCGGGTGATGTTCGCGGACCGCGTGGCCCAGGCCGAGGCGTCCGCGCCGGCCGGTCGATCGGTGGCCGTGCTGTTCGTCGACCTGGACGAGTTCAAGTCGGTCAACGACCGCCTGGGGCACGCGGCGGGCGACGAGCTCCTCGCCGCGGTCGCGCGACGCATCGTCCCCTGCGTCGACGCCGAGGCCACCGTCGCGCGTCTGGGCGGCGACGAGTTCGCCGTCCTGCTGACCGGCATCGACTCCGGCGACGTCGCGATCCGGGTCGCCCGGCGCGTCCTTGATGCCCTGCGCTCCCCGTTCACCGTCAGCGGGCACACCGCCGTCGTCGGGGCGAGCATCGGCATCGCGGTCGGGTCCGCGGGCGGCGCGTCGGACGGCGCGCTCCTCCGCAACGCCGACATCGCGATGTACCAGGCCAAGCGCGCGCGAACCCGCGGCTACGCGGTCTACGACCCGGCGATGCACGCCGCTGCAGTGCGACGGGCCGAGCTCAAGGAGTCGCTGGCACGCGCCATCAACGGCCACCAGCTGGAGCTGTGGTACCAGCCGATCGTCCGCCTGGACGACGGCACCGTGACCGGCGTCGAGGCACTGGCGCGGTGGCGCCGCGAGGACGGCCGCCTGCTGCCGCCGTCCGAGTTCATCCCGGTCGCCGAGGACAGCGGCCTGATCGTGCCGCTCGGTGCCCACGTGCTCGACTCCGCGGTGGGCCAGCTGGCCCGCTGGGCCGACCAGTCCCTGCTGCCTCCGGGCTTCCGGATGAACGTCAACGTCTCGGCGTCCCAGGTCACCGACCCGGACTTCGTGGGGCTGGTCACCGAGACGCTTGCCGTCCACGGGGTGCCTCCGGGCTCCCTCGTGCTCGAGATCACCGAGTCGGCGATGATGCTGGACGCGCACGGCGGGATCGAGCGGTTGGCGTCCCTGCGGGGCGCCGGTGTCCACGTCGCGGTGGACGACTTCGGCACCGGCTACTCGTCGCTGGCCTACCTGCGCAGGTTCCCGGTCGACATCCTCAAGCTCGACAAGAGCTTCATCGAGAACGTGGCGACCGACGCGACGGACGCGACCCTGACCCGCGGCATCCTGCAGCTCGCGTCGGCGCTGGGCCTCTCCGTCGTCGCCGAGGGGATCGAGACACCGGAGCAGGTGCGGATGCTCCGCGACATGGGCTGCCCCAGCGGTCAGGGGTACCTGTTCTCGCGGCCGCGTCACGCCTCGTCCATCGCCGAGCTCCTCCTGCAGCGAGGCCAGGCGAGCGTCGAGGCGCCGCCCACCAACGTCCGATCCCTGTTCGCCGCCCGCTGACGCGTCTCACAGCTCCAGGGCCAGCTTGCGGCAGGCGATCTGCACCGGGTCCCACACGGGCGAGAACGGCGGTGCGTAGGCGAGGTCGAGCATCGCGACGTCGTCGGCGCGCATCCCGTTCCACAGGGCTGTCGCCGCGACGTCGATCCGCTTGCCCGCACCACGACCGCCGACGATCTGCATCCCGAGCAGCAGGCCGGTGCCGCGCTCGCCGATCGCCGTCACCGTCATCGGGTCGGACTCCGGCATGTACCCCGCCGCCGTGGTCGACTCGACCGTCAGCGACACGGCGTCCCGTCCCGCGCGGCGGGCCCACTCCACCAGCAGGCCGGTGCGCGCGACCTCGGCGTCGCCGGCGCGGGTGATCGCCGTCCCGACCACGCCGGGGAAGCACGCGGACCCGCCGCCGAGGTTGGTGCCCGCGACGCGACCGGCCTTGTTCGCGTGGGTGCCCAGCGGCACGAACCAGTGCTCGCCGAGAACCCGGTCCCAGACCTCGCAGCAGTCGCCCGCGGCCCAGACGCCGTCGGCCAGCACCTGCCGGTCGTCCGGCACCAGGCCACCGTGCGCACCGACCGCGAGGCCGGCGCCGACCGCCAGGGCCGTTCGCGCCCGGACCCCGATGCCCAGCGCGACGACGTCCGCGGCGTACTCGACGCCGCCCACGCACGCGGCGCGCGCGCCCACGCCGTCCGACCCTGCGGGCTCGAGGGCGATGACCTCGGTGCCGGTGACGACGTCCACCCCCAACCGCTCCAGTGCCCTGCGCACGAGGGCCCCCATCGCGGGCTCGAAGGACGACGACATCGGCTCGGCCCCCCGCGTGACCAGGGTGGTTGTGATCCCGAGCCGGGCGAACGACTCCGCGACCTCGACGCCGATGTACCCACCGCCGACGACGAGCGCGCACGCCGGCCGCCGCTCGGCCACGATGCGTCTCCACGCGGCGCCGTCGTCCAGCGTCTTGACGGGCAGGACGGCGTCGCCCGCACGGGCCCAGTCCGGCAGCAGCGCCTCGGCGCCGGTGGCGAGCACCACCTCGTCGTAGCCGAGCCGGTAGGTGTGCGAGCGCTCGTGGTCGTGGACCTCCACCTCGCCGGCCGAGAGGTCGAGCCCGGTCACCTCATGCCGCAGCCGCAGGTCGATCCCGTTCTCGCGGTGCTCGACCGCCGTCCGGGCCACCAGCGCGTCGCCGTCCGGCACGTCGCCGGCCATCCAGTACGGGATGCCGCACGCGCTGTACGACGTGTGGGTCGTGGACTCGCACGCCACCACCTCGAGGTCGCCCCCGGCCACCCGCAGCGCCTGGCTGGCGGCGGACATCCCCGCGGCGTCGGCGCCGACGACCACGACCCGCCTCATGCCTGCACCCGCTCCGGGCGCTGGCCGTAGACGTGGCGACGCACCCACGCGTGCAGCGCGATCGCCGCGGCCGCTCCGGCGTTGATCGACCGGGTGGAGCCGAACTGGGCGATGGACAGCACCTGGCCGCACCGCTCCCGCGCCTCCTCCGACAGTCCGGTCGTCTCCTGCCCGAAGAGCAGGACGACGTCCCTCGGCAGGTCGGCCGTCTCCAGCTCGACGGCACCCGGCAGGTTGTCGATCCCGACCAGCGCCAGGCCCTCCGACGCGCAGAAGGACCCGAGTGAGTCCGCATCCGGGTGGTGCTGCACGCGCAGGTACCGGTCGGTGACCATCGCGCCGCGGCGGTTCCAGCGGCGGCGGCCGACGACGTGGACGCTCGCCGCGTTCATGGCGTTGGCGGTGCGGACGACGGAGCCGATATTCAGGTCGTGGCTGAAGTTCTCGATCGCGACGTGCACCGGGTGGCGGCGGGTGTCGAGGTCGGCGACCACGGCCTCCACCCGCCAGTACCGGTAGGCGTCGACCACGTTGCGCCGGTCCCCGTGCGCGAGCAGCTCGGGGTCGTAGCGGTCGTCGTCCGGCCACGGCCCGACCCACGGGCCGACTCCGGGCATGGTGGTCACAGCGCCAGGCTAGGGCGGGCGGCCCAGGAGCGACCACACGTACCCTGGGCGCGTGCCCCCGCTGACGGCCGAGCTCATCCCGCTGATCGGTCCCAGCTGGCTGGACGCCGAGAACCTCATCGCCTCCTTCGGCGACTACGCGCTGATCGGCATCTGCGTGGTGGTGTTCATCGAGACCGGCCTGCTGTTCCCGTTCCTGCCGGGCGACTCGCTGCTCTTCACCGCGGGGCTCCTGGTGGCCCAGGAGAGCATCCGCACCCCCCTGTGGCTGCTGTGCCTGATGATCTTCGTCGCGGCGTTCGCCGGCGACCAGTGCGGCTACCTGATCGGACGCAAGGCCGGCCCGAAGGTCTTCAACCGGCCCGACTCGCGCTTCTTCAAGCAGGCCTACGTCGACCAGACCTACGCCTACTTCGACCGGTACGGCGGCCGCACGATCATCGTCGCGCGCTTCGTGCCGTTCGTGCGCACGTTCGCCCCGGTCGCGGCGGGTGTGGGCAAGATGCACTACGGGCACTTCGTCAAGTACAACGTCGTCGGCGCGCTGCTCTGGGGCGTGGGCGTGACCGTGCTCGGGTACTTCCTCGGGCAGGTCGAGTTCGTGCGGACCAACATCGAGCTGATCCTGATCGTGATCGTCGGGCTCTCCCTGGTCCCCGTGTTCGTCGAGCTCTACCGGGGCTGGCGCGGCCGGGCGCCGAAGCGGGACGAGCGCTACGACGAGCCTGCCGAGCGTCGGCAGGTCGAACGCGACCAGATGCGCGAGGACACCGGCGGATGACGCCCGAACGTGTCTGAGTGGCTCAGCGAGCTGGCCGACCCCGACCTCGCGGTGATGACGGCCGGCGCGGTGTACGCGGTCGTCTGGACGCTCGTGTTCGTCGAGTCGGGCCTGCTGTTCGGGTTCTTCCTGCCGGGCGACACGGTGCTGTTCACCGCCGGTCTGGTCTCGGCGGCCCCGGACTCGCGCGTCTCGCTGCCGCTGCTGGTCTCGGGCACCGTGGTCGCGGCCGTGGCCGGGGACGCCGTCGGCTACTGGTGCGGGCGGCGGCTCGGTCGCCCCTGGGTCCTGAGGAAGGCCGGCCGCGGCGCCCGGCACCTGGCGAAGGCCGAGTGGTTCTACGACCGGTACGGCTGGGTCGCGGTGGTGGTGTGCCGGTTCATCCCGTGGGTGCGCACGTTCACGCCGATCGTGGCCGGGATGGCGCGGATGACGTACCCCCGGTTCGTCTCGGCGAACATCACCGGTGCACTGCTCTGGGGTGCGGGCCTCATCGTGCTGGGCAACGTCGCCTACGCGATCGCGTGGGTCCGCAACCTCGCCTACGTGATCGCGGGAGTCGCCGTCCTGGCGTCGTTCGTCGTCCCGGTGGCGGCACGCCTCCGCGCCCGCCGGGCTCAGAGACCGAGCTCGGAGGAGGAGAAGGCCGACAGGTAGCGCAGGCCGGCCGCCTCGACGACCTCTCGCGCCCCGGTGGCACGGTCGACGATCACCGCCACGCCCACGACGTCCGCCCCCGCCTCGCGCAGCGCCTCGACCGCGGTGAGCACCGACCCGCCGGTGGTCGAGGTGTCCTCGACCGCGACGACGCGACGGCCCTCGACGTCCGGCCCCTCGATCCGGCGCTGCAGGCCGTGCGCCTTGCCCTCCTTGCGAACCACAAAAGCATCGAGGCATCGCCCCGCGGCGGCGGCCGCGTGCATCATCGCGCCGGCGACCGGGTCCGCGCCCAGGGTGAGCCCGCCGACGGCGTCCGGCTGGATCTCGTTGCGGTCCAACAGGTCGAGCATCACCCGTCCCACCAACGGCGCCGACCGTGAGTCGAGCGTGATCCGGCGCAGGTCGACGTAGTGGTCGGCCTCGAGCCCGCTGGACAGCGTCACGCGACCGTGGACGACGGCCAGCTCGGAGATCAGGGACAGCAGCTGCTCGCGGTCACTCATGATCGGCGACCCTAGTGGCGGCTGCGGGGGCGGCTGCCGGTCACCCGCCGGACGACGGCGCGAGGTCCCTTGCGCGCCAGCAGGGCCGCGACCTTGTACCGGACCGTCGGCACGCTGATCACGCGGCCACGGCGGACGTCGGCCATCGCGGCCGCAACCAGCTCGTCGGCGTCCAGCCAGGCCCGGGCGGGGATCGAGCGCATGGTCATGTCCGCGCGCTGGTGCATCTCGGTCCGGACGAACCCGGGACAGAGCGCGGTGGCGGTGACCCCGGTTCCCCGCAGCTCGCACGCGAGGCCCTCCGTGAACGTCGTCACCCACGCCTTGGCGGCCGCGTACGAGCCGCCCGCGGTGAACCCGGCGACGCTGGAGACGTTGACGATCGCGCCGCTCCCCCGCCTGATCATGGCCTGGGCGCCGGCGTGCGAGAGCACGAGGACGGCGCGGCACAGGACATCGAACATCTGCTCCTCCGCCGCGAGCTCGCCCTCGACGAACCGGCGCTTGAGGCCGAAGCCGGCGTTGTTGACCAACAGGTCGACGGGTCGCGATGCGTCGCCCAGGCGGTCGGCCACGGACTGCAGCTGGTCGCGCGCCGACAGGTCGGCGACGAGCACCTCGACACCGACGCCGTGCCGGTCGATCAGGTCGCCGGCGACAGCGGCCAGCCGGTCGCGGTCACGCGCGACCAGCACCAGGTCACGGCCCTCCGCCGCGAAGCGCCGGGCGAACGCGAGGCCGATGCCGGAGGTTCCGCCGGTCACGAGTGCGGTGGTCATGGGGTGCGAGGCTAGAGCGTCGGCGGGCATCGGTAGCGTCGCCGTCCATGCGGATGGCGACCTGGAACGTGAACTCGATGCGGGCGCGGACGGACCGGGTGCTGGCCTGGCTGGAGGGCAGCGACGTCGACGTCATCGCGCTGCAGGAGACGAAGTGCCGCGACGACCAGTTCCCCCACCTGGCCTTCTCCGCGCTCGGCTACGAGGTGGCCCACTACGGGCTGAGCCAGTGGAACGGCGTGGCGATCGCCTCCCGGGTGGGGCTGGGCGACGTCGAGCTCGGCTTCGAGGGTCAACCGGGCTGGGGCGACCCGGTCGCCGCCGAGGCCCGGGCGATCGGGGCGACCTGCGGCGGGGTGCGGCTGTGGAGCCTCTACGTGCCGAACGGCCGGGAGGTGGACGACCCGCACTACCTCTACAAGCTCGACTGGCTGGCGCGGCTGCGCGAGACCGCGGCCGGGTGGATCGCCGACGACCCGACCGCCCAGGTGGCGCTGGCCGGCGACTGGAACGTGGCGCCGCAGGACGACGACGTCTGGGACATGGCCGCCTTCTCCGACTCCACGCACGTCTCGCCGCGTGAGCGCGCGGCCTTCACCGCGATCGTCGAGACGGGCTACGCGGACGTCGTCCGGCCGCACGCACCGGGCCCCGGCACCTACACGTACTGGGACTACAAGCAGCTGTCCTTCCCCAAGAAGATGGGCATGCGCATCGACTTCCTGCTCGCCTCCCCGGCGCTCGCGACCCGCGTGACGGGCGCGCACATCGAGCGCGAGGAGCGCAAGGGCAAGGGCCCCAGTGACCACGTCCCGGTCGTGATCGAGATCGGCTGACTCCCCCGATACCCTGCGGGCGCCATCGACAGCGCCCAACCAGGGGGAATCCATGACGCAGGACCCGAACCAGCCCGCCTACCCCGGCGGCGACGCCTACCCGACATCCGGCGAGAGCGCGCCGGCCGGGCCGATGACGCCACCACCACCGGTCGCCCTGGCCGTCAAGGGCATGTACGTCGGCGCCGCCCTGTCGCTGCTCGGGGCTCCTCGCTGAATCGTGTGGGTTCCGGTGTTTCTGACGCCTGTGTCACTACGGTCGGGGCTCGTGACTGGGCGCAGCGAGGGGCGTGGTGCGGGCAAGCTCGAGGTGTTTCAGGCGGCGTT
>Ga0075530_1000401_pt1 | contig 20382 bp, 19 predicted proteins | sample NGEPerD_2_FD_75101 | JGI IMG/M metagenome (GOLD analysis project Ga0075530, IMG submission 75101) | Arctic peat soil microbial communities from the Barrow Environmental Observatory site, Barrow, Alaska, USA - NGEE PermafrostL1-D | ecosystem: Environmental > Terrestrial > Soil > Wetlands > Peat ... | reverse complement strand
TTGCAAAGCAATTCAGGTTATAATAAAGAAAGAAAACTTAAATAAATGAAAAAAATATTTTTATTTTTAATATCTTTTTATCAGAATTTTTTCTCATACATAGTAAAAAACATTACTGGACTTAATAATACATGTAGATATGAACAAACCTGTTCTCAATACGCAAGAATAACAATTGAAAAAAAAGGAGTCTTAAAAGGGTTGCCTTTAGTTATTACAAGAATACTTAATTGTCAGCCATTTCAAAAACCTGCTTTTAAAAGCAAAAATAAATATATATGACACAAATAATAATTAACATTCTTATTGCAATTTATAACGGAATGATCTTCCTTCATATTCCCTACGCACTTGGATTTTCTATAATTGGACTTACTGTTTTAATAAGACTAGTTCTCTATCCTTTGATTTCTTCTCAGCTAAAAGCATCAAAAAAAATGCAGGAGTTAAGCCCTCATTTAAAAAACCTAAAAACTACTCATAAAAATGATGCCAAAAGGCTTCAACAGGAAACAATGAAGCTTTATAAAGATCATGGAGTTAATCCTGCAGCAGGATGTCTTCCTGTTATTATCCAGCTTCCTATAATTTGGGGTCTTTATTCTGTTTTGCAAGAAGTTGTAAGGCTCGCTCCTGATAAAGTTGTCTCAGAGGTAAATAGTAAAATTTATCCTGTGTTAAGCTTTTTTAAGATTAGTGCACCTTGGGATCCCACTTTTTTTGGATTACCTCTTGGAAAAACTCCAGCTCAATTATTTTCAACAATGGCCATAATAGCAATTCTAGTACCTGTCTTAACAGGATTTTTTCAGTTTATACAATCAAAAATGATGTTTTCCGTTCCTCCTAAAAAAGAAGGAGAAAAAGAGAAAAAAAAGGATGATTTTGCTTCTGTCTTTCAGTCGCAATCAATGTACATATTTCCAATAATGATTGGATTCTTTTCATACACGTTTCCAATAGGATTGTCCTTATACTGGAATACTTTTACAATTTTTGGTATCATACAGCAATATAAAATTGCTGGCCTTGGAGGACTATCTGTTTGGATAAATAAAATATATGGTAAAAAATAAAAAACTAGAAACAAAAGTAAAAGAATTTTTTAAAACAATTGGTGTTGATGGAAAAATTAAGATATCAGAAGATGAAGAAATTATTGAAGTAGAACTAGAAACAGAAGACAGTGGAATAGTTATCGGGCATCATGGAGACACTCTTGAAGCGCTGCAGTTGATACTAGCATTGGTATTACAAAAAGAATTAGGTGAATTTAAAAGAGTTTCAATTGAGGTTGGAGATTATAAGAAAAATAGATCTGAGTGGTTGACGAATTTAGCAAGTGAAACAAAAGAGAGAGTTTTAGCAGAAAGTAGAGAAGTACACCTTTATGATTTAAAATCATGGGAAAGAAGGGTCGTTCATCTAATATTACAAAATGATGAGGAAGTTGTCTCCGAGTCAACAGGAGAGGGCAAGGATAGGGTCTTGGTTGTTAAGCCAAAAGAATAACCCTTCCCTATTTTTCTTTTACCTCTTAATTCTTTTTTTACCAACTCAAGTTGGAAAACATTTTTGGTTACAATCGTCGTTTGTATATGGCCTTCGTATAGATTATCTATCCCCCACACTTTATTTAACTGACATTTTAATTTTAATTATTTTAATCCTCTTTTTTTTAAAAAGAATTAAAGACGGGAATATTTTTAAAAAAATAAATTCAAAAAATGCAAAATTAATTGCAATCACAGCAGTAATCTTATTAGGATCATCTATATTTGCAAAAAATCAACATGTTTCCTTTTATGGATTAGTAAAATTCTTAGAATTTTTATTTTTATCAATTTTTATTGTAAATACTATAAAAAGCTTTAAAACAATTTTTATAGTATTATCATTTTCTGTAATTTATGAAAGTGTGATTGCGATTGCACAATTTTTAAGCAAAGGTTCATTAGGCGGAGGTTTGTATTTTTTAGGAGAAAGAACTTTTACTGGGCAAACTCCTGGCATTGCAAATGCTTCTTTGGGCGGAGAGTTAATTTTAAGAGCGTATGGTACTTTTTCTCACCCCAATGTTTTAGCTGGTTTTTTAGTTGTTATTATGTCTGCAATTTTAGTAAAGATGTTAAAAGAAAAAAACTCCCAAAGAATAATCTATTGGCTCGCAATGGTATTAGGCACTATTGCACTTTTTCTAACCTTAAGTAGAGTTGCAATAATTATTTGGTTTATTTCATTATTTCTAATTTTACTTGCCAAGCATAAATTAAGAAAGAAAACATTTTGGTTATTTATGACAGTTTTATTCTTTTTACTTTCACTTTTTATTTTCTTTCCTCTATTTTTAAGATTTACAGAAATTAGCTTAAGTCAAGCATCTATACATGAAAGAATATTGCTTATGCAAATAGCATTTCAAATGTTTATAAAAAATCCAATTTTTGGAGTGGGAATTAATAATTTTATTGTTATGCTTCCAGCTATCACTAAAATAAAAAGTTTATATTTACTTCAACCTGCTCATAATATATATTTTTTAATTTTAGCTGAAACAGGAATTTTAGGTTTTTTTGGATTTATATTATTAATTTTTTATTCAATAAAACGAATTAGTAAAGTTTCTCCTTTTTTTCCAAGCATTATAATTATTCTTTTTTTAGGACTATTTGATCATTATTTTTTAACTCTTCAGCAAGGACAACTCCTTTTGTCAATTGTTTTAGGCTTTTGCTGGGTAAAGACTTCTAGTTAGTATAAAATAAAATAATGCATAAACAAGTTGCAAAAAATACTTTTTATCAAGCGTTGGGAAAAATTGCAACTTCTGGAACAGGTTTTATAATTACAATTCTTCTTGCAAGAGAATATGGAGTTTTAGGATATGGAGATTTTGTAAAAATAACTACTTATGTTGCTTTTTTTTATTTATCTTTAGATTTTGGACTAAACGCTATTTTCTTACAAGAAAAAAATACAAAAAACTATAAATACCTTTTTACCCTAAGACTTGCAATTGCTTTATTAATATTAGTTCTATCTAATCTTATTGCTTTTTTTCTTCCTTATAACAAATCCCTAGATATTGGTTATTCAAGTTTTGTAAGATTAGGAATTTTTGTTTTTTCTTTTAGCTACTTTAGTCAAGCAGTTATTCTTTCATGCACTGCAATTTTTCAAAAAACCTTAAACTATTATTCTTATTTTAAGGCAATATTTGCAGGGTCTTTGTTAAACCTAACTTTAATCGGAATTTTTGTTTCATTTAAAATGCCCTTGCTTTATATAATCATCTCTTTTGTCATTAGTGGAATAGTGACTTCACTGATTTCAATTGTTTTAATATATGAAAAAAAATTATTTGCTTTTAATTTTAAGTATGTAAAAAAACTTATTATTACGTCGTCCCCTATTGCGATAATGCTTATTTTTAATTTGATTTATTTTAGAGCAGACATATTTTTATTATCTGTCTTAAAATCTACAAAAGATGTTGGAGTATATGGACTTTCATATAGGTTTTTTGAGTTTCTAATTGCCCTGCCTTTATTTTTATCAAACTCCCTATATCCATTTCTTTTAAAAGATAAGAATAATTTGCGAAAGTTTTATACCTTAGTAAGGCAGTATTTTTTAATTTTTAGTTTAATTGGAATTTTATTAGTAATCCCCTTTTGGTTTATATCCCCGCTTTTTACATTAATAAAAAGTGAGTTTTCTTTAGCAATTGTTCCATTTAGAATTTTATTATTATCACTTCCCTTGTTTTTTGTAACAAGTCTTTTGCAATGGACTCTAATTGCTCAAAGTAAGCAGAAATTCCTAATGAAAGCATATTTATTTTCTGCGATAATTAACATTGTATTAAACATAATATTTATTCCTAAGGGCTCATATATTGCATCAGCAATAATTACGGGTGTATCAGAATTTATAATAATGGTAGTATTAATCATTAAGGTGTTTAATCTTAAAATTTTATTAGAAAGGGAATATGAAAGTAAATCAAATTAATGTTTTTACAGATGGAGGAGCAAGAGGGAATCCTGGTCCAGCAGCAATTGGTTTTTACATAGAGACCTTAAAAGGAGAAGAGATAATATCAATTGGAAAAAAAATTGGAGTTACAACAAATAATGTTGCTGAATATTCGGCAATACTAGAAGCATTAATCTGGCTTTTAGAAAATGATGAAATATTAGAAAAAAATGCAAAACTTAATTTTTTCTTAGATTCACTGCTTGCTTCATCTCAGCTCTCAGGTATGTTCAAAGTCAAAAATGCAAAAATTCGGGAATTGATATTTTCAATAAGACAAAAAGAAGCAGAACTAGGTGTTAATACAACCTATAAACATATACCTCGGGAAAAAAACAAAAAAGCGGATAGAATGGTTAACCTTGCTCTAGACAACATGCTTTAATCTCGTTAAAATAGGTTTACATGAATCCTGCCCTTGTAACAGAAGAGAAGCATGAATCCCCAATCCTAATTGTTGATAAGATAGGTATTTTTGGAGAAGAGCTTGCTAAACATTTAGAGAAAGAAGCATTAATAGTTTTAGTAACTAAAAAACCACAAGATTCTTTAGAGAACACGATTCATATTCCGTTTGCTGAAAAATTTCCTAAGATCCCTGATAATAATTATTCAAGCATAATAATAATTGATGATAATGATTCTGCGACAAGAGAAGCAATTCCCTCATTTATTAAAAAAGCAGAAAACGATAAGTCAAATTTTTTGTTTGCAACCTGTCTATCAGAAGAAAGCGAAAAAACAGTTAATTATGTAATTGAAAATTACTCAAGATCAAAAGCTGTTATTTACGGAACAGTCTTTAGTAAGAAACCAGTTTTTAACACAATATTAAATAAATTAATTTATCAAGCAGAAAACTCAGGAAGAATAGAAGTTCCCGGTAGCGGAATGACAAATATTTATCCTGTTTTATTTGAGGACGTTATCTTAGGCATTTTAGAAGCTTTGTTTGGAACAGATAAAGATAATAAAATCTATTACCTTTTGCCTAAAAAACCCTTAACACTTTTAACTTTTGCCAGGGCAATTCAAAAAGCAATACCAGGGGTAGGTATTGATTTTGTTAAAAAAGAAAAAGAAGAACCTGAAATTGAACCAAAGAAAGGTAAGTATATTTTTGGTGAAAATTATAATATTGAACAAAGAGTTAGAAATTTAGAACTTAGAGAAAGAACAGAAAGGGAGCAAAAAGAAAAAGAAACTAAACCAGATGTTTTTAAAGAAAAAAAGAAAAAATCTCATATTACCTTTATTGTATTGTCGTTTTTAATTTTCTTAATTATGCTTCCATTGTTATCAACTATTGCATTTTCCCTGTTAGGAGTGCAGGCATTAAATATTGCAAAGAAAAATTTAGAAAAAGGAGATTCAAAAAGTGCAATAGTAGCTGCAGAGTCTGCAGAGAGTTTTTTTAAATATGCTTCAAAAACAATAACTCCTTTAGTCCTAGAAGCAAATTTAATAGGACAAGGTAGGCTTACTCAAAATTTTAATACGCAAATTAAAAGAGGGGAGGGAGTTTCTCAAACTGCGCTTTATTTAGCAAGAGCAGCGAGTTCATTTAAAGACGTGTATTACGGAGTGTCAAAAGACCAAAGTAAAGACTTCAATGATGCAATTAGCAATTTGCGTCAATCGATAATATTCGTGCAAAAAGAAAAAGCCCAAGGAGAAGACCTACTAGGAATTTTAAAAGATAGTGACCCAGCTATTAGTTTTGCGTCAGCCACTATAGATATTTGGTCTGAAGTTATGGGAATAAATGAAAAAAAGACTTACCTTATGCTTTTTCAAAATAATATGGAGCTAAGGCCTGGAGGAGGATTTATAGGTTCATACGGAATAATTACAGTAGACAAGGGAAGAGTTGTAGATTTTGCAATTCATGATGTTTACGATGCAGACGGACAATTGAAAACAAAACTAGAGCCACCATTGGTTGTAAGAAGATATATAAAAAATAATACTCTCTTTTTAAGAGATAGTAATTTTAGCCCAGATTTTCCTGAAGACGCTGCAAAAGCAGCTTTTATATTAAATCTTGAAAAAAATCAAAAAGTAAATGGAGTTGTTGGAGTTGATTTATTTTTTGTAAAAAGTCTTTTAAAAAGTATTGGGCCTGTTAAAGTTTCAGATTATAATGAAACAGTTGATGAGAATAATTTTTTTACTATTACAGAATCTCACGTAGAGAAAGATTTCTTTCCAGGATCGACTCAAAAAAAGGATTTTTTGAGAGCTTTGTTTAATTCTATTGAAAATGAAATAAATAGTAATAAAAAAATTTCCTATCTTTCTCTAACTAAATCAATTTTTGAGTCTTTAGAAAAAAAACATTTACTTTTAGTATTTGACAAACCTAGTGTTCAAAATATATTTAATGTTAATAATTGGTCAGCTTCTTTATGGGACGGAAGAGAGGAAGAACCTTCTGTTATAAACGATTATGTTGGAGTAAGCGAAGCAAATGTTGGAGGAAATAAAGCAAACTACTTTATTAAAAAAAGTACTTCTTATAACACAATAATTAGTAGTAGTGGGAAAATTACATCTGAGCTTAAAATTACTTATAAGAATTCAAGTGATGGTTCCTGGCCTGGAGGGGACTATCAAAATTACTTAACAATTATTCTTCCCTTAGGTTCAAAAATAGACAGTGTAGAAGTTGATGATCAAAAACAGGTATTAGCAGATGCTGTAACAGAGCCATTAATATATGAGGCAAGTAGATTTTTACCTCCTAAGGGACTGGAAATAGAAAAAGAAGAAGATTATGGAAAATCAATGTATAGTTTTTTTATAAACATTCCAAAAGGGAAAACAAAGTCAGTAAAAATATCTTATACAAATCCAAAACAAATATCTTTTGTTTGGCCAGATTTTACGTATAAATTAAGAATTTATAAACAACCAGGAGAGGATGATAACCCGTATGCATTTTCATTAAAATATCCAGAGAATTTTGAGATTGTTGAGCAGTCAAGTAATTTTTCAAAAAGGAGCACTGGTGTTAGTAGTTCTTTTAAATTAGAAAAAGATTTAGATTATTCTATCAAGCTTGGAAAAAAATAGTTTTCTTATAAAGAAAATATGCTAAAATAGCAATCTATGGATAAGATATATAAGAACAAAGAAGTTGAAGAAAAAATATATAAAAAATGGGAAGAAAAAGGATATTTTAAACCAGAAATAAATCCCAAAGGAGAACCATATTGTATTATTCTTCCTCCTCCAAATGCGAATGGAAATCTTCATTTTGGCCACGCAATGATGTCTATTGAAGATATCTTGATTAGGTTTCAGAGAATGAGAGGAAAAAGCGCATTATTTTTACCAGGAGCAGATCATGCAGGATTTGAAACTCAGTTTGTTTTTGAGAAAAAACTTCAATCAGAAGGGAAGTCCCGTTTTGACTACACAAGAGATGAGCTCTATCAAATGATTTTAAATTACGTATTAGAAAATAAAAGTAATATGGAAAATCAACTTAGAAAATTAGGATTTTCTCTAGATTGGACAAGAGAAAAATTTCCACTTGATAATGATATTGTTAGCTTAGTTCATAAAGCTTTTAAAAAGCTTTATGATGATGGATTAATTTATAGAGGAGATAGGTTGGTTAATTACTGCACATTCGATGGAACAAGTTTTTCTGATCTAGAAGTTGTATATGAAGAAAGAAAAAATCCACTTTACTATATTAAATACGGACCATTAGTTTTAGCCACTACAAGACCAGAGACAAAGTTTGGAGACACAGCAGTTGCTGTTAATCCAGACGATAAAAGATACAAAAAATATATAGGTAAAGAGATTGAGATAGAAACAGTTTTAGGAAAAGCAAAAATTAAGGTTATTGCAGATAAAATGGTTGATAAAGAATTTGGCACAGGAGTTGTAAAAATTACCCCCGCACATGATTTTAATGATTACGAAGCTTCTAAAAGACATGACCTTCCCATGGTTCAGGTTATTGGTCATGACGGAAAAATGAATGAAAAAGCTGGTAAATTTAAAGGTTTATACGTAAAACAAGCAAGAAAGGCAGTTATTGAGGAAATGCAAAAAAAAGGACTTATTGAAAACATAGATGAAGGCTATGTTCATAGAATTGGCCTTTGTTATAAATGCAAACATCCAATAGAGCCATTGCCTCTTAAACAGTGGTATGTAAAAGTAGAAGGTCTATCAAGAAATGCAATTAAAGCAGTTAAGGAAGATAAAATTAAGTTTTATCCAAAGAATTTTGAAAAACGATATTTTCAGTGGATGGAGAATTTAAAAGATTGGAATATCTCTCGTCAAATTGTTTGGGGAATTAGAATTCCTGCTTGGCAGTGTAAGAAGTGTAAAGAATGGATTATTACTAAAGGGGAAGAGCCAAAGGAGTGTAAATGTGGATCTAAAGAACTTGCTCAAGACACAGATACCTTTGACACTTGGTTTTCCTCTGGGCAATGGCCAATTGTAACTTTGAAAACTAACTATGGTTTAGAAAAAATGGGCTTTCATGAGGATGTTGTTCCGCAAGTTTTTAAAGGAAAAACAAAAACCTACAGACTTAGAGACCATAATTTTAAAATTGGACAAAAGGTTTTATTTGAAGATACTCAAAAAGAATCACTGTTTGGCTATGGTGTTATTACAGATGTAAAAAAAACAACAATAGCAAAGATTGATTTTAAAGATAAAACTCATTATAAGACTTACGAGTCGGTTGACGAATTAATTGATGCATTTAAATTAAGAAATCCTGATGAAAAAGTAAGCTTAAACTCTGATGCATACCTATATGCTTATAAATTTTATAAGCTTGATAATCTTTCATGTGATTTTGATAAATTTTATCCGACTTCTGTAATGGAAACAGGATATGATATTTTGCCTGCTTGGGTATCAAGAATGATTATGCTTGGGCTTTATTTTACCAATAAGGTTCCTTTTAAAGATGTTGTTTTGCATGGGTTAGTAAATGATCCTTATGGCAAAAAGATGAGTAAAAGTAAAGGTAATGTCATAAACCCCTTAGAAGTCATAGATCAATACGGAGCAGACGCAGTTAGATTTGCCTTAGTTTATGGAACAGCTCTAGGAAACGATCAATCTCTTTCTTATCCAAAACTTCAGGCAATGAGAAACTTTACTAATAAGCTTTGGAATATAGCTCGCTTTATTGAAATGTGTAAGCCTGAGAATATAAATAATAAAAAAGAAAATAAAAGTTTTAAAGAGTTAGAAAAAAGTGCTATTAATAAAAATGACAAGGAAATGGTTATAAAAACTGAAAAGCTTGCAAAAGATATAACAAGATTACTGGAGAAATATGATTTTAACCATGTAGCGCAAAATTTATATGATTTTACCTGGCATGAATTTGCAGATAAATACATAGAAGATGTAAAGAAGAGGATAGATATTAACTCATATATGGTCTTAGCTTCATTATTTAATAATTTGCTTAAATTATTTCATCCATTTATGCCTTTTATAACAGAAGAAATAAATAAAAGACTTTATAGAGATGATAAAGACTTAATAATTTCTTCTTGGCCAATATGAGTAAAAATACATGGGAACCAAAATTGCCTCCTTTTGTAAAACATAAGAAAAAAGTTTTTAAAAATGCTTTTTTAACAGCAAATATTATTTACCAGATTGGTGAATCAACTTTACTTAGAGAGAAATCTCAAAATGTGCCTATTGAATTAATTAATTCCAAAAACTTTAAGCAAAAAATTAAATATATAAAAGAATGTTTAAAAAAGTATAGAAAACTTACAGGAACAGGTAGAGGAATATCAGCTATACAAATAGGTATTTTAGAAAGATTCTCAGTTGTTTATATGCCTGAGATTAAAGGAAAATATTTAATATTAATAAATCCTAAAATAATTAAAACTTCTAAAAAATATCTTAAGTATCCTGAAATTTGTATGAGTGCGTTTCCAGTAATAGCACCAGTTACGCGTCCTTCCTGGATTGAGTTTGAATATTATGATGAGAAGGGAGTAAGAAGGTATTGGAATAGAAAAAATGATACAAAAACAAATAAGATCTATAATCGAGTTTTTCAACATGAACTAGATCATATGGATGGAATTATTAATATAGATAGGGTAGAATCAAGAGAGTTAACTTTGGAATCTGACCCTAAGTTTTATGAAAAAGCAAAATTTGAAGAAACAACTCCATGAATTCCCGAAGATTTACCGATTTATTACCGAAAACTTAAATTCTTTAATAAAAAATAAAAATACCAGAGCTGGAGGGTTTGTTTTTATTTATATATCTTTAATTACATTAATTGTTTACTTAGGTTTTAATTTTTATAATAATTACAATATATTGGTTATGCTTAGACAAGAGAAAGAAAAAACAGAGAATAAGATAATGGTATGGCAAGGGATTATTGAAAAGTATCCGAGCTTTAAGGATGCATATCTTCAGTTAGGTGCACTTGAATATAAGATAAGGAATTTTGAAAAAGCGAGCACATACGTTAAAAAAGCTTTAGTACTAGATCCTGAATATTCAGATGCAATTGAGCTTGACAAGAGGTTAAGTGGTAATTAGTTTTCCTCTTTTGGTTTAGATTGTTCTTCTTTTGGTTTTTCTCCTCCTGCTTCTTCTTTCTTTTCTCCTTCTTCTTTTCCTTCGCCTTCACCTTCTGTGACACCTTCTTCGCCTTCACCTTTAATAGGCTCTTCTGGTTCAGGTTCTTCAACTATTAGTTCTGCTATTTTAGCAATTACTTGTCCAGGATCAGTTAATATTACTGCACCTTGAGGAGCTTTAATATCTCCTACTGTAATTTGTTCATCAACTGTGGCAAGATTTTCTACATTTATTTCAATATTTTCAGGAAGTTCTTCTGGTAATGCTTCTACTTCTATCTCATGTAAGATTTCCATTAAAAGACCTAATTTATCTGAAACTGCTTTGGGTTCTCCAACTAAAGAAAGAGGAATCATGGTTTTTATTTTTTCTTTAAGGTTTACTTTAAAAAAATCAGCATGGAGAGGTATTCTATGATAATCAGTTTGAATGCTATGAATAAGAGAAGGAATAGTTTTTTCCTCAAATTCTACATCCACAATTCCAGTTGAGCCAACTTGTTTATAAATTTCGTCAAAATCCTTATAAGAAACTTGAACGGATGTAGATTTTATATCTTTTCCATAAATATTTGCAGGAAGTATTCCTTCTTTTCTTAAATTCTTTACTTTTTTTCCTAAAACCTTTCTTTTTTCAACTTTAAGTTGAGGATGTTTCATAACTTGATATTCTACAGTAAAGAAATATGGATTACAAGAGTGTTATAATTTATATGAAAATGCGTATCTTAGGAATTGATCCTGGAATAGGAAGAACAGGCTGGGGCGTTGTTGAAGCTCAAAACTCAAAATTAAAGGTCTGTAAATTTGGTTGCATAGAAACTCCTGCAAAAGAGGATATTTCAAAAAGACTAGAGAGTGTTTATGATGAAATTACAAAACTTATTAAACTTCATAAACCAGAAGAAATGGCAGTTGAAGAATTATTTTTTAACACAAACAGTAAAACTGCATTTGCAGTCGGACAGGCAAGAGGAGTGATTCTTCTTGCTGGAGAAAAAGCAAGAATTTCAAATTTTACTTATACACCTCTTGAAGTAAAAATGAGTTTAACAGGCTATGGAAGAGCAGAGAAGGGACAGGTTGCGATTATGGTTAAAAATTTACTTCTTTTAAAAGAAATTCCTAAACCAGATGATGTTTCAGATGCATTAGCAGTTGCAATAACACATAGCTTTTCAAGACTAAAAAGAATTAAAAAAGCTATGCTATAATCAGAAGACTTTTATGATAGGTTCTTTAAATGGAGTAATTGAATTATTGGATAATTCATACGTAATAATAAATGTTAACGGAGTAGGATATAGAGTCCTTCTTTACAATAGACTTCTTACAAGCTTCAAATTAAATGATTCAGTTAAGCTTTTTATATACACGCATGTAAAAGAAGACGCATTGGAGTTATTTGGATTTTCATCTCCTGAAGATCTTAAGCTTTTTCAAAGCTTGATTTCTGTCTCTGGAGTCGGGCCAAAAACAGCAATTTCTATTTTTTCTTATGGAGCGGGGGAGGAAATAATAAAGGCAATAGTAGAAGGGGATGTAGATTTTTTTACAGAGGTTCCAAGGCTTGGAAGAAAAAATGCTCAAAAAATTATTATTGAACTAAAGAATAAGATGGGGAGCATAAGCGAACTTGATTTATCAGGAAAAGACAGAAGCGAAAACAGTGAGATAATAGTTGCTTTAAAAGGTTTTGGATTTTCAACAAACGAAGCACAGGATGCTTTAAGATCAATAAAAAATGATGCAAAAACTGTAGAAGAAAAAATAAAACTTGCACTTAGATATTTAGGAAAATAATTTTTTATGAATACAAAATCAAAGCTAAAAACAGAAAAAGAAGTTAAGGAGAATAATCCTGAAGAAGAAAAACTATTTATTTCACTTCGTGCACAAGATTGGAATGACTTTGCAGGTCAAAAAAACATTAAAGAAGCTTTAAGAATTTCTATTACTGCTGCAAGAAAAAGAAAAGAAGCAATCGAGCATATTCTTCTTTATGGCCCCCCAGGTCTTGGAAAGACAACTCTTTCTCATATAATTGCAAGAGAAATGAACTCTAGTATTAGAGTTACTTCTGGACCTGCTATTGAGAGAGCAGGAGACCTTGCATCAATTCTAACTAATCTTGAAGAAGGAGATATTCTTTTTATAGATGAAATTCATAGACTTAATAAAGTGGTTGAAGAAACACTTTATCCTGCAATGGAAGATTTTGCCTTAGACATAATTATCGGCAAAGGACCTTCTGCAAGAACACTAAGACTTGACCTTCCTCAATTTACAATTATTGGAGCAACTACTAGGATTGGTCTTTTGTCTTCTCCCATGAGAGATCGTTTTGGAGTTGTACATCGTTTAAATTTTTACTCACCAGATGAATTAAAAGATATTATCTTAAAAGCTGCTAAGAAATTATCAGTATCAATAGATGCAGATTCTGTCAAGGAAATTGCTAAAAGAGGAAGGGGAACACCAAGAATTGCTTTAAAGCTTTTAAAAAGAATTAGGGACTTTGTGCAGGTTAAAGGAGAGGGAAAAATTAACAAAGATTTAGTAAAAGATGCCTTAAAGATGCTTGAGGTTGATGAGGCAGGGTTAGATGGGTCAGATATAAGGTTTATAAAAGCTATTATAGAAAAGCACGCAGGAGGGCCTGTTGGAGTTGAAACAATCGCAGCGACAATAGCAGAGGATGTGGGAACAATAGAAGATGTAATTGAACCCTTTTTAATGCAGAGCGGTTTTCTAAAAAAAACAAATAGAGGAAGAATGGTGACAAAAGCAGCATATTACCATTTTGGACTTAATCCTCCCAAAGAGAAAATTGACAAAAAGCAACAAAAATTTCTTTAGCTATTTACCTACAACTTTTTTGATACCTAAAAGAATAAATATTTGAAAGGTCTTTGCTTTCTTCTGAGTAAAAGATAGCAAGATTATATAATGCAGGACAAAAGTAGGGATCTATTTTTAATATTTTTTCATAAACTTCTACACCTTTATTTTTAAGTTCAACTCTATCTAGAAAAACACCTGCCCTAATAAGAGATGTTTTATCTTTCTCGTTAAGATTTGAGAATTTAAGATTATCTAAATCCATTGAGTATTTTTTTATAAGTTCATTGTTTTCATCATTGTTTTTAACAAGAATAATTACATAGTCATCAAGATAAACAATTTTCCAGTCCTTATTTCTTACAATGCTATAGATAAAAGAATTTGCCCAAGGAGTTTGGTCAAGGTAGGAAAAAAAGATTGTATTGAAAGAATATTGATTATCAATCTTCTTAAATATCTTTTCATCATACTGCATTGGAATATAGACATTTTGAAAGAATTCTGCTGGATATTCTCCGGGTCTACCATCAATAAAAACTCTAGTTTTTGGGTAAAAACGGTATTCAGCATAACTTCCAATGTCAAAGTTGTTAAAAATAGGATTTTTCAAGTGATTTTCAATAAAAAAGTCAGCTGCTTTTTTTCCACCTGAGTCAACTCCAAAACCAAATCCTTTTATAGTTATAACTTGAGATATCTGAAAAATTAAAATAAAGGGTAGGAATAAAAATACGTACCGTATTACCTTTTTAGGAATATTTTTAAAGACTAGAGAAAAATTATATGAGAAAGCAATAAAAGTTCCAAATACAAAAAGAGGAAAATTTCTTATTGCTGTTAGTGAAAGATATATAAAAAGAATGCTTAAGAAAAAATCTATCAAACGTGCTTTTTTAAAAAGTGCAATAAAACTTAGAAAAAGAAGAATTGATGATATTGCAAAATAAACAATAGTTTGTTTATGCGAATAGTTCCATAAGAATAAAATGTTTTGATTCTCCTCAATTGTGTATCCGTAATTTTGTTGGAAAATAAGAGGATAGATAACTCCTTTTATTCCGTTGGGATTTAAAAGAGTTAAAAACAATGAAAGTATAAATACTAAACTTAATGTTTTTGTTTTTTTAGTAAATAATTTTTTTCTACTATTTATTAAATCTTCAAGTAAAAATAAAAATAAAATTGCTATTCCAACAATAAAATAGATATGAATATTTACCCATAAAAGTTCGAGAAAGGGGAGAATAAAAATCCAATTTGAAAACTTTTTCCGATAATCATAAAGGATATAAATAAATATAGATAAGAAAAGAAAACTAAATATTTCAGGTCTTATATCAGTTCTTTCAAAAAGAATTCCAAGATAAAGTAAAGAACCTATCGTAATAACAACAGGGGAGAGTCTATCTTTTTCAGCCTTTAATATAAGGAGAAAAAATGCGATTATAATAATTAAAGTGGAAAATATTAAAATCCCATTATAATTTATAGCTTTAAAAACTAGATAAAAAATTACTTCTGATAACCAATGTAAATTAACAAATGGGAAATTAGGATAAGTATAGGAAAATAAATTTACAGATGGAACATTAAATGTTTTTAAAATTATCTCTCCTAATAAAAAGTGTCTTCCTAAATCTTGTGTAATTGCAGTTATAGGGTGGAAAAATCCGGCAAATAATAGAAAAAAGATTAAAAAATAATTTACATATTTATATTTTCCCATAGCTTAAAATAAGCACTATTACATTAATATATTAACATTTAAATGTAAAAAAATCCTTGACAATAAATATCAAAAAAGCTATATTAAATTATGGATAGCACAAAAATTAATTTTCCTCTTGGTCTAACCTACGACGATGTTTTACTTCTCCCAAATTTTGCTAATTTTCAGAGATCAGAGATAGATCTTACTACAAACCTTACAAAGAAAATTAAATTAAAAATTCCCTTTGTTTCATCTCCTATGGATACTGTTACGGAAAGTGCCTTAGCAATTGAACTTGCAAGACTTGGAGGAATTGGAATCATTCATAGAAATCTTCCTATTGAAGATCAAGCAAATGAAGTAAAAAATGTAAAGAAAGAAAAGCTTTTAGTAGGGGCAGCAATTGGTGCAAGCAGCGAGAATGAGAATAGGATAAAATCTTTAGAAAAAGCAGGAGTAGATGTTTTAGTTGTAGATTCTGCACATGGATATTCAAAAGGAGTCATAGATACTATTAAATATATAAAGAGAAAATATCCCAAGCTTGATGTTATTGCCGGAAATGTTGCAACTTATGAAGGTGCTTTGGTTTTGATAAAAGCAGGAGTAGATGGATTAAGAGTTGGGATGGGTCCTGGAGCAATTTGTACAACGAGAATGATTTCTGGTATGGGAGTTCCACAGATTACGGCAATTTTTGAAACAGTAAGAGCTGCTAAAAAAGCAGGAGTTCCAGTTGTAGCTGATGGAGGAATTAAATATTCAGGAGACATTACAAAGGCTTTAGCAGCAGGTGCATCTTCAGTTATGATGGGTAGTTATTTTGCTTCTGCAGTTGAATCTCCTGGAGAAGTAGTTCTTCTTTCTCGAGACCTGGTTCCAAATCGTTTTCAAAGCATATTTGATAATAAAGAAAAAGTAATTAGGATCTCAAGTAAAAGAAGTAAGATTATTAAAAAAATGGTAAGTATTTATCAAAAAAAACAAAGTAAAGTAGATTCAGGAGATGAATTTTATCAATTTAAACAATATAGAGGAATGGGTTCAGTTGCTGCAATGGAAAAAGGTGCAAAAATAAAATCTGAAGATGAGTTTCATGGGAAAAATTATAAAGACCGAGTTTTAGTTGCCGAAGGAGTTGAAGGAATGGTGCCAATAAAAGGAACAGTTAAAGAATTGCTTGATCAAGCAATTGGAGGAGTTAAATCAGGAATGTATTATGTAGGGACTAAAAATATTAAAGAACTTTGGCAAAATAGAAAGTTTATTCAGATAACACAAGCATCTCTTGGCGAAAGTCATCCTCATAGCATCTTGGTAACAAATCCAGGAAAAAACTACGCATAATTATGATTTATATAGTTGATTTTGGATCACAGGTAACTCATCTTATTTCAAGAAGGTTTAAAGAGCTTGGTGTTAAAGCAAAGATTATTGATTTTGAAAACGCAATAGAAGTTATTAATAAAGAAAAACCAGCAGGAATTGTTTTGTCAGGCGGTCCTTCTTCTGTCTATGGTAAAAACGCACCAAAAGTAAGTAAAGAAATTTATGGTTTCAATATCCCTATATTGGGAATTTGTTATGGATTGCAATTAACAGCAAAACTACTGGGAGGAAAAGTAGTTCCTGGAAAAAAAGAGTATGGTCCTGCAAAAATTAAAATCATTAAAGAACTAGAACTTACAAAGAATCTTCCTGAAAGCTATACTGTTTGGATGAGTCACGGAGATGAGGTTATTTCCCTGCCAAAAGGGTTTGAAATATTGGGATCAACACACGATGTAAAAATGGCTTTTGTTGCAGATCTAAAAAGAAAAATTTACGGAGTGCAGTTCCATCCAGAAGTAGATCATACAGAATATGGGAATGACATTTTAAAGAACTTTGCAGAGATTTGTAAAACAAAAACAAAAGAACACGTTGTAGATATAAGGGCGATAGAGGATGAAATAAAAAAAATAGCAAAAAATAAATATGTAATAGGCGCTGTATCAGGAGGTGTCGATTCAACCGTTGCAGCAGTATTAACAGCAAAGGCAATTGGTAAAAAGTTTATTCCTATTTTTGTTGACAATGGTTTAATGAGAGATGGCACAAGAGAATATGTTGAAAAAATCTTTAAACATATTGGAATAAAAGTAAATATTGTTGATGCTGAAAAAGAAACGCTAATAAAACTTAAAGGAATTACCGACCCTGAAGAAAAAAGAAAAATAATTGGTAATTTATATATACACCTTTTTGAAAAAGAGATGAAGAAGTTAATTAAATTTGGAAAGGACGTTAGATTTTTAATGCAAGGAACGATTTATTCAGACGTAATAGAAAGTAAAGGTAGCAAAAATTCAGCTAACATAAAAAGTCATCACAATGTTGGAGGCCTACCAAAAAATATGAAGCTTAAATTAATAGAGCCTATGAGGGGTTTTTATAAAGATGAAGTAAGAGAAATAGGAAGAAAGTTAGGATTGCCAGATGAATTTGTGCAAAAACAGCCTTTTCCTGGACCAGGATATGCTGTAAGAATAAGAGGAGAAGTTACAAAAGAGAGATTAATAAAACAAAGGCTTGCAGATAAAATCGTATTGGAAGAGCTAGAGGCTGCAAATGTTTTGCGAGATATTTTTCAGTCTTTTCCAGTTTTAACTGGAGCTCAGTCAACTGCTGTTAAAGGAGATGGGAGAAATTTCGGAGAAGTAATTGCACTAAGAATAATTGAATCAAGAGATATAATGACATCAACATGGGCTAGACTTCCCTATGATTTACTGCAAAAAATTTCATCAAGAATTGTTAATGAAGTCCCTGATGTCTCAAGAGTTGTTTACGATATAACAACAAAGCCTCCAGCGACAATGGAATGGGAATAGATATTATCTTAAATTAAGGCTTCCTTCTTTATAGGTAATATTTTTTTGTTTAATAATTACTTGTTTTTCCCCTTTTTTAAGATATCCTGCGTCTATTGCTTTAAATTTATTTTTCTTAATAATATTAAGAGTTCTCTCTATATCTTTTTTTGAAACAAAAATTGCAAAATCTTGACCCATGTTATATGTCTCATACATTTCATAGTCAGATAAGCTTGCAAGGTCTTGAATAAAAAGAAATACTTCTTGAGGTTTAAAAATAGTTTCAATTACATAAGTAAAGCTAGGTTTTCCTCTCATGATTTTTCTTAGTCCATGTCCAGTGATATTTACCAAATAATGGATATCTATTTTTTCTTTTTGTAAATTTTTAATAAGCAATGCATAGATGTTGCTCTTGGTAAGAATTGCATCTCCGAATGTTTTTCCATTTTTCATTTTTGTTTTAAACCCTTTTGACATTTTTTTTGCAAGAGCCCTAGTTAAGGAAATTCCATTTGCGTTTATACCATCGCTTTTTATCAAGATAATCCTATCTCCTTCTTTTATTTTTTTATCAGTTATTAATTTATTTTTATTATCAATAATTCCTGTAGCTGCTCCTCCTAAGTCAATTGTTCCCTTTTCTATGATTCCTTTTAGTGTAGGTGTTTCACCACCACCCCATGTAACACTTGCTAAGTCACAAGCTTTTTTCCACCCACTAATTAAAGCCTTCATCCTTTTTTGATTATTCAAAAATTTATTATCTCCAACAGCCCAATAAGCATGGATAGAAAGAGGAGTTGCCCCTACAGTAATTAGGTCGTTTATAATAGTTGCAACTGTGTCATGTCCAATAATTTCATAATAATTTTTTTTATTATCTCGTTCCATCTCATCTGCGACTAAACTTTTTGTTCCCAAGCCTTCCACAACAGAAGCCATGTAAATATTCTTTTGTTTCCAAACAAATGCAGATTCACCTCTTGTGTCTGGAATTTCTTTAAATCCGTTTTTATCTAAATTTACAGAAGTTAATTTAGCACTTTTTTGAGCAAGTTTTTTAATAGGGTCAAGCTTTTCGTAATCAACACCAGATTTAGAATAGGTTATTTTTTTCATTTGAAATAATTAACAGCATTTTTAAATATTTTAAGCCCTGGTCCGAATTTAGGACTAATCTTTTTTTCTCTTTGATTTTTTTCTTTTAAATAATTCCAGTGTGGGAGTTGGGTAAAAAAGATTGCTCGCTCAGGATGAGGCATCATTCCTAAAATTTTTCCTGACTCATCTGTTATTCCTGCAATATTTTCTAAAGACCCATTCGGATTTGCTTTTAAGTTTTGATAATTGCATATTCCACCTAAAGTGTATTTTGCTGCAATCAAATTTTTATTTTTAATTTCATCTAAAATATTATCTGGTGCATAAAATCTTCCTTCACCATGTGCAATAGGAAGTGATATTTGATTAATTTCTTTAAGCCAAGGAGTGTTGTTTTTTATTTTAAGATCAACCCATCTTACTGTATATCTTGCACTATCATTTGGCAAAAGAGCAACCTCCCTTTTACCATATTTATTTTCTAATGCTGGAAGAAGTCCCAAATTAACTAATATTTGAAAACCATTACAGATTCCTAAAACAAGATTATCGTTTTTTACAAAAGAATCAATTTCTTTCCAAAGATGATTTCTAAGTTTATTTGAAAATGCATTCCCTGATCCTGTATCATCCCCATAAGAAAATCCACCTGGAAAAGCAAGAATTTGAAAATCTCTTATTCTTTTTGGAGATTTAATTAAATCATTGATATGAACTATTTCTCCCTTTGCTCCTGAAAGTTCAAAGGCGAATTTTGTTTCTTCTTCGCAGTTTAGTCCGTATCCAGAGAATATTAATGCGTTTGGTTTTTTCATGTTAGTAATTTTTAAAATTTGATTTATATGTGCTTAAAATTTCATCAAGATTAATATTAATTATTTCTTTTCCTTTTAATCCTGAAATTTTTATTTTTTTATCACTAGTTACTTTTCCAATTCTTGAAACTATATGTTTTTTCATTATTTCTTCAAAATGTTTTTTATTTTTCTTTGCAATACTGACAATTATTCTTCCTTGAGATTCAGAAAAAAGAGCATAATCATCTTTCGTTATAATACCTTTTATTTTTGATAGCTTAATTTCAGCTCCTAAGTTTCCTGCGGTTGCCATCTTTGCAAGAGAGACCCCAATTCCACCTCTAGTTACGGCGATTGCTGATGTAATTAACCCTTTTTGAGATGCTTTATAAAAATCTTTATACATTGCTCTATTT
>Ga0075530_1000399_pt1 | contig 20384 bp, 20 predicted proteins | sample NGEPerD_2_FD_75101 | JGI IMG/M metagenome (GOLD analysis project Ga0075530, IMG submission 75101) | Arctic peat soil microbial communities from the Barrow Environmental Observatory site, Barrow, Alaska, USA - NGEE PermafrostL1-D | ecosystem: Environmental > Terrestrial > Soil > Wetlands > Peat ... | reverse complement strand
GCAGTTTGGCGATCCTGGAGCATCGCCACTGAAAGCGTGCATGACGCGCCAGATCATGGCTTGATGAACAACTCCAAGTTGTTCGCTCGTGCATTATTCTGGACGTAGCATCCGTGCGCGTCGCACGGTCGACGATTCTCGCGCGCATGGCGAATGGCAGGGAGAAGCCTGGTGGCGATTGTTGAGCGGCAGTGGAGAGAAGTTGCGCTGAGCGATACGGAGTATGAGTCAATCCTCACACTCCTTGGGCGCGAACCAACATTCGTGGAGCTGGGAATGTTTGGCGCCATGTGGAGCGAACACTGCGGATACAAGCATTCTCGCCCGCATTTGCGGAATCTGCCGACAGAGGCGCCCTGGGTGTTGCAAGGACCGGGGGAAAATGCGGGCGCGGTCGACATTGGTCATGGCCTGGCGGCCGTGTTCAAGGTTGAATCCCACAATCATCCAAGCGCCGTCGAACCATATGAGGGGGCCGCTACGGGCGTGGGCGGAATTGTTCGCGACATTTTCACCATGGGCGCCCGACCGATAGCCATTCTCGATGCGCTGCGCTTTGGCTCTCTCGACAAACCGAGAAACCAATATCTCTTTTCTCATGTCGTGGCAGGAATCGGAGGATACGGGAATTGCCTTGGCATCCCCACAGTCGGCGGCGATACCGCATTTGATTCCCGATTTGATGGCAATCCGATCGTCAATGCGATGTGCGTCGGCATCGTTCCACACGACGGCATTGTCCGTGCAAGGGCCAGTGGTATTGGCAATCGGATCGTGTTGATCGGTGCCAGAACGGGAAGGGACGGGCTTCATGGCGCGACGTTTGCCTCTGTCGATGATCCGGAGGCGTCCCACAAGGGTGTGATTCAGGTCGGCAACCCATTCCTCGAGAAGCAGTTGATGGAAGCCTGCCTGGCGCTACTCAAGACCGACGCGGTCGTCGCCATGCAGGATCTCGGAGCGGCCGGTCTGACGAGTTCGATTATTGAATGCGCGAGCCGGGGAGAGGTGGGCGTCAACATTGACGTGACCAATGTGCCAAGGCGCGAAGAGGGCATGACTCCATATGAGATCATGCTGTCCGAAAGCCAGGAACGCATGGTGCTGGTTTGCGCGCCGGAACGCGTCCAGGAAGTCGTGGACTTGCTTGGGCATTGGTCCCTTTCCGCCGAGGATATCGGAGAGATTACCGATGACGGCCTGGTGACAGTTCGAGAACGGGACCAAGTGGTTTGCTCCGTTCCGGTGAAACTGTTCATCGATGCCTGTCCGACCTACCATGTGCCCGCCAATGAGCCGCTCTCGCTGAAGCAACGACGCGAGATCCGAGTCGATGTCACAGCGCAGTCGAGCGCGCCTCCGATCACCGATGAGCTGCTGGCGCTACTTGCACATCCCAACATCGGTAGTCGGCGTCCTGTTTGGGAACAGTATGACCACACCATCCTCACGAACACGGTGATGGGTCCTGGCGAGGCCGACGCCGCCGTGATGCGGGTGAAGGGAACAAGCGCCGGCATTGCATTGTCGATGGACTGCAACTCGCGCTACTGCGATCTTGACCCCTACCGTGGTGCAGTGCTGGCGGTGGTGGAAGCAACTCGCAATGTAGCCTGCGTGGGCGCCCGGGCGTTGGGGATTACGAACTGCCTCAATCTGGGCAACCCAGCGCGTGAACCAGGTAGTTGGCACCTGCAGGAGACCGTGCGCGGCATCGGGGATGCTTGCCGCGCCCTTGACGTGCCTGTAGTGAGTGGCAATGTCAGCCTTTATAATGAGAGCGGTGGCGTTGCTATTCAGCCGACCCCGATGATCGGATGTGTGGGTGTGATTCAGGATGCTTCCAGCGCGATTGGGCTTGCGTGGCGGGAGCAAGACGAACTTGTTCTCCTGCGAACAGGCACGCCAACGCTCGGAGCCAGCGCCTGGCTTGATGTGACCCAGGGCCGATCCGAAGGAAGTCCGCCAGCGATTGACCTGGCGCAGGAGCTACGCTTGCAGGCATTTGTCCAGTCGCTGGCCGGCACCAAAGGTGTTCATGCGGTTCACGATGTTGCGTCGGGCGGAATCGCTGTTACCATTGCGGAGTGTGCGCTTGCATCAGGAACGGCCGCGACGCTTGCGACCCCGCTATCACTCCAGCATTTGCCGGCTCAACAGTTATGGTTTGGCGAAGTGGCGAGTGCGGTGGTTGTGGCGGCCAGTCGAGAAAGCGCCAGCATCATACTCGCAAGTGCGGAACGAACGGGCATTGCGTGTGACCGTTTTGGCACCGCTGGCAGTTCTTACTTGCAATTCCCCGATCACTCCACCGTCGACTTGTCAGCACTTCGCGAAGCTTCGGAACAAGCTCTGGTTCCATCGATTGATGCGGGAGACCTGATCGCGAATTAGTGCAGCGCTCAACACCGAAATCATCCCGAAAGGCCCAAGATGATTCCTGATTCTGGTTGTTCGTTTGGCGACGACAAGCCGCATGAAGCGTGTGGTGTGTTCGGAATAGTCGCCCCAGGTGAAGACGTCGCCCGCATCAGCTATTTTGCCCTGTACGCATTGCAGCATCGCGGTCAGGAAAGTGCTGGTATCGCAACGCTTGATGGACAGGTGATGCGTGCCCATCATGGCATGGGACTTGTCGCTCAGGCGTTCGACGAGGAATCACTGAGTCGGCTCGGTGGCGCCATGGCTGTTGGTCATACCAGGTATTCAACGGCTGGTTCGAACCGGCAGGGCAATGCCGGGCCGATGATTACCGAAAGTGACCTGGGCCCGATCGCCGTGTCTCACAACGGCAATCTCACCAACGCTGTTGAGCTGCGGGAAGAGCTCGAAGCCGGCGGTGAAGAATTCACAACGTCGACTGACAGCGAAATTCTTGCACGAGTGATCGCCAGGTCGCCGGGTGAAACGATAGTCGAACGGATTCGCGCCGCGATGGAGCGCATGGTAGGCGCATTTTCACTCGCCATTCTTGCCGGCGACCGGGTCTACGGCGTTCGGGATCCGTTTGGAGTTCGTCCGCTGTGCCTGGGTCGGATCAATGACCACTGGCTCGTTGCGTCGGAAAGCTGTGCGCTCATGACGGTGGGCGCAACCTTCGAGCGAGAGATCGAGCCGGGAGAAATCGTGGAGTTGAGTGAGTTCGACGTCAGGAGCCATGGAGCAACGCCGGCCGCACATCAGGCAATGTGCCTGTTTGAGATGATCTACTTCGCCCGCCCCGACAGCCAGATTCATGGGCAGCGACTGCACCAGGCTCGCCAGAACATGGGGCGCGAGCTCGCGCGGGAACACCCGGTGGATGCGGACGTTGTGGTCGGCTTGCCAGATTCCGCAACGCCCGCGACGATCGGTTACGCGAGTGAGTCTGGCATCCCTTATGCCGAGGCGCTGATCAAGAACCGGTATATTGGTAGGACATTCATCCAGCCAGATCAACGACTGCGGGAATCCGGTGTGTCGCTGAAGTTCAATGTCTTGCCAGAGGTCGTCGAAGGCAAGCGAGTCGTGCTGGTTGACGATACGATCGTTCGAGGAACGACCAGCCGGCCAATTGTGAATCTCATCAGGGAGGCCGGCGCCAGGGAGGTCCACATGCGCGTGCATGCACCGCCGATCAAATGGCCATGCTATCTCGGGGTGGATCTCGCCCGGCGCGAGGAATTGATCGCCGCGCGTCTAACGGTGCCAGAGATAGGAGAGGAAATCGGTGCAGACTCCATCGCCTATCTGTCGCTGGACGGACTGTTTCGCGCGATTGGGGAGAATCGCCGTAACTTCTGTACGGGGTGCCTTACAGGCAATTATCCAGTGCCAGCATATACGAGCCTCGACAAACTCGCACTTGAGCGCCGCGCAGGCTGATACATCCATCCGAGGAGAATCACACGTTATGTCGCAGGAAACGTCAACTGACCGGAAGACCGCGCTCCACCAACGCCACGTTGATCTCGGAGCGCGCATGGTGTCGTTCGCAGGTTGGAACATGCCAATTCAGTACACAGGGATTCTGGCGGAGCACCGCGCGGTTCGAACGGCGGCCGGTTTGTTCGATCTCGGTCATATGGGCCAGGTTTCAGTGACAGGCCCGGACGCTCTTACATTTTTGCAATGGACGACGACGAATGATGTCAGCAAGCTGGAGGCGGGCGAAGCGCAGTATGCGCTGCTACCGAACGAGTCAGGCGGCGTGGTTGATGACATCATCGTCTATCGGCAACCCGAAGGTGAAGACGGCTACATGGTGGTTGTCAACGCGTCGAACCGGGAGCGGGATGTTGCGTGGTGGCAGGAACTCCGGGGTAGGCGGAGTAAACTCGACGTTGAGGTGCGCGACATATCCCATAAGCTCGGAATGATTGCGATTCAAGGACCGGTTGCCGAAACAATCACGTCACGTTTGACAGCATTTGATCCTTTGAGTCTTGACTATTTTACCTGGAAGCGTGTGAAGGTGGCTGGCGTCACTACCATGATCGCCAGAACCGGTTACACAGGGGAAGACGGGTTCGAGTTCTACGCTGATGACGCGGAGATTGCAACGATCTGGGATGCACTCCTCTGGGAAGGCGGGCGAGATGGGCTTGTACCCGTGGGGCTCGGGGCTCGCGATACACTTCGATTGGAAGCGCGAATGCCACTATATGGTCAGGAACTCGGCGACGACATCAGTCCGTACGAGGCAGGGGTCGGTTGGGCGGTGAAGCTTGATGCGAAGGAGTTTATTGGTCGCGACAAGATGGCCGAGGTAAAGGCAGCCAAGCCAGCCCGTCGAACGGTGGGCTTCACGACCGTGGGCCGGTCTGCCGCACCCCGAACTCACTACCCGTTGTTCGTTGATGGCAAGGAGATCGGGCAGGTAACCAGCGGCGCATGGTCGCCCACACTCGAAAAAAACATTGGTTTGGCGCTGATCGATCGTGAATATGCGGGTGTTGGCAAGCCACTTCAGGTCGAGGTACGCGGTAAGCTGGTCGACGCTGTACAGGTGAAGACTCCGTTCTACAAGCGGGACAATGGATGACGTGAAAGTCAATTACGTGGCAGAATCGATAGCGGTATGAATCGGATGTGTGGGCGGCAAGCCCGACAGGAGACGAAAATGGCATCACCGAAGGATCTGAAATATACAAAAACCCATGAGTGGGTGCGCCTGGATGGCGAGACCGCTGTGCTCGGTCTAACGGACACCGCCCAAACCGAGCTCGGAGACATTACCTATCTCGAGCTTCCGGACGCGGGTGAGTCTGTCAGTGCTGGCGAACCTTTTGGTGTCGTCGAGTCGGTGAAAGCCGCTTCTGACATGTATTCGCCGATCGACGGAGAGGTTGTCGAGCGAAACGATGACGCGATCGAGGCGCCGGAGCTCATCAATCAGTCACCGTACGAAAAGGCCTGGCTGGTGAAAGTCAAACTCGCCGATCCATCCCAACTGGATAGCCTGATGTCCAATTCTGCGTATGACGAGTTTGCGGAAGAGCAGGCTGGCTAGCAACCGTGTGGTTTCGGCGTTTCGCGACGTTCAAGGACGAGACACATACATGACCTTCAATCCTCACACAACCGAGGATAGAGAGCGTATGCTTTCCACCATCGGTGTGTCGGCAACTGATGATCTCTTTTCCCCGATTCCTCGGGAGTTTCGATATCCGCACATGGATCTGCCTCCGGCATTGACCGAAATGGAAGCGGCCAGGCACATGGCGGAGCTGGCGGACAAGAACGTCGTACCGGACCCTGAAGATACGTATCTGGGTGCGGGATCCTATCGACACTTCATCCCGGCGACGGTGGATCACCTGATTTCCAGGGGTGAGTTCCTTACCGCCTACACGCCGTATCAGCCGGAGGTTGCTCAGGGCACGCTCCAGGTGATTTACGAATTTCAGAGCCTGGTTGCTGAGCTACTGGGGTTCGAGGTGGCAAACGCCTCGATGTACGATGGCGCGACAGCGATGGCGGAGGGTGCCCTTATCGCCATTTCCGCGAGTCGCAAGCGCCAGCGAATCGTCGTATCATCGACGGTCAATCCATCGTATCGAAAGGTGCTTGAAACCTACATCGAAGGGACCGAGATCACAACGACAACCTTGCCGCCGGGCGACGATCCATTTCAGCTGGATGTCACGGCGTTGGCGGAATCGCTCGATGATGGCGTTGCGTGCGTCGTCGTTCAGTACCCAAACTTCTATGGAACGATCGAGGACATCGAACAGATCGCACATATTGCCCACGAAGCGGGCGCATTGCTAGTCGTCAACACGACGCCGGTGCCGCTGGCGCAGCTGCGGTCGCCGGGAGAGCTTGGAGCGGATATTGCTTCGGCCGAGGGTCAGCCACTTGGCGTGCCACCGGGTTTCGGTGGGCCCTATGTGGGGTTGCTCGCCTCGAGCATGCGCCATGTTCGACAGATGCCTGGCAGGCTGGCGGGCATCACGACTGATGAATCGGGCAAGCGCGGGTACGTATTGACACTGCAAACCCGAGAGCAGCATATTCGCCGCGAAAAGGCGACCAGCAACATTTGCACGAATCAAGGGCTTATGGCCACGGCGGCGACGATCTATATGTCGACGCTCGGGCCGGAAGGATTTCGGGAAGTTTCCCAGCGCAGCTACCGGAATGCTCACTATCTCGCCAGGAGGGTGAACGGCAAGACGGGCTATTCGGTCGCGAATTCGGGTGAATTCTACCATGAGTTCGTGATTGAATGTCCTGATACGGCTGTCGTGACCAACAAGGCGTTGCTGGAACGAGGAATCATTGGTGGCTACGACCTGGGTGTAGTTGATCCCAAACTCGGCAAATACATGCTGGTCTGCACCACCGAGCTTCACACTCGAAGCTCAATCGACCGGTTTGTTGATGCGCTGTGACCGTCACTGAGGAGCCGCAAGTAGCCTGATATACTGCTTCAAGTCATTCTTTTCCGGCGCAACCCTGCGATCGACAATTATCGATGGCGGTTCCTCCGGAATGCACTAGCGGGATTGCTGTGTCCAAACCTATCGTCGCCCTGGTCGGCCGACCAAATGTAGGCAAGTCCACGTTGTTCAACCGCCTGATCGGTGAGCGACGTGCCATTGTGCAAAACGAACCCGGCACCACTCGTGATCGTGTCTACGGCGCGACGGAGTGGGGCGGAGTTGACTTCACGATCATCGATACCGGAGGGCTGCAGGACGACACCGACATTCCGGCGGACGAAACGGAGCTCAGGCGCCTGATTGCCCGGCAGACGCGCAACCAGGCGGCAACGGCAATCAGCGAGGCCGATGTCATCGTCATGCTGGTCGATTCGAGGACCGGTCCAACGCCACAGGATATCGAGATTTCGGAGATGCTGCGGCGCTCGAACAAACCGACGCTGCTCGCCGCGAACAAGGCAGAACGCAGTGACCTGCGTATCGGTACGTACGAGTTCCTTGATTTGGGACTTGGTGAGCCGGTGGCGATTTCGGCATATCACGGCAACGGCACCGGTGATTTGCTCGATCGAATCCTGGAGGAGCTGCCAGAAGGGGAGCCGGAGCCGGAAATCGACGGTCCCAAAATCGCGATCGTGGGACGCCCAAATGTGGGCAAAAGTCGATTGCTCAATGCGCTGCTGGGACATGAACGTGCCATTGTCAGCGATGAGCCCGGCACGACGCGGGATTCCCTGGATACGGTAATCGAGTGGGAAGGCCAGCAAGTCTTGCTGATCGATACCGCGGGTATCCGGCGTCGAGGACGGGTCGAAGAGGGTATCGAGCGGATCAGCGTCATGCGATCAATGCGTGCAATCGACCGGGCAGACGTGGTATTGCTGGTTATTGACGCTACCGAGGACTTTACCGCTCAGGACCTGCATATAGCGGGATACGTTGAAGAGCAGAAAAAAGGTATGGTCGTCGTCATCAATAAATGGGATCTGATCAACAAGGATTCCAAGACGATGGACGAATATCGGGTTCGAGCGCAACGCCAGCTTGATTTCATGCCGTACGCCCCACTCGTGTTCATCTCCGCGACCCAGGGGCAACGGGTGTCGCGTGTGCTTGAAATGGCGCTCGAAGTGGTTCAGGAGCGAAATCGACGCGTGAGCACGGCGGCTCTAAACCGGATCCTCAAGGATGCGGTGGCAAAGCACCCACCTCCCTCCAAACCCGGCAAGTGGTTGCGTTTCTTTTATGCAACGCAGGCGGATGTCGCACCGCCAACGTTCATCTTCTTTTGCAACGAGCCCAAGATGATCCATTTTTCCTATCGTCGGTATCTTGAGAACGAGCTGCGCGAAACATTTGGCTTTTCCGGCACTCCGCTCCGGATCTCGTTCCGCGGTCGGCACGAGTCGAAGTAGTGATCACATTGGGGCTGGCCATTGTTGCCATAGCCGCGGCATATGTGTCAGGGAGCGTTCCATGGGGCGTCGTCCTCGGTCGGGCGATCAAGGGCATCGACATTCGCGAATATGGGAGTGGCAATACCGGCGCGACCAATTCGCTGCGTATCCTTGGCTGGCGAATCGCTGTCGCCGTGGGGGTGCTGGATCTCCTCAAGGGAATGATCCCCATTGTCGTTGCCCGCTGGCTTGACACTCCCAACTGGACCGTCGGGGTCATGGCTGTGGCCGCGACCATCGGTCACTGTTGGTCTCCATTCATGAGGTTTCGAGGCGGCAAGGGCATGGCGACCGGAGGTGGAGCAGCTGTGGGCATGGCGCCGATCCTGTTCCTGATGCTGCCGCTGATGATCGCGATTGTGGCGATCACACGGTATGTCTCCCTGGCTTCGCTGATTGCGACGGTGACCGGTACGGCCATTGCGTTCATTCTGGCGGGAACGACCGCGTTGCCCTGGGCTTTTGCCGTTGCGGTGCTTTGCATCGCCGCCATCATCTTCGGCAAGCACCGGGGAAACATCAGTCGATTGCTCGCCGGCGAAGAACGCCGGTTTGGCGCGTCGGAAGCACCAAAAAGCTCCGCCTAGTCTGGGTAACCAGTTGGATGTGCCCGGAACCAGTCCCACGCCGAACTGATCATCATGTCCAGCGTCGAGTTCGCTGGGGACCAGTCAAGGAGTTCTCTTGCCCTGGTGGAATCCGCGATCAGCCGCGGCGGATCGCCTTCCCGGCGTGGGCCGTGAACCACGGGTAGCGACCGGCCTGTCGAGGCTTCGATGGCGTCGACGATGTGCTGAACCGAAAATCCATTGGCGGTACCCAGATTCATCGCGCCGAGAGGCTGATCGAGCCGTTCGATTGCGGCGATATGGGCATCGACAAGATCGATTACGTGCACATAGTCTCGGACCGCGGTGCCATCGTCGGTGGCGTAGTCGGCGCCAAAGATGGTGAACGTCTCTCGTTCGCCCAACAACGTCTTGAGCGCGACCGGAATAAGATGCGTCTCCGGATCGTGATCCTCGCCATGGCGTTCGGTTGCTCCCGCGACGTTGAAGTACCTGAAGATGGCGTGATTGATGTCGTATCGTTCGGCGAAGGTTGACAGCATCTGCTCGGTCATCCACTTCGACTGACCGTACGGATTGATCGGTTGTTTTGGCGCGTCCTCAGTGATTGGCAACCGCTCGGGTATGCCGTAAACCGAGGCGGTTGATGAAAAGACGAACCGTGATATCCCGGCATTGCGAGCGGCTTCCAGCAGGTTAAGCCCACCAGATGTATTGGTTTCGAAATATGCTCCGGGTTGATTCACACTTTCGGGCACGATCGTGAGGGCGGCGAAGTGCATGATCGCATCGGCGTGAGCGGCGCTGATCGCCGCGCCCAGCCGAGCACTGTCACGCATGTCGCATTCGACCACCTGGGCCGCGGGATCGACAGCGGCTCGATGTCCCCGGTCAAAGTTGTCGATCACTGACACTTCGTGGCCAGCTTGGATGAGCCGTTCCACGGCAACACTGCCGATATATCCTCCGCCACCAGTCACAATTACGTGCATTGCTGGTACCCCAATTCGTTCCACGAAAACGTGATTTGAACAGCGTAAACCGCGCGAAGAAAGGCGCTTTCACCATGGTACACTTCGCGCTGTGAGGACGAGTCCCGTATTCCGGACCGAGCCCCGGTTGTTGTGATGCCGCGTCCGTTCCATGTCGAAGACGCCCACTTTTGATCCAGGGAGAATCTACCATGACTGCTTCGGAAGTGCTTGCCGCGTTCGATCCGGAAGTCGCCGCGGCGATTCGTCGTGAGGAACAGCGCCAGCGCGAGGGTGTGGAGCTTATTGCATCGGAGAACTACACCAGCGAGGCGGTGTTGACCGCGGTTGGGTCCGTGCTGACGAACAAGTATGCCGAAGGTCTGCCGGGCAAGCGATATTATGGCGGATGTGAGTTTGTCGACGTCGTCGAGGAGCTTGCGATTGACCGCGCCAAGGCGCTGTTCGGAGCGGAGCACGCGAATGTGCAGCCGCACTCAGGTGCTAACGCCAACCTCGCGGCCTATTTTTCCCTGATGGAAACGGGTGACAGGATACTGGGGTTGAGCCTTTCGGAAGGTGGTCACCTGACCCACGGCACCAAGGTCAATTTCTCGGGTCGGTTCTTTCACGCTGATAGCTATGGCGTCGATGCAGGGACAGGACTTCTCGATTACGACGCCATCCTAGCTCAGGCGAAGGAGCAGCGTCCGCATGGAATCATCTGCGGAGCCAGTGCCTATAGCCGGATCATTGATTTCAAGCGATTTCGCGAGATTGCTGATGAGGTAGGCGCGTACCTGTTCGCCGACATCGCCCACATCGCCGGCCTCGTCGTGGCAGGTGAGCATCCAACGTCGATCGGTCACGCGCATATCACGACGACAACGACCCACAAGACGCTGCGAGGTCCCCGCGGCGGTCTCATTCTTTCGGGTGAGGAGTACGGCAAGAGTATCGACAAGACAGTCTTCCCCGGCATGCAGGGCGGACCACTCATGCATGTGATTGCTGGCAAGGCTGTCTCCTTTCATGAAGCGTTGCAACCATCATTCAAGGAGTACGCGAGACAGGTGATCGCCAACGCCCGTGCAATGGCCGCGGCAATGCAGGATCGCGGATTCCCGATCATCTCTGGTGGAACCGACAATCACCTGTTCCTGATGGATGTTGGATCCAAGGGGATCAGTGGCCGCAAGACGGAGCGCATCCTTGATTCGGTGGGTATTTCGGCGAATCGCAATACGATCCCCGGCGATACCCGGCCGCCCACGCAGGCAAGTGGACTTCGCATTGGAACACCGGCAATGACGACGCGCGGCTTCACCGAGGCAGAGTGCGTCACGGTTGCGGACCTGATTGCGCGGGTGCTCGACGCTCCGGAAGATGAGTCGGTGCTGAATCGGGTGCGATCTGACGTCCGTGACCTCACCGCTGGATATCCCGTTCCAGGCACTGTGCCGTCGGCATCGTTGGTATCCGGTTAGCTGACCGGCATGCGCCCACGATGAATCACACCACAATTGCGATTATTGTCTTTTTCGTGACAATTGCTTCGTCGGTCGCATTCGTCCTCAAAACCACCGAACTTTTCAATCGCCTGGGCCTGGTCGATCCACCGGGCCCACGGCGTGTTCACGTAACCCCGGTTCCACGTGGACTGGGGGTGGCGATATTCCTGTCATTCCTGATCGGTGTCGGCGTGAGCTACACGCTTCCGGTCGATCGGCAATCGAGCGAAACCGAACGTATCCTGCTCATGGTCATCGGTTGCGCGATCATTGTTGGGGTGATGCTGGTCGACGACGCGGTTTCACTTGGACCTACCACCAAGCTGATCTGGCAGGCGGCGGCGGCTTCGATCATTATTCTGCCGAGGTTGTCAGGCGCAGGGCGCGGGATCGTGATCGAACAGGTCAATTTCCCGATTGCCGGCACGGTGGTGTTACCGCTGGCAATTGCGATCGCGGTGACGTTCTTCTGGTTCATCGGGATCATGAACATCATGAACTGGGTCGATGGGCTGGATGGCCTCGCGGCAACTGTCACGCTGGTGGCGTGTGTGATCCTTTTCATCCATACCTGGTTTGGCCCCGGCGAGTTCCCCCAGTTCACCATTTCCCTCTTGCCGCTTGCCTTGATGGCGGCGATCCTGGGATTCCTGCCGTTCAACTGGCATCCGGCCAGAGTTGTGATGGGGGACGCCGGCGCCATGTTCCTGGGATTGGCGCTTGCGGTAATTTCCATAATCGGCGGTGCAAAGATCGCCACAGCGCTGCTGACGCTCGGCTTGCCGATCGCTGACGGAATCTGGGTGATTTCGTTCAGGATCATTCACGGACGATCCCCGCTCACCGCGGATCGAGGGCACCTGCATCATCAGTTGCTGGATGCTGGGTGGGGGCAACGGCGGATCGTTATGTGTATCGGAGGGCTCTCGCTGCTTTTTGGCATCGGGTCGCTTGTCTTGCCAAATCGCGAGCTGAAGGCCGTGCTGCTGGTTGGGGTCGGGTTGGTGCTTGCCGCGCTCATTGCGTACATTGCGGCGCGATCGAAGCGCCTGGCGGATGAATTGCACACGGCCGTGCGATGAAGACTCGACCGTGATCAACGTACGTTCGATGTGGTTTGCGGCCTATTGGAGAAGAAGCTCGAATTTCAGCCGCTCTTCGTCGCTTCTGTCGCGCCGATCGACGAATGCCCAGATCATCGAGAACAGCTGAAAAATATAGCGTCCCAGTAGCGCACCGAGAATGAATCCGGCTGTCGCCGCTCCAATTGTCGCCAGAATCAAAGTCAGGATGCTGGTGTTGGACCTCATCGGCAGGCTCTCCCTTGAACAACGTCAAGCGATTCAGGTATTGACGCGGTCTTGCACCTAGAGCGATTTGCAGGATGATTGCATGCCACTCGGTAGGACATCCACCGCATATTGTGGCCGCTTCGCGACCACTGGGCGGACAACCGCTGCGCGGGTCCGCCCCTACGGACGTCAACCTCATTGCAACGCGCTCTATTGGATGTCAAGTACGATGGTCGCATCTTGCCACAACTCTTCGAGATTGTAAAATCCCCGAAGTTCGTCACTGAACACATGAACAACGATATCACCATAATCGATCAACACCCAACCCGATGAGGGATCTCCTTCAACGCGGGAAGGCCGTAGCTGCCTGGAGGCAATCTCATCCGTCAGCTGTCGTGTTATGGCACGAATCTGACGTTCGTTTTCACCTGAGGTGATGACGAAAAAGTCGGCGAGGGTCGAGATTTCTCGGATATCGATCACTCGCGTGTGATTTGCCGGGCTTTCCGCCAGCACATCGGCGATGGTAATTGCAGAGTCCCGGATGTCTTCTTCGGAGTCCAGGGTAATGGTTTGGTTCGTTTGCGTCACATGTACCTCGTGTCGTTACGTCACTCACGCTGCCTGACGGCTGGATCGGTGGGCCCGGCAGGGATCGAACCTGCGACCAAAGGGTTATGAGCCCCGTGCTCTACCGCTGAGCTACAGGCCCGCACCGCATCATTAAGTGTACCCGGGTCGAGCATCCGTGACCAATCCGACGGGTGCGATGCAGATTCCGTGGTGAGGCGTGTGCTGGTGGGGACTGACCTGCGGACCAGGTATCCCGTGCTGGCGCATGGAGCGTTTTGCCCACCAGCCGGACCGTAGGGGTGACGTCGCGCACCAACGCGCCGCTCACCACGCCCGGGCGGCCCGCAGTGGTCGACCACTGCGGGCCGCCCTCGTGCAGCACCGCAAACCAACGGCGCTCCATCCGTTGCGCAATTTTCGTATGACGGGCTCAGTCCCCGAAATGTGAATCTCACCCGCTAAGGGCAGTGGCGAAGCTGTTCGGTGTTAGTATGTATGACATCAACTCCGAGACCGTGGAAGCTAAAAAGCGCCGCCTGAGCTAGCGGGCGACACCATGGATGACCGCATTGCAGGACGGAAAGGGCACGCTCATTGTAGCAATGTTATGGTCACCGAACCGCAAGGAGATTGTGATGCGTGTCGCAGCCATGATCGTTGGTATTCTGTTCGCGATTTGGATCTTCTTCGAGGCAGTCCTTGTGACAAGTCTCTTTGAAGCTGGCGGTGCCGAGGACGAAGCGACGATGGCAGCTGGAGGTATCGTCGTTGCCATCTTTCTCGGGATTGCCGCCGTGCTGGCGCTTTCCGTGCCGCATGTCTCGATGGTGCTTTTCGCGCTGGCCGGACTGCTGTCATTCGCGGTCGCAGGAGGTGGATACGGCAATCACTGGTTCTACGGGTTCATCGGTTTCATGCTCGCGATGTTTGCCTTTTTCGGACGACGTGGACAACTGAAAGATCGGCGGGAAAAGGCCGCAGAGCGCCAACGCCAGGAAGACCGTGACGCCCGCCTGGAAGCAATGTTGCAACAGCAGGCTCTCGTGTATTGTCCATCGTGCGGACACCGCAATGACCCTAATTCGAGATTCTGTGGAAGTTGTGGGGAGGCGATGCAGCGCCCGGTAAGCCAGCAGCAAGCGCAATCGTAGTCAGCGTGGCGCAGCATGTGACAGTCGTGGTAGGGGGAGGAAGGTCTCGTTGACCCAGATAAGACCTGAAAAATATCGGAACTCGTGGGTGGCGGTTTGGGCGGTTTGCATCGCCTGCATTGTGTTCGCGATCGCGATAATTGCAGTAGCGGCTGTAGTCGTCACGGGGAACAGCACAGTCGTAATGGATTGGATTGACTTGTTTATTGAGTGGGATCAGTTTGGGCCGGTCACGTTGCTGCTACTGATTGGTGGCATGATGGCAGCAACATGGACTTGGCGACGACTCACGATCTTGGATGAACGGGATGAGCAGCGCAAAAAGGAATGCAACTGCACATTGGGATTCGGCAGGAAAGCATTCTCAGAAATGCACACTGACGGCCACCCCAACAGGTGGCCGTTCTCGTTGCTATCACTAGCTTTGCGTGGAGCGGGAGACCGGACTCGAACCGGCGACAATCTGCTTGGAAGGTGTTGCCCGGTTTTACAGCCTATTTCAACCCTAAACGATCTGCCTACAGGTACGCCGAGTTATCTGCTCAGAGACCAATCATAGCTGATCGAATGGGGCATTCATAGGTCTAGTATTCATGGAACCAGCATCTGGAGAATCAGTGGGCCCCTTAGCTCTACGGCTTTCCAACGCCGCCATGGCAGGGAATTGACATCAAGCGATTTCTGATCACAATGGGGTGCAGGTGACCGCCGCAATTGCCGCTTGATCAGAAGGGTGACATGAAGAATCTGGTACGCCACAGACATGTGGGGTGGCTGGAGGAAACATGAGCGAATTTTCGAAGACCCTGAGAGATCTTGCCAAACTGTGTGGAAAAAGCGAGTACCAACTCGCCCGGGACTCCGGCCTCGATCCAACCTTCATCCGGCGCTTGTTTGATGGGGAGAAGCGTGCTTCGAACCTGACGATTATCCGGCTGACGATTGCCTTGGTCATGGACCCGGATCTGGCCCAGAGATATCCTGCCCAGGTGCCGTTCATCCTCAGCAATCTGAAGGATGCGCAGCTCAGTGATGCGATTGCCGAGTCTTCCGAGTCTCGGGCTTGGAACCGCTGGACGACTTAGTCCGGGCCGAACCAAAGAATACCGAGCGGCGGTCACCCACCTACCGGAGCCGGGCATTCGTCCGGTTCCGGTTCTGTCACCGTATCCAATCACAGTAAGTCATGATCGAGCATCCTGTCGTCCATGATGTCCTGGCGAAGCTGTTCGTAGCCGCGACGACCGATCGGATTCCAGCCGTAGGCACGAATCGTTCTTCTGACTTCGCGACGAGCCTTGGCCAGATTCCAGCCGGTGTGGCGAATCACTTCCTGGTAGCCGCCATAGGCCCACCAGTCGAGTGGATGTTGTACCGGATCCATAGTCTCCAAAATAGCAATTTTCTGACCCTTCGAGCAAGAGGGGAAACAAACTAAGTGCCTCGCTTTCTTGTGTCTTACTGACAAAGGTAGATCGCTGATGGGGTGGCTGAAAAGCTGGGAGTCACTATCAAGCGGTTGTAATCCGCAAATCGTCAAGATCACGCTCTATCAGCCCACTCCCGCTTCGCGTCTTCCTCCATTTTCTCCAGGCAGAGGTAGTAGTCAGGAAATTCCTTCATATGGGCAAGCGCGATCTTGCCGGGAATGAGAGGGTCGTCATGCGTCACGTCAGTTTGGGGATCATGCGACCCGTGCTCGAACTCGACATCCATCCCTGTCCTGAATTGTTCGAGATCATGGATCGCCCAATCGACGCCGATCGCGTCTCCAGTACGCCTTGCCTCATCGAGCGTTGTTCGTCGCTGCTCTGCCATGGTTGGTCATCCTTTTGCCATCCGAATCAATCGGGTACGGGAACATTTTCCGCATACCGAGGTTCGACTTACTGCCCTTCCCGGTTCACGTCCTCGGATTCCCCCTTCTCTTGCTGTGCCTCTTCTCGGGGTGGCTCCAGGCGATAGCCCATGCCCGGAAAGGTCGAGATGATCGATGCGTCACTGGTGTCAGGTTCGAGCTTGGCACGCAACCGACTCACCCAGGTCCGCAAATACTGCGCCTCATCGCGAAACTCGGGACCCCAGATCCGGCTGAGCAACTCGGTATGCAGCATGATCCGTCCCTGATTGCTGGCAAGCTGGACGAGGAGCGCCCATTCGGTCCGGCTGAGGCGAACTTCCTCGCCCTTGACAAGAACCCGCCGCTGTTCGAGGTCGATCTCAAGGTCGGGAAAGTGCAGCACCTGATTCGGGGAGACGGGTGATGTTCCACTGCCGCGGCGGAGCACAGCGGTGATCCGGGCAAGCAGTTCGTTGGGATTGAAGGGTTTGGTCACGTAATCGTCGGCGCCACTCTGAAACCCCTGCATCTTGTCGATATCGCCGGTGCGCGCGGTCAGCATGATCACCGGCACTCTCGGAGTCTGGCTTTGGCTGCGGATGAGGCGGAGGGTTTCGAAACCATCCATCTCCGGCATCGTCACATCGAGCACGACGATGTCCGGCCGCTCGGCGTTCAGCACCGCGATTGCCGTTGCGCCGCAATCGGCCGTCACCACCGCGAACCCGTCGGCTTCCAACGCGGCGCGCAGCAGGCGCACGATCGACGGTTCATCGTCAGCTACCAGAACGAGCTGTTTGCGCACCTGGATATCCCCCAAGGCTAACAAAAAGGCGATTGTGCAACCGAATTCCCGGTCACGGGGTGAGACTATGGACCAATTGACCAGTCCGACGGGATTGGCAAGGTCACCGAAAACGTTGCGCCCTCGCCCGGCCCGCGTGAGATGACGCCAATCTGACCTCCCTGCGCCTCGATCAGGTGCCTGCTCAGGTAGAGGCCGAGTCCCATGCCGCGTACCGTCGGATCGGCTCCGGGACGGCGGAAGCGTTCGAACACCGAGCCCAGGTGCTCCGCGGCGATCCCGGATCCTTCATCCGCGACATTGATCGTCACGTCACGTTCATCGAAACTCACGTACGTCGTGATCGTGCTTCCCGCCGGAGAGAACTTTGCCGCGTTTTCGTAGAAATTGCGCAGCACTTGGCTGAGCAGCTCGGCATCCCCTTCCGCTGGCGGCGCCTCGCGGGAAACGTCGACGGCGAACTGGTGCGTACGTGCGGTTTCCTGGGCCACCGCAATGGATTGGCGGATCAGCGCCAGCAGCAGGATCGGTTCCGGTGACGGTTCCAGCCGCCCGGCCTGGATCGCGGTCACGGTGAGGATGTTGGCGAGCATTTGCTCGAGTTTGACGCTTTCGGTCACGATATCGGCGAGCAACTCCCGGCGCGTCTCGGGATCGAGCGTCTCGCCACGTTGCGCCAGGAGATGGGCTCCCCCATGGATTGCGGTCAGTGGCGTGCGAAACTCGTGCGAGATCAGGGACAGGAAGTCGTCCTTGAGCTGTTCCGCCTCGCGGATCCGGGTGATGTCCTGAAACACCACCACTGCACGAACCACCTCGCCAAAGCGGTTTCGCAGCGGCGCTGCCTGTACAAGCACCGGCAGTTTTCGATCCTCGCCGACAATGAGCGTGAGTTGACGGTTTCGCACAATCTCGCCGCGCAGGGCACGCATGCCGGGCCACTGGCTCCGTGGCAGGATTCGGCCATCGGCCCGGAGCAACTGGTAGTCCAGCATTGGATATTCCAGCACGGATCCCTGAAACGTGCCAGACATCTCAAGGGCGGTCACATTGGCGAGTTCGATCTCGCCATCAGGTGCAGTGCGGATGATCACGGCGGAGGGCAGATTGTCGAGAATGACACGCAATTGATCTCGCTGCTCCTCGGCCCGCCGCTGATTCTCCTCGGCCTGAGAGTAGAGCTGGGCGCGATCGATCGCCGTCGCGGCATGTGCCGCCAGGATCTGGATCGCCTGGAGATCCAGTTCGTCATATCCCCGGCCTTCAAGCCGCTCCGTCAGGTAAAGGTTGCCCAGCACCCGATCTCCCAGCAGAATCGGCACGCCAAGCAACGATCCCATCGGAGGGTGATTCGGCGGAAAGCCGACCGATTGCGGATCGTCGGCGATAACAGGCACGATCATCGGCGTGCGATCGCGGATCAGGGCGCCGAGCATGCCGTGTCCCTGGGGGATCGGCCCGATCCGGGCACGTTCGAGCGGGGTGATCCCGGACGTGATGAACTCCGTGATATGCCCCAGCTCATCGGACACACCCAGCGCGGCATACCTCGAAGGGATCACGTCCTTGGCGAGATCGACCAGCCGCTGCAGCACCGCCGCTAGCTGGAGTTCCGAAGCAACATCCAATGCGGCCACGTAGGCAGCGACAGCGGCGAGGTTGGGGACAGCCGATGTGGCATTGCGCTCATCGTGTGCAGGACCGTTGTTGTCACCTTCTTGAAGGTGGTCGAAGACTGTCACCCCGCTGCCAATTCACGAAGAGGCACTGTAGAGTCCGTGCTGGACTGGAAGACTCCCAAGTATATGCGCCACCAGGTGCTGGATGCTGGCGGCAGGAACGTGGAATCGCTCACCAGCCCTTATGGAATGGCAAGACCATAGTGATCGTGGACCACCAGGTCACACCGTATCTTTCACTGGCACGAGCAGGATGGGGGCGCGAGAAGTACGGATCAGCTTTTCGGCAACGCTTCCCAAGAGCCACCGGCGAATGCCGCTCCGTCCGTGGCTCGTCAACACGATCAGGTCGTCCGGCCGGGTCAACGTGTCGATCACGTCGAACGGCGCTCCCCACTCGGTCGCGATCGACACGTCCAGCCCCTCTCGCATCAATTGGTCTTGTATGGCTGAAAGATACTCATCGGCATATTGACGCATGTCGTCGATCGATTCCTGCGTCACCGCCAACGCCCCATCGACCGCGGTGACAACGTAGTTGAGGTGAAGCGCGCGTACCAGCAGGATTGGAACGCCCAATTGCCTTGCCACCTTCCTGGCCATGGACAGCGCATGCTCTGCCAGTGAAGAACCATCAAGCGGCACGATGATGCGCCGGATCACTGCGGCTTCCCCGGGAATCACGTCATCCTGGTCACGGACGCCGAGGATGGGTACGGTCGAATGACGGACGACGCGATCCGTCACGCTACCGAACAGCGCCCGCTTGATGGCGCCCAATCCGTGGGTGGTCATGACGATCAGATCCGATTGTTGCTGTTCCGCAACATCGAGGATGGTTTCAGCCGGTTCACCAACCGTGACACAAACGTCGGGAAGTGGCGTCAACGCGCCGGATTTCGCGAATGCATCCAGATCTAGGCGGGCTTTCGAGACAATCGACAACGCGTCGTCCGCCGTCCATCCCAAAGGTTGGTCGATTGCCACCGGCGCCTGTTCCCGGTTTGGCGCTACGACCTGCAAGAATACAACACTGGAGCCGACCCCTGTCAGCGCCTGAGCATAGGGAATGGCGTGCTTCGCCAGCGAGGAGCCGTCGAGTGGGACAAGAATGGATTGACGCGCGGTCATGGCCTGCCTCCTGTCATCAGATTGGTGATACCGATTGGCTTTGCATGGGAAAGGTGATCGCTCACGGCTCGCAATACTTCAACTGCTCGTCAACGCGCTCCAGTGCAGGCCAGTTATCTCCCGCTGCTTGTCGGCTACGTGGACACCTGCGCGTTTGGTCGCCTCAAAGTCTCACTGACACCTTCTCGCAGGTTGCTTGAACTGTCTCGAAAGGCGAGGGTGGGTTTCACCAGCAGCACGGAGACGGATGAGCGACGGACCACTTCCTCGGCGACGCTTCCCATGAACCATCGCGAAATTCCGCTCCGTCCGTGAGATGCCATCACATAGAGATCGCCGGGTTTCGAGGCGTCCACCAACTCAAGCGCAACCGAACCTCGCCGCACTTCGTAGCTAATCTCGAAGCCCCGGCCCAGGAGTCGCCTGGCTACGAATTCGAGATACTGGCGGGCTGCGTCGACCTCATCGGCAACCAG
>Ga0075530_1000398_pt1 | contig 20410 bp, 14 predicted proteins | sample NGEPerD_2_FD_75101 | JGI IMG/M metagenome (GOLD analysis project Ga0075530, IMG submission 75101) | Arctic peat soil microbial communities from the Barrow Environmental Observatory site, Barrow, Alaska, USA - NGEE PermafrostL1-D | ecosystem: Environmental > Terrestrial > Soil > Wetlands > Peat ... | reverse complement strand
GGCTCCTCGCTGAATCGTGTGGGTTCCGGTGTTTCTGACGCCTGTGTCACTACGGTCGGGGCTCGTGACTGGGCGCAGCGAGGGGCGTGGTGCGGGCAAGCTCGAGGTGTTTCAGGCGGCGTTGGGGATCGTCGAGCCCTGGCGGGTGGTCGAGGCCACGTTCGACCCCGAGCAGGGCAGGCTGGATCTGCACATCGACTTCCCGCGTGGGACTCGGTTCGACTGTCCTGAGGGCGACGAGTCGGCGTGTGCGGTGCATGACACCGAGGCGAAGACGTGGCGGCATCTGGACTTCTTCCAGCATCAGGCGTACCTGCATGCCCGTGTTCCCAGGGTGCGGTGTCCTGCTCACGGGGTGCGCCAGGTTCAGGTGCCCTGGGCGCGACCGGGTTCGGGTTTCACGCTGCTGTTCGAGGCGTTGCTCTTGGAGTTCGCCCCGCACATGCCCGTGGCCGCGATCGCGCGGATGGTCGACGAGCACGACACCCGCATCTGGCGGGTCCTGGAGCACTACGTCGCTGCGGCGCGGGCGGACTTGGACTTCTCCCAGGTGACCAGGATCGGGGTGGATGAGACCTCGGCGCGGCGCGGGCAGGACTACGTGTCGTTGTTCATGGACCTCGACGGGACACCTCGGGTGGTGTTCGCCACCGAGGGCCGTGACGCCGCTACTGTCAAGCGTTTCAGCGCTGATCTTGTCGCCCACGGCGGTGAGCCCGGGCAGGTCGCCAAGGTGTGCTGCGACATGAGCCCGGCGTTCATCCGAGGCATCGCTGACCAGCTCCCCAACGCTGAGATCACCTTCGACCGCTACCACGTCATCGCCCAGCTCAACACCGCCGTGGACGACGTGCGCAAGGCCGAGCGGCGCACCGCCCCCGAGCTGGCCCGCAGCAAGTACCTGTGGCTCAAACGGCCCGAGCGGCTCAACGAGCGCCAGGCCGAGACGTTGGCGTGGCTGACCCGGCCCTCCTCACAACTGGCCACCGCCCGGGCATACCGGTGGCGGTGGGACTTCGACGGCTTCTACGACCAGCCACCCGAACAGGGCGAGGCCTACCTGACCCGCTGGTGCCGCGGCGCCATCCGCTCGCGCCTGGAACCGATCAAGAAGTTCGTCCGCATGGTCCAAGCACACTGGGACGGCATCGTGGCCTGGCACCGCACACGCGCCAGCAACGGCATCCTCGAGGGCACCAACAGCCTGGTGCAGGCGGCCAAACGCAAGGCCCGCGGCTACCGCAACAAGCAGAAGATGATCACCGTCATCTACCTCATCGCCGGGCGACTGCCCCTACCGACCACCCACCCGGTCTAGCGAGGAGCCCTGCTCGGCGTGGTCTCCACGTTCTTCCTCACCGACACCATCCGCGAGCAGATCGAGGCACAGCCGGGGATGGACTCGGCCACCGTCGACGCGGCCGTGACCATCGCCATCATCGGCGGCGTCGTGATCGGCCTGATCGGCATCGGGCTGTGGATCCTCAACGCCGTCTTCAACGCCAAGGGCAAGGCGTGGGCACGCATCCTCTCCACGGTGCTCGGTGGTCTCGCGATCGTCTCCACCTTGTTCAGCTTCGTGCAGCCGACGGCGAGCCTGAGCCTCGTCCTGTCGATCGTGCAGATGCTGCTGGCGATCGGGATCATCGTGCTGCTGTGGCGGCCCGAGTCGAGCCGCTTCTACGCCGCCGCGTCCGCCCCCCGCTACTGAGCCACCCCCCAGTGATCGTCGGCAGCAGGTGGTTGTGATCGCAGCCACTGAGTGCCGACGATCACTGGGGTGGGGTGAAGGCGGGGAGCCAGCGCTCGAGCTCGGCGCGCACCGGCACCTCGGCCTCGAGCAGGCACAGCACTCCGACGCACCCGAGCCACACCCGGTGCGTGAACAGGTGCTCGGCCGGCATGTCCAGCCGCAGCGCCACCGCGAAGTCCGGGTCGCGGGGGTCGTTCACCCGGCCGAACTGCGAGCGCAGCCACTGCGGTGAGAACGCGAACCGCTCGCAGCGGGCCGGCACGGTGAACGGTGACAGGTAGTCCCAGAGCTTGACGACGTCGACGCTGACCCCCGGCCGGACGAAGCCCTCCGCCACCAGGGTGTCGTGGACGACGTCCGGGTCGCCCTCGGTCAGCGCGCGGATCAGGGCACCGAAGGTCGGCGGCATCCCCGCGGGCATGGCCAGTGTCGACCCGAAGTCGAGGACGCCGAGCCGCCCGTCGTCCAGCAGGCGGAAGTTCCCCGGGTGCGGGTCGGTGTGCAGCCGGCCCGCCCGAGCCGGCCCGGACAGCAGGAAGCGCTGGTAGAGCTCGCCGGCCCGGTCCCGAGCCGCGCGGTCGACCAGGTGTGCCAGCGGAGTCCCCTCCATCCACTCGGTGACGAGCACGCGGGGGGACGCGTGGACGACGGTCGGCACCCACACCTCGTCGTCTCCCGCGAAGCCCTCGGCGAACGCCCGCTGCGCCTCGGCCTCGTGGAGGTAGTCGAGCTCCTCGGCCAGCCGCACGCGCATCTCGCGCACGAGCGGCGGCAGCGTCATCCCGCGGGCGACGAGGGCCGCCAGGCGGGTCGCCACCTCGACGCCGGCCAGGTCCGACCGCAGGGCCGCGGCCACCCCCGGGTACTGCACCTTGACGGCGACGGCCCGCCCGTCGTGCCAGCGGCCGGCATGCACCTGGCCGATCGACGCGGCGGCGGTCGGCGCGAGATCGTCGGCCAGCACCGACCGCGTGTCGGCCCACGGCATCGCGTCCACGGAGTCGGTGAGGGAGACCAGGGCCCGGCGCCACGTGCCCTCGGGATCGGGTGGGAACAGCGCCTCCAGGCCGGCGAGCAGCTGACCCGCCTTCAGCGCCCCGCCGCGGGCTGACGCCAGCACCCGGCGGGTGCGCTCGGCCGATCGGCGACGCTGGCGCGAACGCACCTGCTCGGCGTCACGACCCGCCGCCCGCAGCAGCGCCCCCTGCAGCGCGATCGCCACGGCCCCGGCCGGCAGCGACGCCAGGGCGGCGCCACGTCGCAGCGACCCCAGCCGTGCCCGCGCGCTCACGCCGAACCCAGTCCGGTCCACACGGTCTCCATCACGACGTCGGTGGCCTCGGCCGGGCTCAGTGCCCGCGCCGTCCCCTGCCGCGCCGCCAACCGTTCGCAGGCACCGACGACGACGGCGGCGTAGGCCGCCAGGGACGTCGGTGGCCGGCCTGCCAGCGGGGGGTGCTCACGCAGGACGGCGGCCAGCTGGTCGCTCTGCTGCCGCCGCAGCCGCTCGACGGCGTCGGCCGCCGGCCCGGTGCCGAGCGCCGACTCCGACCTCAGCACCGACCAAGCGGCGCCGTGGCCGGCGATGAAGTCGAAGAAGACCCGGACGCCGTCGCGGACGCGGTGCTCCGGGTCGCGAGCGTCGGCATGAGCCCGCCCCGTCCTGGCGAAGAGCTCGGCGCTGGCCCGCGCGATGCAGGCCACGAGCAGGCCGTCCTTGGACCCGAAGTACTCGTACAGCATCGGCTTGGTCACGCCGACCCGCGCCGCGATCTCCTCCATCGAGGCGGCGCGGAAGCCCCGCTCCGCGAACACGGCCTCCGCGGCGGCCAGCATCTGCTGCTCACGCTCGGCGCGCGGCACGCGCACCCGGGTCCCCGCCACGGGTCGACTGTAGCAACTCGAACTTACTCCCGGTAAGGTACGGTGGGTGACCGAGCCTGACCTGCACGAGGTGGTCGTCGTCGGCGCCGGGTTCGCCGGCCTCGCGATGGCGATCGCGCTGCGCCGGCAGGGCGTCGCCGACGTCGTGGTCCTGGAGAAGGCCGACGACCTCGGCGGGACCTGGCGTGACAACGCCTACCCGGGGGCCGCGTGCGACGTCCCCTCCAACCTGTACTCGTTCTCGTTCGCCCCCAAGGCCGACTGGACGCACGCGTTCGCGCGCCAGGGCGAGATCTGGCAGTACCTGCGCGACGTCGCGCGACGGTTCGGCGTCGAGGGGACCGTGCGCTACGGCGCACACCTGACCCGGGCCGCCTACGCCGACGGCACCTGGGCCCTGACGACCGCCGCCGGCGAACGGCTCGATGCGAGGACCCTGGTCCTGGCCACCGGGGCGCTCAGTGTCCCCGCGGTTCCCGAGCTGCCGGGGCTGGAGAGCTTCGAGGGGCCGGTCTTCCACTCCGCCGCGTGGCCACGCCACCCCGACGGCAGCGACGGGCTGGACGGCCAGCGCGTCGCCGTGGTCGGCACCGGGGCGAGCGCCATCCAGTTCGTCCCCGAGCTTGCCGGCCGCGTCGCCCACCAGACCGTGTTCCAGCGGACGCCGCCCTGGGTGCTGCCCAAGGTCGACCGGCGTTTCGCCGGCTGGGAGCAGCGGGCCTACGCCGCCGCGCCCGCCGTGCAGAAGGCGGTACGGGCCGGGGTGTTCGCGCGGCTGGAGTCGCGGGTGCTCGCCTTCACCGCCCACCCCGGCGCGATGCGCGCGGCCGAGGCCCTCTCGCGGGCGCACCTGCGGCGCCAGGTGCGCGACCCAGGGCTGCGGGCGGCCCTGACGCCGTCCTACCGGATCGGCTGCAAGCGGATCCTGCTCTCCAACGACTACTGGTCGACGTTCGAGCGCCGCGACGTCGAGCTGGTCACGTCGCCGGCCGCCCGCGTCGAGCCCGGCGCCGTCGTGGACGGCGAGGGACGACGCCACGAGGTCGACGCGATCGTGTTCGGCACCGGGTTCGTGGCCACCGAGCCGCACCCCGACCTCGAGATCACCGGCCCCGACGGCGTCACGCTGAACGAGTCGTGGCGGCAGGCGATGGAGGGCTACCTCGGGGTCGCCGTGGCCGGCTTCCCGAACCTGTTCACGCTGGTGGGACCGAACTCCACCCTCGGGCACAGCTCGATGGTGTTCATGATCGAGAGGCAGGTCGAGTACGTGCTGCAGGCCCTGGCCCTGAGGCGGAGCGCCGGCGCGAGCGCGGTCGCCGTCCGCCCCGACGTGCAACGCGACTTCAACGACGAGATGCGGCGCCGCACCGCGAGTTCGGTGTGGGGCACCGGCTGCCGCAGCTGGTACCTCGACGCCGCCGGCGTCAACCGTGCCGTCTGGCCGGCGTCCGTCCTGTCGTACTGGCGCCGGATCGCCCGCCTGCGCCCGAGCGACCTGGAGCTGACGTGACGACCGCCCTGGTCACCGGCGCGGCCTCCGGGATCGGTCGTGCCATCGCGGCCGCGCTGGTCGCCCGCGGCGACCATGTCGTGCTGGCGGACGTCGACGCGGCGGGCGCCGAGCGGGCAGCCCTCGACCTCGGCGCCGGCAGCGTGGGCTCGGCGCGCTCAGCGGCCCTCGACGTCACCGACCGCGAGGCGTTCGGTGCGGTCGTCAAGGACGTCGTCGCCGAGTCCGGCCGCCTGGACGTGCTCGTCAACAACGCGGGGATCGGCGTCGGCGGCCTGGTGGAGGAGATGACGCCCGAGCACTGGGACCGCGCGTTCGAGGTCAACGTGCGCGGCGTCGTCCACGGCATCCAGGCGGCCTACCCGGTGATGGTGGGGCAACGGGGAGGCCACATCGTCAACACGGGCTCGGTCGCCGGCCTGCTGCCAGCACCGCTGATGGTGCCGTACAGCGCCGGCAAGCACGCGGTCGTCGGGCTCAGCCGCGCGCTGCGGCTGGAGGCGGCCGCACACGGTGTCGGCGTCACCGCACTGTGCCCCGGCTTCGTCGCGACCCCGCTGCTGGACGACGTGAACCCCGCCCTGCCGGAGACCGACGCGAACCGTCAGGCTCCCCGCTACGTGCAACGGATGCAGGGCCGGATGGCGACCCCGGAGGAGGTGGCCGCGGCCTGCCTGCGGGGCATCGAGCGCAACCGCGCGGTGGTCGTCGTCCCCCGCGCCGCCCGTCTGGCCGTCCTCGGCGAGCGCCTGGCCCCGCGCCTGGTCGCCGCGGTCTCCCGCGCCGAGATCGCCCGCTACCGGGCCGAACGCCGGCGGCGGGCGTCGTGACGCGCACGCTGCCGCCGCTGGAGACGGACGACGGGGCGCAGCTCGCCGTCGTCGCCGACGGTCCCGACGACGCACCGGTGACCGTCGTCCTCGCCCACGGCTGGACGCTCACGCACCACAGCTGGGACCGAGTCACCCGGTCGCTGCGGCGCGACCGTCCCGACGTCCGGGTGCTGCGGGCCGACCATCGTGACCACGGGGCTTCGACGGCTCCCCGACTCCCCGCGGGGATCGGGCGGCTCGCCGACGACCTGGCCACCGTGATCGAGACCCACGCGCCCGCCGGTGCCCTCGTCCTGGGCGGGCACTCGATGGGCGGGATGACGCTGATCGCCCTGGCCGGACGCCGTCGCGACCTGTTCGAGCGCGTCCGCGGCGTGGTGCTCGTCAACACGAGCGCCGGCGACATGGCGAGGCGGATGCCCGTGACGGTGGCGATGCGGATGCTCGCGATCCTCCCGAACTCGCTGCCCATCCCGCGCGTGCCCGCGTTCGCCGCGCGCCGGCTGGGCTACGGGCCGGGGGCGGCCACCACGGTGGTGACCGGTGGCCGGCACGGGATCCGGCCGACGGGAGCCCGGGCCGTGGGCAGCTGGTTCGGTGCCGTGATGAGCCACGACGAGCGTGCGGCGCTGCACGCGCTGGACGACGTCGCGGTCACCGTGCTCGCCGGCGCCTACGACCGGCTGACCCCACCCCAGCACTCGGCGTCGATCGCCGCCGCGCTGCCGCACGCACAGCTCGTGATGGTGCCCCGCGCCGGCCACATGCTGCTGCTCGAGCAGCCGCGCCTGGTGGCCGACCACCTGGCGCGCCTCCTCCCGTGAGTCGTCACCCGGGGGGAGCGGGGTGGCCGAAGAGCCAACCCTGACCGAGGTCGCAGCCCATCTCGCGCAGGACATCGGCCTGCTCGGTGGTCTCGACCCCCTCCGCGGTGACGACGAGGTCGTGCGCATGGGCGAGGTCGACGACGGCGCGCAGGGTTGCCTCGGCGCGGGGCGACGACCCCAGCTGGGCGACGAACGAGCGGTCGACCTTGAGGAAGTCCAGGTCGAACTTCTGCAGGTAGGCCATCGCCGAGTAGCCGGTGCCGAAGTCGTCGAGCCCGACGCGGACGTCGAGGACCCGCAGCTCGGCGAGGGTCCGGTCGACGATCGGGTTGGCCTCCAGCAGGGTGGACTCGGTGATCTCCACCAGCAGCCGGTTGCCCGCGACGCCAAGCCGGGCGAGCGAGGAACGCAGGCGGGTCAGCCACTCGGGCTGCTCCAGGGTGCGGCCCGACACGTTGACGGCGATGCGCGGGTACGCGTCGGCCGCGAGCAGGGAGACGGCCCGTTGCATCACCCAGGTGTCGAGGTCAGCGATCAGTCCGGTCTCCTCGGCCACCTCGATGAACGCGGCGGGGGGCAACGTGCCCAGCTCGGGGTCGCGCACCCGCACCAGCGCCTCCCAGGACTGCGGCTGGGCGTCGGCGAGCGAGACGATCGGCTGGAAGTGCATGACGAGGCCGTCCTCGGCAAGGGCACGACGGAGCCGGAACTCGGTGTCCAGCCGCTGGACCGCACGGGACCGGAGCGCGTCGTCGTACACGGCCCGGCGGTCGCGGCCGGCGTCCTTGGCCCGGTACAGCGCGAGGTCGGCCTCCCGGAACAGGTCCGCGGCGGTCCGTGAGCCGGCCCCCGGCCCCGCGACGGCGATGCCCAGGCTGACCGTGCTCACGAGCCGGTGCCCCGACGCGAGCTCGTAGGGGTGGCGCAAGGCGGCCAGCACGCGGTCGGCGACGTCGCCCGCCTCGCTCGCCTCTGCCAGGTCGGTGAGCAGGACGACGAACTCGTCGCCTCCCAGCCGGGCCACCGTGGCCCGCGGCCCCACGACGTCGCGCAACCGGCGCCCCGCCTCGATCAGCAGCCGGTCGCCGACATGGTGGCCGAGGCTGTCGTTGACGAGCTTGAACCGGTCGAGGTCCAGCAGCAGCAGGGCGATCAGGGGGTCACCGTCGTCGGAGGCACTGAGTGCCCGCGTGACGACAGCGTCGAGAGCGGTCCGATTGGCCAGGCCGGTCAGGGTGTCGGTGTGCGCCAGGCGTTCGAGCTCCTGACGGTGAGCGTGCTGCTCCGTGATGTCGACGACGTGGGTGAGCACGTAGGGGCCACCCGAGGACGCGTCGTCCAGCAGCGCACTGGTGAGTGTGGCGTAGACGAGATGCCCGTCCGTGTGCACGAACCGCCGCTCGACCGGCGCCGGCTCGACCCGGCCCGCGATCAGGTCCGCGAGGTAGGCCTGGCTGGCCGGGACGTCGTCCGGGTGCATCCAGTGGGACGTCGGCCGTCCGACCACGTCCTCCACGCGGCAACCGAGCATCGCCGCGCTGGCGGCGTTGGCGCGCACGACGAGGCCCAACGACTCAGGGGTCAGGCTGGTCAGCGTCATGCCCGTGCCGGCATTGTCGAACGCGACACGGAACATGTGCTCGCTGGCGGCGACGCTGCGGGCGGCGGCCTCCCGCTCCGTCACGTCGACGATGTGGGAGAACAGGTACAGCGGCTGCCCGCCATCGCCCCGCGTGACGGCGCTCGTCACCCACGCGTGCACGATCGAGCCGTCCTTGCGGCGGTACCGCTTCTCGTAGCCCTCTGCCTCGACCGAGCCGTCGACGATGCGGCGCAGCCGTTCGGCGTCGCGGCCAAGGTCGTCCGGGTGGGTCCAGTCGGGCAGCTGGAGCCGCATCATCTCCTCGTGGGAGTAACCGAGCAGCTCGCAGATGGCCTGGTTGGCCCGCAGCACGCCGCCCGGTCCCCCGTCCGACAGGCCGACCATCGTCATCCCGATCGGTGACTTGTCGAAGGCGACGCGGAACTGCTGCTCGCTGTCGGCGACGGTGCGGACCGCCTCCTCCCGCTCGGTCACGTCGACGACGTGCGAGAACAGGTACAGCGGTCGGCCGTCGTCACCCCTCGTGACCGCACTCGACACCCAGGCGTGCACGTAGCCGCCGTCGGCGCGGCGGTACCGCTTCTCGTAGCCCAACGAGTCGACCGACCCCTCGACCAGACGCCGGAGCCGGTCGGTGGACTCCTCGACGTCGTCCGGGTGGGTCCAGTCCTGGAACCGCAGCTCGTCCGTGCCCGCGACCTCGATGCCCAGCAGGTCGCAGAAGGCGCCGTTCGCCCGCAGCAGGCGGCCGGCGTCCCCCTCCCGCAGGCTGACCATCGTCATGCCGATCGGTGCCCCGTCGAAGGCGACCCGGAACTGCTCCTCCCGCTCGCGCAGGGCGGCGGCCGAGTGCTCGCGGTCGGTGACGTCGAGCGTGGTGCCGAAGACCGAGACCAGCTCGCCCCCCGCGGTGCGCTGCTCGGTGCTCCACGACTGCAGGACCCGAGTGCTGCCGTCGGCGAGCACGACGCGGAAGACGCGGCCGCGGCCGTCGTGCCAGCTGCCGCTGCGGCTCTCTGTGGCGAGCACGTGGCGGTCCTCGGGGTGCAGGAACGCCAGGAAGCCGGCCAGTCCCGGGGCCTCGTCATCGGGGCCCAGCCCGACGAGCGCGTACATCTGGGGAGACCAGGTGTGCCGGTCGGTGACGGCGTCGTACTCCCACCAGGCGAGCCCGGTGATCTGCTGGGCCGCGGACAGCCGCTGCTCGCTGCGCGCGAGCGCCTGCTGCGACCGGCGATGGTCGGTGACGTCGGTGAACCGGGTCACCACGCGGGAGAGCTCGCCGGTGACGGGGTGGTGCACCGGCAGAGCCGTCGCCGACAACCAGCGGACCGCGCCGGTCGGGTCCTCGATGCCCATCACACGCTCGCGGCAGGGCAGGCCGGTCCGCGCGCTCACCGCGGACGGCCGCTCGTCACGGGGGAACTCCTCGCCGTCCTCCCGCAGCACGCGCCAGCCGTCCCGCTCGAAGACCTGGCCGATGCCGTCGTGGCCGAAGCCGAGCAGGCGGTCGCACGCCGCGTTGCTGAGCAGCACCTGGTTGTCGGGCACCGACCGCACGAGGATGCCCTCGTCGAGCACGTCGAGCACCGCGCCCCGCAGCAGCTCCTCACCCGCGAGCGCGTCCCGCAGCCGCTCCGAGGCCTCCCCGTCGAGAGCCATCGAGAGCCGCTTGCTGGACGCGTCCGCGCAGAGCCGGACGAGCCGGAGGTGCTCGTCGGAGAAGCGCCCGATCCCGCCGGAGAGCACCGACAGGACGCCCGCCGGTGCCCCGTCCCGCAGCAGGGGAGCGACCACCGACGACCCGATGCCGTGCTCGGCGTTGAAGTGCGCGTCCGTGCGCGGGTCGGCCGACGCGTCGGTGCACAGCTGGGCCTCACCGGTACGGAGCACGAGAGAGGCCAGCGTGCCGCGGACCGGGACACGGTCACCGACCGCGAGGTCGCCGGCCACGCCGTCGATGCTCCGCAGCACGATGTCGTCGCCGTCACGCGTCGAGATCACCGCGGAGTCACCACCGACGAGGTCGCGGGCCAGGCGCGTGGCGACGTCGAGCACCTCCGACGGCGTCGCGCTGCCGATCTCCTCCTGGACGTCCGCCACACGCGCCAGCAGGTCGGCGAGGGGTACCACCGGCCGGCGTGGCGGAGCGCGGAGGTCGCCGGACGGCGTCCGCTGCCCGCCGACGGTCCTCATCCTGTGGTCATCGGCCCCCAGGCGCCGATCTTGACCCGGTTCGGGTGCTCAGCCCGCGGTGACCGCCAGGCTGCCGTCCGGGCCGAGGTCCACCCGCACCGTGTCGCCGTCGTGGATCTCGCCTGCCAGCAGCTGCCGGGCCAGGGCGTCGCCGATCTCGCGCTGGACGAGACGGCGCAGCGGACGCGCGCCGTAGGCAGGGTCGTAGCCCTCACGGGCCAGCCACGCGGACGCCTCGGGGGTCACCTCGAGCCGCAGGCGCCGGTCGGCCAGGCGGTCGGCGAGGTGCGCCACCTGCAGGTCGACGATGCGGGCCAGCTCGTCGGTGCCGAGGGCGTCGAACACCACGATGTCGTCCAGCCGGTTGAGGAACTCCGGCTTGAACGCGGCCCGCACGGCCGACAGCACCTGCTCGCGCTTGACGTCGTCGCTCGTACCGGGCTCGACGAGGAACTGCGACCCCAGGTTCGACGTCAGCACGAGGATCGCGTTGCGGAAGTCGACCGTGCGGCCCTGACCGTCGGTCAGGCGGCCGTCGTCCAGCACCTGGAGCAGGACGTCGAACACATCGGGGTGGGCCTTCTCGACCTCGTCGAGCAGGACGACGGAGTACGGACGCCGGCGCACCGCCTCGGTGAGCTGTCCCCCCTCCTCGTAGCCGACGTACCCGGGCGGCGCCCCGACGAGGCGTGCCGTGCTGTGTCTCTCGCTGAACTCGCTCATGTCGATCCGCACCATCGCCCGCTCGTCGTCGAACAGGAAGTCCGCGAGCGCCTTGGCCAGCTCGGTCTTGCCGACGCCGGTCGGGCCGAGGAACAGGAAGGACCCGGTCGGCCGGTCCGGGTCGGAGACCCCGGCACGGGCCCTCCGGACGGCGTCGCTGACCGCCCCGACGGCGCGGCGCTGCCCGATCAGGCGCTCGCCGAGCACCTCCTCCATCCGCAGCAGCTTGGCGGTCTCGCCCTCGAGCAGCCGCCCGGCCGGGATGCCGGTCCAGGCCGCGACCACGTCGGCGACGTCGTCCGGCCCCACCTCCTCGGACACCATCGGCGCCTCACCCCCGGCGGCGCGCTGGCCCTCCATCTCCTGGGCCCGGGCCAGCTCGCTCTCGATCGCGGGGATCCGCCCGTACAGCAGCTCGCTGGCAGCGCCGAGGTCACCCTCGCGCTGCAGTCGCTCGGCCTGGCCGCGGACGTCGTCCAGCTGCTGCTTGAGCTCGCCGACGCGGTTGAGGCCGGCCTTCTCGTGCTCCCAGCGGGCGGTCAGCGCGGTCAGGCGCTCGGTGGAGTCGGCCAGGTCGGCCCGCAGCTTCTCCAGCCGATCGCGGCTGGCGTCGTCGTCCTCCTTCTCCACCGCCAGCTCCTCCATCTTGAGACGGTCGACGGCGCGGCGGAGCTCGTCGATCTCGACCGGGCTGGAGTCGATCTCCATCCGCAGCCGCGACGCTGCCTCGTCCACGAGGTCGATCGCCTTGTCCGGCAGCTGGCGTCCGCTGATGTAGCGGTCGGACAGCGAGGCCGCGGCGACGAGCGCGCTGTCGGCGATCGAGACCTTGTGGTGCGCCTCGTACCGCTCCTTGAGGCCACGCAGGATCGCGACGGTGTCGGGCACGCTCGGCTCGCCGACGAACACCTGCTGGAAGCGGCGCTCCAGCGCCGGGTCCTTCTCGATCCGCTCGCGGTACTCGTCAAGCGTGGTGGCGCCGACCAGGCGCAGCTCGCCGCGGGCCAGCATCGGCTTGAGCATGTTCCCGGCGTCCATCGACCCTTCCGCCGCCCCGGCTCCGACGACGGTGTGCAGCTCGTCGATGAACGTCACGACCTCGCCGTCGGAGTCCTTGATCTCGGCGAGCACCGCCTTGAGGCGTTCCTCGAACTCGCCGCGGTACTTGGCGCCGGCGACCATTGCCGCCAGGTCGAGGGCGACCAGGCGCTTGCCGCGCAACGACTCCGGCACGTCGCCGGCCACGATGCGCTGGGCCAGGCCCTCGACGACGGCGGTCTTGCCGACTCCCGGGTCGCCGATCAGCACCGGGTTGTTCTTGGTGCGCCTGCTCAGCACCTGCACGACTCGGCGGATCTCACCGTCCCTGCCGATCACCGGGTCCAGCCGGCCGTCACGAGCTGACGCGGTGAGGTCGACGCCGTACTTCTCCAGAGCCGCGAACGTGCCCTCCGGGTCTGGGCTGTCGACACGGGCGCTGCCGCGGATCCCTGGGAGGGCCGCGAGCAGCGCCTCCCGCGTGGCGCCGGCTCCGCGCAGCAGGTCACCGGTGGCGCCCCCGTCCTCGGCGAGGCCGAGCAGCAGGTGCTCGGTGGAGATGTACGAGTCGCCCAGGTTCTGGCTCTCGGTCTGCGCGGTGGTCAGGGCCTGCAGCGACTGCCGGGACAGCTGGGGGGCCGCCACCGAGGTCCCGGTCGCGCTGGGCAGCGTCGCGAGCAGACCCTGCACCCGGTCGGCCGCGCTCGTCGGCTGCACGCCCACCGCCTCCAGCAGCCCCGCCGCGACGCCGCCGGGCTGGGCGACCAGCGCGGCCAGCAGGTGCGCCGGCTCGACGTGCGGGTGGCCGGCGCTCGCCGCGGCCTGCACCGCGGTCGATACCGCCTCCTGGCTCTTGGTGGTGAGCTTGAGGTCCATGCATCCCCTCCGGAGTGGTTGCCCGGTCTCGGTGATCGCGCTCAGGCTGTGAGGAAACTACCCGGATTGGCCATGGTGCCGCGGGCGCCGGCGTCGTTCGATGAGAACTCGCTGCCAGTGGGGGGACACCTCAACCAGGAGCCAGCGATGAGCATCGAGACGACGCGTGCAGAACTCGGACTTCCCGACGGGTTCAAGGGACAGGCCATCCGCCCCGCGTGACGCGGACTACGACACCGCCCGAGCCGTCTACAACGGGAGGTCCTGACCCACCCCGCGTGATCACGCACGTCGATCCCCCGTCAGCTGCCGCGCGAGGAGCTCGGCCAGGTGCTCTCCGGAGCGCCCGGCGAGCGCCTCCAGCTGCGTGCGGCAGCTGAAGCCGTCGGCGAGCACGACCGCGTCGTCACCCACCGCGCGGACGGCGGGCAGCAGCTGCTGCTCGGCGACCGCCACCGACACGTCGTGGTGCCCGCGCTCGACGCCGAAGTTGCCGGCGAGGCCGCAGCAGCCGCCGACGCGTTCGAAGTCGGCGCCGGCGGCGGCCAGCAGCGCGGCGTCCGGTTCCCAGCCCATCACCGCGTGGTGGTGGCAGTGCGGCTGGGCGACGCCGGTCGTCCCGGTCAGGTCGGGCGGTGCCCAGCCCGGCGTGGCCGACAACAGCTCGGCCAGGGTGCGCGTCGCGGCGGCCACCTCACGAGCGGCCACCAGGTCGTCGCCGGAGAGCAGCTCGACGGCGTCCGCGCGCAGCACCCCGGTGCACGACGGCTCCAGGCCCACCACGAGGGCGCCGTCGCGGACGTGCCCGACCAGCGCCCGCACGGTCGCGCGCACCTGCCGCCTGGCCCCGTCGAGCTGCCCGGTCGAGACCCAGGTCAGGCCGCAGCACACCGGTCGGTCCGTGACCCGCACGCGGTAGCCGGCGTCCTCGATGACCGCGACGGCCGCCTTGCCGACGTCCGGCGAGAAGGCGTCGGTGAAGGTGTCCACGAACAGGACGACGTCCCCCCGCCTTCCCTCGGGGGAGCCGGCGCGCCCGGCGAACCAGCGCCGGAACGACTCGGCCGCGAACATCGGCAGGGACCGCCGACGGTCGACCCCGGCGGCCCACGTCACCACCGGGTGCAGCCACCGCGAGCGCAGGACGCCGTTCGCGAGGGCCGCGAGCGCCGGCGTCCGCACCATCCGCGTCCACCGCGGCAGCCGCCCGAGCGCGTAGTGCGAGCGCGGCCGCAGGCGCCGTCGGTACTTCTGGTGCAGCGCCTCGGCCTTGTACGAGGCCATGTCCACCCCGGTCGGGCAGTCCGACGCGCAGCCCTTGCAGGCCAGGCAGAGGTCCAGGGCGTCGCTCAGGGCCGGCGAGTCCCAGCCGAGGCGGCCGGCGACCACCTCCTGCAGCACCCTCGCGCGGCCCCTCGTGGAGTCCTTCTCCTCGCGCGTCGCCAGGAACGACGGACACATCACGCCCGTCGCCCCGCCGTCCGCCCGGCACTTGCCGACCCCGGTGCAGCGGTGCACGGCCATCGACAGGTCGCCGCGGTCGTGGGCGTAGGCCAGCGCGAGCGACGGCCGCTCGCGCCGGGTCAGGGGTGGAGCGTGGGTCACCCGGACGTCGGCATCCAGGGGCGCCGGCCGGACGACGACCCCCGGGTTGAGCAGGTCGGCAGGGTCGAAGACGGCCTTGACCCGCTCGAACAGCGCGATCGCGTCCGGCGAGTACATCAGCGGAAGCAGCTCGCCGCGGGCGCGGCCGTCGCCGTGCTCGCCGGACATCGACCCACCGTGACCCGCGACCAGGTGCGCCGCCTCGAGCAGGAACGCCCGGAACTCGGTGGTTCCGCGGTGCAACGGGAAGTCGATGCGGATGTGCAGGCACCCGTCGCCGAAGTGCCCGTACGGCAGGCCGGTCAGCGCGTACGAGCTCATCAGCTGCTCGAACTCGCGCAGGTAGGCCCCGAGCCGCTCGGGCGGGACCGCGGCGTCCTCCCAGCCGGCGTGGGCCGGCTCGCCGGCGGGGGTGCGGCCGACCAGACCGGCGCCGTCGTCGCGGATGCGCCACAGTGCCGCGGCCTGGCGGGTGTCCGTGACGACGACCGCGTCGAGCGCACCGGCGTCCCGCACGAGCGCACGCGCGGCGGACTCGACGCCGCCCTCGTCGTCCCCGGTCAGCTCGACCAGCAGCCAGCCCTGGCCGCGGGGCAGGTCGGGGACGGCGTCGTCCCCGTGCCGGGTGCGGACGACGTCGACGATGCGCGCGTCGAGGCCCTCGCACGCCACGGGATCGTGGCGCAGCACGGCGGGGACGGCGTCCGCCGCCTCGGCCATCGAGGGGTAGCCCAGCGCGACGAGCACGCGCACCGGCGTGTCGGTCACGAGCCGTACCCGGGCCGCGGTCGTCAGCGCGAGCGTGCCCTCGGTGCCGACGAGCATCCTGGCCACGTCGAAGCCCCGCTCGGGCAGCAGGTGCTCGAGCGAGTAGCCCGAGACCTGCCGGCCGAACCGGCCCAGCTCGGTACGGACCGTGGCCAGGGCGCCGTCGGTGATCGTGCGCAGGCCGTCGACCAGGGAACCCTCCGTCGTCGCGCCGTCGACGGCGCCGAGACGGAGACGCTCACCGGTGCCGGCGATCGCGTCCAGCCCGAGCACGTTGTCGCTGGTCCGGCCGTAGCCCAGGGCCCTCGAGCCGCAGGCGTTGTTGCCGATCATGCCGCCGAGCGTCGCCCGGCTGTGGCTGGAGGGATCCGGCCCGAACCTCAGGCCGTGGCGGGCGACGGCGCGCTGCAGGCTCGCCTGCACGACGCCTGGCTCGACGAGCGCCGTGCGCGCGTCCGGGTCGACCTCGAGGACCCGGTTCAGGTGACGGCTGACATCGACGACCACGCCCGGCCCGACGGCGTTGCCGGCGATCGACGTCCCCGCCCCCCGCACCGTCAGCGGGACCTCGAGGTCTCGGCAGACGGCGAGGACGGCGGCCAGCTCGTCGGTGTGCCGGGGGACCGCCACCACGCGCGGAGGGACGCGGTAGAGCGACGCGTCGGACGAGTACAGAGAGCGGGCCAGCGGGCTGGCGTCGACCCCGTTGACGCCGGCCGCCACCAGCGCCGCGACCAGGTCGGCCGTGTCCCCCGTCATGTCGCGGCCCGCCTCAGGAGCTCGGCGGCACCGGCCAGGTCGGCGACGATGTCGGCTGCCGTGCGCTGGCTCGTGAGCAGACCGGCGCCCTGGCCGGCGTAGACGTAGGCGGTGTCCAGGTCGTGCGACGTCCGGGCCGCGGCCAGCTCGGCCGCCGCCGCGTCGTCACCTGCCAGCTCGCCCTCCCGCCCCTGCCAGCGGTCGAAGAATGCATTGCGCAGCGCCCGACCGCCGTACTCCGGCGGCCAGCCGAGCCGTTGCGCGACGTCGAAGACCCGGCCGTAGGCGGTGTCCGTCTCCGATGCCGCCAGCAACCGGTCGCGCGCCGCGGCGGAGGTGCTGGACTCCGCGCAGCCGAGGAACGCCGTCCCGACCCAGCCCCCGGCGGCCCCGGCGGCCAGCACGGCCGCGAGACCTCGCGCCGTGGCGATCCCCCCGGCCGCCAGCACAGGGGTCGCCACCTCGTCGAGAACGGCCTGCAAGAGCACGAGGGTCGAGACGTCGTTTCGTCCGTGTCCGCCCCCTTCGCCACCGCGAGACACCACGAGGTCGACGCCCGCGCGGGTGGCGGCGACGGCTTCGGTGACGGTGCCGACCTGGGTCGCCACCGCGATGCCCTCGGCCTGCATCTGCTCGACGTAGCGCTCGTACGGCCCGAACGACACCGACACCAGGGTGGGGCGTGCGGCCAGGACGGCGGCCAGCGGTGCCGGGTCCCGCTCCAGGGCCCAGGCCATCAGGCCGACGCCGTAGGGGCGGCCGGGTTCCGCGGCGACACTGCACTGCTCTCGCACCCAGTCGGCCGTCGCGTCGGCGGCCACGCCGAGCATCCCCAGCGCCCCGGCGCTGCTCACCGCCGCTGCGAGCGCACCCCCGCCGGCGCCGGCCATCGGTGCGCCGACGACGGGCACGTCCAGCTGCCAGCGTTCGGTGAGGTGCGTCCTCATGGCACCCATCCTGCTCGCTGGGGGTCCCGCGGGATGAACTGGCTCTTGCCTCGGACCCCTCTTGTGCGGTGAGGTACGGGTCATGTCGACGACCGCCAGGGTCCCCATGTCCGCCGACACCGGGGTGGAGGCCGAGTGGCTGGCCGCCACCGAGGAGGCCATCAACGGCGTCTTCGAGCCGATCTCCTCCACCGCCACCTCGATCATCTTCTTCGAGGTGTCGATCTTCGGGACCGCCCTGCCGATCGTCACCTTCTGGCTGATCTTCGCCGCGGTGATCTTCTCGATCTACTTCGGCTTCATCCAGTTCCGGGGCTTCAGGCTCGCGACCCAGGTCGTGCAGGGCCGGTACAGCCGCGACGACGACCCGGGGGAGATCCCGCACTTCCAGGCGCTGACCTCGGCGCTGTCCGGCACGGTCGGCCTCGGCAACATCGCAGGCGTCGGTGTGGCGATGGTGATTGGCGGGCCGGGTGCGACGTTCTGGATGATCCTCGCCGGGCTGCTGGGCATGTGCACCAAGTTCGCCGAGTGCACGCTCGGCGTGAAGTACCGCGAGGTTCACCCGGACGGCACAGTGACCGGTGGTCCGTTCCGGTACCTGCCGGTGGCCTTCGCGAGGTTCGGGCGCCTGCCCGCCAAGGTGCTCACCGGGATCTACGCCGTGGCGATCTTCGCCTTCGGCGTCGCCGGCGGCAACATGTTCCAGGCGAACCAGACCTTCGCCCAGGCCCGGGAGGTCACGGGCGGGGACGACGGGATGCTGGGCAACGACGGCGCCGCCCTCGTGTTCGGCATCGTTCTCGCGACGCTCGTCGGGCTGGTCATCATCGGCGGGATCAAGTCGATCGGCAGGGTCACCAGCCGGCTCGTCCCCGGGATGGCGGCGATCTACGTGATCGCCTGCCTGTTCGTCATCTTCGCCAACGTCGAGCTGATTCCGGGCGCCGTCGCCGCGATCTTCTCCGGTGCCTTCAACCCGGAGGGGATCGCCGGCGGCGCCATCGGCGTGATGATCGTCGGCTTCCAACGGGCGGCGTTCTCGAACGAGGCCGGGCTGGGGTCCGCGCCCATCGCCCACTCGCCGGTAAGGACGCGCAGGCCCGTAAGTGAGGGGTTCGTGGCCCTGCTCGAGCCGTTCATCGACACGGTGATCGTCTGCACCATGACGGCGCTGACCATCGTGATCGCCAACCCCGCCTTCTACCAGGAGGCGCAGGAGACGGTGCAGGCCGGCGGGGCCACCCCGGACGGCGTCGTCGTCACGTCGGAGGCGTTCGAGTCGGTGATCCCGAGCTTCCCGGTCGTGCTCGCGGTCGCGGTGGCCCTCTTCGCCTTCTCCACGCTGATCACCTGGAGCTACTACTCACTGAAGGCGTGGTCGTTCTTCTTCGGCCGCAGCCCCTTCTCCGAGAACCTGTTCAAGGTCGTCTTCTGCCTGTTCACGGTGGTCGGCACGGTGCTCACGTTCGGCGAGGTGCTGAGCTTCGCCGACGCGATGCTCTTCCTCTGCGCCTTCGTCAACCTCCTCGGCGTCTACCTGCTGCTGCCGGTCATCAAGCGCGAGATGCGGGAGTACCTGGCGGACCGCAAGTCGGGCGAGCTGACCAAGTCCCTCACCAGGACGTGACCACCGCACCCGAGACGGTCTTCACCTACGGGGCTCCGCAGCTGAAGTTCGGGCGCGGTGCGGCCGCCGAGATCGGGTACGACCTGTTGCAGTTCCGCCCGCTCCGGGTGCTGGTACTGACCGACTCCGGCGTCGCCGCGACCGGCTGGGCGCAGCGTGTCGCCGATTCCGTGGCAGCAGAGGGCATCGAGGTGGAGGTGTACGACGGTTGCCACGTGGAGCCGACCGACGAGAGCCTTCGCGCGGCTGTCGAGGCGGCCCGGGCGAGCGGCCCGTGGGACGCGTTCGTGGCCGTCGGTGGCGGGTCGACGATCGACACCGCGAAGGCGGTGAACCTGCTCACGAGCTGCACCGGCGAGCTGATGGACTACGTCAACGCGCCGGTCGGCGGCGGCAAGGCCCCCGATCGGCCGCTCAAGCCCCTGGTCGCCGTGCCCACGACGACCGGGACGGGCAGCGAGAGCACGACGATCTGCGTCCTCGATGTGCTGTCGTTGCACGTGAAGACGGGGATCAGCCACCCGAGGTTGCGTCCGACGATCGCCGTGGTCGACCCGGATCTGACGGTGACCCAACCGAGCCAGGTCACCGCCTGCTCCGGGATGGACATCCTCTGCCACGCGCTGGAGAGCTACACCGCGCGGCCCTTCGATGCCTTCGCCCGCAAGTCACCCGCCGAGCGCGTGCCCTACTGCGGCGCGAACCCGGTCTCCGACATGTGGTCGGAGCGAGCGCTGTCGCTGATGGCCGGCTCCTTCCGGGAGGCGGTCCGTGACGGCGACGACGTCGACGCCCGTGGTCGGATGGCGCTGGCGGCCACCTTCGCGGGTCTCGGCTTCGGCAACGCGGGAGTCCACATCCCGCACGCCAACGCGTACCCGATCGCGGGGCAGGTCAAGGACTTCAGGCCGGCGGGCTATCCCGGCGACGACCCGTTGGTGCCGCACGGGATGTCGGTGTCGCTGACCGCACCGGAGGCATTCCGCTTCACGTTCGAGGCCGCTCCGGAGCGGCACCTGCACGCGGCCGCCCTGCTGGCACCGGGCGGCGACGTCCCCGACGACCCGTCGGCGCACCTACCCGAGGTCCTGGCCGCCATCATGGCGGACGTCGGCATGCCCGACGGGCTCGGCGCCGTCGGCTACGACGAGAGTGACGTCCCGGGGCTGGTCGAGGGGGCGTTGGCGCAGCAGCGGTTGCTCGCCACCGCGCCCCGCGACGTCACCCCCGACGACCTGGCAGGCATCCTGACCCGGTCCCTACGCGCCTCACCCCTTCCCCGTTGATCAAGGACTCCGTGCTCACGGGCACGGAGTCCTTGATCAACCGGGAGGTGGGCGTCACGTTCCGAGGGCGCGGGACAGCAGCTCCCGTCGACTGTGGGCCGACGTCTTCGCGAAGACCGCCTTGAGGTGGTCGGTCACCGTGTGCTGAGACAGGTACATGTGGCGGGCC
>Ga0075530_1000397_pt1 | contig 20448 bp, 20 predicted proteins | sample NGEPerD_2_FD_75101 | JGI IMG/M metagenome (GOLD analysis project Ga0075530, IMG submission 75101) | Arctic peat soil microbial communities from the Barrow Environmental Observatory site, Barrow, Alaska, USA - NGEE PermafrostL1-D | ecosystem: Environmental > Terrestrial > Soil > Wetlands > Peat ... | reverse complement strand
GATCGGGATCGGTGCGGGTGAGACGACGTAACGTATCATGGTGCGGGGACAGGTCCATGATGAGATTCCTCCTGACTGCCGGTATCATCCTCCTGCACAAGAACTTTTGTCAATCTGCTTAGGGGCGACTGATGCGCAAAATGCTCTATAGCCGATAGCAGTGAGAATGCGTGATGTCTCGACGGCGCGAATCGTGCCGACTACCAGGGGACTCACGCGTGATGAATCACAACCGCCTTGCAACCCGCTCCAGGGCGGTTCGTCAGGGGCATGGAAAAGCGGGGCCGGAATGTTCCCGCCCCGCTTCCCGATTGCATGTTGAGTAGTGTTACTCTGCCTCGGTGGCCTCCTCGGCGGTGGCTTCTGAGGTGTCGGGCTGCTCGTCCGCACCGGACTGCCGGCGAGCGTCGATCCGTCGCTGGCGTTTCGATTTGCGACCGGCGTTTTCCCTGGCGGCTTCCATCCGGCGGGTGAATCGCTCGACCTGGCCCGCGGTGTCCACGATGCGCTGCTCACCGGTGTAGAACGGGTGGCAGACACTGCAGAGGTCGGTTCGCAGGTTTGGCTTGGTGGAGCGCGTTTGGAAGGTGTTGCCGCAGGAGCAGACCACCGTTGCGTCGACGTAGTTTGGATGAATTCCCTGCTTCATGGTTTGTTCTGTCTCCAATAATTCATGGTGTGGAGCGATTACAGCGACTTGGCGGAAGGTTGAAACGACTCGCTCGATCGCAACGGGTAGTGGGAAACGCTCTAGTCCGCGGCTGGCGCGCTCACCGCACTTGTGACCGGCTTCATCTCACCGCCGCCGATCGGATAGACGGATTCCGGGTAGACGCTGATGCATCGTCGATTCCGGGACAATGGCTCGAAGCGAACCACTCCGTCGATCTTGCTGTAGATTGTGTGGTCCTTGCCGATCCCGACATTGTTGCCAACGTGGAACTCGGTGCCGCGCTGACGGACGACAATGGTGCCGCAGCGGACAAACTGGCCATCGGCGCGTTTGACGCCAAGGCGTTTGGATTCGCTGTCGCGGCCGTTACGGGATGACCCCATACCCTTTTTGTGTGCCATGATGACAGTCCTTTCGTGATTGCGACCAGGATCCGGACCTAGCCCGAGATACCGGTAATGGTGAGTCGGGTGAGCTCCTGGCGGTGACCAGTGCGCCGGCGATATCGCTTCTTTGGCTTGAACTTGAAGATGATCAGCTTCTCGCCGCGCATGTGCTCATCCACCCGGGCAGTCACGCTCGCGCCATCAACGACTGGTGTGCCGATTTTGGTTGAGCCGTCGCCACCGAGCATCAGCACGCGGTCAATGGTGACGTCGTCGCCGGCCTCGGTCGTGAGCCGCTCGACGGTAATGTGGTCGCCTTCCTTGACACGGTACTGCTTGCCGCCGGATTCGATGATGGCGTAGGCACCGGTCCTGGCTGTTATTTCCTGCTTTGCTTCACTCATCGCTCTCAACCTGTTCTGCGTACGCTACCGGACGACCGACCTTGTCCATCGACGAACCCGTGAGGAACCGCCATTGGGGTTTCATGCCCCGGCGAGCGTGGCCTGAGTTTATCCTGCTGGATGCACACAAAGATGGGTGCGTATAGCACCCGAGACACCTTAGTGTATCACAGGCATGGAGCGATTTCTCACAATTTCTCACCTTTGAGGCGTCGCTTCGCGCACTTTTCCCGGTGCTCCCTTGACGGTCGCAATCCCGGCTGCCTACACTCGCATCCACAGGGAGATTGGCTGATCCGGTCCGTTTTGCGGCGGACTCGCGAAACCTGTGCTCCCATTCCCTTTCCTTTATACGCATCGTGTCAAGGCCCTTGAGTGACACACCCACCTTCCAATCAACCTGTGCCTGGACAAGCCGAACGCTCGCGGGACGCCACCCCGCTGGTGATCGGTACGCGCGGCAGCGCCCTTGCCCTGCATCAGGCAGAGTTCGCGGCGAATGCTTTGCGCACGGTCTCCGGTGGCCGGGAGGTCCACGTGCAGATCGTGACATCAGAAGGTGATATCGACAAAACGTCGCCGCTGACCACGATTGGCGGACGAGGCGTGTTCACCTCGTCATTGCAGCGGTCGTTGATCGCGCGCCAGGTCGACGCGGCTGTGCATTCCTCCAAGGATGTGCCAAGCCTGGCTGCCAGTGGGCTGGCGCTGGCGGCTTTCCCGCAACGTGAAGATCCTCGCGATGTCGTGGTGAGCCGGCACGGAGTCGGATTGAGCGACCTGCCGCCGAACCCGGTGGTGGGGACATCATCCCGGCGGCGCGCGATTCAAGTGCGGGCATTGCGACCGGATGCGAGAATCGTCGATCTGCGGGGAAACATCGACACCCGCCTGACCAAGGCTGGGTCGGAGAGTTATGACGCGATCATCCTGGCGGCGGCTGGTCTTACCCGCATGGGATGGCTGGACAGGGCCGCGGCGATGCTGCCGGTCGACCAATTCACACCCGCACCCGGACAGGGCGCCCTCGCAATCGAAACTCGCGAGAGCCCCGATGACGCATTCGCGCTGGTGCATCAGATAGATAATCCCGGAATCCGGTTGGCGCTGGAGGTGGAGCGGGCGTTCCTGCGCGGTATCGGGGGCGGCTGCAGTACGCCGCTTGGTGCGCACGCGACGGTCGAGACCAGGCATGGTCTGGCGCGCATCAGGTTTCACGGGATGCTGGCGCGCGACGATGGAACCGGACTGACCCGGGTTTATGAAGAATGGCTTGAGGACGATGCGGTCGACAGGGCATTTCGCCTGGCGCAGGATATGGTTCGGGACGTGCGTCCGAACCGTGTGCTGGGTGGAAGCACCGACCTGGAACGGCAGCTCCGAGGCATGAATGTCGTGGTGACCGGCAGTGACCATCTGGTGGAGCGTGCCGGCGAGGAAGTGCGGAGGCGGGGTGGGTCGCCGGTTCACATGCCGACAATTCGGATTGAAGCGCCACTTGATCCGAGACCGCTGCATGAGGCGATCGATCGATTGCAACACGGTCGATACGATCGAATCGTGCTGACCAGCCGGAACGCCGTCGATGCGCTGGCCGAGCATTTCGGTAACCTTGTGCCGGGATCATCGCCCCACATTACGGTGATCGGCGAGTCGACGGCGCGGGCGCTGCGGGCAACCGGGCACGAGCCGCGGCTGGTCGCCCACGAGTCGAGCGGCGAAGGCGTGGTGCGGGCACTCGCGAAAGAGGTGGTGCTCGGCGAGCGGATTCTCCTGCCGGTGTCGGACCGTGCTCGATCCGTGATTGCCGATGGGCTGATCCGGCTTGGAGCCGACGTGACAGTGGTGACAGCTTATGAGACGCACGTGCTCAGCGAGATTGACAGGGATCTGGAATTGCGGATGGCGCGAGGTGAGATCGGCGCGGTTCTGCTGGCGTCACCGTCGGCGGTGGAAGGATTTGTGGCCCAAGCCGGTCACGTGCTGCCGGCGATGTCCGGTGCGTGTTTTGTCGCGATCGGTTCTGTCACGGCGAATGCGATGAAGGTCGCGCGCCTGCCGGTTCATGCCGTGCCATCCAAACCTGGGGTCATCGCCATGGTCCAGGCGCTGGCGGAGTATCTTTGGGGCGACACGGCGGAACACGCCGATGAAGGAAGCCAATGATGACCCAGACTCAAACCATGGTTCAGGGACCGTTCGCACGGACACGTCGCACGCGGATGACAGCGTCGCTGCGTGCCTTCGTGCGCGAATATCGACTCGATCCGGAAGACATGATCGCGCCGCTGTTCGTGGTCGAAGGCGAATCGGTGCGCAAGCCGATTCGCTCGATGCCCGGACAGTTCCAGCTATCCATCGATGCGTTACTCGACGAGGTCTCCGAACTACAGGAGGTCGGAGTGCCAGGTGTGCTTCTCTTTGGTATTCCAGATCGAAAGGATAGCGATGCACATGGCGCATGGGACGAACATGGCATCGTGCAGCGAGCGGTGGCGCAGCTCAAGGATCGCTTTCCCGCGTTGCTGGTGATCACCGATGTGTGCGCCTGCGAGTACACCGATCATGGCCATTGCGGGATTATTGTGGACGGTGAGGTCGACAACGACGCCACACTACCGCTGCTGGCGCGAATCGCTGTGAGCCATGCTCGAGCTGGCGCCGATATCGTCGCTCCGTCCGACATGATGGATGGCCGGATCGGTGCATTGCGCGCGGCGCTGGACGAGGACGGGTATGTGGCGACACCGATCCTGTCCTACGCGGCAAAATACGCATCGGCGTATTACGGCCCGTTCCGGGAGGCGGCGGAGAGCACGCCGGCGTTCGGGGATCGGCGCTCGCACCAAATGGATCCCGGCAACGTTCGGGAGGCGATGCGGGAAATCGAAATCGACCTCGACGAAGGCGCCGACATGATCATGGTGAAGCCAGCGCTTTCCTATCTGGATGTGATCCGGGCGACGCGGGATCGGTTCGATGTGCCGATCTCCTGCTACAACGTGTCCGGCGAGTACGCCATGATTAAGGCGGCCGGAGAGCGCGGGTGGATCGACGAGCAGCGTGTGACGCTGGAAACGCTGCTTTCAATGAAGCGGGCGGGAGCCGAGCGGATCATGACCTATCACGCAAAAGAGGTGGCAACGTGGCTACAGGGATGATCTCCACCATGACGGGCCAGGAGCGGTTCATGACCGCGGTGCGGCGACAGCAGCCGGACCGGACACCGGTCTGGTTCATGCGACAGGCGGGTCGTTGCCTGCCTGAGTATCGCGAGCTGCGCGAGCGGCATTCCTTTTTGGAAGTGGCGACAACCCCTGAGCTTGCGGTGGAAGCTACGCTGATGCCGGTGGATCGTTTCGGGGTGGATGGGGCGGTGCTGTTCGCCGACATCATGCTGCCGCTTGACGGCATGGGCGTCCCGTTCGAAATCCAGCCGGGCGTGGGGCCGGTGATTGCCGATCCAATCCGCACGCCTGGCGCGATCGAAGCGCTGCGGGTCGTTGGGCCGGAAGAAGGGACTCCATACGTGCTGGAGGCGCTGCGCCTGTTGCGCGGTGAGCTCGGTGGGCGTGCGGCGGTGCTCGGGTTCGCGGGTGCGCCGTTTACGCTTGCCTGTTACCTGGTAGAGGGACGACCGTCGAAGGACTACCCGACCGCCAAGGCCATGATGTATGGCGAGCCCGCGCTGTGGCATCGCCTGATGACGAAGATCACCGACACGACCATTCTCTACTTGAAGGGGCAGGCCGAAGCGGGGGCGGATGTCGTGCAACTGTTCGATTCGTGGCTCGGACTGCTTGATGCCGGGTCGTACCGGAATTACGTACAACCGTATACGATGAGGATTTTTGCTTCCCTGAAAGGGATTGTGCCGACGGTGCATTTCAGCACGAGTACGGTGCAGCTGCTGGAGGCGATCGGCGAGACGAACCCCGACGTGGTGAGTGTCGACTGGCGATTGCCGGTCGATGAAGCGTGGCGAAGGCTCGATTACGCCACTGGTATCCAGGGGAACCTCGATCCGGCGCGGCTGATGGCCCCATGGGAATCCATTGCCGCCGGGGCTGACGACATCATCACTCGGGTGGGCGGACGCGCCGGGCATATCTTCAATCTGGGACATGGCATCATGCCGCGGACCGATCCGGACAAACTGTCACGCCTGGTGGAACATGTGCATGAGGGGACCGATCGCGGATGACCGGCGCATACATCTCCGCGGAAACCGATCGCGAATTGCGACGGCGCGGTGCGATCACGGTCAGTCTTTTTGCGCTGATCTGGTCCCTGGCGGGAAGCTCGGGATTCGATAGCCCGGCGGTGCGCGTCTCATTGATCGGGTTGGCGGTTGTCATCACCGTGCTAATGGTGGTGCTGGCGATTCGCGTTGATGGCATCTCAGCGGACCGTCGGCCCCGGCAACTTCCGCGGAACTGGATGCGCAACTACAACCTGGTGGGTTTCGCGCAGATGGTCGTGATCGCGCTCGTCGTGTTCGGCCTGATTTGGCTGGACCAGCCAGCGCTGATTCCGGCATTGGTCTGCCTTGTGGTCGGGATTCACTTCTTCCCCCTGGTCCGCGTTTTTGACCAACCCCGGTACATGTGGACTGGGGTTGGACTGTGCGCGGTGTCCGCGGTTGGCGTCGTGTCTCTGACCGTGATGGACGAGGAAGCGACACGCGCGCTGGTCGGGTGTAGCGCGACGGTGATTCTCTGGTTGACCGCCACGCATCTGACGTTTCGCGCATAGTTGGCGTTCCATGCGCCTGGTTTGACGTTGAACAGGTGTGACTGAAGCCATCATGCGTACCTGTTCGCTCGTCTCGGCCTTCGGGAGATGCCGGTATCGGCCTGTTCAATACGTGCCGTGAACAGCTGGCGCCGCCGCCTGCGGAGCTGGCGCGGGATACTCCGAAACTGCCACAAAATGAGCTGAGTGCATTTGTTTCTCCATGGTTTCCCACGTCGTGGCGTGGCCAAGTATAGTTGGCGTGTTGTGGCGAGGTGCGATTCGTTGCGGCTGAGGGAGAAACAATGATGGCTGAGTCAGGAGTTCCCACTCAACAGGCTCGAATACTCGTGGTCGATGATGAGCAGACAGTCCGCGAGATGATTGCGCTCAACCTGCGGACAGACGGCTATGAGGTTGTGCTGGCATCCGATGGCCATGAAGCATTGCGTGTGGCCAGGGACGAGCATCCGGACCTGGTGGTTCTCGACGTGATGTTGCCCGGCAAGGATGGTTTTGACGTGTGCCGGACATTGCGTCATGAATCCCATGTACCGATCCTGCTGCTGTCGGCGCGAGGTGAGGAGGTGGATCGCATTGTCGGGCTCGAGCTGGGAGCCGACGACTATCTCACGAAGCCGTTCGCCATGCGCGAACTTGTGGCACGGGTGCGGGCGATGCTGCGCCGTCAGCGAATGGTGCAGCCTGGCTCGGACGGGCACAATGGCGCTGCCTCTCCTTCCGAAATGAGCATGAGCGAACGGATCCTGTCGGTCGGTGACCTGGAGGTGAATGTGTCTCGCCATGAGGCGAAAAGCCAGGGCAGGCTCCTGACGCTCACCGCCAAGGAATTTGCCTTGCTCGAGTATTTTGTGAGGCATCCGGGAATTGTGCTGTCCCGCGAGGCGCTGCTGCGGGAAGTCTGGGGTTATGACGTTCCGATCAGTAGCCGGACGGTCGATGTGCATGTGCGATGGCTGAGGCAAAAGATCGAAGAGGACGCCGGATCGCCAGTGCGGATACTGACAGTTCGCGGGTATGGATACCGGTTGGCGCCGCGCGACAGCTCGCCGACCGGCGATCAGGCCTGATCCATGGCGGAACCTTCCAGCGACGTCCGCATCCGATTCCCATTCATTCGACAGCGTATTCCGTCGTCGCTTCGGTTGCGGCTGGTGCTGCCGTTTGTCCTGCTGATCGGGGTTGTATTGCTGGTGCTCGCGCTCGTGTTTGGCGTCTTCGCCCATGACATCTACATCGAGCGGTTGTCGGAAGAGATGAGCATCGAGGCAGAAACTGTCGCCGATGTCTACCTGTTGGCTCGGGAACAGGGCGGGGGAGAGCTGAAGCTCGATGAAATCATTGCTGGACTTCCGGAACAGGATGGCCGGCGCATAACATTGATCGATGAAAGCGGTGAGGTGTTGGCCGACACCGCGTTCGATGACCCGGCACAGCTTCAGAACCATGCCGGTCGCGAGGAAGTACGGGAAGCGCTTTCGGGCGGGACAGGTGTCGCCATCAGGAAAAGCGCGTCTGTCGGCGAACGGTTTCTGTATGTCGCGGTGCCACTTGAGGACGGCGGCAACACGGTGCTCAGGATCGCGACGCCGCTCGAAGATGTCGATGTGGTGATTGACCGGATGCAGCGATTCCTCGCGGTTGCGGCATGCATCGCGCTGATCCTGGCGGCGGGAGTGGCGGTTGTGATTGGTTACCGTTTGTCCGAGCCATTGGAGCAGCTCCGGGCGCACGCGCGGCGGGTGGCAGCCGGCGACCTTGTCTCCGAGGTCGCGCCAACATCTACCCGGGAGATCGACGCGGTGGGGCAGGCGTTCAATTCGATGACCGCCCAGCTTCGCCGCTCGCTGAATGATCAGGACAGGACAGGCACCCGGCTCGAAGCCGTGCTCGGCGGGCTTGACGATGGTGTCGTGCTGACCGATGCGAGCGGCCACGTCCTGCGCATGAATCACGCGGCGGAGCGCATGCTGGCGGTGCGGGAAGACAGGGCGCGAGGTCGCCCATTTATCCAGGCGGCACGCGATCACGAGTTGGACGCATTGTTGCAGTCGGCGCTTGGTGGCCACGCGTTGCGCCCGGAGGCAGTGGAGCACGGCCTGAACAGGCGAACGCTCATGTCGTCGGCTTCAAAGGTGACGGGTCGCTCGGAGTTCCTGGGACTGGTGGTGTTGCGGGATATCACCGAAATCCGGCGGCTGGAAGGGGTGCGCCGGGAGTTTGTGGCAAATGTCTCCCATGAGCTCAGGACGCCGTTGACTTCAATCCGGGCAATCGCGGAGACGATTGAATCCGGCACCGTCGAGGACGCCGAGCTGACGCGGGAGCTCATGCGGCGCATCATCGGCGAAATCGATCGACTGACAGCGCTGGTCGAGGATTTGCTCGATTTGGCACGTCTGGAATCGGGAAGGTCGCCGCTGAACCTGGATCGGGTCAGGGCGGATGAACTGATCCGGACGGCGGGAGAGCGATTGCGCCCCCAGATTGAGCGGGCACGGCTTCAACTCGTGTTCGAATTGCCGGAAGGGTTGCCGGAGGTTCTTGTCGATCGCCGCCAGATCGAGCAGGTTGTGATCAATCTTGTGCACAACGCGATCAAGTTCACCCCGGCAAATGGAAGGATCACGCTGTCTGCACGTCACCTGGATGGTCGCGTCATTGTGGATGTGACCGATACCGGGGTCGGTATCCCTGAAGTGGAGCTGCCACGATTGTTCGAGCGGTTTTACAAGTCGGACAAGGCTCGCCGCTCGGAGGGCACCGGTCTTGGGCTCGCAATCGCCAAGCACATCATGCAGGCGCATGGCGGCGACGTGGCGGTGGAGAGCCGTCCGGGCGAGGGGGCTACTTTCAGCTTCAGCCTGCTGGTGGCGGATTCGGATGACGCCGTGGCGTTGGCGTCGCGCAATGCCGGTTCTGGTCGGGGGACTGGAAGTGCAACATTAGCATCCGCTCCGAATCGCTGAATGCCCGCACTACGCCGGAATGACTGCGGATTGCCTACTGGCTGTGTGATGTCATGACGGCGCGAATCCCGCCGGCACGAGGTCGGCGCTACGGGAATCACGCAACCTTCCTGGGATTCAGGCTCGATTCTAGGCTGACGCCGGTTCACGGTGGAGACTTTCCGGCGCGCCGATTGCGAATATGAAACTGATGAGCAGCATGATAGCGGCGGTCACCTGAAGGGCAGTTACGGAGCTGGTTGCATCGGCAAGCGCCCCGAGCGCCAGCGGACCGATGACGTAGCCGGAATCCGAGATTGCCCGGAACATCCCCATGGACGAGGCAATCATTCCCGGAGGGGCAATGTCGGCGGCATAGGCCGCGGGAGATGCGCCGCTGATGCCCGACGCGGCGCTCCAGACAATGGAGGCCAGCAGGTATGCCTCGAACGACGTTGCCAGGCCGAATAGCACGAGCGCGCCTGACGAGAGGATTGTACTGGGGACAATCACCGCCTTGCGGCCAAACCGGTCGACAAGGCTTCTGGATGGATAGACCAGCAACAAACCGAAGATGCTGATTGCCCCGAGCCCAACTCCAATCTCGCCGGCGCCGAGACCGATCTTGTCCTCAGCGAGAATGGGGATGACGTTGAACAGCGCTCCTGTGCGTGCGGCCACCGTGGCAAACCCGACCAGGCTGATCAGCGCGAAGCCAGGCACGCTCGCAATCTGGCGAAGCTGCACCCATGACGAACCAGGCGCGACTTCCGCGGATCGAACCATGCTCTGAGCGGAACGATGCTGAAGGGCACGCGTTTCAGGGACGAAGTACCATGCCAGGATGGCGACAGCGCCAGCCAGGATGGCACACACCCAGAATGGCGCGGCGAGGCTGACATGCTCGGCCAGCCACCCTCCCGGGAATGCGCCCAAACCGACTGTGACCAGGAAGACGCCCTGATATATGGCCATGACACGCCCGCGATTTTGGCTGGTGGAAATGTCGGCAAGGACGATCTGACCGCCGGTGAGCACACAGGCGGCTCCAGCACCGGCCACGAACCGGGCGGCAAGAAACAACGGATAGTTCGGCGCGACGGCACAAAGGACGGTACCCACGACGGTGATGAGCCCTCCGATCGCCAGGGTGTTGCGTCGACCTCGGGAATCGGCGATCCGGCTGGCGGGGACGTTGACGAGGAAGCGGGAGAGACCGTAAACGGCGATGGTGAGTCCGATCGCGGACTGGGATACGCCGAATTGCTGAGCGAACAGGGGCACCACTGGTACGATTGCACCGAAGCCAAGCTGATTGGCGGAAATGAGAACGCACATCCAGACAAGAATGCGCCATCGTTCCCGGTCGAGACCGATACCGCGCCTTTGCTTCACGAAATTCCTCCCAATCAATGCCATCGATGCAAGCATTGACGCATTCAAGGGAAAGCGCAAGAGGCGGGAAGCGGGAAGACGCGCGGCGCGTTGCCATGGAGCAGGCGGGGAACACCTTGAATCGAGATATCGCGTATGAGCAGTGAGGATCGGTCCACTCCCTACCGCGGGAAAGGGCGGGAGTGGATCCCCGCGATCGTTGGAGGCCGGTATCGGGTCGAGCGCGAGCTTGGCTCAGGCGCGGCGGCGGTCACGGTCGCCGCCATTGACGAGACCCTGGGTCGTCGCGTGGCTGTGAAGCTGCTGAAGCCGGAATCTGAGCTGGATCCGGAGTTTTCGCGACGGTTCTCACGGGAAGCGAGGGCGGCGGCGTCGGTCAATCATCAGAATGTCGTGAACGTCTACGACGTTGGTCAGGGCGACGACCTACTCTACCTGGTGATGCAGTACGTTGATGGATCGGATCTCAAGCAGCTCGTCGAACGGGAAGGGGCGTTGCCGTGGCGACGCGCCGTCGACATTGCGCGAGCGGTGCTGTCCGGACTCGCGGCGATCCACGCGACCGGGATTGTGCACCGCGATATCAAACCACAGAATGTCCTGATCGGTCGGGACGGATCGGTCAAGGTGACTGATTTCGGCGTGGTGCACGTCGAGCGGGATTCGGGATTGACGACGGCCGGCATGACCGTCGGGACCGCGGCATACATGGCGCCGGAACAGGCGCAGGGAAACACGCCGACTCCAGCTGCTGATCTCTATGCGGTCGGTGTGATGTTGTACGAGATGGTTTCCGGCGGGGTTCCGTTTTCAGCGCCGACGCCGGTGGCGGTCATGCTGGCGCACATCCAGCGGGAGGCATCTCCACCAACCACGCCCAGAGGCATGGAACGGTTGCCGGATGGACTGGTTGCGGTGATTCGCCAGGCGATGTCCAAGGATCCAGAATCGCGCTTTCGCGGTGCCGACGCGATGCGGCGAGCATTGGAGAATCCGGAATCCTGGCAGAGAGCTGCTGACGCAACGCCGATGGCGGGGCGGACCGTTCGAACGCAGGCCATTCCGGTGACACCAGCGCGCCGGTCAGCGGAGGCGCCACGGCGGCATGCCCAGGCGCCACCTGTTGAGGAGCGTTCGGGTGGAGGATTCGGGACGCTCCTGGTGACGATGTTGATCGTGTTGGCCTTCGGGCTGGTCGCCACCGCCGGAGTGCTTTGGTACCTGGAGAACACAGGAGACGATCCAGAGGATCCGGGTGCGCCGCCGACCGATGTCGTTCGGCAGGTGGTCGACGCTCCCACGAGGCAGGTAATTCCTGATGAGTCTGAGGAGGACAATGATGAGCCAGGAGTGATCCTGCCGGTTGAAACGGAAGTTCCCGCTCCTGCTCCAACCGACGCGCCAGAGCCCGCCGAGACCGTCATCGTGCCGCCCATTGAGACATCTGAGCCGGAGCCAACTTCGACCACGCCCTCGACGGAACCGAACGAAGAGGTGATTATTGAGCCAATGGACGAAAGTCCGACGCTGTTACCGGATGGGTAGTGGAGCGACGCCAGCAGACGGGACCGGATACACATGACAATCACGTCCACAGACACGTTCATCGACTTTCGATCCGACACGATTACGCGTCCCACCGGTGAAATGCGCCAGGCGATGGCCGATGCCATCGTCGGCGATGACCAGTTTGGTGAGGATCCAACAGTGAACCAGCTCGAAGCACGGGCCGCGGAGCTGGTGGGGAAGGACGCGGCTGTCTTTGTGCCGAGCGGTACGATGGGCAATGTCTCCGCGCTGATGGCGCATTGCGGTCGTGGCGATGAAGCGATCCTGGGAGATGAATCGCACATCTACTGGTTTGAGAGTGGGAGCCCCGCCGCGCTTGGTGGAATCACACAGTTTGTGTTGCCGACCGAGGAGGATGGCACGATCGATCCAGGGAGGATCGAAGCGGCAATTCGCCCCGCACGACCGGGGTATCCGCGCACCAGGGTTATCTGTATCGAAAATACCCACAATCGCCGGTCGGGTCGGGCATTGCCGGTCAGCTACATGCGGGCGGTGGCCGAGATTGCCGCGCAGTACGACGTTGCCGTGCATCTCGACGGCGCGAGGATTTTCAACGCTGCCGCGGCGTTGGGAGTTGACGCAGCCGAGATCGCCACTCATGCGACCAGCGTGCAGTTTTGCCTGAGCAAGGGACTGGCCGCGCCGGTTGGCTCTCTTGTGGCGGGCGATGCTGACATAATCGAGCGGGTGCGACGGCAGCGGAAGATGCTGGGCGGCGCGATGCGGCAATCAGGTGTGATCGCGGCGGCGGGTCTGGTGGCGCTGAACTCGATGGTCCTTCGGTTGCCCGAGGATCATGCCCGGGCGAAGCGATTGGCAACCTCACTGGCCGGTATCCGGGGAATCTCACTGGATCCCGATGCGGTGCAGACGAACATCGTCGTGTTCCGGCTCAATGCGTCGCTCGATCAGACGCAGGTTGCCGAAGGGTTCAAGGAGCGTGGACTGCTGGTATCGAACTATGGCGCTGTCGGGCTTCGCATGGTGACCCATGTTGACGTCGGTGACGCCGATGTCGATCGGGCGCTTGATATCATCGCATCGACAGTGCCTGAGATGCTGGAGGGGACGGGAGCGCGTGCGGCCGACTGACCTGACCGGGACACCACCACCGTTGCTGCCGGGCAAGCGGATCGTGCTGGGTGTGAGCGGCGGGATCGCCGCCTACAAGGCAGCTGATCTCGCAAGTTTTCTGGTGCAGCGGGGTGTTGACCTGCGGGTGGTGATGACCGAATCGGCCACGCGATTTGTCGGACCGATGACGTTCGAGGCAATTACGCGCAACCCGGTTCATCGGGGCGTGTTCGATGGTTGGGAAGGTGAGGATGCCGGACACGTGACGCTGGCAGCCTCCGCCAACCTCGTTGTTGTGGCGCCCGCCACCGCCAACACGATCGCCAGGATGGCTTATGGCCTTGCCGATGACATGCTGTCGGCGACGTTGCTGGCCACTGGCGCTCCGATCGTTGTCGCGCCGGCCATGGAGCACCACATGTGGCATCATCCCGCGACGCGCGCCAACGTCGATCTGCTCCGTTCTCGAGGTGTGACCATCGTCGAACCGGAGCGTGGACATCTCGCGTCGGGCGCCAGCGGAGATGGGCGGCTTGCCCACCGTGATCGAATCGTGACGGCGATACGCGCGCGACTCGCCCAGGGTGGGCCTCTGGCCAACCGCAAGATCGTGATTTCGGCTGGTGGAACCCATGAGGCGATCGATCCGGTTCGATTCATCGGGAATCGGTCGTCCGGACAGATGGGTGTCGCGCTGGCCGAAGCCGCCTTTGATCTCGGCGCGGAGGTGGTCACCGTCGCAGGGCCTACGGTTACGAGTCTGCCATCCGTGGGGCGGGTTGAGCGGATCGAGTCGGCGATCGAGCTTGAAGCAGCCGTCCAGCGCGAGGTTGAGGATGCAGACGCGCTTGTGATGTCCGCGGCTGTCGCCGACTTTCGGCCCGACGAGGTGGCCAAGTCCAAGATCAAGAAGGGCCCCGGCACGGACGCGCCGGTTATCAGCTTGATCCGGAACCCTGACATTCTCGCTTCGGTGAATCGCCACGGCCTGGTGAAAGTCGGGTTTGCGGCGGAAACGGATGATGTGCTCGCCAACGCGAAGGCGAAACTCACATCGAAGCAGGTGGACATGATCGTGGCGAACGAGGCGGTGGCCACGATCGGAAGCGACCAGAGCGAAGCGATGCTGGTGCTGGCCGATGGGCGGGTGATCGAGCTGGCAAGGATGACGAAGGTCGAGCTTGCCAGGATCATCGTTGGCCAGATCATTGCGCTGGTTGGAGGCGAGCGAAAGCGTGCTTGACCAGGCATCCCGACGCCGGCGCAGCAGGGCAGCCGAAGCGCGATCGTACACCGTGACGGTCGCGATGCTGAATATTTACGCCGTCATCGCGTCGGTGATCGTGTTGCGGACAGTGCTGGTGGCATTCGAAGCGACCGAGAGCATCTGGATGGGACGGTTCGTGTTCGGGTTGACGTCCCGCGTCACCGATGTGATGGAGGTATTACCTGGCGCAACGCGGGAGATCTGGGGTCCGTTCACGATGATCGACATATCGTTGCTTGGGGCGGTGTTGTTGTTTCCCCTGGGGCTGGTCGCGACAAGTGGTACCCTGAAGCGGCAGTTATGACGCACGAGTCCGGGTGCGGCTGGATGACGAAAGAGGTTACGCAACATGATGAAGAACACCATGCGCGGCATTCTTGGATTGATCTTGACGGCGGCCGCGACCTGGCTCGCGAACTACATCGTGGAGCAGATGTTTGGCCCCGACGAAGAAGTGGCATGACATCGCCTGAGCAGGCACGACCACGACGACGAAACCGGGCAGGACTTCTTGCCCGGTTTCGATTTGATTGCCGGTGAACGCGCTGCCTGACGAGAGCCGTGTTCGGTTTGTTGAGGGGGACCGGTTGCTGGTGGTGGCGAATCCCGCCACACGCCGGGATATCCGGCGGGTGATTGCCGCGTTGCGCGCCGCGGCGCCAGCGGGCGTCGACATCGACGTCCGGATCACCTCTCGAGCGGGAGAGGCCAGGGACCTGGCGGAGCGATACGCTGATCGCGCTCGCCTCGTAATCGCAGTCGGAGGCGATGGCACGGTGGCGGAGGTAGCATCGGCGGTGATCGATCGGGAGGCTCCGCTGGCTATCCTGCCGGGAGGGTCGACCAACATCATCGCCCGCGAGTTGCGCATTCCAACCCGCCCCGACGAAGGAGCCGCGCTGATTTTTGGACGGCACCGCGTGCGACGAATCGACGCGGGTTACAGTGATCGGCGCATCTTCCTGCACATGGCGGGAGGGGGGTTCGACAGCCGGTTGTTCGCGCGGAGCCGCCCTGAGTGGAAGCGCAGGGTTGGCTGGCTTGCGTACCTGCCCGCGGCGGCGCGCACCCTTCGGGACAAGCCGGCGACGGTACGCGTGACCGTGGATGGAACAGAGGTTCGTGCCATGTCGCCCCTGGTGCTGGTGGCCAACGGTAAATCGGTGGTTCATCCGAGCATGAAGATCGCGCACGGTATTTCCAAGGCGGATGGCGTGTTCGATGTATTCATTGTGACGGCGCAGGGGCCGTTGCAGCTCGCCTCGGTGTTGTGGCAAGCAGCGAGACGGAATCTCGACCGGTCACGGTTTGTGACCAGGTTACGCGGGGCCGAGGTCGAGCTCGATGCGGAGCCGGCGCTGCCGGTACAGTTCGATGGGGACGTGGACGGGGTGACGCCGGTGAGATTTTGCGTGTTGCATGGTGCGATCCGGGTGGTGGTGCCGGAGATTCCGGCGAAGCACCTGCGCCAGGACGGATGAACGGCTCCGGCGATCATGTGTCACCAGAACCGTTCTTGACAGTCAATGTGGCCAGGATCAGAATCGCCACCTACAACCCTGTGCTGATTGGTTGGAATGACCATTGTGGCCGCCGTGCGACCACTGGGCGACTATCGCCGCGCGAAGTCGCCCCGACGCCCCGACTAATTTGCAATTCGCGTTAATCGCCTACCGGGGCGCATGAATCCTCGTCCGCGGGCATCGAGTAAACCACTTCACCTTGTTCGTAGCCCATCTGGAACTCGACACCGCAGGCGTTGGTGAACATGGTGTTCACCCCTGACGAGGTCATGACCTCAAACATCGAGCCATCGTAGAACGCCGTCTCCTCACCCGGTTCGAGCGTCCCCTGGAAGACTTCCACACCATCCGCGACGATCGACAGCGAAATCGTGTCGAGCGCGTTGACCTTGATGCTGGTGATATAGACACCATCACGGGCCACGTTGCTGGCTGATTCTTCCTGCTCGGGCTGGTCGGACTGCTCGATGGCATTTCCAGCGGGAAGCTGACTTTCCAATGCGCCCTGAAGCTGGTTGTCGCTGCCGTCTTCTGTGTCTTGGTCAGATGCCGGCGTCGGAAGTGTGCGCCCGGTATCGACGCGCTCCTCGGATGTCACGGTCGGTGTGACCATGACGGTGGGGGATGGTTCCTGGGTCGGCATTGGGGTTGCGGGTGGTTCGGTCGGCATGGCGATGCCACTCGCGTACGGAGTGACGGTGGCGACGATCTGGGTGGACTCGCCTTCTTCCCCAGAAGGCTGCACAAATGCGCTGTACGTCCAGGCAAACACGATTGCGCTGAGCACAACCGAAAAGGCAATGATGGCGAAGTTCGGCGCCCAGTGCGTGGGCATGTTGATTGGCGGCACCGCTTCGACGCCGTGCGAGCTTGTGTCGAGATCGTCGCCGCGTGCATCCTCAAAAAGTGGGAGGATACGGCTCGGGTCGAGGTCAAGATACATCGCATAGTTTCGCACGATGCCACGCTGGTAAATCAGCGGCGGCAATGCGCGAAAATTCTCGTCCTCAAGCGCGGCGAGATGGCCGCGGTTTATTCTGGTTGCCTGCTCAGCTTCCTTGAGGGTTACTCCCTTGTGGGCCCTCGCCTGTCTGAGCGTCTCTCCCAAGTTGGCCATAGGCTATCCAATGGCTCCCCATTTGAATCTCTCGATCGTCCGTTGGCGGCAGGTGTTGGGCAGACAGGTATGAAAGCATGAATACTCACAACGGTTGTGAGCTGCCCAGCATGGAAGTGATGATCCGGATGTATGTGAGGATGAACAAGGCCACCCTTCCCCTAAACCTGAAACCAGTCTAACCCGAAATGCCCGGGTTGTGTTGGTGATTTTAAGGTTGCGATGAAATTGGACGTACGTACACGGATACATGATGATCACTCGCCCGAGATCCTTCGATTCGGCGGGGCCACTCCACGCGCCAGGAACGCGTCCATCCTCGGCGTTGCGTCGGCCCAGTCGTCGAAATCTTCCGCCAACCAGTATCGATCATCGGGAAGCCACCAGCTCCCGATTGTGGTTTCACAAGCGACATCATCCTCATTCACCATGCGCCTGTGCGTGAACGCCCATTCATTGGTGCACCAACCCCTGGCCCCGCCGTCCGCGCTCCGGAAGCTGCGGCAGGTGCGACAGGCCCGCGGAATGTCTGGTGCGACATCGATTCTCATGTCCATCAGCTCACCGCCGCGCTCGATGACGTCACGCAAGTCAAAGGACCCGGCATCGAGATCGGGCAGGGCGCGATCTCGGCCATGATCGTCGTCGTCCCGATTTTCCGTGGAGAGATCAGGCTTGTCCGCGTAGTGTGTTCGTTTGGCGATGGCGTGCCGTTCCGGGTGCCCATCGTCCCAGTCGCTAAACCGGCGAGCCCGGAAAAAACTCTCACGTGGTGATGGCGATGCATCACCTGACCACCGGCTGGCGGCTATGTGTTGTTCCGGGGCGGCGCGGTACGTTCCGGCTGGCGGCCCGCGACGGTCGGCCTGGCTCAATTCGGAGCCGGCATCGTCAGGAGTTCGCGAGGCGGAGCGTGGCGAGGCGGTCGCAAGAATCGCATCGAGATCCGGGAGCCCAGCTCGTATCGACGGCTGTTCAGCGGTTGCATGCCAACGATCTGGTGGAGAACCATCATCGAGTTCGGAGTAATACGTATTGCCGGAATATGTCTCCGGAAGTTCGTAAGATGGTGATTCCTGGTCATCGCCGCGACCATGCCCCGATTCATGATGATATTCCGTGTCGCTTGCCCGGTTGGAGTCAGCGGAGGTGGAATACGGATGTTCGGCCGGTTCGACGTCAACGTGGCCATTCAATTCGCCGCCGCCATATGCTTCATGATATTCCTGGCTTGCATCAGGGTCGGCCGCCAGCTCGTCACTATAGGCACCGTCGCGATGAATGCCGAACCTGGCGAGCCAGCTTCGACGCCGTTGGCTCTGCGCTGATTCCGCGCGCTCCTCCTTGTGCTCCGAAGTCAGGGAACCGGCATCATCGGCGAGGATGCGGCCGGATTCATCCTGAAGATCTTCGTCGAGTAGTGGCGGCAGGGCACTTGCAGCGATCTCTTCGTGATTTTCGTTCACCACACGAGGTTCGTGGGGAGGGTATTCGGGATATGCATCGTTTGGCGCAACACCACCGGCGGCAGGGCGAGGATGGGGCCGGACCAGCTTCTTCGATTCGCGTATGCGGCGAGCGCGACTCAGTACATGCTCGTATGTCTTGGGTGGTGCGCCTTCACCAGACCGGTTATCAGGGAGTAATCCTGTCACATCGTCAGTTTGCTGGCCGGTGATCTCGGCGCTTTCCCGGTCTGGATCACCTGCGTCCTGATCCGCGGGGGATTCAGCGAGATGGGACGCTTGACGCCAACCAGGCAGATCGAAATTCGGATCGATGTCAGGAATCGAATCAAATCGATCCTGATTCCCGGACTCACCATCGCGATGCTGGGCAACTTCAGATCGAGGCACGGGCAGATCATGCTCGGAGGCTATTACCTCGGTCGACTTCCCCCTGGTGAAACGATGGGAGAGACGCTGTTTTTGGGTGACGACCTGATCTGTGCCGGTATTCGGGATTTTGGGAGGAACCGAACGGGTGGCGTCGTCGGGGTCGTCGTCCTTGCCCTCCGGCGCTGAAGCGACGCTGTCGGTGCCTGCGTGACTCTTTCGCTTTCGGTCGAGATGCCTGGCTTTGGCTCGAGCAATGGCGGCGGGGGGATCCCGAAAGATCATGCGGGCACGCTCGTCCTGATCCTGCCGGGCAGCGTCATTCTCGTCATCGTCCTCTTCGCGCTGGTTATCACGGTTCGGCGCCGGGCGGTCGGAGACGACGCGATCATCGCCGGTCTTCCCAGTAGTGGAGCCATTGGGCGATCGTGGTACTCGTGGCGTGACGACGGATGTCACCTCATCATCGACCGCGGAAGGAGTGGGAGTGGGATTGGAGTGATGTGTGGCGGGATCCGGACGCTGGGCGTGATCGGCGTCCTTGCTAACGAATAAATCGCCGCCCCAACTGTTGCGGCAGGCGAGCTCCCGGCTTCTGACCAACAGCCGGAGGGTACTGTCCGACTGTCGTTCGGGATGGGTGCAATGGCCGCTTCCTGCCATGTCGGCATCCCGGTAGTACCGGCAATTGATGCATTGGCGCTTTTGTGCAGCCATAATGAATGGACCCCTCCCACTTTGTCTCCACAAGAGATTTCCGGCAACGTTGACCTCATGCGATCGTCCCCCACGACATCGCTTGCATCCGGAAATCCATTGCTGAATGGAGACAGTGCTCCGCTTTTCATGATTGTATCCGCGTCGAGTAGCGTTGTCTACTTGGCACGCACCGAAGGATATTATGTCCGGACATGGTGTACGTGCGAACCGAAGCGTACGAACGGCGCATCCAAATCGACCGTATGACCAGGCGCCTTCGGGGCTTACTTTTGACACCTGTTCCTGAAAGTCACAATTGCTCCAGGATGCATGTCGTTTAGGTGTGCCGCAGGTTCTGGAGCGGAGGTTTGGATGAAAGATGGTTGGGCCGGACGGGCACAAGGCGCTGTCCCGGTGTCGCGCCGGTGCCGGTGACCTCCATTGGATTGCATGGTGACTGATTGACGATGTGACGACGTGAATCCCACCGACCAAGGTTCGGCACTACGGCATTCACGCTCGACGCATCGCAACCTGTCTGCAACCAGTACCGAAATGTGACTCGCAGCCGTGTCGTTGAATCAGGTCGCGAGGATCGGTACACTCCAGCGATCAGGGTGAGGCACTGATTTGTAACCTCCGGGTTTGCCGGATGGTCCCAAGCCGAGGAGAGTTCGAATGCTCGTGTTGACTCGACGTGACGTTCAACAGTTAGTACCGATGCGTGATGCGATCGAGGTGATGAAGCTGGCGTTCCAGGAGCTCTCCGCGGGTCGGGCCGAATCGCCATTGCGAGCGGT
>Ga0075530_1000396_pt1 | contig 20528 bp, 19 predicted proteins | sample NGEPerD_2_FD_75101 | JGI IMG/M metagenome (GOLD analysis project Ga0075530, IMG submission 75101) | Arctic peat soil microbial communities from the Barrow Environmental Observatory site, Barrow, Alaska, USA - NGEE PermafrostL1-D | ecosystem: Environmental > Terrestrial > Soil > Wetlands > Peat ... | reverse complement strand
TGCGGGGTCCCCGCGGGAGTGCGAGCGCAGCGAGCAGTCTCGTGGGGTGCGTCATGCGGGGTCCCCGCGGGAGTGCGAGCGCAGCGAGCAGTCTCGTGGGGTGCGTCATACTCCGGCGACCCATTCCGCGTAGAACACGCCGAGCCCGGCAGCGACGCAAAGTCCGCAGATGATCCAGAACCGGATGACGATCGTCACCTCGGCCCAGCCCTTGAGCTCGAAGTGATGCTGCAACGGTGCCATCCGGAAGAGCCGCTTTCCTTTGGTGACCTTGAAGTAGCCGACCTGCGCGATCACCGACAAGGTGATCACCACGAAAAGCCCCCCGACGATCAGCAGCAGGAGCTCGGTTCGGGTCAAGATCGCAAAGCCGGCGAGCGCTCCACCGAGGGAGAGGGATCCGGTGTCACCCATGAAGATCTTGGCGGGGGACGCGTTCCACCACAGGAACCCGAAACATGCGCCGGTGAGGGCCGCCGCGATGACGGCGAGATCGAGTGGATCGCGGACGTCGTAGCACTTGGGACCCTGCGTAATCGCACAGGACTGGTTGTTCTGCCAGATGTTGACCAACATGTAGGCCGCGAACACCATCGTCGAGGTCCCGGTGGCCAGCCCGTCGAGGCCATCGGTCAGGTTCACGCCGTTGCTGGTGCCGGCGATCATCACCAGCATGAACAGGATCGCCAGGAGCGTCGGCAACGCCAGGCTCGGGAACTCCCGGATGAAGGAGATGTTCCGCGCGGCCGGTGTCACGCCGCGCTCGTCGGCCAACGCGGGGGTCAGCGCCAGCCATCCGAAGATGACTGCGACCACGGTCTGGCCGATGATCTTGGCCTTGCTGCGCAGACCGAGGCTACGTTGCTTCGCGATCTTGATGTAGTCATCGAGGAACCCGACCGTTCCGAGACCGACGAACAGGAACAGCAGCAGCAGCGCCGAGACCGACGGCATGTCCTGGGTGAACAGCTTGGCGGCGAAGTAGGCGACAACCACCGAGACGATGATCACCAGCCCTCCCATGGTGGGCGTGCCGCGCTTGGTGTGATGCGTCGTGGGACCGTCGTCCCGGATCAGCTGGCCATAGCCCTTCTTGACGAGTATCTGGATCGCCAAACGGGTGCCGAGAAGGGTGAACAGCAACGAGAGACTCCCCGCGAAGAGGATCGCCCTCATCGGTCTGCCTCCTTCGGTTCCGTCGCAACTTCGCCGTCCGCGACGGTGCTCGCCTCATTGATCATCGCGTCGACGACCCTCTCGAGCTCGGCCGCTCGCGAGGCTTTGAAGAGGACCACGTCGCCGGCGACGAGGTTCTCCTGCAACCAGGTGAACACCTCCTCGTTGTCCCGCACGAACACCGACCCCTCCGCCCACGACCCCTCATGACAGGCACCCAGGTGCATCGGCCTAGCCGGCTCTCCGACCACGACGAGCTGGTTGATGTCGAGGCGCACCACAAGTCTGCCTACAGCGTCGTGCTCATCCGGGCTGGACTCGCCCAGCTCACGCATCTCACCGAGGACTGCGATCGTGCGGGTCGGCCCCGACCTGCCGCGTCCGATGGCCGCGAGGGTCTTCAGCGCGGCTCGCATGGAGTCCGGGTTCGCGTTGTAGGAGTCGTTGATCAGCGTGATGCCGCCCGCAAGCTCATGCGGCTCCATCCGCCACCTGGACGTCGAGCTGACCTCGCCCAGGGAACGGGCAACCCGGTCGAGGGGTACCCCGACAGCTGTCGCCACCGCGGCTGCTGCCGCCGCGTTGACGGCCTGGTGTTCACCGAGTAGCTGCAGCTGCACATGTTCTCGCGCGCCGGTCCTGGCAAGGTCGAAACTTGGCCGGCCGGTGTCATCGACATGGAGGTTCTCGATGAGCAGGTCGGCCCCCGCCCTCTGCCCATAGCTGGTCACCCGCGCCGAGGTTCGCGTCGCCATCGCGCGGACGAGAGCGTCATCCGCGTTGAGCACGGCTATACCAGCTGGATCCAACGCTTCGACCAGCTCGGCCTTGGCCGAGGCGATGTCGGCCTGAGTCCCGAACTCGCCGAGGTGGGCCTTTCCGACATTCAGCACCAGTGACACGTCGGGGCGCACGATCTCGCACAGATACCTCAGGTGGCCGATGCCTCGGCTCCCCATCTCCAGGACGAGGTAGTCGGTGCGCGGGCCGGCGCGGAGCACGGTGAGGGGAACTCCCAGCTCGTTGTTCAGGGAGCCGACGGTCGCCACCGTCCTACCCGCATCGGACAGGACCCGCGCCAGGAGATCCTTGGTGCTGGTCTTGCCCTGTGAACCGGTGAGCGCGACGACGGTGAGGTCGGGGAGGTGGTCGACCAAATGATGTGCCAGCCTGCCCAGCGCCACGAGTGGGTCCTCGGCGACGACCATGGGAAGACCCAGTGGACGGCTGCCCAGGACCGCGGCCGCACCAGCGGCCATCGCCATCCGCGCGAAGTCGTGCCCGTCGACCCTCCCCCCGGCGAGGGCCACGAACAGTCCCCCGAGCTCGACGACCCGGCTGTCGAGAAAGGCCGGCCCGGAGACGATCGCGCTGGAGTCGCCGGAGTCGTCGTAGACCCTCCCGCGGACCACGACGGCGATCTCGGGAAGGGTCATCGCGATCATCGCGCGGCCAGCTCCTCGCGCAGCACGTTCCGGTCGTCGAAGGGATGCACGAGTCCGTCGACCTCCTGCCCGACCTCATGACCCTTTCCGGCCACGACAACTGTGTCTCCGGCTCTGGCCAGGGAAACGGCCAGCCTGATCGCGTTCCGACGGTCGCCCGACTCGTGGACCTCGGCACGACCGACCTCGGGCACCGCGCCAGCACCGGCGAGAACGGCCGCGCGAATGATCGCAGCGTCCTCGGTGCGGGGGTTGTCGTCGGTCACGATCAGCACGTCGGCGAGGCGGGCGGCCGTCTCACCCATGATCGAGCGTTTGCCGTGGTCGCGGTCACCCCCCGCGCCGAGGACGATCACCAGCCGCCCCTCGGTAATTGCGCGGAGCGCATTGAGCGCCGCGGTGACCGCGTCCGGCTTGTGGGCATAGTCCACGATCGCCAGAAAGTCCTGACCGACGTCCACCTGCTCCAACCGGCCGGGCACGCCGGCTGAGGATGCTATCCCCTGCGCCACCACCGACGCGTCGAATCCGGCCTCGCCGAGAGCCGCGATCGCGGTCAGCGCGTTGGCCACGTTGAAGTCCCCGGCCAGTGGCACCCGAGCCGGGAAACGTCGACGGTCGGGTGCCTGAACGACGAAGGTCGAGCCGGTCGGCGACATCACGATGTCGAGCGCCATCCAGTCCGCGGCGGCCCCGGATGTCGAGAACGTCCGAAGCGGCACGGAGGGCCGGGTCAGCAGCCGGCGACCGTACTCGTCGTCGATGTTCACCAGTCCGCGCCGGGTGCGGGAGGGAGTGAAGAGGGACGCCTTGGCCGCGAAGTACTCCTCGATGTCGGCGTGGAAGTCGAGGTGGTCACGACCGAGGTTGGTGAACGCGGCCACATCGAAGACCACCCCGTCGACCCGACCCATCACCAGGGCATGGCTGGAAACCTCCATCGCACAACCGTGGACGCCCTGCTCACGCATCACCGCGAACAGCGCATGCAGGTCGGGGGCCTCCGGGGTGGTCAGCGCCGTCTTGACCTCGGTGCCGTTGATCCTCGTGCCGACGGTGCCCACCACCGCGGCGGGGACACCCGCGGCCTGCAGGCCACCTTCGGCCAGCCGAGTGGCCGTGGTCTTGCCCTGCGTCCCGGTCACAGCGACCAGACATAGCTCCCGGGCGGGCTCACCGTAGACCTTGGCTGCCAGGGCGCCGAGCAGGGAGCGGGGCCGATCGACCACCAGCACCGGTACGCCGAGGCCGGCGGAGGCGGCTGCTCCGTCCGAGTCGGTGAGGATCGCGACCGCTCCGGCCTGCACAGCGCTGGTCGCGAAGCTCGCCCCGTGCGCTCGGGCACCGGGCAACGCTGCATACAGGTCACCGGGACGGACCCGCTGTGAGCTCAGGGTGAGTCCAGTGACGACTGTGCTGTCGGGGTCGGAGACGTCTGGTGCTGCCACCAAGCGGTCGCCGAGCCATCCGATCAGGGTGCCGAACGGGGTCTCCGCGGGGAGTCTCGGTCGCGCAGGGATCACGTCTGACACGCAGGAAGGGTATCCGCGCTCACCATTCGAGTGGTTTGTCGGGTGCCTTGGCGCCGGTCGGCGGCACGGCGTACGTGCGCAGCAGGTAGGTCATCAGTTGGCGGAAGACGGGTCCACCGATCGATCCGCCGCCGCCGCCGTTCTTGGGGTCCTGGACGACGACGTAGACGGTGAATCGGGGATCGTCGGCGGGGGCGAAGCCGGCGAAGGAGACGGTGAACGTGCCGTCGTAGCCGAGGCCGTCCTCGCCGACCCGCTGGGCCGTGCCCGTCTTGCCCGCCACCCGGTAGCCCTCGATCGCCGCCTTCGGCGCCGTACCCTCCTCGGGATCGGTGACCGCTTCCATCATCTCGGTCGTCTTGCGGGCGGCACGTTCGCCGATCACCAGGCGGGAGGTCGCGGTCGCGCTGCCGACGCTCTCGCCGCTGGAGGTCGTCGCCTCACCCTTGACCAGGCTCGGCGTGACCAGGACGCCGCCGTTGGCGATCACGTTCACGGCTGTGGCCATCTGCAGTGCGCTGACCGACACACCCTGACCGAAGGCAATCGTGTCCTGGTTGATCTGCTGCCAGCTCCGCCAGTCCGGCAGAAGACCGGGGGCTTCGCCGGCGAATCCGACCCTGGTCTTCTCGCCGAGACCGAAGCTGCTCAGGTAGCGGTGCAGCTGCCGCGGGGAGAACTCGTCGGCAGCAAGTACCGTGCCGATGTTGGAGGACTTGGCGATCACCCCTGTCAGCGTCAGCCTGATCTCGCGATGGTCCCAGTAGTCGTTGATGATCCGATCCTGTCGCGGAAGCTGACCAGGCACAGTGATCCGGGTCCGAGGCGTCACCTTGCCCGCGTCGATCAGCGATGCGGCGGTGACCACCTTCTCCACCGATCCGGGCTCAAAGACGTCGGACAGCGACCGCGCTCCGAGGTCATCCTTGGCAGAAAGCAGCGGGCTGTTCGCGTCGAAGGTCGGGTGGTCGGCGAGCGCGAGCAGCTCTCCGGTGCGGCTGTCCATCACCACCGCAGCTCCCGACTCGCCTGCGGAGGCCTGAACGGCTTGGCGCAGCACGCGCTGGGTGTACCACTGGACGTCGCGGTCGATGGTGAGCGTCAGGTCGTCGCCGCTCCGTGGCTCGACAACACTGTTGTCGCCTAGTGGGATGCGGTTGCCGCCGCCCTGTTCGTACGTCGTCGACCCGTCCGTGCCGGCGAGGATCCCGTCGTACAGCAGCTCGAAGCCGTCCATCGGCTCACCCTCGGCGCCCATGAAACCGAGGATGTTCGCAGCAACGTCCTTGGCTGGGTAGTCCCGGACGGGGTCGCGCCGGACGTCGATGCCCTTGTAGCCACGGGCATCGATCTCCGCGACCACTGCCCGTGCCTTGGTAGATGGGACCCGGCGGGCGATGTACTGGAACTGGGTGCGTGGCTTGCGCAGTCGGTCAAGGACCTCGAAGAAGTCCACGTCGAGCCGGGTGGCGAATATCTTGGCGATCACGCTGGCGTTCTTGGTGGTCACCGTCGGGTCGGCCACGATCATCAGACCGTCGACCGATTCGGCAAGCGGCGTGCCGTTTCGATCGGTGATCGAGCCACGCGTGGCGGGCAGGGTGATGGTGACCAGGCCTTCGGCGTCGGCCTTGGCGGCGTACGCCTTAGCATCGATCCCCTGTAGCTGGAACAGCCTTGCGCCGAAAACGGAGACGACCATGGCGATCAGGACGAAGCCGACCCGAAGACGCACCAGCGAGGTGCCGCGCGACGCCTTGGTCACCGTTGGTTCGCTCCCTGCGTGCTGTTCGCGGCCTGGTCGTTGTCGCGCTTCTTGTCCTTGACCTTGACGATGACCGTCTTCGGGCGGAGGTTCTTGGGCTTCATCGTGGGTAGCGGTGTGATCCGCATCGACTCGGTCGGGGTGGCCACGGCCGGGCTCCCGAGCACCTTGCCGTCTTCGAGCCGGATGAACGCTGGGCTGCTGGCGGGGACCATGCCCTGGTTCTTGGCCCGAGCAGCCACCTTCTGTGGATCGCGCAGCATGTCGAGCTCCATCTGGAGCGACTGTTCCTTCGCATCGAGAACCGAGGCCTGCTGCTCCAACGAGGTTGCCGTGAACGACGCCTGCTGCATGGAGGTGTTGAACAGCAGCAGACCGACCACGCCCGCGACTAGCAAGAGTGAGACAAGGCTGACGAAGGGCACCTTGGGCGCCTTCTGAACGCGACGCGGTACGACGGTCAGGCGTGCTCGCTCGACAGCAGCCTCGGCGATGCGCGGGATCCGGTTCCGCGCCTGGCTCGTCAACGGGTTGTTCATGCGACGTCTCCTGTAAGGCGGACCCGTTCAACGGCGCGCAGTCGCACCGATGCTGCTCGGGGGTTCTCTTCGATCTCCTGTGCCGACGCCTTCTCTGCGCCGCGGGTGACCAGGCGCAGCTTCGGTTCGTGGCCATCGGGGACGAACGGCAGGTCGGGTGGGACGTCGCTTCTGGTCTGTGCCACGAACGCCTGCTTGACCAGACGGTCCTCGAGGGAGTGGTAGGACATCACCACCACCCGGCCACCGACGCCGATGGCAGCGATCGCCGCAGGCAGGGCTCGGCGCAACGTCGACAGCTCGTCGTTGACCTCGATGCGGAGAGCTTGGAAGGTGCGCTTGGCGGGGTGTCCTCCGGTACGACGGGCAGGGGCGGGGATCGCGTCCCGGATCAGCTCGACCAGCCGCGCGGAGCGGGTGAACGGCTCGCGCTCACGATCCCGCACGATCGCATCCGCGATCCGGCGGGCGAACCTCTCCTCGCCGTAGGACCGCAGGATCAGGGCGAGCTCCTTGGCCGGGTAGTTGTTCAACACATCCGCGGCGGTCGGCCCGGAGGTGTCGTTCATCCGCATGTCGAGCGGTGCGTCCTCGGCGTAGGCGAAGCCGCGCTCACGGACGTCGAGCTGCATCGAGGAGACGCCGAGGTCGAAGAGGACTCCGTCCACCGAGGTGTGCCCCAGCTCAGCGAGGACCGACGCGAGCTCGTCGTAGACCGCGTGCACCAGCGTGATCCGCCCCGCGAACGGTTGGAGGCGCTCCCGGCTCCGCTCGAGTGCGTGAGGGTCCCGGTCCACCCCGATCACTTGCACATGCGGACAGCGCGACAGCACCGCCTCGGTGTGACCACCAAGACCCAGGGTGAGGTCGACAAGGATGGAGGCAGCACCGTGACTCCGTCGCTGCAGAGCCGGTGCTATCAAGGCCACGACCCGGTCCAGAAGCACCGGGACGTGTCGGGGGTTCGTCATCTCTCCGCGCCTAGTCGGCCAGGTTGAGCACGAGCACGAGAGCTACCGCGAGGGCCGAGGAGGCGGCCGCCGAGAAGAGTATGACGGCCAAGCCGTCCGCGACCTCCTCGCGGACCCGTCTGGTCGGCCGGTCGGACAGCTGCCCGGGGAATGCGATGCTCATGCTTTCGACACCTCTTGTCTGTTCTGACGAGTTCGCCTGACCAGGGCCCCGCCCGCTCGCCGTCCGGGACGCTTGCCTTCTGGCACCGGGGAAGTGGTGTCAGACGGCAGCTAGACGACTGGCGGAGCGGGCGTGAGACCAGGTCCTGCGGCTTCTCTTTCCTGATGGCGTCACATGACGCTGTTCCTGATGGCGTCACATGACGCTGTTCCTGATGGCGTCACATGACGCCGGGAAACACCTCCTCCGAGAGGTCCGCAAATGCCTGCTCCTGCTGGTCGGAGTAGGCCTGCCACGAAGCCGCGTCCCAGATCTCGACACGGTTCATCGCTCCGATCACGACACACTCCTTCGACAGCGAGGCGTAGTCGCGCAGCATCGGTGCGACGGTGATCCGACCCTGCTTGTCAGGCGTCTCGTCCGACGCGCCGGCGAAGAGCATGCGGATGTAGTCGCGCGCGTTCTTGTTGGTCACTGGCGTCTGCCGAAACCGTTCGGTGAGCTTGCCGAACTCCTCGGTCGACCACACGTACAGACAGCGCTCCTGTCCTCGTGTGACCACAAGACCCTCCGCTAGCTCGTCCCTGAACTTGGCTGGGAGAAAGATCCGGCCCTTGTCGTCGAGCCGTGGGGTGTAGGTGCCGAAGAACATCTCGACCCTCCCACCGGCGGTAGACGTGAAAAACCGGAAACTCCTCCACTGCGCTCCACCATACTCCACTACGCTCCACGATCAACGCTGATTCGGTGACTTCTCGCCCGGATGTCGCCTGCGTTGGGCCAGCGGAGGGCCCGTGGAAGGGCCAATCGACGGGCGAGGGGAGAGCCGGTGGAGGAGTGACTGGTTTGCTGACACCGATTTGGTCGATGAGGTTGACTGGTCACAGCCTGAATCCCAGGCGCGAGAGGGAGAGGACGAGTGTGACCTCAGTGGACCGGGCGGCGCGCGAAGCGGGACACGGCGAAACTGCCCCCTCCTCCGCAGGAGCCGACCTGGACACGCTGGCTCGCGTGACCGGACGAATCCGCGCCAGCATCGAGAAGGTCATCGCGGGCAAGCCAGAGGTGTCTCGGTTGTCCCTCGTGGTGCTGCTCGCGGAGGGTCACCTGCTGATCGAGGACGTTCCCGGTGTCGGCAAGACGATGCTGAGCAAGACCCTGGCGCGATCGATCGACTGCTCCGTGCGACGTATCCAGTTCACCCCTGACCTGCTGCCCTCCGACGTCACCGGCGTGTCGGTCTTCAACCAGGACACCAGGCAGTTCGAGTTCCGCCCCGGCGGTATCTTCGCGAACATCGTGGTGGGCGACGAGATCAACCGCGCCTCCCCCAAGACCCAGTCGGCGTTGTTGGAGTGCATGGAGGAACGCCAGGTGACGGTCGACGGGACCACGCACCAGCTCGATGCCCCCTTCATGGTGATCGCCACACAGAACCCCATCGAGATGGAAGGCACGTACGCCCTCCCCGAGGCGCAGCGCGACCGCTTCATGGCTCGGGTGTCGATGGGTTACCCGGTCGAGTCGGCCGAGATCGCGATGCTGAACTCACACACGCGTTCCAACCCGCTCGACGATCTCGAACCAGTCACGGATGCAGCGGAGATCCGCAAGCTCGTCGACATCGTCAGCCAGGTGCACGTCGCGCAGTCGGTGCAGCGCTACGCCGTTGCAATCACCACCGCCACCCGGAACTCGCCGGAGCTGATGCTCGGGGCCTCACCACGCGCCACGCTGCACCTGATGCGGGCGGCGAAGGCTGCTGCTGCACTCGTCGGTCGTGACTACGTGATCCCCGATGACGTGCAGGCCTTGGCTGGGCAGGTGCTGGCCCACCGGCTGCTGCCAACCGTGGAGGCATCGATGAGCGGGCGCACCACCGAGTCTGCACTCGACCAGATCGTGGCGGCAGTCACGATGCCCGAAAGCCGGCACAGCACCATTTAGTCGGAGCCAGTGGGAGCTAGCGGGAACACCGAGGGAGGCGAGCAGCAGACATGCGTGAGGCGCTCTCCGCGATGACGACGAGGGGCCGAGCGTTCCTGGCCGCCGGACTCACCGCTGCCGTATGCGCGATCCTGCTCGGCCAGGGTGACCTCCTCCGGGTGGGTGCCCTGCTGGTCCTGCTGCCCCTGGTGACCGCGTTCTTCCTCGGCCGAAGTCGCTACCGGCTCGGACTGGTCCGCGCGGTCTCGCCCTCGCCGGTCGAGGCGGGCCAGGAGGCACATGTGCAGCTTGACCTCACCAATGACGGTCGGATGCCCACCGGGCTGTTGCTGCTCGAGGATCGGGTCCCCTACTTCCTCGGAGCCCGCCCACGGTTCGTGGTGGACCGGATGGGACCGAATTGGAAGCGGACCGTCGGCTACGCCGTCGGCTCAGAGGTCCGCGGAAGGTTCTCCATCGGGCCGATGACAGTTCGGTTGTCCGACCCGTTCGGTCTCGTTGAGCTCAACCGAGCGTTCCAAACCACGGCTTCGCTGGTCGTCACACCGCGGGTGGTAGCACTCGCGCCCATACCGCTGTCCGGCGCCTGGACCGGGTCCGGCGACAACCGCCCCCGCGCTTTCGCCACCGGCAGCGCCGAGGACGTCACGGTCCGGGAGTATCGCCGCGGGGACGACCTTCGCCGGGTCCACTGGCGCAGCAGCGCCCGGGTCGGTGAGCTCATGGTCCGTCGCGAGGAACAGCCGTGGCAGTCACGGGCCACCCTCTTCCTCGACAACCGCACGTCCTCGCACCGCGGCACCGGCGCAGCTTCTTCTCTCGAGTACGCCGTCTCGGCTGCTGCGTCCATCGCGGTCCATCTCGTCCAGCGCGGGTTCGTCGTCCGGCTGGTCACCGCCTCCGGCGAGGAACTGGGCGGCTCCTGGCACGAGCGAGGCGCGGTGACGGCCAAGAGTGGCCCGCTGTTGGAGTCCCTCGCCGTGGTCAACGAGGTCTCCCGCCACCACCTCGACACCCGGTGGCTCCAGGACGCGGGTCATTCTGGCCTGCTGATCGCGGTCCTGGGAGACGTGACTGACCACGACAAGCCCGCCTTCTCGCGGATGCGTCATTCCGCTGCCAACGCGATGGCGGTCGCGCTCGATGTATCAGCCTGGGCGAGCAGGTCCGCGACCCCCTCCGGCGGTTCCGATGCGCTGTGGCTCAAGACCTACGGATGGAAGGCAGTCGCTGCGGGCCCGAGGGACCCGCTCCCCTCGGTGTGGCAGGAGCTCGGGACGGCCAGTGGCGGCCCGGCGACAGTCGTCCCACGGGTGTCGCCGATCACGGGGAGGGCACTGTGAAGCCACGTCGCCTACGTTGGCCGGCCACCGCGACGCAGTCACTGCTGGCCGGTCTGACGACCTGGGTGGCACTGTGGGCCTGGGCTGGGTTCGTGGAGAGCCCGAGCGGGTTCCTGATACCGACGCTGGGCGCCTGCCTGATCGTCGCGGTCAGCGGGATGCTACTTCGGTCGGCACGGGTTCCGAACCTCCTGACCGCCCTCGGCCAGGTGGCGCTGCTCTTCGTATGGCTGAACAGGACCTGGGCCGGCGACCTGATGTACGGCGGGTGGGTTCCGACCTCGGAGTCGTTCGCGCGGGTCGTCGCCCGGATCGAGGCCGGTGTGCAAGCCGCACAGGCATACGCCGCCCCGGTGCCCGAAAACGCACCAGCGATATACGCGCTCCTCATCATCGCGGGCGCCGGAAACGCGGTCCTGGTCGACCTGATCGCCTGCGGCATCCGGTGGGTACCTCTGGCCGGCCTTCCGCTGCTCGCGATATACACCGCGCCGCTGGGCATCCCCAGCGGCGGGGTGTCCTGGTGGAGCTTCACGGCCTGCGCGCTCAGCTTTCTGTTTCTTCTCGCCGGCGACCAGGTGCGGCTGTTGTCCACCTGGGGGCGCCATCTGTCCGGGAGGCGAAACACGCTCCGCTCACGAGTGGTCGACCCACGAATGCGGGACTCCCAGATGTTCGACTCCGGCGTCTCCAACGTCAACACGGCGGCCGTGCACGCTTCCGCCCGCAAGATCGGGTTCACCGCCACCGGCCTGGCTGTGCTCGTCCCGATCCTGATCCCGACCATGGGCACGAACCTGTTCGGCGGGAGCGGCTCAGGGTCGACCGGCGACGGCGACACAGTCGCGATCTCGAATCCGATTGTCGACCTGAAGCGCGACCTGTCACGAGGCGATGACGTGGATCTGATGTCGGTGCGGACATCAGATCCCGACCCGTCGTACCTTCGCGTCTCGGTCCTGGACTTCTTCGACGGGCAGACCTGGAAGCCGTCGGGTCGTGACATCCCGGTCGCGCAGCGAGCTGAGGGCCGGATGCCGCGTCCGCCAGGGCTCGAACCGTCTGTGCCACGCACGGAGGTGCCCTACTCGATTCAGGCCCTTTCGACGTTCGAGTCGGCATGGCTGCCCACGCCGTACCCGATCTCCACGATCGAGGTCGAGGGCGACTGGCGCTATGACACCGACACGCTCGATATCATCAGCGCGGCCGAGGACGAGTCCACCCAGGGTTTGGGCTACTCCCTGGATGCCCTGCAGATCAAGCCGGACCCTCGGGACATGGCGAGCGCACCACCGGTCGCGGAGGAGCTCTTCACCGCATACACGGCGCTGCCCGACTCTGTGCCCGACGCGGTGCGGACTCTGGCCCGCGAGGTCACCGACGCGCAGACCAGCAGGTTCGAGAAGGCGGTCCGGCTACAGGAGTGGTTCCGCGGCGATGGTGGTTTCACCTACTCCCTCGAACGGTCGTCGGGAAACGGGGTCGACGAGCTCGCAGAGTTTCTCGGCACCGGCCCGGACAGCCGGATCGGCTACTGCGAGCAGTTCGCCGCTGCGATGTCCTTGATGGGCCGTTCCATCGGCATCCCCTCACGCGTGGCGGTCGGCTTTCTCCGGCCCGAGAGGGTGAGCGAGACCACCTACACCTACAGCTCCCACGACCTGCATGCGTGGCCGGAGATGTACTTCGAGGGCACGGGCTGGGTCCGCTTCGAGCCGACCCCGCGGAGCCGTGCGGAGTCCGTTCCGGGGTATACGAGTCGGAACCTGGGGACCAACACACCCGACGACCAGGCGTCCTCGGCCGCACCCGATGCACGGCAGAACCGCATCGACGAACAGAACATCCCCACGCCGACCGATCCAGCCGGCGGAGGTGACGGCGGCGGTTCCGGGGGTCTGCTGGTCGGTTTCTTCGCCGGCCTCCTCCTGCTGTTTGCCCTGGCGGCGTCCCCCTGGCTGGCTCGAGCGACGGTCCGTCGTCGCCGGTGGGCCAATGCCCAGACGCCCGTCGAGGTCGCAGAGGTGGCGTGGGCCGAGCTTCGCGACGGCGCGCTCGACCTAGGGGTCCCGTGGGACGACTCGGTGACGATCAGGGCGCGCGCCCGGTCGCTCGTGCACTCCTTCGGTGAACCGGACGCCAACGCGGACGACCGGCTGCCGCGATCAGGGGTGACCGGCCCACGCGCCAACCCTGAGGCGACTGCCGCGCTCGATCGCCTCGCGAAGTTCGTCGAGAGAGCCCGCTATGCCCGGGCCGTAGAGGCTCCGCAACGAGACGTCGCCCACGATGTCGGGCTGTGCGTGCGGGCCCTGCGGGACGGAACGACCACATCGCGCAGGTGGCGGGCGACCTTGCTGCCGGCTTCGGTGACCAGGAAGCTCAGGCGCGAGATGAGTCCCAGCAAGCCCGCTCCGATGCACCGGTCGACGATGGCCGAGCCGGGTGTGGACCACGCAATCTAGCCTTAAGTACGCCGATTGGCCTTGCTGAGTGACCTCCCCGGCGAGACGGAGACCACATTGCGTGGCAACGTAGTGCGTGGGCCACTGGGCAGACGCCAGATTCGACGGTGATCCGCTATGGACGCCGCTAGCCTTCTATGCTCACCGTAGACGGCCGTGCACGTCGCGGGAGCCTACAGCCGATCAGATGCGGATGCTGCGTTGCGATCGACGCGTTGTCCCGGTCTGCGGATAATGGAAAGCCCGAGCACTGCGTCAATCCGGCCCAGATTGACGCACCCTCGGCGCAGTCCGATGGGTGACCTGCCGCCCTGCTCGTCGACGGCTGCTTGCTCGGGTGCGGCGCTCGGTCCAGGACGTGTGCAGGACAGGTCCGACGGGACGCTCGAACAGCCATGCGCACGCTCACCTGCGTCGGCTCGTGCGTCAGGCGACGACCGAGCGAGCCGGTCGAGCTTGGTGACGACCAACGTGTCGCCTTCACGGCAAGCAGCCAGCGCCTCACGCAGACCAGGGCGCTCCCGGTTCGTGCCTGTCAGCCCACGGTCGAGGTGGCCATGGCCAGTCTCGCTGGCGAGGGGCGGTCAGTTCAGCGACAGCTTGAGACGGGAGGTGATCTCCGTCGCGGACTCGGCCAGGTCCGCGGTGAGAAGCCGGCGGTCCGCGCTGATAAGGGGGATGCCGATTTCACCCGCCGCCGCGGCCCAGTTCGCGTCGTAGAACGACAACGCGTGCGTGTTTGCTTGCGTAGCCGCGCTTCGCAGACAGACCGACGTCATGACCAGCGAGGGCCCCAGGATCGCGTGGAGATCGTCAAGTTGATCGGCGACGTCCGCGTCCGTCCAGCGCAGCGCACGGCCGAGCACGTTGCCGACTTCATAAGTCGCAAGGTCGAGCATGTGGGCGTCGAGCTCACCGGCAACATGTGCCGACCGCAACGCGCGGGCCTGCGGCAGTTCGCTCTCACCGTCGCTGTGGAACCACTTGATCAGCACCGACGTGTCGATGAGCAAGCGAGTCACCGGCGCGAGTCGCGGTCGTGGCGGACCAGGTCAGCCGCCTCGAAGGTTCCCGCATTGTCGAACCGCTGCTCTGATCGACACATGGGCTGCTGACCTCGGAGGAGGTCGGGCGCCGGATGGGGTCGCGGTCAAAGCGGCCCTCCAACGCGGCCATCCAGGCGCGCGGGGCTGGCCGGCTTGTCGCACTACGAAGAGGCCGCAACATCCTGTTCCCGGGCTTCCAATTTGAGGAATCAGGTCAGCCGAGGCCGGTCATCGCGACGCTGGGACGTAAAGCCACAGAGAGTACGGTCTCGATGAGATCGACCTGATTGAGTGGCTGTGCCTGCCCAGCAACTACCTTGACGGCTCAACTCCCGCCGACGTTCTTGTCGCCGCACCTGAACTGGCGCTCCAGGCGGCCGACGATTTGTTCGGCATCGAGTGGTGAGTACGGGTCATGTACCCGCACCGCCTGACCCTTTGATGCGGCGGAAGCGGTCGTACCTGTGGGAAAGGTGTGTTTTGCGGGTCCACAGCAACACCCGCCACGTCACCGACTCCAACCCAGGGATCGGCAAACCGACCCGGTTCGCCTTCTTCGGATCGCCTTCCATCCCAGTCCTCTATGCCGCAGAAACTGAGGAGGCTGCGGTTGCCGAGTCATTGCTTCACGACGTACCCCTTTCGGGTCGTCCGCTGCCAGCAAGGGACTACCGAGACCATGTGCTCGGTCGCTTCGAGGTCCTGCGAGACCTGCGCCTGGCCATGCTGCACGGCCTGGGCTTGCGACGGTTGAACATCACCAACACGGATGTCATCGACGTTCACGGCGCCGGTGTGTACCGAGAGACAGTCGCCTGGGCTGCAGCCGCTCACTCTGCGGGGTCCGACGGCGTGGAATGGATGTCGACGAAGTGCAACAACAGCCCAGCGCAGGTTCTCTTCGGGGACCGAGTCTTGGCGACTGATCTACTGCTCGACCCGGCGTATGGCCGGGTGTTCCTGCTTCCGGAACACTTCAACTGGCTGGTCGACATGTGCGTGCCGCTGCGCATCGAGGTACTGCCGCCGCACTAGGACAGGAACTACCGGCGAGGACCCGGATGGATCCTCAGTTGGTCCCCCGTAAGACGAGCGACCCCTCCTCAGCTCTCGGATCGCACGCTTACCCAGCGGCTCGGATTGCCAGCATGACGTCCGCTGATGCCGCGGTCGGCATGTGCGAGTTGTCATCCGCGAAGGCGCGTCTTTCCGGCTCCCCTCTGTGTCAACCCGTCGGCTGAGGGTCTTCTTGCTTGGGCTCTTCCTGAGTGCCGCGGAGGGTTGTAGCGTCGACTCTGCGGATCCTGGAAGTGGCTGATCCGAAGTGTCTATTGCACTCGGACACCTGGCCGATCGTCGCGACGGTCGCAACCTGCCGGTCGTGGCCGCGCAGGTGCCCGTGGGGGCTGTCGCGTTGGTGGCGTTGTCGCTGCCTTCGCCGGTCGGCGACGTGCCGGCGGCGCTGGTCGCTTTTGCCCTCGGATGGTCGTGGCCGGGTCTGCTGTTGTACGCCGTCGTGCGGATCGGACGCGACGCTCCCGCGACAGCTTCAGGCGTCGTCCAGGCAAGGGCATTCGCCGGTGGGGCCGCCGGGCCCCGTGGCCTTCGGCATGGTGGTCGACGCCTCAGGCTACGAGACGGCGTGGCGCCTGGCCGCAGTCCTCTTCCTGCTCGCGGCAGCCCTCGTCATCGTGGCGCGGCGGATGTTCATCGCGGATCTCGTGGCCCGACCGCCCCGGCAAGCCATCAGGTTCGGCGGCGGACGGGAGACGCCAACCCAGGTCACCGAGCCCCGCACCCCCGCCATGGCGATAGGCCCCACCATTGCGCGGTATCCGGGCTCAGACGTTGCGTCGGTACGGCTCACGCAGCCGGTCGGCCCTCCCTGACACCGCCTCGCGTGATGGTGGAGCACATGGCCGATTCCTGCATCCGCTGCGCGGCTCGGTCCAGATCCTCGTCACTCGGACGACTTCTCGCCCGGATCTTCTGCGCAGGGGCCGCTACCAACCATGAATCGCTGAGGCGGCTCTACTGCGGTACGGCGCCGTCCAGCAGGTGCGTCAAAGGCTGTTGGGCATCCGCCGTCGGCCGTGAGAGGTAGAAGTTGGCGTGGTAGCGGCCACTGTCCTCCCGGCCGGACGGATCCATTCCTCGTCCGCTGACCTGGCGAAGCGTGTCCTCGCGCTCGGCCTCAGAGGCGAACCGGCGCTGGGGGAAGGTCACCCCAGTCAGCTCCTGAGTCACCAGGCCGTGCCGCGCCAGCGTCTCGGCGATGCGGTCGTATGAGTAGATCCGAAGCGCGAAGGCGGCCACCCACGGCATCGAGCCGCCGCGTCGAGCTCCCAGCACCCGGTCGAAGGTGCGATCGGTGATATAGCCGACCCCGCCAGTCGTGGTGACGAGGTCCACCTCGTCAAGGCGGTCGGTGAGCTGGTCGGACGGGTCTCCGTGCTCCAGGTCCTCTGCCCAACCGCCGTCGAGCAGGCCGACCCGGCAGCCATAGTCGACGGCGTTGGCGGCGAGGTCGAGACCGGAGACAGACACCGCGTTGGGGCGGCGGCGCTCGGCGTAGTACTCCTCGTCCGCGCGGGCGAGCTCCGCCGGTGACAGTTCGTCGAGCGAAGGGCTGCTGTAACGGTCGAACAGCTCGTCCAGGCGTACGTCACAGCGCAACAGCGCGGCGTTGATGCCGTAGGAACAGCACAGGTCCAGCACCCGCACTGGCCCGGCTTCAGCCACCTGGGGCCGCGACCCGAGGGCCGTCAGCAGCGCTCGGAAGACCGGCTCGGCCTGCTGCGGGATCTCATAGTCAAGCTCGCGCAGCGTGCGGAAGTAGGCTCGCGGGTCGGGACGGTCGTAGATGTGGTTGAAGTCCGCCTTGCCGTCTGCCGCCTTGGCGCTTTCCCTCACGTCGTCTCCATGTCCTCGGTGCCGGCCACTATATTCAAGAACGTCACGGCCACAACGTGACGTCGTGAAGAAACGGTGAGATACGGCGAAGGACGAGCGCCGGTGTCCGGGTCCACGGCTTGGTCGCCGTGAGCGTGGCCGCCCCCTAGTCGGATCGGCCCGAGCCTACGAAAGGAGCCGGTGCGGACGGACCGAGAAGCGGTTCGGGCTCTGGTGGCCACCAGGACACACGACCTCGGGCGACCCGGACGCCACGGTGCATCTCGAGCCATGCATCGGCGGCCGGATCTTCGAGCGCGCCAGCGACGGGCGCGAGAGCGACTGGGGCGAGGTCACCCAGTGGCACCCGCCGCACCGGCTGGGCTACCTCTGGCACATCCGGGGTGCCCGCGAGGCAGCGACCGACGTGCTGGTGCACTTCGAGGACGCCGACGGCGGCAGTCGTATCCGGATCGAGCACACCGGTTGGGAGCGGCTGGGTGACGAGGGTCCGTCCTGGCGAGACGCGAACCGCAGGGGTTGGCCGGACTGCTCCCCCACTTCCAGGCCGCCGCCGAAGTGCACGTAGAAAGGGAAGGGTGAGACGACATGGCCAACGGAGAGGGAACCGCCGAGGACCCGTGGGTCCTGAAGACGCCACCGGTGAAGTCTGAGTACCAGATGTACAAGGACCCAGGCGCCGACCCGCCCGCGCTGGTCTGCGTGGTCGGCAAGACCACGCTGAAATACCACTTCCGCGCGATTGAGGACCTGCACGCGATGCTGGTCGAGCGCGGCGACTGGGTCGAGCTCGGCGCGGCCGACGAGCAGAAGCCCGCCAAACCCGACACCGTCGAGGCCTGGGCGCGGGACGAGGGCAACCCGGTCGGGGGCTGGTACGGGCTGCGCACGGGCTATCGCGGCCGGTTCGGCATGTACCTCCCACCGCTGCTCGAACACCTCGACCTGGTCGAGCTCGAGCACAACCCGCGCAACAACCGGGTGCGGGCGAAGTAACCACGCGGCGGCGAGTCGAGTCGCACGCCCCTGGGCTGGCGTCGGCTGGCAGAGCCGGCAGGCATCGCGGGTACACCGATCGGCGGAGCGCGCGTGGCCGGCGCGTAGAGGACGTCCCCGAGCCGGCGGATACGACTGGAGGCGAACACGGAGATCTGGGTATCCGGTCGCTCCGGAAGAACCGCACGCCGTCCCAGGCGCCGGAGCCAACTGGGCAGGGCAATACCTGCGACTCTACAACCAGGCAGTCCGCGATGGCGTCCGTGATCACAGACCAGCCGACAGCTCAAGCAACGCGTCGCTGACCGCAACTCTGCACTCTCCCTTCTCCCCTGTTCGGCCCCCGCAAATGCTCACAAGGGAACGTGCAAGAACTCGGGCCGACGCGAGCCTTGGGCCTTCCAGTGTGCCGAACGACACAGACGCCGTGCCTTGTACGCCAGACTCCGGGCGTGCCCCGCGATCGTCACAAGCTCATCAGCTCGTTTAGGCGTGCCTGCGACTTGGACGACGCCTCTGCCGATCGCGGCGTACTCCTGATCCGGTAGACGTCCCGTCCCCGGACGATTCACTGGACGGGTCCTATGCCGACATCGGCATAACGGGTCTTGCGGGACGCGCGCTTGCGCGGGCCGCGGTGAGCTGCGGCAATCGCGCAAACGGTTCCTTCTGCGGAACCGTTCAAGGCTGCTCCTTGGCCGGTCGGAATGCGGCAGGTGTGTGCGTTCTGCGTCAGGGTCCGGCAAGCAGAAGGTCGGGAACCGCGTCAATTGGCGGTATGACGCACATCTTGGGACACGCTTCAGTCCGGGGTACGGCCGTCAATGCGGCTCAGACCGCGGTGTGTTTTCACGCGCGGTCGGGGTGGAAGCCGGAGCACAACAGGTCCAGCCTCTCGATCGAGGTGATTGCGTCGGCGTACCCCTGTTGCTCGATGACGTGCCAGCCCTCCCCGATGTCGTACGGCGCGGGGCGCACCCGTATGCGCCAGGCCAGGTGGAGCCGTCCGCCGACCTCGCCCACGGTGGCGTCGACGAGCTCGAAGTCGTCGGCGCTGCCGAACCATGACCTGAACGCGTCGGCGACGCTTTCGGGTCCTTCCCATTCCATCGGGCCGGGTGGCAGCAACGCTCGGAAGCGGATCGTCGGCCCCAGCGTGGTGATCATGCGCTCGTAGTCGCGGGTGGCGAGCGCCTCGAGGAAGCTTCCGCCCACCGACCACCGGGCCGACGTGCTGGTTTCCTTCGTTGCGATGTCAGTCATGGTGTCCTCCGGGTTCGGGTCGTGCCGTCGACGGTAGGGACGGGCGAGGCCGTGGTCGTCCGGGGTTCACCCCACAAATCGGTGAAAGCACCAACTCCGGGAGCGTGGCTCGTACGCTTTGTCCGTGGACACGGGAGAACGCGACTCGGGCCTCCGGCTGACGGAGCTGGTTGCCGCGTTTTCGCTCGCCACGGACCTCGGACTTGGTCAGCCAATGGAGCATGTGCTCCGGTCGTGGGCCATCGCGGCACGCCTCGGCGATCACCTCGGCGTCGAGCCGGAGGAACGAGGCGCCCTGTACTACGTGGCCACCCTGGCCTGGGTCGGGTGCGTGGCGGACACGCCCGAGGTCGCCGCCTGGTTCGGCGACGACATCGCCTTCCGCAGCGACAGCTACCAGGTCGACTTCTCCGGGTTACCCATGCTGGGGTTCATGCTTCGCCACGTGGGGACGGGCAGCCCGGCCATCCGGCGACTCCGCCTCGCCGCCAATCTCGTGGTCACCGGGGGCAAGGGCATCGAGCGGGGTCTGATGGCGCACTGCCTGACCACGGCGCAGATGGCTGAACGTCTCGGCCTGGGCGCAGATGTCTGCGACCCGCTACAGCAGATGTTCACCCGTTGGGACGGACAGGGTGTGCCCGGTGATGTCGGTGGCGACGCGATCGCGCTCTCGATGCGCCTGTTCCACCTCGCTGACACCGTCGAGGTGTTCCACCGTGCCGAGGGAACCAACGCTGCCATTGCGGTGGCGCAGGCCCGACGCGGCAGGCACTTCGACCCGGCGGTTGTGGACGCGTTCTGCGCGCACGCCCCCGCGGTGCTCGGTGACACCTCGTCCGAGGCAGACTGGCGCGACATCGTCGCCCACGAACCCGGCCTTCAGCGACGTCTCACCGAGCGTGAGCTCGACGCGGCGCTCGAGGCCATGGCGGACTTCACCGACCTCCGGTCGCCCTCC
>Ga0075530_1000395_pt1 | contig 20538 bp, 16 predicted proteins | sample NGEPerD_2_FD_75101 | JGI IMG/M metagenome (GOLD analysis project Ga0075530, IMG submission 75101) | Arctic peat soil microbial communities from the Barrow Environmental Observatory site, Barrow, Alaska, USA - NGEE PermafrostL1-D | ecosystem: Environmental > Terrestrial > Soil > Wetlands > Peat ... | reverse complement strand
GGGTTTATCTACCAGTTCCATCATCTGTTGCCGGAATTCACGGCGCTGGAAAATGTTGCCATGCCGCTGGTCATACGCGGCACGAAACCACGCGCCGCGATGGAAGTCGCTGGGAATTTGCTTAAAAGAGTGGGTTTGAGCGCGCGCCTGCACCACAAACCCGGCGAGTTGTCCGGCGGCGAGCGCCAGCGCGTCGCGATCGGTCGCGCGCTGATTACCGAACCCCAAGCGGTGCTCGCGGACGAACCCACCGGCAATCTCGATCGCGGGAACGCCGAGCAGGTTCACCGACTGATGACCGAACTGAACGACGAGTTCCGCACCAGCCTGGTGATCGTCACCCACGACGTATCACTGGCCGCACGCATGGATACGGTTTATTCCCTGGTGGATGGGGGGCTGCGTCCGCCATAGCATCCGCGTGGGACGATAGTCCGCGTTTACAAACAGCGGCTATTTCTCTGATCGCACGATAAAAATAGCGGCCACGCGCACGCAGGAAAGCGCCCTGACATGATCGTTATCGCACTGGGCATGCTGACGGGCGTAATGCTGCTGCATCAGCTCGCGGCCCTGCCGCCGGTGGCGTGCGTGTGGCTGCTGGTCGTCCTGGTCCCGCTGCTCATTGGTTACAAACGCCTGCGTTTCCCGCTGGTTGTTGCGTGCGGATTTTTGTGGGCGCTATTGCAGGCGCACGCAGCGTTGTATCCGGGACTGCACCCCGCGCTGGAGGGCGAAGACCTGGTGGTCACCGGCGTGATCGCCTCGATCCCGGAGCTGCGCGAACCCGCGACACGCTTCCTCTTTGATATCGAACAGGTGCATACGCGCATCGCCGCCGACCGGTCGGTGCCGGAACGCGCACGGCTAAGCTGGTACAACGACGCGCCCGCACTGAAGCTCGGTCAGCGCTGGAAACTGACGGTGCGCCTCGCGCGGCCCAGGGGCTTCATGAACCCCGGCGGCTTCGACTACGAGGGCTGGTTATATAGCCAGGGCATTGGCGCGACCGGCTACATTCGTGACGAGCCGCGTGCGCAGCGTCTGCCAGGCGAATTTATGGAAAGGCCGGTCGGACGGCTGCGCCAGGCGGTGGCCGATGCAATCGCGCGGCGCCTCGGCGATAGCGCCAACACCGGTGTCATTACGGCACTCGCGATCGGCGACCGCGGCGCCATGACCCCGGAACGATGGCAGTTGCTGCTGGACACCGGCACCAGCCATCTGCTCGCCATCTCGGGCATGAACATCAGCCTGGTCGCCGGTATGGTGTATTTTTTGACCTTGTATTTATGGCGGCTTTCCGGATGGCTGTGCCTGCGACTGCCCGCGACACGCGCAGCGGCGTTTACGGGTCTGATCGCGGGCATCAGTTATGCCTTGCTGGCTGGCTTTTCGATTCCGACCCAGCGCGCGGTCATCATGCTTACGGTCGTCATGGGCGCACTGATGCTGGATCGCATCGGCCGGCCGGGTCACACCTTGGCGATCGCGCTGACCGCAGTGCTGGTATGGAGTTCGGCCGCCGTGCTCTCGGCGGGCTTCTGGCTGTCGTTCGCCGCGGTGGGGATCATCGTTTACAGTCTGCGCGGCAGGCCGCAGCCACACAGCCGCTGGCGACAAAGTGGGCGCCTGCAAGGAGCGTTGACCATCGGGCTGGCGCCGCTGACCCTGTTCTTTTTTCAGCGCGCGCCACTGATATCTTTCTTCGCGAACCTGGTGGCGGTGCCGTGGATAGGGCTGGTCATCGGTCCGCTGGTCCTGGTCGCGGTCGCGCTGTTGCCGGTTGCCCCCGGACTCGCAGGCTTTCTGCTGGACGCTGCGGACTACGGTCTGGACCTGTTGTGGCGGATACTGGAGATGCTCGCGGCGCTGCCATTTGCGCAGTGGCATCAGGCGCCCGTTGGCTGGACCTTGTTGCCCGCGGCGCTGGGTATGATCTGGCTGCTCGCGCCGCGTGGCTGGCCGGCGCGCTGGCTGGGCCTGGTGTTGCTGCTGCCGATGGCGATGGTGGTGCCGGCACGACCCGCGCCCGGCGGCTACACGATCACTTTGCTCGATGTCGGCCAGGGTCTCGCGGCGGTGATCGAAACCCGCAGGCACGTGCTGGTTTACGATACGGGGCCGCGTTTCAGTGACTATTTCAACGCCGGTGACGCGGCCGTCATTCCGTACCTGCGCCGCCGTGGCGTCAAGCGCATCGACACCCTGGTGATCAGTCATGGCGACAACGATCATAGCGGCGGCGCGGCGGCGGTGCTGGCGGCGTTCCCGGTGACAAAGCTGCTGACCAGCGCGCCGCGACAATTCGATCAGCTGCGCGCCGCGCGCTGTCACGCCGGTCAACGCTGGCGCAGTGATGGCGTAACGTTCGAAATCCTGCATCCATCGTTAGTCACCCCGGCTTCGGTCCAACCATGGCCTTCCACCAACAACCGCTCCTGCGTACTGCGCGTTGCCAGTGCCGGCGGTGCAGTGTTGCTGCCCGGCGATATCGAGGCGGATGCCGAACGCACATTGGTGCACGCGCACGTCGGGCCGCTGGCAAGCGACGTGCTGGTGATGCCGCATCATGGTAGCGCCACGTCTTCCAGCGCGAAATTTATCGATGCCGTCGGCCCTGAGCTGGCGCTTGTGTCCACCGCCTACGGGAACCAGTGGGGTTTTCCCGCGCCGGAGGTGCTGGCCCGTTATCGCAGACGCTCGATTCCTGTGAAAAATACCGCCGGCTCGGGCGCGCTGACAGTCACGGTGCATCCCCGTGCCGGGATTGCCTTAAGCGAGGGTTACCGGCAATCCGCGCGTCATTTCTGGACAGCCTATCCTTGAAGCTGGCCCGCGCCACGCCAAGCGTCGCATTCAGCCGCCGGACGAAATCAAGTATGATTGCCACCCGTTAACCGCCACAAATAAGGTTTTTTGCCGTGTTCGAGATCATCAAGGCCGGCGGCTGGGTGATGGCGCACATCATCGCATGTTCGATCCTGGCGCTCGCGATCATTGGCGAGTGTTTCTGGAGCCTGCAACGCCAGCGGGTGATGCCGAAAGATCTGGTCAAACAGGTCTGGCGGCTGCGCCAGCAGAGTGAGTTGACGCAAAATCAAGTGACCGCGCTGCGCAACAGTTCGCCGCTGGGCCGTATCCTCGCGGCCGGTCGGAGCAGCGCGAATGAAGACCGGCAAATGATGAAGGAGTCAATCGAGGAGACCGGACGTCATGTGGCGCACGAACTGGACCGTTTCCTGAACACCCTGGGCACAATCGCGACGATCTCGCCGCTGCTCGGGCTGCTCGGTACCGTGATCGGCATGATGCAGATCTTCGGCGCCATCACGGATGCGGGGGTGGGCGATCCGCAGCAGATGGCGGGCGGTATCTCGGTGGCGTTGATCACAACCGTCGCCGGGCTCATGGTCGCCATACCCACCCTGTTTTTTTACCGCCATTTCCGCGGCCGGGTCGATGATCTGGCGATAAACATGGAAGCCGAGACCATCAAGATGATGGAAATCTTGCGCGGCGAACGCCAGCAGAACGCGCGTTCGGCACAACTTCACGGAGACGCCGCGTGAGGTTCAAGGCGCGTCGCGGTGACCGATTGGAGCTCAATCTGACGTCGTTGATCGACGTGGTGTTCGTGCTGCTGATTTTTTTCGTGCTGACCACGACGTTCAAACGCCACGCCGCGCTGCGGATCGCGTTGCCAAACGCCACCATCGAGCCTTTGATGCAACGCCAGCAACTGCTGGAACTTGCCATCGACTCCGCCGGGCGCTATTACATCAATGACCGGGCGCTCGTAAATACCCGCGCCGCGACCTTAAGCACGGCGCTTGACGACGAGTCGAAACACCGCGCGCAAACCTCTATCATTTTGAACGCCGATGCGCGCACCCCTCATCAGGCGGTCGTCACGGCCATGGACGTAGCTGCGAGGCTGGGTCTGACGCATTTGGTGATCGCCACGACGCACGATGAACGATAGCGCTGCCACACCCGGCCGCGGCGGCGTGGGCATTTACCGTCGGCTGCTGGGATATGCGCTGGCCTACTGGCACAGCATGGCGTTCGCCGTGCTGGGCATGATTCTGTACGCGGCCACCGACACGGGTTTCGCGGCGCTGATGAAACCGCTGCTGGACGGCAGTTTCGTCAACCGCGACCCCGACATGATCCGCTGGTTGCCGCCGCTGATGGCCGGCATCCTGCTGGTGCGTGGGGTCGGCGGGTATCTGTCGAGCTACTACGTGTCCTACGTCGGCCGCTGCGTCGTCAAAGTGCTGCGCGGGCAGATGTTTCATCAGCTGCTGCACATGCCGGTCACCTATTTCGACGCGAGCTCGACCGGCCAGCTCATATCCAAGCTGACTTACAACGTCGAACAGGTGGCCGACGCCGCCAGCCGCAGCATGACCATTCTGATACGCGACACCCTGACTATCATCGGCCTGGTGTTGTGGATGTTTTATTTGAGCGTGGAGCTGACCTTGTGCTTTCTGGTTGCCACGCCGATTGTCACCGTGATGGTCATCTACGCCAGCAAGCGGTTCCGCAAGATCAGCGGCAACATTCAGCGCTCCATGGGCGATGTCACGCACGTCGCGCAGGAGATGATCGAAGGCCATCGCGTGGTCAAGATTTTCGGCGGACAGGCATACGAAACGCAGCATTTCGAGGCGGTTAACGAGCACAATCGCAGAATGCACATGAAGATGGCCCGCACCGAGGCCGCCAGCACGCCCTTCATTCAACTGGTCGTCGGGCTGGCGCTGACGGCCATCGTATTTCTGGCCACCTTGCCGCCGGTGCTAGAGCAGATCACCGTTGGGACTTTCGTCTCGTTCGTTATTTCCGTTACCCTGCTCCTGACGCCGGCGCGCAATCTCACTAGTATCAATGCCCGCGTGCAGCAGGGCATCGCCGCCGGTGAAAGCATTTTCGAGCTGATCGACAGCGAGCGCGAATACGACCGGCCGACCCACGCCCCGACCAGTCGCCGTGGCCTGGTCGAATACCGCAATATCGGATTCAGTTACGAGCAGGCCAAGGGCGAGGTGCTTAAGGACATTTCGCTGACCATCGAGCCCGGCGAAACGGTCGCGCTGGTGGGGCGTTCCGGCAGTGGCAAAACCACCCTGGTCAATCTTTTGCCGCGCTTTTACGAGCCGCAGGCCGGGCAGGTGTTGCTCGACGAGGTGAGCATCCGTGACTATGCGCTCGCCGACCTGCGGGAGCGCGTTTCCTATGTCAGCCAGGAGGTGGTGTTGTTCAACGACACCATCGCCGCCAACATCGCGTACGGTCGTCAGGGCGGCGCCAGCCGCGCACAGATCGAAAAGGCAGCGACCGCCGCGCACGCGATGGAGTTCATCACCCGTCTGCCGCAAGGGCTGGACACCATGGTCGGCGAGAACGGCATTCTTCTGTCGGGCGGCCAGCGGCAGCGGCTGGCGATCGCGCGGGCACTGCTGAAAGACGCTCCGGTATTGATCCTCGACGAGGCCACCTCGTCGCTGGACAGCGAGGCGGAGCAGCACATACAGGCCGCGCTGGAGGCGCTGGTGAAGAACCGTACCACCCTGGTTATCGCGCACCGACTGTCCACCGTCGAAAACGCCGATCGCATCGTGGTGATGCAGGAGGGGCGCATCGCGGAAACCGGCACGCACGCGCAGTTGCTGGCGCAAGGCGGCATCTATACCGGACTGCACCGATCGCAGTTCCGAAAGATACAGACGCCGACCAACGCAAACTTGTCACCGAGTTGATGGGCCATACATCCAGTAGCTTCCTGGCCCTGGTCAGCGCGCTCCAGCGCGTCTGGGCGACCCGCAACGCGCTTGCGATTTCGCTGCTGCCGCTAGCCTGGACGTTTCGCACGATCGCGGATCTGCGCCGTCAGCAATACCTGCGTCGCCGTCATACCCTGCCGAGGCCGCCGGTGCCGGTCGTTGTCGTCGGCAATATCACCGTGGGTGGTACCGGCAAGACCCCACTGGTCATCTGGCTTGCTGAACTGCTGAAAGCCAATGGCTACAGACCGGGTATCATCAGCTGCGGTTACGGGGGGCGCGCCGACCACTGGCCGCAGATCGTTACCGCGCTCAGCGACCCGCATCAGGTCGGTGACGAGCCCGTGTTGATCGCGTTGCGCAGTCACTGCCCGACGGCGGTAGCGCCCGATCGCAACGAGGCCGCGCGCGCGCTGCTGGAAGAATACGACTGCGACGTGCTGATCAGCGATGACGGTTTGCAGCATTACCGCCTCGTGCGTGACATGGAGATCGCCGTGATCGATGGCGGCAAGGGCCTGGGCAACCGCTGGTGTCTGCCGGCCGGTCCGTTGCGCGAGCCGCCCTCGCGTCTGCGCGACGTCGATCTCGTGATCGCGAACGGCCGCCACGGTGATACGCGGATGCGCCCCGGCGCCCGCGCCAGTGCGCGCTACCGTATGACGCTTGAGGCCGGGCAAATGGTCAACCTTGCCGATGCAAGTCTGCGCCAGCCTTTAGAGGCGATGCGCGGCCGCCAGGTGCACGCGGTCGCCGCGATTGGCAATCCGGCACGTTTTTTCGATACCTTGAAGGTCGGCGGGCTGGTATTGCGGACGCATGTATTTCGCGATCATCATCCGTTCACGTCGCTAGATCTGCATTTTGGTGACGCGGAACCGGTGGTGATGACGGAAAAAGATGCAGTCAAGTGCCGTGGATTCGCGCAGGCCCATCACTGGTATCTGCCGGTGGCGGCCGTGCCCGACGCTCACTTCGCGCGGGCCGTTTTAGCTCGCCTGCGCGCGCTTGCACCAGCGTTGCCCAAGCAGAGTTCAGAACCTCTGGAGACCAATCGATATGGATAAAAAGTTGTTGGATATTCTGGTGTGTCCGGTAACCAAGGGCCCGCTGATCTACGACAAGGCCCGCCAGGAGCTGATCTCGCGCTCGGCGCGGCTGGCGTACCCGATTCGCGACGGAATACCGGTAATGCTGGAGGACGAAGCGCGCAAAATCAGCCAGGAAGAATACGAAAAGCTGAAGGCATGAGCGTGGCCACGGCCGACGTCAGGGTCGCCTTCAGAGTCGCCATACCCGCGCGTTTTGATTCGCAGCGTCTGCGCGGCAAGCCCCTGCGGGAAATCGCCGGCAAGCCGCTGTTGCAGCGCGTATACGAGCAGGCTACGCAAAGCGGCGCGCAAGCAGTGATTATCGCCACCGACGATCCGCGCATCGAGCGGCGCGCGCTGGAATGGGGTGCTACCGTTTGCATGACGTCTCGCGACTGCGCCTCCGGCAGCGAGCGCGTTGCGGAAGCGGCGCGCACACTAGCCTGGCCTGATACGGAAATCGTCGTCAATGTGCAGGGTGACGAACCGTTGCTGCCGCCGGCCAACATCCGCCAGGTCGCGTTAAACCTCGTCGCCCATCCCGATGCCAGCATCGCCAGCCTGTGCACTGCAATCCTGGGGCTGGACGGATTCGAGAATCCAAACGTGGTGAAAGTCGTGCGCGATGTCGCTGATTTCGCGCTATATTTTAGCCGCGCGCCGATTCCATGGGCGAGCGAGCGTGGCGCGCGCGAGCAACATTTGCGTCACTGTTATCGTCACGTAGGCTTGTATGCCTACCGCGTGGGCTATTTGAAAACCTATGCGCACACGCCGCCCAGCGCGCATGAGGGCATCGAGCACCTCGAGCAATTGCGGGCGCTATGGCGCGGAGATCGCATTCACGTGGAGCTCGCGGCCGAACCGCCGGGGCCAGGCGTCGATACACCTGCCGACCTGGACGCGGTGGAAGCCATTATTGCCGGGCGAGGTCCATAATGTTATGTCTTGCTATTCAGACAGTTAAATAACTTTGTTGTAGATCCGCACATGAAATGGGAGATCATCGACCGCGCCCTGGGCTATCAGGGGTATTTCCGGCTGGACGTATTCCGGATCAGGCACGCTTTATTCAATGGCGGCTGGAGCCCGGCCTTGACGCGCGAGCTGTTCCGACGCAGCGACGGGGTGGCGGTGCTGCCTTACGACCCGGTGCGCGACCGCGTGCTGTTGATCGAGCAGTTCCGCATGGGCGCCATCGAATCCCCGCAAGGCCCCTGGTTGACCGAGATCATCGCCGGGTTGATCGAGCCCGGCGAACATCGCGAAGCGGTCGCGCATCGGGAAGCGCGCGAGGAGGCGGGCTGTACCCTGGACGCGCTGCATTTTATTTGTGATTACTACTCCTCGCCCGGTGGTTTCGGCGAGCGCGTCTCGATTTACCTGGCCCGCGCTAATCTCGACGACGCCGGCGGTGTTCACGGTCTGCGAACGGAGGGCGAGGACATCCGCGTGGAAATCGTCGGTGCGAAGACCGCGTTCGACAAGCTGGCTGCCGGCGCCATAGCGTCGGCCACGCCGATCATCGCGCTGCAATGGCTACAACTGAATCACTTGTATATCCACGACTTGTGGACGTAGCCTTACACAACATAAGAAGCGCAGATGGACAGTGGCGATGCTTCAGATCGCCCGGGCAAGTACCGCGGCGGCGCCGATGTAACGAGCCGGCGTCAGTTCCAGAAGGCGCGTCCTGGCCTCATCGGGAATCGCCAGAGTCATAATAAACGCGCGGATCGCATCGGCGTTCACGACCTTGCCGCGGGACAGTCGCTTGAGTTGCTCGTAAGGCTCATTGACGCCGTAACGGCGCATGACCGTTTGAATCGCCTCGGTCAGCACCTCCCAGTTCGCGTCAAGGTCCGCCCGCAGGCGGGCTTCATCGACCGCGAGCTTGGCCAGTCCCTTGGACACAGCGTCGAGTGCGATCAGCGTGTGCGCAAAGCCCACGCCGAGATTGCGCAGTACGGTCGAATCGGTTAAGTCGCGTTGCCAGCGTGAGATCGGCAGCTTGCCCGTTAAGTGCCTGAAAATGGCGTTGGCCATGCCCAGATTGCCTTCGGCGTTTTCGAAATCGATCGGGTTCACCTTGTGCGGCATGGTCGAGGAACCGACTTCGTTCTCGACCGGGGTTTGTTTGAAGTAACCGATCGCGATATACGCCCACAGATCGCGGCACAGGTCGATCAGCACCGTGTTGAAGCGCGCGCACGCATCGAAGAGTTCGGCCATGGCGTCGTGCGGCTCGATCTGCGTGGTGTAGGGGTTCCAGGCGAGGCCAAGCGCGGTTACGAATTCGTGCGCGAAAGCCGGCCAGTCCACTTCGGGATGGGCGGCCAGGTGCGCGTTGAAATTGCCGACCGCGCCATTACACTTGCCGCGGATTTGCACGGCCTCGATGCGCGCGCGCTGTTCACGGAGCCGATAAACGACGTTGGCGATCTCCTTGCCCAGGGTGGTCGGGCTGGCGGGCTGTCCGTGCGTGCGGGCCAGCATGGACGTGTCCGCGTAATGGTGCGCGAGCGCGCGCAGTTGCTCGATGATATCGTCGGCGGCCGGCAGCAACACCTCGCGCCGCGCTGAGATCAGCATCAGGCCGTAAGCGAGGTTGTTGATGTCTTCCGACGTACAGGCGAAATGTATGAATTCGCGCGCGGCGTCTAGCTCCGCGTGACCGGCAACCTTCTCTTTAAGAAAATACTCGACCGCTTTCACGTCATGATTGATGGTGGCTTCGATGGTCTTGATGCGTGCCGCATCGCATTCGTCGAAGCGCTCCGCGATCTCCAGCAAGGCAGTTTGCGCGGCTTTCGAAAACGCAGGTAGCTCGGCGATCGCGGGGTTATCGCTTAACGCGATGAGCCATCGTGCCTCGACCTGCACGCGAAAGCGCATCAGGCCGTATTCGCTGAAGATCGGCCTTAAAGCCAACGTCTTGCAACTGTAGCGGCCATCGATCGGTGAAATGGCGGTCAGCGCGGACAGCTCCATTAAAAACTCCGGCGTCACGATAAAAATATGTCCCTATAATAACCTCATCCCGTTCAACAGGCCGCCGAGGTAAGCATGACCGATCGCAGGTACCGCATGGAAAAAGACAGCATGGGCGAACTGGAGGTGCCATGCGAGGCGCTTTATGGCGCGCAGACGCAGCGCGCCGTCAATAATTTCGCCATCAGCGATCTTGCCATGCCGCGCGAGTTTATTCGCGCGCTGGGGCTGATAAAGGCCGCGTGTGCGCACGCGAACTGCGAGCTGGGCCTGATGGATGGCAAAATGGCGGAAGCGATCACGGCAGTGGCGCGGTCTGTGGCCGCGGGCGTATACGACCGGCAGTTCCCGGTCGACGTATTTCAGACCGGTTCAGGCACCAGCACCAACATGAACGCCAACGAGGTGATCGCGCGGCTGGCGACGCAACGGCTGGGTGCTACCGTACACCCGAACGATCATGTCAACATGAGCCAGAGTTCGAACGACGTGATCCCCACCGCGATCCACGTAAGCGCCAGCCTGATGCTGCACGAGCGTCTGCTGCCGGCGCTTGCCACGCTTGCCGGGACAATCGATCACAAAGGCAATGAGGTAAAAGGCGTGGTCAAAACCGGGCGCACGCATCTCATGGATGCGATGCCCGTGCGGCTGGATCAGGAACTGAGCGCGTGGTCGGCACAGGTGAAACTCGGTGCGGCGCGGCTGGCATCGACTCTGCCGCGACTGCGTCAGCTCGCGCAAGGTGGCACGGCGGTCGGCACCGGCATTAACGCGCATCCCGAGTTCGGCACTCGCGTGGCCGCCGAGCTGACCCGCGCGACCGGCGTGGCGTTCGAGCAGAAACAAAACCTGTTCGAGGGCTTAAGCTGTCAGGACGCCGCGGTGGAGGTTAGCGGTCAGCTCAAAACGCTGGCCGTGAGTTTAATGAAGATCGCCAACGATCTGCGCTGGATGAATTCGGGGCCACTGGCGGGTCTGGGCGAGATCGCGCTACCGCCGCTGCAGCCCGGCAGCAGCATTATGCCCGGCAAGGTCAATCCGGTGATTCCCGAGGCGGTTGCAATGGTGTGCGCGCAGGTGATTGGTAATGACACCACCCTGACGATCGCCGGGCAGGCCGGGAACTTTCAGCTCAACGTCATGTTGCCGGTGGTCGCCTATAATCTTCTGCAAAGCATCGAGATCTTGAGCGGCGCCTCACAGTCACTGGGCGAAAAGGCCATTGCCGGTTTCACCGTAAATGAAAAAAACATTCAGCAGGCGCTTGATCGTAATCCGATTCTTGTGACTGCCCTGAATGGTGTGATCGGTTACGAGCGGGGTGCTGCGATTGCCAAGTTGGCCTACGCGCAAGGACGGCCGGTCATCGAGGTCGCGCGCGAAAAGACTGACCTGTCGGAAGACGAGTTGCGCAGACTATTGAACCCACTGCAACTGACCCGAGGCGGCATCGGAGAATAACCGCGCCCATGAATCACGCCGCCCCCATCGCGGCTTTCCTGCTGCTGGCGCTGGGCGCGGCGATGCTGGCGGCCGCGCTGATTCCCGTACGCGATATCGTTGTGAATGCGCGCGGCCACTCGCGGGTGTGGCTGGCGTTGCCGGCGCTGATCGTCGCGTTTGTCACCGGCTTGTGCGGCTATCTGGCTTTTGCCATCGCGGTCGCCTGGCGCGGCGCAGGAGTAGAGGAGGTCGCTGTCGCCGCGGTATTGTTCGCAGCCGGCTGCTTTGTGTTGGGGATCTCACGCATCAGCCGGCGCATGATGCGCGAGAATCTGCGGCTCGCAGCGCTCGATCAGCATCGCGCCACGCACGATCCGCTCACGAATCTGCCCAATCGTCAGTTCTTCGTGGGTCAGCTCGAACGCGCCATCGCCGACACCGCCCCACCCCGGCGGCTGGCGGTGCTGGTCATGGACCTGGACCGCTTCAAGCTGATCAACAAAACCATGGGTCATCATTACGGCGACACGGTGCTACAGGCGGCCGGATTGCGCCTGCAGCGATCGCTGCGCATCACGGATCTGGTGGCGCGGCTCGGCGGTGACGAGTTTGCAGTCCTGATCAATCCCGTTGTCGATCCCGAGCATCCGCGGATAATTGGCCAGCACGTCGCCGCCGTGCTGCAAAAGCCGCTGGCCGTCGAGGGTTATCCGGCCGAGGTTGGCGTGAGCATTGGCGTCGCTTATCATCCGGAGCACGGCGCGAGTCACGACGAACTGGTCGGGCACGCCGAACTCTCGATGTACGAGGCCAAACGCCGCGGCGCCGACGTTGTGGTCTACGAGCCGACGCTTAAGAGCGCTGGCCGTCAGCGGCTGGACATACTCGGTGAGCTGCGGCAGGCCATCGAGCAGCACAGCCTGGTTGTTCATTACCAGCCGCAATTCGGGGCCAAAGCTGGCAGGTTGACCGGTGTAGAGGCCCTGGTGCGATGGCCGCATCCACGGCTCGGCTTGCTGTATCCCGAAGAGTTCATAGCGCTTGCCGAACAGAATGGTTTAATCGGTAACCTGAATCGCTGGGTGCTGGAGGTGGTGCTCGACCAGCTGGCGGCATGGCATAGCGTGGGGAACGGCATGCCGATTTCCACCAATATCTCCGCCATCAATCTGCAGGAGCCCGACCTGGTTCAGCACATTGCCGACGGCGTGCGCAAACGCGGCCTGCCGCCGCGGCGATTGAAACTCGAGATTACGGAAACGGCCGTCATGTCGAATCCCGACGCGGCGCTGGCGGCCGCAAAGCGGCTCGCGCAGTTCGGCGTGCGTTTTTCGATCGACGATTTCGGGATCGGTTACTCGTCGCTGGTTTACCTGCGCAAACTGCCGGTGAGCGAGATCAAGATCGATCGGTCGTTCATCGTCAACGTGGCGCGCGATCATAACGACGCTATCATCGTCCGCTCCACCATCGCGTTGGCCCACAATCTGGGTCACTGGGTGACTGCCGAGGGCATCGAAAACCGCCAAACACTGGAGCTGCTGGCCGCCTGGGGCTGCGACGCCCTGCAAGGCTATTTCTTGAGCCCGCCGCTGCCTATCGAGGCGCTGGATGCCAGGTTGCAAGACACAAGCTGGAATCCGGTGAAATCGGCGCCGGAGGCACAGCCTGTTTGATCAACAGAGCGCGCGACTAATGAGAAACACCGTTTGTTCATGTAAGCGCGCGCCGCGATAATGATCTTATGCCGCCAGCTGGCGTAACACGTAATGCAAAATCCCGCCGTGCCGGTAGTATTCGATCTCCTGCGGCGTGTCGATGCGTACGCGCGCCTCGAACTCGATCTTGTTATCACCGTCCTCGGCACTGGCGATCACCTTGACCGATTTCGCCGTACCGTCGCTTAAGCCCTCGACCGCAAACGTTTCGCGGCCGGTAAGCCCCAGACTCGTGGCCGTCTCGCCGTCCTTGAACTGCAGCGGCAGAATGCCCATGCCGACCAGGTTCGAGCGGTGGATGCGCTCGTAGCTCTCCGCGATCACGGCGCGTACGCCCAGCAGCAATGGACCTTTGGCCGCCCAGTCGCGTGATGATCCCGAGCCGTATTCCTTGCCCGCCAGCACCACCAGCGGCACGCCTTCCTGCTCGTAGCGAACGGCCGCGTCGTAAATGCTGAGCACCTCATCGGACGGATAGTGCGTAGTCCAGCCGCCTTCGGTGTCGGGCGCCAGCTTATTGCGCAGGCGCACGTTGGCGAAGGTGCCGCGCATCATGACCTCGTGATTGCCGCGTCGTGATCCGTAGGAGTTGAAGTCCGCGGGCTTTACGCCGTGCTCCTGCAAGTATTTGCCGGCCGGGCTGTCCTTCTTGATGGAACCGGCGGGCGAAATATGATCCGTGGTGATGCTGTCGCCAAGCACCGCCAGCACGCGCGCGCCGCTGATGTCCGCAATATTTTGCGGTTGCTTGTCCATGCCCTCGAAGTACGGCGGATTCTGTACATACGTGGATTTGTCGTCCCAGTCGAATTGTTCCGTATCGGGTATTTCAAGCGCATTCCAGCGACTGTCGCCGGCGAATACCTCGCCGTACGACTTCTCAAACATCTTGTCGTCGATGTTGGCCAGCACCGCCTCCTGGATTTCCTTGGCGCACGGCCAGATGTCTTTCATGTACACGGGCTTGCCGTTCTTGCCTTTGCCCAGCGGCTGCTTGTAGAGGTCGATGTCCATGGTGCCGGCCAGCGCGTAGGCGACGACCAGCGGCGGCGACGCAAGATAATTCATTTGCACGTGCGGGTGAATGCGGCCCTCGAAGTTGCGGTTGCCGGACAACACCGCCGCGCACACGATACCGGCGTCGTCGATGGCCTGTTCGATGCTTTCGGGCAGCGGACCGGAGTTGCCGATACACGTGGTGCAGCCGTAACCGACCAGATAGAAGCCGATCGACTCGAGTTCCTTGAGCAGACCCGATTTGGTGAGATATTCCGTCACGACCTTGGAGCCGGGTGCCAAGCTGGTCTTGACCCAGGGTTTGCGGTTGAGCCCCAGTGCCCGGGCCTTCTTGGCCAGCAGGCCAGCCGCGATCATGACTGAGGGATTGGACGTGTTGGTGCATGACGTGATGGCCGCGATGGCGACGGCGCCGTGATCCAGCTCGCACTCGGTGCCGTCTTCAAGCTTCACCCGGGTCGGCTTGCTGGGTCTGCCTTTAGAATCCGCGGCGGCGGAATGCACCTCCTCGCGCGGCGCCTCGTTGTGGCTTAAGGAACTGCCGTACGCCGGGGAATCGCTGGCGGGAAACGATTCTTCGGACGCTTCGTCGACCGCATCGTTGTCATCGGATTCGACGTGCGCGATGTAGTCGCGAAGCGATGCTCGGAACGACTCTTTTGCCGACGACAAGGCCACGCGATCCTGCGGACGTTTGGGACCCGCGATGCTCGGCTCCACGGCGCCTAAGTCCAGCTCCAGAACGTCGCTGTAATCTGCTTGCATGTCGCCCGTCTCGCGGAACATGCCCTGTTCGCGGGCGTAGGCTTCGACCAGCGCGATCTGCTCCGGCTTGCGGCCGGAGAGTTTCAGATACACCAGGGTCTCCTTGTCGATGGGGAAGATGCCGCAGGTGGCGCCATACTCCGGGGCCATATTGCCGATGGTGGCGCGGTCGGCCAGGGGCAAGTGATCGAGACCGTCGCCGAAAAATTCAACAAATTTACCCACCACGCCGTGTTTGCGCAGCATCTGCGTCACGGTCAGCACCAGGTCAGTCGCCGTCGCGCCCTCGGCGAGTTTGCCGGTGAACTTGAAACCGACGACCTGCGGGATCAGCATCGACACGGGTTGCCCCAGCATGGCGGCTTCAGCTTCGATGCCGCCCACGCCCCAGCCGAGCACGCCCAGTCCGTTGATCATGGTGGTGTGGGAATCGGTGCCGACCAGCGTGTCGGGATACGCCTCCAGCACGCCGTCGTGCTCACGGGTAAAGATCACCCGCGCCAGGTATTCGAGATTGACCTGGTGGACGATGCCCGTGTTGGGCGGCACTACCTGGAAGTTCGAAAACGCCTGTTTGCCCCAGCGCAGAAACGCGTAACGCTCTCGATTGCGCCCGAATTCCACCTTGGCGTTCAGATCCATGGAATCCGCCTTGCCGTAATGGTCGACCATCACGGAATGATCGATCACCAGTTCGGCCGGCGACAGTGGATTAATGCGCGCCGGGTCGCCGCCCAGCGCACTCATCGCATCGCGCATCGCGGCCAGATCGACCACCGCCGGCACGCCGGTGAAGTCCTGCATCAGCACGCGTGCGGGCCGATACGCAATTTCCTGATCCGGCTCGGCGCTGGCGTCCCAGTTGAGCACCGCCTCGATATGTTCTTTGGTGACGCTTGCGCCGTCTTCATGGCGCAGAAGATTTTCCAGCAGGATCTTCTGCGAATAGGGCAGCCGCGCCACGTCCTTCAGTTGCGCGATCTTGTTGATCCGGTACTCTTTACCGTCAACCTTCAGAACGGTCTGGGTGTCGAAGCTGTTGCTCATGGCCAATGATTCTCGTCGTTAGTCCGCGCGTCGCGTTAAAGAAATTACAAGCCGGTGTATCCTGTCATTATCCCCAAATCCGCGCGCCTGTGGTAGCTAACACTCACAATAGATAACCCATGGGGGATAACAGATAGGCGATCATGCGCGCGGGCTCGCCGACTCCACCTCGCGAAGCAGCGCGTTGCGCCCGAACACAAGCCGCCAGCGGTTGCCGCCAGCCTGCCGCCACAGTACCGCCGCACGGATGCCGGCCAGCAGCAGCGCGCGGATGCGGCTGACGTTGTCGGGATTCGAAAGATACGACTGCTCGCCCTTGACGATAATACGCGGCCGCAACCGGCTGATCGATCGCTGATAGGTGTCCGCAAGCTGGCTGATGACATTGATGTGCGTGGGCCCGAAATGCGCCAGTTGTTCGCGCGCCCGCTCCAGCCCCTGTCGCAGCGTGGCGATCATCGACGCCTCGCGCGAGAGTTTCCTCTCCAAAGAAAGCAGATTCACCACGTACCGCGTACGCTCCAATTGTGGTTTTTTGTCAATCTCGCTCAACTGCGCGCGCAGCACTGTCAGCCCGGACCGGATGCCCTCGGGTGCGCCGTAAACATCGGCATAGCTCGGGGCATCGAGCTTGAAGAGACTGCCGATGCTGGCGTCAAAAGGCTGCGGCTCCGCACTTCCGTGCCAGGCGATCTGGTGGACTAGATCCACGCTCTGATAAAGGCCGGCCAACGCGATAATGCGATTATTCATCGTGGTTCAGTCAATAACCCTGACCAGAACGCTGCGCGGTAGCGGCCCGATTCGCGATTTGCCCGCTAGGCCGCCACCCCGCTGTGCGGCGGGCCGAGCGCGCGCATAGTCGGCGTTCGATCGGTGCTCGATGATGCCGCCGCCGAGGCAGCGATTACCGCGATAGAATACGACGGACTGGCCGGGTGTCACCGCGCGCTGCGGCTGTTTGAAACTCACCTGTACGTGATTTTGTGTACCGGTCAGCACGCAGGTCTGATCCTGCTGCCGGTAGCGGATTTTAGCCCCGCAGCGCAGCGGCAGCGCCGGCGCCTCGCCATCGACCCAGTGGATTTGGCCGGCGATTAATGTGTTGCTGAATAGTCGCTCGTGATCATGGCCTTGCGCGACGATCAGCTGATTGGTCTCAGGAATTTTGTCCACCACGTACCAGGGTATTTCAGGCATCCCGCGCCGTCCGCCTATGCCTAAACCCTGGCGCTGACCCAGCGTATAAAACATCAGCCCCCGATGTACGCCGAGCATGCGTCCGTCAGTGTCCACCACGTCGCCGGGTTGCGTGGGCAGGAAGCGCGCCAGAAAATCGCTGAAACGCCGCTCGCCGATGAAGCATAAACCGGTGCTGTCTTGCTTGTCGTGCGTGACGAGTCCGGCCTGCTCGGCGAGTGCTCTGACTTCTTGTTTCTGGTAGCTGGCCAGCGGCAACAGCGCGCGCGCGAGCTGGCTCTGCCCCAGCATGTAAAGAAAATAGGACTGGTCTTTCGCCTCATCGCGCGCCTTGACCAGATGCCGCCCGGCAGCCGTTTTTTCGATGCCCGCGTAGTGGCCGGTTGCAACTACTTCGGCGCCCAGCGCCTGCGCGTGCTCCACAAACGCCTTGAACTTGATTTCGCGATTGCACAGCACGTCGGGATTGGGCGTACGACCGGCACGGAACTCGTCCAGACACAGGCTGAACACTCTTTCCCAGTATTCGAACGAGAAATTAATCCGGTGCAAGCGGATACCGAGCCGCTCGCAGACCGCGGTCGCATCAGCCAGGTCTTGCGCGGCGGCACAGTGGCCGCTCGCGTCGTCCTCCTCCCAGTTCTTCATGAACAGGCCTTCGACAGTGTAACCTCGCTGTAACAGCAGCAGCGCGGCCACCGACGAATCCACCCCGCCGGACATGCCGACAATGATCTCAGGCTTGCGATGCGTGAGCATGGCTAAACGATGTCGGACACAATAGACAATGCGTGACGCGCGCCGGACCGGTAATCGTTCACGCAGCGCAACACCATGGGACTGCGCAGGTGGCGTCTCGCGCTTGCGAGCTGCGACGCGGTCATCCACACGCTCCTTATTATGCCGGCGTCCAGTTCGCGGTCGGCATCGTGCGAAGTTATTTCACCGCTGAAAGCCACACGCAGAAAAGTGTGGCCGCCGCCCGGCTGTCGCCAGCGATAAATGCCCAACAGCGCGCTGGGTCGGAAATGCCAGGCCGTCTCCTCCAGGGTTTCGCGGATCACCGCGTCGATAAGTGTCTCGCCCTCCTCGAGGTGCCCGGCCGGCTGATTCAACACACGGTTACCGTTGACGACTTCGTCGACCAGCAGAAATTTGCCATCGCGTTCGATAATCGCAGCGACGGTTACATGAGGCGCCCAATCCATGGGCGAAAATGTAACATATTGGAAAACAGACCGTTGGCCGGACTTGGGGCTCGAACTTATGGCTTGAACTCATGGGTTGAAAAGCGGACGACGCATCGCAATCTCAGGTGTCCACTGGCGCTCTCGACCATGAAGCCGCCAGGCGTATTTTGTGTCCATAGGTAATCGGCCATGCCACCATAAACTTTCTCATTTACCGCGGTGCGAAACTGATCGCACAAGGCCGATGAGTCCATGCTTCGGTCATGCGAATACCATACGGGGCGTATATACTATCCGTATGTGGTTGAGCGAATGTCAGGTAGCAAACTAACTCAGGTCCGATGAACGACGACGAACGAAAATCGCGTGAAAATGGCGAGCTGGCCGTCGAGGAAACGCGGCCCAAGACCAAAAAACCGCCGCTCTATAAAGTGGTGTTGATCAACGATGATTACACCCCCATGGAATTTGTCGTGCATGTGCTGGAAAGTTTTTTCAAACTGGACGCGGAGACCGCGGTGCGAATTATGTTGCACGTGCATACCCGCGGTAAAGGCGTGTGCGGGGTATTTACGCGTGATATTGCGGAGACCAAGGTCGCGCAGGTCAATGATTACGCCCGCGCCAATCAGAATCCACTTTTATGTGCCATGGAGGAGGCCTGATCTGACATGTTAAACCCGGGTGCATCATGCTGAACAAAGAACTTGAATTTACTCTCAACGCGGCGTTCAAGCTGGCGCGCGAGCGGCGTCATGAATTCATGACTGTCGAGCACCTGCTGCTGGCGCTACTGGATAATCCAACGGCCGTCGGCGTGCTGCGCGCGTGCGGGGTCAATCTGGCCAGCTTAAGCAAACATCTGGCGGAATATATCGAGGAAAACACACCGCTTCTGCCGGTCAATGACACCCGCGATACGCAGACGACCCTGGGCTTTAATCGCGTGTTGCAACGCGCCGTGTTTCACGTGCAGTCCTCCGGCAAGAAAGAGGTCAACGGCGCCAACGTGCTGGTGGCGATTTTCGGCGAACAGGAATCCCACGCCGTGTTCCTGCTCAATCAGCACGACGTCGCGCGTCTGGACGTCGTCAATTACATCTCGCACGGGATTTCGAAGGTGCCCGAGGAGCAGGATGAAGAGAGCGGGGCCGGCCTGGAGCAGGAGGGCGGCGACGAGGCGGCCGGCAAGAAACCGCTGGAAAGCTTTGCGAGCAATCTCAATGACATGGCGCGTCGCGGCAAGATCGACCCGCTTATCGGCCGTGATTTCGAAATTGAACGCACCGTGCAGATACTCTGCCGTCGGCGCAAGAACAACCCGTTGTTCGTGGGCGAGGCAGGCGTCGGCAAAACCGCCATCGCCGAAGGTCTCGCAAAGAGAATCGTGGACCGCGAAGTACCCGAAATTCTCCAGAAAAGCACCATTTACGCGCTTGATCTGGGCGCGCTCGTGGCGGGCACGAAGTATCGCGGAGATTTCGAAAAGCGCCTCAAGGCGGTACTTGCGCAGCTCAAGCGCCAGCCCGGGTCGATCCTGTTCATCGACGAGATTCACACCATCATCGGCGCCGGTTCCGCTTCCGGTGGCGTGATGGATGCGTCGAATCTCATCAAACCGGTGCTCGCATCGGGCGATCTGAAGTGTATCGGTTCGACTACGTATCAGGAATACCGGGGCGTGTTCGAGAAAGACCGCGCGCTGGCGCGGCGTTTCCAGAAAATCGACATCAGCGAACCGTCGGTGGATGAAACCTACCGGATTCTGAAGGGGCTGAAGACGCGTTTCGAAGAGCATCATGAAGTTCGCTATACGGATAAGGCCCTGCAGGCGGCGGCCGATCTGGCGTCGCGATATATCAACGATCGCCATCTGCCCGACAAGGCCATTGACGTGATCGACGAGGCCGGCGCGCACCTCCGCCTCAAGCCGGCGTCCGCGCGCAAGAAAACCGTATCGGTGCGCGACGTGGAGAACATCATCGCCAAGATGGCGCGGATTCCGCCGAAGAGCGTGTCCGCCTCCGATGTGGAGACGCTCAAGAGCCTGGAGCGCAACCTCAAAGTTGTCGTGTTCGGACAGAACGACGCCATCGAGTCGTTGTCCTCGGCCATAAAGATGTCGCGCTCAGGGCTGGGAGACACGCAGAAACCAATAGGCTCGTTCCTGTTCACTGGACCTACGGGCGTAGGCAAGACCGAAGTCACGCGGCAGTTGGCGATGATCATGGGTATCGAATTGATCCGTTTCGACATGTCCGAGTACATGGAGCGCCACACG
>Ga0075530_1000393_pt1 | contig 20616 bp, 16 predicted proteins | sample NGEPerD_2_FD_75101 | JGI IMG/M metagenome (GOLD analysis project Ga0075530, IMG submission 75101) | Arctic peat soil microbial communities from the Barrow Environmental Observatory site, Barrow, Alaska, USA - NGEE PermafrostL1-D | ecosystem: Environmental > Terrestrial > Soil > Wetlands > Peat ... | reverse complement strand
TCGTAGAAACCGGCAGCTATCGAGGGCAGGAAGCACAGTTCGACCTTGCCCAGGGACCAAAGACGACGACCAGTCAAACACTCACAACCCGACCACTTGCGCTCACGTCCCGATGCAGGTAAGCGTCTTAGGGCCGGTGGGGACGACCACCTCGGGAGTGGTCCAGGAGTACTGCGACCAGTCGAGGCGGGCGTCGTCGAGGTAGCCGATGTCAACACGCTGGACGGGGATAGCCTGCCCCTCCAGGGCGTGCTTGGCGTTCTCAGACCAGTCGCGGGCGGTATCGAAGATGTAGCGCGCGGAGAACTCGAGCCGACCCGAGGAGGCAACGAATGAGTCGATGTCACCTTTCGCCACCGTGCGGTGCTCGCCGTAGAACTTGCACTGGATCGCGGAGAAGTCATCTCGGTCGCGGTTAGCGGCGACCAGGTCGATGCCCGTGTCCGGCCGGCCGTTCCGGCCCGGCCACTCCGACCACAGCCACACTTCGGAGAACTTCGCTGCCCACTCGGGGTCGGTCCGCAGGTAGGCCTTCACCAGGCGCTCGAACTTGTCGCCCTTGTCGCGCTCGTCGAGGGACGAGGCCCGCAACTGCTCGAGAACCTGGTGGATTGTTGCCATGCCCAGCATCCTCCCCTACCGCCTCGCTGCGTGTGGATGACTCTCGGCAAGACAAAGCCCCGACCAGGTCTCGGGTCCCGGTCGGGGCTTCTCATCCGAGTATAGGTACGACGTCCGACAGACGCAGCCGCAGCCGCTCCGAAAGATTCCTCAGCGGCTGCGGCCACGCTGCTGGACCGGCGGACGGCGCCCGCGGCCAGCCGCCTTCGACCTCGACCCCACTTCCCCACTTACTGCCTCCGCGGTCGCACTCCGAGGGTCGTGCGCATTGAGCTGGTCTGGACGTGGCCCGGGAGCGGAGTAGCCCATCGTCAAGGCAACCCACACGACCTGCGCCCAGTGCTACCCCAAAAGGCCGCGAATCGGCTGACATCCACGCTCAGCGAAGCGCAGACCCTCCGCGACGACCACGGAGCCGCATCGGCGCTGATAGCGCCGATCTGAGCCAGGTTCGCGCACAGACGGCCCTCGCCGTTTGACCGCTCGCTCCCAGGGCTCAACATGCGGCTGGTGACAGCTGCCTTACCAACACCCCAGCTCCGCCGCACCGTCGCGCGGCGCCCCGACGCCCACCTAGCGTTGAGCAGCGCCAATGGGCTGCTCACCCTCGCTCCAAACCAGGTCGACCCGGGGGGCAGGGCTAATGGCCGGCCTCGCCGAAGAACGCTCGACGAGCTGGGCCAGGCGTCGCTCCGCGGCGCTGTGCCCGGGTGTGGCCGGGGGCTGCGACATCGTCTCTCTCCTCGGTTCGCCAGGGCGGCCTACCGTGCCGGTGGGCGTGATCCGGGGTGCTGTGGTCCGCCGAGTGACGGCGGGTCCGGGAGACGGCGCGGACCTGGTCGGTCGACATCCTGCCGCGGGCCGGGTTCCGGTTCGGGCGCGGCGCCTCTCGGACTGGCATCCTCCCACGCTGAGGGCGGCACGGCCTGTTGCAACGCCTCGGCCAGCAGGTCCGCCAGGCGGTAGGGCCGCCCGGCTGCCGGGATCTGGTCGAGGGCGACCCAGGCGCCGGCGCCGTCTCCACCGAGCCAGGAGGAGAAACCGAGCAGGGTGGCTGCAGGAGTACGGACCTCGTCTGGTGCACGCCGGGTCAGGTCGGTCCACAGCGCGCGGCTGGAGGCGGCGGTCTCGCTGGAGATCCGCATCAGGGCGTCGTCGCGGGTCGGGAGATCTTGGACTGCGACGAGCAGCCGAGCAGCATCGCGGTCGCTCAGTGCCCGCCCGTCGACATCGAACCGATCGATGCGGTCAGAGGCCCAGGCTCGCTCGGCAGCCGACCCGTTGGCGACCGCCCGATCGTGCACGGCGGTTAGCAGCTCACCGACCGGAGCCCGGTCCCCCACCAGCTGGGCCGCGAGCGCGTCTCGTGCAGCCGCCGGCGCCTGACGGCCGGCCATCACGAACTCGGCGGCCATCATCGTCTGCGCCTCGCGCGTTCGATGACCGCCCTGGCCGGTGTCCAGGTTGGTCCACTGCTCGTCGGTGACCCACACGCGAGCAGGCACGTCGACCCCGTGAACGTTCAAGCCGTCCCCGAGCTGCCTGCTGGCGAGCTCGGCCGCCCGCAGATCCTCGGTGAAGCACACGATGGCCAGCTGCGAACCCGGCTGAGCGTGACGAAGGTAGGCATCGAGGAGGACCAGGCTGGCGTCCTGACGATCCTGGACCGAGGTCGGCAGGTCGATTCGAGCCACCGGCGGGCCCGGGCTCAGCGGCACCACGACCATAGACTCGGTGGGCTGGAATCCGAGCAGGTGCGGGATCACCGCTATCAGCTCGTCGACACCCTTGACGTTCACAGCAACCATCGCGCCGTCCTCCACCTTGGCCTCGTCTCCTAAACCAATGCGAGAAAGTGCTCCTCGACGCTCACCTCGACGGCACAAAGAAGTCGCCGCCACCCAGACCGCCGCTGTACCGCCCGCCGGAGCGACTACCGAGTGCTCGATCACCAGCTGGCGGCTGCTCGGCCTCGCTGCTCAGTGCTCGACTCGCACGCACAGCAGGACCGAGCCCTCGGGGACGCCGGCGATTGCTTCGTCGAAGGCGGTCTGGTAGTCGTCGGCTTCGATCGCCCAGGTCTGGGCCTCAGCGTCGGTCTCACCGCGCGGCCGCGACGTGGCATGCATCAACACAACCCGCTCCTACGTCGAACATGTGTTCTATCGTGGGCTGAGATGAACAAGCGCGGCAACTACGGCTCTATGGCCGACCGCCTGGCCGCCACCCGCGACGCCCAGGCCGCCCGCGACCAACAGACCCAACGCCCGCGGCCGCCTGACGTCCGACACGTCTGGGTCACCACCGAGGAGGGCCACTTGGCAGGGCTCCTCCTCGAGTGGCGCCACGACCCCGACGGCTGGTTCGGCCGCTGCGTCTTCCCCCGGGGCCGCCTGGTCGTCGAGGACTGGGTTCCAGCTGCTCAACTCAAGCCCGCGTGACCTGCCCCGCTACCCACGCTCACCCGGCTCCGGCCGACACCACCTGCACCACACCCCACGGCGCGCATTGGCCTCGCTAGGGCTCGCCGGCGCGGCGTACGGGACGGTTCGGCAGCCGCACCGGCGCCGGCGGTAGGCGCCGACCCAGCCGGTGCTCGGCCTGGTCCGCGGCCGCGAGTGCGGCGTGGCGGACGAACTCCGAGCGGGAGACGACTCGGCCGAGCTCGCGTCGGTCGGTCAGGATCGCCTCCTCGAGCGCGTTCACGGTCGTGGCCTCCAGCACGAGGGTCCGTTTGAAGCCGCCGGCGCGCATTGTGGGCCCGCCGGCCTCGCCGGGTATCTGTGCGGCCTGTTCGGCGACGGCGGCGCGCTCGGCCGGCGTGCGCGCGCCGTGCGCTGCGATCGCCCGGTGCAGCCAGCCCAGGAGGGCGGCGGGCGCGGCCGGGTCGTTGTCGAGGTCGGCCACGTAGCCCGAGCGGGCACGGTCCCAGGAGGCCCGGAACCAGTAGATCCCGGTCGGGATCGTCTCCGCCCTCCCCCTGCCACTCACAGAGCACCCCGGGGCGATCGGGAACCGGCCGCCAGGGCTAACACCAACCCCGCTGCACTCCCGGGTGGGGCCGCTGTCGCGTGGCCGGCTCGCGCCCGCCGTGAGGGCCAGGACGGGGCCACGAGGACGAGGCCGCAAAGCCCGGCGCCGGTCCGGTCGGGGCCGCGCGGGTTCCCGCTCATCCACATGTGCCGGACCTTCCTCACTTGTCCACAGCGGCAACGCCGCCGCGAGTAAGCGAGGGCGATCACGACGAGCATAGGTCATGAAGGTTCTAAGTGTTCTACAACCGAGGAGAAAGACCGATGACCACTGCCACCGCGACCGCCACGGACACCGCCACCGACGCCACCACCGAGCCCAGCCCGGGCGAGGAGTTCGTCCACCTCGACCCGGCGACGATCATCATCGGCGCGAACGTGCGCACCGACACCCGGCCCGACGCGAAGGAGTTCCGGCACTCGATCAAGGAGCGCGGCGTCCTGGAGGCCGTCACGGTCTACCGCGACGAGGACGGCCAGCACGTGTGCCTGCGCGGCCAGCGCCGCACCCTGACCGCCGTTGAGGTCGGCACCCCGACCGGCACCGTCCCCGCGCGGGTCGTCCCGAAGCCCGCCGAGGCCGACCGGATCAGCGACCAGATGGTCGAGAACATCCACCGGGCCGGGATGCGCGAGGCTGAGATCGTCTCCGGCGCCGAGCAGCTCGCCCTGGTCGGCGTCAGCGCCGCGCAGATCGCCAAGCGGACCTCGATGCCCCGCGCGACAGTGAAGGCGGCGCTGGCGGTCGCCAAGGGCGAGCAGTCCCGAGCCCGGGTCGAGTCCGGCGACCTGACCTTGGAGCAGGCCGCGATCTTCGCGGAGTTCTTTGTTATGTGGACACAGCGAGTCTTCGCGGGGAATCCCGTGGGCAGTGTTGGACTGGCGAGCGTGCGGGTAGCAGTCGAGAGGGTCGAGGGGGTCGTCGCGTCGGTCTCAGTCGTCGACTCGGCGGGTGCACCGGTGGCCCAGGCGGACCGGTTCCTGGCTTTCGTGCTGGCCTCGGGCGGGAGCCCGAACACGGCGTTGGCCTATGGCTACGACCTGCGGTACCTCTTCGAGTTCCTCGACGAACGGGGCTTGGACTCGAAAGAGTTCAGCCCGGCGGTAGCTCTGGAGCTGTTGGGGTGGCTACGACGACGACCGACGCGTCGTGCCGCGCAGAGGCTCGGTCTCGGCGTGGCAGTACCTCAGGGGAGGCTGCTGGCGCCAGCGACCTTGGCGCGGGTGTTGTCGGCGGTGTCGAGCTTCTACGAGTGGGCAATCGTGGCCGAGGTGTTCGAGGGGGAGAACCCGATGCGACGCCGCCCAGATCCTGCCCTGGCCCTGGTGACGGATCGGCATCGGCCGTTCACCGGGGCCGCGAGCCGGCAGCAACCCACCCGCCGGGAGGTCCGGGTCCGGTTGCCGGTCCGGTTGCCGCGCCCGTTGAGTGAACCGGACGTGGCCGCGCTGCTGGACAGCATGCGTTGCCTGCGGGATCTGGCGATGGTGCTGCTGATGCTCGACGGTGGCCTGCGTCCAGGGGAGGTGCTCGGTCTGCATCTGGACGACATCTCCTACGGTCGCCGCCGGGTCACGGTCCGCAAACGCGATGACCACCCCCGCGGGGCACGCGGCAAGTCCCGATCCGAGCGGGTGGTCGACCTGCTGGAGGACCGAACCCTGGATGCGGTAAACCGGTACGTGCTGCATGAGCGACCTCTCGGCGGGCAGTCCCCGTTCGTGTTCCTGGTCGGCGGCCAGGGTCCCCGCCGTGGTGAGCCGTTGTCGTATGCGGCGCTGGTGCGGATGTTCGCTCGCCGGCTGGACGCGGCGGGGTTGCGCTCGCCGGACAAGACACCCCACGCGCTGCGTCATACCCACGCCACGGCGATGTGGGAGGCCGGGATGCGGGAGCTGGCGCTGCAACGCCGGCTCGGACACGCCTCACCGGAGTCGACTCGCATCTACACGCGGGTCTCGGATGCCCAGGTCCGCGACGAGTACGCCACGGCGCTGGGGGCCGGCCGGTGACGACAACAGCGACAGCGGCCCACCGGCAGGTCGCCCTGTCTCCGACGAGGGCTCCGGGTTCGCGGCGTCACGCGAGCGAGGAGGTCTACGCGGCCTGGGTGCGCGAGTTCGTGCCGCAGCCGGCAGCGAGGGGGGAACGGATGAGCGCCTACCGACGCTTCGTCGAGCAGTGGCCCGACCTGGAGGACTGGTTCTGCGCGCCGTTGGCAGAACGACTCGGGTTCACCGGTCACCGCGTCTATGCCAACGGCCGTACCGCGGCGCACCGTGCCGCTGGCTATCTGGTCTACCTGGCGCTCGTTGGAGGGGTCGGCCACGACTTCGCCTACGTGTTGGGGCGCCGGTATGCCCGCATCCTCGACCCGGCCAGCGGCGCAGCCGGCTACGGGATCGACCTCCCGCTATGGGAGTCTCACGTGGCCAGGCTCGTCCAGCTCGGCTACCCGCCGACGGCCGCCCGCTCCCGCCTGACGTGGGGTCTGGGTCGGTTGATCCTGACCCGCGGCGACCCCGACCTGACCGCGATCACCACCGATGACCTGTACGCCGCCGGCAGGGAGATCCGCCAGTTCGGCGCTCAGGAGGACTTCCTCGACCTCAGGCGGGCGCTCTATCCCGTCCGCGGATCGAGCATCACCCAGGACGCCGGAACCACTTTCGTACGCACCCACCTGGCCAAGCTGCACGCGGTGCACGTGCTGCTGTTCAACATCGGCCAAGTCTGCGAGCCGCCCACCGTCGGGACACAGCGTCGCCCGACCTGGACCGACCGGCTGCTGCCCGAACCCTGCGCGTCCACGATCCGCGAACCCGTCGAGCGGTATCTGCGGATCCGGCTGGAAGCGAAGTTCGACCGACCGCAAACCGTTCGGCTCGCCCGCGAGGGGCTGCGCCGGTTCGTGGCGTGGCTGACCCGGGAGCACCCCGACGTCACCTCCCTGGCCCAGGTCGACCGGTCCCTGATGGAGGAGTACCTGCGGTGGCTGCCTGGCTGCCTCAACAAGCACACCGGAGAACCGCTCGCGGTCACCACCCTCAAGCACGAGGTCAACGCGATCGGCGCGTTCTGCCGCGACACCGCGATCTGGGGGTGGACCGACGTCCCGGGCCGCCCGCTGATCTCCAGTCGTGACACTCCCCGCCGGCCCGAGACGCTCCCCCGCTACCTCACCACTCAAGAGGTCGACGCCCTGATGGGTGCCGTCGAGGACCTCACCGACCCGCTGCAACGGGCCGCGCTGCTCCTGCTGCGCTGGTCGGGCGCCAGGCGGGACGAGATCCGGCGCCTGACCATTGACTGCCTCGACCACTACCCCGACGGACATCCGCGGCTCAGGATCCCGGTCGGCAAGGGCCACACCGAACGAATCATCCCGCTCCACCCCAACGCCGCAGCCACCCTCGAGGAAGTCATCGCGCGGGTCAAGACACAGAACCCGATGGCCCGGCGCGACCAGACCACCGGCGAACTCGCGCACTACGTGTTCGTGCGCCGAGGCAAGCTCGTCTCCGCCTCCAACCTGTTCGACGACGCCTTCCGCATCGTCTGCGCCACGGCCGGACTGGTCGACCCACGGGGTCAGCCGACGGTGAGCGCCCATCGGCTCCGGCACACCATGGGCACCCAACTCGCCGAGGGCGGCGCCCGCCTCCAAACCATCATGGCCGTCCTCGGCCACAAGTCGACCGCGATGGCCATGATCTACGCCCGAATCTCCGATCCCGAGGTCCGACGCCAGTACGAGGCAGCCCTGACCGCTGGTCAACGCATCGCCGGCCCAGCCGCCGAAGCCCTGCTCCGCGGCGAGATGAGCGACGAAGCCGTCCACTGGCTGCAAACCAACTTCCTCAAGACCGAGCTCGAACTCGGCCACTGCCTCCGCCTACCCGCCGAGGGCCCCTGCGAATGCGACCTCGCACTCACCTGCCCCAAGTTCCTCACCACCAGCGAGTACACGCCCCGACTCCGAGCACGGCTCGACCGCGAGGATCAGCTCATCACCGACGCCCAACAGCGCGGGTGGCACCGAGATGTCGAGCGACACCAAGCCACCAAACGACGCCTGGAGCAACTTCTGCACGACCTGGCCTGACGCTCACGGATGATGAACATGCTGATCGTTCTCCGAACGCTCACCACTTGCGGGTGAGTCACGCCGGGTGACGGGCAGCCCCCTGGGGATCCGTGGGTTGAGGAACAACGGATAGTGGTTAGCGGTGAGAATGATCTTTCCCGGTTGTCCGGCCTCTTGGACGCGGCCCACACCCGATCTACGGTCGTGATTCATGCCGGTGGAGTTCCTGTCCGATGGGCTGGTCGCCGCGTACGGCCGGTTCGCTGGTGAGTTGTGGGCGGGCGAGCTCGAGCACTTCTTCTACCTCGATGACGCCGATCGGAACCTGGATCGCGCGGCGTCGGTTGGATCACCATCGCCTGGGTTTCGCGGTGCAGCTGGGCACTGTGCAGGCGGTGGATCGCTTCCTGGAGGATCCGCTGGATGTGACGTGGCCGACGGTGAAGTTCTTGCCCGATCAGCCTGTTGAGGGATGCCCTGTGCTCAGGTAGGCGACCACCGCGAGGACGCGACGATGATCATCTCCGCTGCCTGAGAGGCGAAGCTTCTGAAACACAGTTCGCATGTGCGTCTCGACTGTTCTCTCCGTAAGCATCAAGCGCTTCGCGATGGCTGTGTTGGTGCGCCCCTCGGCGGCCAGGCTCAGTACTTCTCGCTCCCTGCTGCTGAGATTGTCCAGTGGGCCGGCTTGCTGCGCCGAGGCGATCAGGGCACTGACCACGTCGGGGTCGAGCGCTGATCCGCCCGCCGATACCCGTCGCACCGCGTCCAGGAAATCGTCGACTCGCAGCACCCGATCCTTGAGGAGGTAGCCGAAAGCGCCAGACCCGACGAGGGGAATCGAGTGCCGCGTCTCCACATGTTGAGAGAGGAGCAGCATGGGCAGCTCGGGTAGCTCGGCGCGCAGGGCTCGGGCGGCCCGAGCCCCGTCGTCGGTGAACGTGGGGGGCATCCGGACGTCGATGATGGCCAGGTCAGGACGATTCGCGCGCACTGCGTCCATCAACTGCTCTGCGTCCCCGACGGCGGCGACGACGTCGTGACCTGCCTCGACCAGCAGCCGCGCAAGTCCTTCCCGGAACAGCACCGAGTCCTCCGCGATCACGATCCGCACGGCAACTCCACCCGTATCTCCGTGCCCGATCCCGATCGGCTTTCCAGCGTCAGGGTGCCGCCCGCTGCCGCCACCCGGTCTCGCAGGGAAATGAGACCGAACCCGTCGACCGCCCCGCCGATACCGTCGTCCCGGATGCAGGCGCTCAGCACCCCGCCCGCCTGGTCGACGCTCACGTCCACCCGGTCCGCCTGCGCGTGCTTGTGCGTGTTGGCCAGGGCTTCCGCGACGACGAAGTAGATGGTGGTCGCAGCCAAGTCGGAGGCCTCGGCGGCCACGGCCTCACTGATCCTGACCTCTACGGGTAGAGCGCTGTCGTGCTTCAGCGCACGCAAGGCGGTGGCGAGTCCGTCGTCGAGTCGGGCGGGCCGCACGCCGTGGGCCAGTCGGCGAAGCTCTTTGACGGTCTCCTCGAGCATGTCGACCGCGCGGTCGACCTCGGCATGGGCCTGACCGTCGAGCCCGCGCTGGACCGACCTGAGCTGCATCCCGATAGCGACCAGCCGCTGCTGGGCTCCGTCGTGCAGGTCGCGTTCCAACAGCTGACGCTCGCGTTCTCCGGCAGCGGCGAGCCGAGCCCGGCTGGCGCGCGCATCATCCAGTGCGCCGCGAAGCTCCAATCGCAGGCGGCTGACCTCGATCGGCAACCGCGCCTCAACCGCGAACTCCCGAGCGCGCCGCAGCCGCCGGGTCGAACCGCTCCCGAGAGCAAGCAGGCCCACGGTGGCTTCTCCGGTGAGCAAGGGAACTTGCAATACGGTCGATCGAACGGTAGCCGGCGCGCCCCGTAGGTCCACCATGCCTGCGCCCTCCCCTGGTCGCCGCAGCAGCAGCCTCAGATCAGGATCGTCCAGAACGGCGCGCAGGAGCTCCTCTACGCCCTCCGGCTCGACGGAGCCGTCCCGGACCGCCCGAACGAACTGTCGCACGCGGGTTAGCAGAACATGCCGCTCACGGTCCACCACACGGCCCACCACGCCCGCCAGAGCCCCATGCAGTGGGAGCAGGCACAAGGCGGCGACGAAGGCCGCGCCCGTCACCCCGACCACCGAGTCCCGCCCCAAGACCTGGGCCAACGCGGAGATGACGACTGCGAAGATCGCGGCAGAGCACAGCATGGTCAGGACCCAGGCGACCCCCTCGCCCAACAATCGGTCGACATCGAACAGATCATGACGCAGAACCGCCAAGGCCACGGCCGCAGGCACCAGCAGGAGCACGATGCTCAAGAACCCGACGAAGGCCATCTCTCCAGGCGCACCCAACGCCACGGCCACCCAACCGGCCGCCAAGAGCAGCGGCACCCCACCCGCGGCCATCATCAACCAGCGCACCCGGAGCCGGGTCAGCGCATCCCCCCGGCGAAACCTGACCACCAAACTGGACGCCGCCGCCACCAGCACCCCAAGGAACACGCCGAACAAAGCGATCAGCGTGCCGATCCGGGGCAGCGGCGGTACCGAGATCGGAGGCGTCCCCGGCACTGGTCCACCCCCGGCGGTGAAGTTCGAGGGGTCCAGCGACATGCTGGCCGACAGCAACACGGCCGTGATCGGAGCCATCCAAGCCACTACGCGCCAGCGCAGCCCCGGCAACAGACCGTCGGGAAACACCAGAACCAGCGCGAGGAAGCCAAGGAACAGGCAGGGCCAGATGGTGCTGGTGAGCACGAAACTCAACCATGGATGGGACGCCGTGAGCACCACCCCCCACCGCTCGAGCGTCAACACCGCGGCCGGCGCGGCCGCAACCCAGGACAAGGCCCCGCCCACTGGGCTCGACGGAACCCGTGCCGCCACCACGCACCCGGTGACCACGGCTGGCAACAACAGCGCGGTCTCCAGCCCCAGATCAGCCAACGAGGGCACCCGCGACGGCCCCAGCACAGCCGTCACCGACCCGACCGCGGCGAGGACGAAGAGCACCGGCCCGGACCACGACCAGCAGCTCAATCTCCAGGTGCGGGTCACGGACCCATCATGTCGCGTCCAAGGCTTCGCCGCGCCCGTGCCATCACTTACGGAGGACCACTGAGCAACCTCCAGCGCTGGCCACGATGCGCAAAGGTGCGAGCCAGAGAACCGTAGGAGTCAAGCCGCCCAACCGGCTGGCTAGCAATCGACTCGCATTGGGGCACCGATGATCGCCATCGTCACCATCCTGCTCGCGTTCCCGCTCGGCTTCTTCCTCCGAAATCGACTCACCGCCGCGTTCGTCTACGCGACCATTTACCTCTGGTCGTACACTTTTCAGACGGCGTATCTCACCCGTGGCTACGTCGACGGCCAAGATGTCGGCTTCCGACGACCCGCCGACTTCGGACTGGACTACGGGCTCGTGACCGCAGCCATCTTCATCGTCGGCTTTGGCCTACTGGCGCTCGGGCACCTCCTCGGCACCCGTCGACGCGCACGCAACAGGGTGGCCGACCTCGACCCCATGCCGCACCCCTGAAAGCCACCTCGTCCTGACTGTTGTCCTCCCCAGGGCTACTCGCGCGACGTCGGACGGCCTTCTGGGAACGCGAGTCATCGCCAAGGTCGCCACCGGATCGGCCACCGCCCTCATCACTTGCGTCGCGGCGACCGGCCACGGCGGTCACGGCACCACCTGAATCCTCCGCCCGGGAAGCCAGGCGCCTGGAGCCGGCGTGCTCACCCGTGTTGCCAACCTCCGCGTGCGGTCGCAGCCGGACGACCAACTACCGCTAAACGGAAGACTCACATGCGCCCCCTGCAGCGTCTTACCCGCAAGGCCCGTCCGGATCGTGACCCACAGCTCGCGCACTATCTGGAACAGACGTTCCCCACCGCGGATGCGGTTCTCCTGTGTTCCTTCGGCGTGGACCAGCACGGGGAGCGAAGCATCCGAGAACTACAGCGGGCTCTACTCGACGCAGGATTCGCCTCGCAGACTACCGGCCACCTGATCCGCTGCAGCCCGTTGCTGCACCGCTCCGGCAGACGTCGCTACACCATAGGAAGCCCCCCTTGACACGACGGGTCTGTCCACATAATCGAGCAAGACGACGCAGCCACCGCCCGCCTGGAGCGCCAACGCCGGTACGGCTACTCGCTGGAGCACGAGGCCCAGCGGCTTCGCGACGAGGCCGCCGAGGCAGCCGAGTACGCCGCCGAGGTCGAGCGGCTGCGCGGTGAGGGTCTGCCCGTTCTCAGCCCCGAGGAGGCCGAGGAGGCCAGTGGCGCGATCCTGCTTGAGAACCTGCGCACTCCGGACGGTGAGAGCGTCCCCAAGGCCGAGTGGGCCAACGTACCCGGTGCGGCGATGATCCTTACCCAGGAGTGGGACTACCCCGAGCCTGCCACGAGCGCAACCAGCAACGACGAGACCGAGCAGCAGGACCCCGAGGAAGTGCTGGTCTACGTGCCAGTGTGGGTGGTGACCGATGTCGATGCCTCCGGACTGGTCCCAATCCGTCAGGCGCACGGCGGCACAGGTGCCTCCGGCTCGCCCGAGGGAGCGAGCGACGCGGACGGGCAGGAGAACGCGGAGGCCGAGGCGCGGCGCCAGGAGCGCCGCCTGGTGATCGCGAACAACAAGGCGTGGGCCAGCGGAGACCGTGCGCCGCGAGTGGCTGGCCGGGTTCGTGACCCGCAAGAGCGCCCCGAAGGCTGCCGAGTCGCTGATCTGCGAGGCCGTGGTCGTCGGGCACTACTCGCTGACCAAGGCCATGGAGCACCGCCACCCGATGTTGTTCGACCTTCTCGGCACCGAGCGGTCGGCGGGCTACTTCGGGGCCGGTGCCCAGGAGTGCCGCGACCTGGCCAAGAAGCCGACCACCCCGAAGGCCGCGACCATGACCACCCTCGCCGCCGTGATGGCTGCCTGGGAGGCCTCGATCGGCAAGCACTCCTGGCGCAACCCGACCGCGTGGGACGCCCGCGTGCTCGGCGCGCTCATCGAGTGGGGCTACCAGCCCAGCGACGTGGAGTCGCTGTTGCTGGGTGACCAGGACGAGCCCGCCAAGGAGACGGACGACACCGGGGGCGCCGACTCCGCCGCCTGACCCATCACTTCCCCGGGGTGCGGGGCTCTCGTCGCTGTCCGCGCCAGAGCCCTGCACCCCACCCCCACCCCAAACCTTCACGAGAGGACAGACCAATGGCACACGAGATCGAGACCTACGGCGACCAGGCGGCAGCCGTGTTCGCCCGCAAGGACGCCTGGCACCGGCTCGGCACCACAGTGCGAGATCGCGCCTTCACCGCCGAGGAGGCAATGCGACTCGGCCACCTCGGCGGCTGGCACGTCCGCAAGCTTCCGCTCACCGCGACCGACATCAGCGAGGCCGGGATGACCACCATCGACGCGCCGGGCTTCGCCACCGTGCGCACCAACCCGTTCACCGGACAGCCCGAAGCGCTCGGCGTCGTCGGCGGTGGCTACACGCCGCTGCAGAACGAGGACCACGCCGAGTTCCTCAACCGGCTGGCCGACGAGTCCGGCGCGGTCTTCGACACCGCCGGTTCCCTGCGAGGTGGCCGTCAGGTGTTCATCACCATGCAACTGCCCGAGTCCCTCACAGTCGGCGGGACCGACCGCGTCGACCTCAACATCGCCGCACTCAACAGCCACGACGGCTCCAGCGCCTTCCGCATCCTCGTCACCCCGGTGCGGGTCGTGTGTAGGAACACCCAGAGCGCCGCCCTGGCCCACCACGCGGCCAGTTTCGCGATCCGGCACACCCGCAACGCCAAGGCCGCCGTCCAGGCCGCCCGCGACGCACTCGGACTGACCTTCACCTACACCGAGGCGTTCGAGACCGAGGCCGAACGGATGATCCAGACCACGCTGACCGATGCCGCCTTCGAGGCCCTGGTCTCCGACGTGTTCGGCACCGCCGACGCCGCTGCCAGCACCCGCAGCCGGCGCACCGACCGCGAGCGCCGCTCCCGGCTCTCGTGGCTGTTCCACGACGCCGAGACTCAGGCCGGCATCCGGGGCACCGCGTGGGCCGGCTACCAGGCCGTGGCCGAGTACGTCGACCACTACGCCCCGGTGCGTAGCAAGGCCGACACCGCTTCCGCCCGCGCCACCAGGCTCCTCACCAGCGACGACCCCGACCGGACCAAGCGTCGGGCCTGGGCCGCGCTCGCCCCGTCGACCACCCCGACCAGCACCGGCGCGTGAGGAGGCGGAGCGGACATGGACGACTTGGAACCCTGCTTCGGCAACCGCACAGACCCCAACGCAGACGGCGGCTCTCCGATCCAGTGCGACGTGCTGGCTCAACGCACCCACGGCGTGACCCACGCCGAGCCTGGCTGGGGTATCAGCGTCGTCGACGAGTGCGGGCACGCGCTCACGTTCACCGACCTGGGCCGGGGGCGACTCGACCTCAGCGCGGGCCAGACGGTCCGTATGACACCCGACGTCGCGCGCGACCTCGCCGCCGCCCTGGTCCAGTTCGCCGATCACGCCGACCAGACCGCCCCGGCAGCCGAGGCCGCCGAGCAGCCACCAGGCGGCTGACGCCAACGCCGATTCGCTTCCGCGTCCTCGGCAAACCAGAGGCCCGGCTCCACTCGCGTCGGGCCTCTCGCCACGTCGTGAGCCTGCCACGCGTGACACGGGCTGCTCACCACAGGGTGAGTTGTTCCCCGAGAAGCTGTCGCAGCCGCTCGAAGTCGGCAGCGACGAGCTCGGGATCGGTCCGGGCCATGTCGCGCAGCTCGCGGGCACGACGGCGCGGGCCGCGCGGGTCGGCCAGAGGGCAGTCCGGAAGGTTGCGGCGGATCGACCACTCCCGGCGGTTGCGCAGCGCGCTGGACACCTCGACGTGCCCCGGCGCGATCCGCTGACACAGCGGGTTGTCACAGCGGTGGCCCAGCAGCGGAGCCTCGTCCAGCGCCTCGACGCCGTGCATCACCGCGAACCCGAACCGGTGCGCGATCATCACGCGACCAGGTGCAAGCCAGAACCGCCCGTGCCCACGACCACTGACGGCGTGCGCCCACCACAGGCACTCGCTGCCCGGCACGGTGACGATCTTCGCCCGGTAGCGCGCCAGTACTCCCAGATCACCCAGTGCAGTCGTCAGCGCGGCCAGTCCCTGCTCACCGAGTCGCCGTACCGGCATCGACCAGCCCGCCCCGCTCGGTCTCCTCGACCAGCCGACGCAGCCGCGTGGCTTCTCGCACGTTGATCTGCTCGCCGCACCAGTCCACCGCCTCACGCATCGTCAGGCCCTCGACTTCGGTCATTTCGGCGAGCGCGGCTCCCGCGCGACGCTCGGCGCTCGCGACCGCCGCGGCCCGCTCCCCCACCGCCGTGAGCACCTGCACCACCAGGTCCCCCAACCGCTTCTCACGCGCCGCACGTTCAGCACGAAGCCTCGCCTGCACGTCCAGCGCCGCTCGCCGGGCCTGCTGCTTGATCGTCTGCTTACCCATCTCGGCCGAACCTCACTTCGCGTCGGTTGCGCTGTCACCGAACCAATGGCGCAACCACCGCCTCGGCGCTCACCACCGCACAAATCTCCGAACCAGCCAGCCCGACTCACCCCGGCTGACACCACCCACCCTGCACTCACCCTCCGACACTCGACGCCGAGGCGAACCTCTCACCGCCGAGCCCACGTTCCCCCCTCGAAAATCACCAACCTCAAGACCCACACACCTCTTGCATTCTCGGCCAATAGAATACAAAGAACACCTATCCGGATGCGCCAAAAGTGAGCGCCGAGACGGCGATTTCCACATTGGTTTCCCGTGACGATGAGCATCCACAAGCTGACCGCAGGGTCGGGGTATGACTACCTGACCCGGCAGGTCGCGGCCCTGGATGCCACCGACAAGGGCCACGTCGGGCTGGCCAACTACTACACCGAGAAGGGCGAGACCCCCGGAGTCTGGGTGGGCTCGGGCATGGCCGGCATCGGCGGCCTGGCGGCCGGTGATGTGGTCACCGCCGACCAGATGCAGGCCCTGTTCGGTTCGGGCCACCACCCGATGGCCAACCAACGCGCGGCCGAGCTGGACCAGCGGGTCGGGCGACCGGGCGTCGCGAGCCCGACCGCGGCCGACTATCGCGAAGCGACCCGTCTGGGCACGCCGTACAAGGTCTACGAGAACGACGTCAGCGCGTTCCGGGTCGAGGTCGCCAAGGGGATCGAGACCCTCAACCAGGCCGCCGGGCTTCCCTCCGACTGGCCCGTGCCGGCCGCCGAGCGGGCGAAAGGTCCGCACCCAGGTCGCGCGGGAGTTCTTCGCCGCCGAGTACGGCCGCGAGCCCGCAGACGCCCGCGAGCTCGCGGCCGTAATCGCCAAGCACTCTCGGCAGAAGACCAACGCGGTGGCCGGGTTCGACCTCACCTTCTCCCCGGTCAAGAGCGTCTCCACGCTGTGGGCGGTCGCCGACCCGAAAACCGCCGCAGTGATCGAGCGGGCCCATCAGTCGGCCATCAAGGACGCCCTGGACTTCATCGAGCAGCGCGCGCTGTTCACCCGGATGGGCACCAACGGGGTGCGCCAGGTCAACGTCCGGGGCCTGGTGGCCACCGCGTTCACTCACCGCGACTCCCGCGCTGGCGACCCCGACCTGCACACCCACGTCGCGGTCGCGAACAAGGTGCAGACCCTCGACGGGAAGTGGCGCGCCATCGACGGCCGGGTGCTGTTCAAGGCGACCGTGGCGGCCTCGGAGACCTACAACACCGCCCTCGAGCGGCACCTGGTCGACGCCCTCGGCGTCCGGTTCGCCGAGCGCCCCAACCCCGACGCACGCAAACGGCCGGTGCGCGAGATCGTCGGTGTCGAGGCCGACCTGAACCACCGGTTCTCCAAGCGCCGGACCAGCGTCGAGGACCGCCGCAAGGTCCTCGCGGCCCAGTTCCAGGCCAGCCACGGCCGCCCACCGACGCCGGTGGAGACGCTCCACCTGGCCCAGCAGGCAACGCTACAAACCCGAGAGGCCAAGCACGAACCACGCTCCCTGGCCGAGCAACGTCAGGCCTGGCACACCGAGGCCGTCGAGGTGCTGGGCGGTGGCATGAAGGGAGCCCAGCGGCTCAAGCAGATTGTCCACGGCGCCCTCAACCCGGCGGCCGCGGCCCGTTCGCTGGCCGACTCGGCATGGTTCTCCGGTGCTGCGGACCGGGTGGTCACAGCGATGGAGGGGGGCCGCGCGAGCTGGCAGTACTGGCACGTCTACGCCGAGGCGCAGCGCCAAGTCAGGGGCGCGCACGTCCCCACCAACCAGGTCTCCACCGTGGTCGACCTGCTGGTCAGCGAGGTCCTCGACGCACGATCGGTCTCGCGCGCCCCTCCGACCCGATCAGCGAGCCGGCCGAGCTGCGCCGCGTCGACGGCGCATCCGTCTACACCGTGGCGGGCGCGGACCTGTTCACCTCAGCCAAGGTGATGGCGGCCGAGCAGCGCCTGGTCGCGGCCGCCGGCCGGCGTGACGGGTACACAGTGGCGCCCTCCTGTGTGGACCTCGCGCTGCTGGAGTCGGCCGCCAACGGCGTCACGCTGAACGCCGGCCAAGTCACCTTGGTCCGAGAGATGGCCACCTCCGGCGCCCGTCTGCAGCTGGCGATCGCGCCCGCCGGGTCGGGCAAGACGACCGCGATGCGGGCACTCGCCGGCGCGTGGGCCGAGGGCGGCGGCACCGTGATCGGCCTGGCGCCCTCCGCAGCCGCGGCCGACGCACTCAGCCAGGCGATGGGCGACTCCACGCGCGCCCAGCGCACCACCCAACGCGGCAACCAGGGCGGCACGCGGACCGACACGTTGGCCAAGCTGACGCACTCCCTCATCACCGGCGACACCCCCGACTGGGTCGCGAACATCGGCCCCTCGACGCTGGTGATCATCGACGAGGCCGGGATGGCCGACACGCTCTCGCTGGACGCCGCGGTGCGCTACATCCTCGACCAGGGCGGCAGCGTCCGCCTCGTCGGAGACGACCAGCAGCTCGCCGCGATCGGTGCCGGCGGGGTGCTGCGCGACATCCGCACCGAGCACGGTGCGCTGCAACTGACCGAGCTCGTCCGGTTCACCGACCCGGCCGAAGGCGCCGCGTCCCTGGCCATGCGGGACGGCAGGCCGGAGGCCCTCGGGTTCTACCTCGACCGCGGACGCGTGCACGTCGGCGACCTCGCCACGATGAACGAGCACGTGTTCTCGGCCTGGCAGGCCGACCGGGCAGCGGGCCTGGACTCGATCATGCTGGCCCCCACAAGGGACCTGGTCAGCCAGCTCAACCAACAGGCACGCGCCCACCGCCTCGACGGCGCCGACCCGGCCAGTATCGGTCCCGTCGTACGGCTGGCCGACAGCAACGACGCCAGCGTCGGGGACCTCATCATCACCCGCAGCAACGACCGCCGGCTACGCGCATCGGCCACCGACTGGGTCAAGAACGGCGACCGGTGGCACCTGCTCGAGGTCCACCGCAACGGCGACCTGAGCGTCCAACACGCCCAGCACGGCCGTACCGTCCGGCTGCCGGCCGAGTACGTGCAGGCCTCCACCGAGCTCGGCTACGCCTGCACCGTCCACACCGCCCAGGGCGTCACCGCCGACAGCATGCACGGCCTGGCCACCGGCACCGAGTCGCGCCAGCAGCTCTACACGATGCTCACCCGCGGCCGCATCGCCAACCACGTCTACCTCGAGATCGTCGGCGACGGCGACCCCCACAGCGTCATCCACCCCGACATGGTCCGGCCGCTCACCGCGACCGACATCGTCTCCTCGATGCTGGCGCGCGACGACGCCAAGCGCTCGGCCACCAGCCTCCTGCGGGACCAGGCAAGCCCCGGAGTCCGGCTCGGCGAGGCCACCCAGCGCTACCTCGACGGCCTCTACGTCGCCGCGGAGCACCTGGTCGGCGCCGACGTCGTCGACGCCCTCGATACCGCCGTCGACCAACTCGTCCCGGTCCTCTCCGACGCCGCGGCCTGGCCCACGCTGCGGGCCCATCTGCTCCTCCTCGGTGCCCACGGCCAGGACCCCGTCGAAGCGCTCCGGGAGGCAGCCGTCGACCGCGAGCTCGACAGCGCCGAGGACCGTGCCGCGGTGCTCGACTGGCGCCTGGACGCCTCCGGGCTCCGCAACGCCGGGGCCGGACCGCTGCCCTGGGTGCCCGCCATCCCGGACCGGCTGGCGCAGGACGAGCACTGGGGCGCGTACCTGACCCAGCGCACGCAGCTGGTCACCGACCTGGCCGGCGAGGTCCGCCACGGTGCCGTCGAGACCGCCGTAGCGGGGACGTTGCCGGTCTGGGCGCAGAACGGGATGCGCCCTGACGAGACCACGGTGGCCGACGTCGAGGTGTGGCGCGCGGCCATGCAGGTCGCCGGCGACGACCGCCGACCAACCGGCGCCCCGCAGCTGCAGAGAGCCGCCGGGTCCTGGCAGCGGCGGCTCAACCGGCGCATCGCCGGCGACCACACGCCGGCACTGAAGGAATGGGGCCACCTGCTCCACCTGGTGGCCCCGCAGGTCCGCGGCGACGAGTTCACCCCCATGCTGGCCGAGCGACTTGCCGCCATGTCGCGCGCCGGCATCGCCGCGCACCAGCTGGTGCGCACCGCCGCCGCAGCCGGGTCGTTGCCCGACGAGCACGCCGCGGCGGCGCTGTGGTGGCGCATGGCACGTCACCTCACCCCCGCCGTCGCGGCCCAGATCGGTGACCAGGAGCAGGTCACCACGCAGTGGACCCCACGGCTGGCCGAGATGCTCGGCACCGAGCGTGCTGAGCGCATCCAGACCAGCACGTGGTGGCCGGCGCTGGTCGCCAACGTCGACCACGGCGTGGAGCGCGGGTGGCGTCTCGAGGAGCTGCTGCACGACGTCGCGAGTGCGGATGCGGGCGCCGCCGGCGAGCTGGACGAGTGCCAGGCCCTGGTCTGGCGGACCTCGATCGCCCTCGACCCGATCCCCGACGAGCACGCCGGCGCCGAGCACGACGAGCAGCCACCCGCGGACCTCTGGGACGGCTACGAGCCCCCGGCCGACCTCGTGTACGCGGACGCCGCTCCCGACCAGGTCCCGGACCTCGAGGACCTTGATCCGGCCCGAGACCTGGTCGACGTCGACTTGCCGGCCGTCGACCGCGTCGACGTCGACCTGACGCTGGCCGCGCTGATCCGCGACGCCGACCGGCGCGCTGGCGTCGTGCTCGAGCCCACCGGGGCCGACGTCCGGCGCATGTACCAGCGCGCCGAAGAGTGGGACCACTCCCCGGTCAGCAGGGAGCGCATGGTGGAGGTCAACCAGCTCGCACAGGCGTTCTTCGAGTCCACGTTCGCCGGCTCCTGGGGTCAGGACTACTTGACCGAGCGCTTCGGGATGGACCTCGCCAGCGACGACCGATTCCGACCCGGGCACGCCCCGGCCGGGTGGACCAACCTGGTCGACCACATGCGCCGCCACGGCGTCACCGACGAGGAGATGCTGGCCACCGGCGTCGCCACCACCGCACGCACCGGCCGGCTGATCGACCGGTTCCGCGACCGCGTCCTGTTCCCGGTTGTGCACCCCCAGCGGTCCAGCGAGGTCCTCGGCTTCGTCGGCCGACGCCACCCCGCGCTGACCGACGTCGACCAGCGCGAGGGCAACGCCGGCCCCAAGTACCTCAACACCGCCGACACCCCCCTGTTCCACAAGGGCGCCCAACTGTTCGGCGCCCACATGTTCGCCGCCCACTCCCCCACCGGCGACCCGCGCCCGCCCGTCGAGACAGCGGTGCTCGTCGAAGGCCCCATGGACGCGATCGCGGTCACCCTCGCCAG
>Ga0075530_1000390_pt1 | contig 20681 bp, 22 predicted proteins | sample NGEPerD_2_FD_75101 | JGI IMG/M metagenome (GOLD analysis project Ga0075530, IMG submission 75101) | Arctic peat soil microbial communities from the Barrow Environmental Observatory site, Barrow, Alaska, USA - NGEE PermafrostL1-D | ecosystem: Environmental > Terrestrial > Soil > Wetlands > Peat ... | reverse complement strand
GCTCTACGCGCTCGTCGTCGCCGCCGCCGCGGTCCGCAGGCCGTACGTCGCGCTCGCCAAGCTGCGTGGTCAATCGGCCGGACAGGTGCTCCGGTTCGCGCTGTCCGAGCCCTATCTCGTGGTCGCGGGCGACAGCCTGTGGGTGGTCGCGGAACGCAGCCTGCTCGGCTCGGGGTCCGACGCGGAGGTCGACGCCCTCTGGCGGGAGATCTACGGAAGCAACCGCGACGTGATCGGGCCCGATCCCGACCTGATCTTCCCCGGCCAGGAGATCCTCGCCTGCCGCTGACCCGGGTCGCGACGGAGGAGGGAGCAGCCGTGCTCGACCGCCCCCGGTTCACCCTCGCAACGGTCGTGCTGGACTGCCCCGACGCCCACGTGCTGGCGGAGTTCTACCGCCAGGTGCTCGGGTGGGAGGTCACCTTCACCGAGCCGGACTGGGTGCTGATGCGCCACCCGGACGGCGGCACCGGACTGGCGTTCCAGTCCGAGCCGGGTTACCAGCCACCGGTATGGCCCGAAGAGACGGGGCAGCAGCAGAAGATGCTGCACCTCGACCTCTGGGTCGACGACCTCCACGCGGCCGGTGGGCACGTCGTGGCCGCGGGCGCGACCGAGGCCGCCTACCAGCCGCAGGACGACGTCCGCGTCTACCTCGACCCCGCCGGCCACCCGTTCTGCCTCTTTCTCGACTGAACCCGCTGGCGCGTCCTGCGTACGTTGGTGGCATGGTCAACCGTCTCGCCAGCTCGACCAGCCCGTACCTGCAGCAGCACGCCGAGAACCCCGTCGACTGGTGGGAGTGGGGGGACGACGCGTTCGCCGAGGCCCGTCGTCGCGACGTGCCGCTGCTGCTGAGCGTGGGGTACGCCGCCTGCCACTGGTGCCACGTGATGGCGCACGAGTCGTTCGAGGACGACGCGACGGCAGCCGAGATGAACGCGGGCTTCGTGAACGTCAAGGTCGACCGCGAGGCGCGTCCCGACGTCGACGCGGCCTACATGGCGGCCACCACCGCGCTGACCGGTCACGGGGGCTGGCCGATGACGGTCTTCCTCACCCCCGACGGGCGGCCGTTCCACGCCGGCACCTATTACCCGCCCGAGCCTCGACACGGGTCCCCGTCGTTCACCCAGGTCCTGGACGCCGTCGGCCAGGCATGGCGCGACCGGCGCGGCGAGGTCGAGGGGGCGGGGTCGCGGATCACCGAGGCGCTGGCCTCGCGGCAGGTGCCCGCCGGTCACGCGCCCCCGGAGGCCGACCGGCTGTCGAGGGCGGTGCAGGTGCTCGCCCGCGACGAGGATGCGCGGTTCGGCGGCTTCGGCACGGCGCCGAAGTTCCCGCCGTCCATGGTGTGTGAGTTCCTGCTGCGCCACGGCGCGACCACGGCGCCGACGGCCGAGCAGGCCGTGGGTCTCGCGTCCCGCACGCTGACGGCGATGGCGCGATCGGGCACGTACGACCAGGTCGCCGGTGGCTTCGCCCGGTACAGCGTCGACGCCGCCTGGGTGGTGCCGCACTTCGAGAAGATGTTGTACGACAACGCGTTGCTCGCGCGCGTCTACCTGCACTGGTGGCGGCTCACCGGCTCCGGGACGGGGCGACGGGTCGCGGAGGAGACCTGCGACTGGATGCTCGCCGTGCTCGGTACTCCCGAAGGCGGGTTCGCCTCCTCATTGGACGCCGACACCGACGGCGTCGAGGGCTCGACCTACGTGTGGACGCCGGCAGGGCTCGTCGACGTGTTGGGGCCGGACGACGGCCCGTGGGCGGCCGAGCTGCTCGCCGTCACCGACGCGGGCACGTTCGAACACGGCTCGTCGACGGCGCAGCTGACGCGTGACGTCTGGGACACCGAGGACGCCGACCGCTGGGTCGCCGTCCGAGATCGCCTGCGCGAGAAGCGATCCGGCCGTGCCCAGCCTGGCCGTGACGACAAGGTCGTCGCAGCCTGGAACGGCCTCGCGATTGCTGCCCTCGCGGAGACCGGTGCGCTCTGCGGGCGGGACGACCTGGTGCGCGCCGCCGTCCGAGCAGCCGAGCTGCTGGTCTCCGTGCACGTCGAGGACGGGCGGCTCCGCCGGGTCTCCCGTGACGGCCTCGCGGGCCGGCCCGGTGGTGTCCTGGAGGACTACGGGGACGTCGGCGAGGGCCTGCTGGCCCTGCACGCGGTGACCGGCGACCAGCGGTGGGCGCGCCGTGCCGGCGAGCTGCTGGACGTCGTGCTGACCGACTTCACCGATCACGGCGGTGACCTGTGCGACACCTCGACGGTCGCCCCCGACGAGGCGTTGGCCGCCCTGGGCAGGCCGCGGGACCCGACCGACAACGCCTACCCCGCCGGCTCGTCCGCGGCGGCCGGCGCGCTGCTCACCTACGCCGCCCTGACGGGCTCGTCGCCCCACCGCGACGCGGCCGAGCGCGCCCTCGGCGCCGTCGCGGCCCTCGCGGACTCCGCACCGCGGTTCGTCGGGTGGGGCCTCGCCGTGGCCGAGGCCCTGGTGGACGGGCCGCGCGAGGTGGCGGTCGTCGGACCAAACGACGGTCCGAGCCTCGAGGCCACCGGCGCGCTGCACGCCGCGGCCCTGCGGGGCACCGCGCCCGGTCTCGTCGTCGCCCGCGGGCGCGGAGACGACGACGGCCTCCCGCTGCTGCGCGGCCGGGGACTCGTGGGCGGGCGACCGGCCGCCTACGTGTGCCGCGGCTTCGTCTGCGACGCACCGACGACCGAGGTGGGCGAGCTGGGTGCGGCGGTCGGCGTGGTCCTCGCGGGGTGACCCCGACCCAGACCGGTACCAATCGTGGTACCGTTTATGGTATGGCCACCAACCTGCGCCTTCGCTCCGACGCCGAGGAGGCGGTTCGCGTCGAGGCTGCCCGCACGGGTCGTTCCCAGCAGGAGCTGATCCGGGCCGCCGTCGACCAGTATCTCCATCTGGTTCCGGAGGCGGCGCCGCGGACTGCGGCGGACGCCCTCGTCGCGACGGGAACCGTGCTGCCGGCGCGGTCTCCGCTTCGGGGGGCGACGGTCCGACTCCGCCTTTCCGCCGGCGTGAGCTCGCTCGACCTCCTCGACCGGGACGAGCGGGTGTAAGCCGTGCGGGTCTACGTCGACAGCAGTGCACTGCTCAAGCGGGTCATCACCGAACAAGGGTCGGACGACCTGGACGCGATGCTGGCCGCACACACGAGCGACGGCTCGGCTCTCATCTGCTCATCGCTGGGCTGGGTCGAGGTGAGCCGGGCTCTGCGGGGTCGCGTCGACGACGACCGTCGGCTGAACGACTGGTGTGACGTGGCGCTGTCAGGAATCCTGGAGCGGCCGATCGATGGCGCGGTCGTGGCACTGGCCAGGCGGATCGCCCCACCGGTGCTGCGCAGTCTCGACGCCGTCCACCTCGCCACCGCGGTGCTGACCGACGTGGATGCGGTGATCGCGTACGACCAGCGGCTCCTGGACGCGGTGCGTCACCACGGCCTTTCCACGGTCTCGCCCGGGGTCTGACCGTCGTCCGCTCTGAGCGAACATTCCTGGCCGATAGTGAGTAAGCAAGTAATCATCATTACATGAGCACCGTAGAGAACCACGAATCGACGGTCCGCGGCTGGTTCACCGGGCGGCTGCCGGCCGAGTGGACCGGGGCAGGTGCCCCGACGGTCGACGTCGACCGCGAGGAGGTGACCGTCGTCCTGACGGTCGCCTTGCCGGAGACCGGGCCGGACGCCGGGGATGCCGAACACGCCGAGGTGGCGCGGGGCCGGATCGCCGGGTTCCGCGAGGACACCCGGGAGCGGCGGATGGCGATCGCCCGCGAGGCCGAGCACCGGTTCGGGCGCAAGGTGGCGTGGGGGGTGGCGTGCGGCGACGAGCGTGAGCTGTTCACCCACCTCGCGGTCCCGGTGATGACGCGGCTGCGTCAGCCCGAGCGCAAGGTGCTCGACACGCTGGTCGACTCGGGCGTGGCCCGCTCCCGGGCCCACGCGCTGGCCTGGTGTGTCCGGCTGGTCGGCCAGCACTCGGAGTCGTGGCTGTCCGACCTGCGCTCGGCGATGGAGCAGGTGGAACAGGTTCGCACCCGCGGCCCCGCCTGAGGCGCAGCCCCACCTGCCCCGGCGGTCAGGCGAGCGGGCCGGCCCCCGTGTAGACGGCGATCGAGATCCCGACGTAGTGGGCGAGGAAGGCCGCGACGGTCAGCACGTGGAAGATCTCGTGGAACCCGAAGTACCGCGGGCTGGGGTTCGGGCGCTTGATGCCGTAGACGACGCCGCCGAGCGTGTAGAGCAGACCGCCGAGGACGACGAGTGTCAGCACGGCCACCCCGCCGTTCTCGAGGAACGCGGGCAGGAAGAAGACCGCCGCCCAGCCCAGGGCGATGTACACCGGCACGTAGAGCCAGCGCGGGGCACCGACCCAGAAGACCCGGAACGCGATTCCCGCGAGCGCCCCGCCCCAGACCAGCCAGAGCAGCACCTGCGCGGGCCCGTCGGGCAGCAGCAGCACGGTGAACGGGGTGTACGTACCGGCGATGATCAAGAAGATGTTGGAGTGGTCGAGGCGCTTGAGCACCGCGTTCGTCCGGGGTGACCACGAGCCGCGGTGGTAGACGGCGCTGATGCCGAAGAGCAGCGACGCCGTCACCGCGAAGATGCCGGTGGCGACCTTCGCGCGTGGTGTCGGCGCCAGCAGCACCAGCACCAGGCCGGAGACGACGGCCAGAGGGAAGGTGCCGGCATGGATCCAGCCGCGCAGCCGTGGCTTGACCGTGTCGGTGACGTGCTCGACGAGGTTGGTCATGGCCAGTACCGTAACCTACGGACGAGTAACCTACGAACCCGTAGGTAGAGATTCTGTGCAGGTGCGAGCAGCATCACACCAGATGGGCGGCGTCCCCCGCCGACGGGGGTAGCGTGCCTGTTCATGCGCGTGCCGCACCCGTTGTACGGCCTGTACGAGCGCCGACTGGCGGCGTCCCTCCCGCCCGGCTCGGTGCCGCGGCACGTCGGCGTCCTGATGGACGGCAACCGTCGCTGGGCGCGAGCCCTGGGGGCCGACACCAGCCACGGGTACCGGCACGGCGCGGACAAGATCCCCGAGTTCCTCGGCTGGTGCGAGGAGATGGGCGTCGAGGTCGTCACCCTCTGGATGCTCTCACCGGACAACCTCAACCGCCCGGCGGACGAGCTCGGTCCGCTGATCGGGATCATCGAGGACGCCGTCGACAGCCTGGCGGCGACCCGGCGCTGGCGCGTGCACCCCGTCGGCGCCCTCGACCTGCTGCCGCAGGCCACCGCCCGCCGCCTGAAGCTGGTGGAGGACGCCACGCGCGACGTGCCCGGCCTGCACGTCAACCTCGCCGTCGGCTACGGCGGGCGTCGCGAGATCGCGGACGCCGTCCGATCCCTCCTGCAGGAGCACGCGACGAAGGGGACGACGATCGAGGAGCTGGCCGAGCTGCTGGACGTCGAGCACATCGCCGAGCACCTGTACACCAAGGGTCAGCCCGACCCCGATCTCGTCATCCGCACCTCGGGGGAGCAGCGTCTCTCCGGGTTCCTGCTCTGGCAGAGCGCGCACAGCGAGTTCCACTTCTGCGAGGCCCACTGGCCGGACTTCCGGCGCGTGGACTTCCTTCGCGCGCTGAGGTCCTACGCCGACCGCGAGCGCCGCTTCGGCACCTGACAACGGCTCTCGGCGGGTGAACCGCACCCTGGCGGCGTGTCGCGGCCGGACGGCGGGCGCCCGCGCGTAGCGTCATCGAGGTCGGGCGGCCGGACGCCGTCCGATCGGGAGGCCCGCCGATGGAGCGCAGTCCAGCTCCGGGAGGGGTCGGACCCGGCCCCCGCGACGGGGTCGCCGTCCCGCCCTCACCCGCGAGTGAGGCCGGGCGCGCGAGCGCTCGGCCCTGGGAGTCGCAGTGGCCGTCGCATGCCGCACCGACCAGAGTCCTGAGCCTCGGAGGACCTTCGTCCTGGACACGTCCGTCCTGCTCTCCGACCCGCGCGCCATGCTGCGGTTCGCCGAGCACGAGGTCGTGCTGCCCGTGGTCGTCATCACCGAGCTGGAGGGCAAGCGCCACCACAGCGAGCTGGGGTACTTCGCCCGCCAGGCCCTGCGGCTGCTCGACGACATGCGGGTCACCCACGGGCGACTGGACTCGGCGCTGCCGATCGGCGTGGACGGCGGGTCGCTGCGGGTCGAGCTGAACCACACCGACGCCGCCGCGCTCCCGGCCGGGTTCCGGGCCGGTGACAACGACACCCGCATCCTCGCGGTGGCCAAGAACCTCTCGGACGAGGGCTGCGACGTCACGGTCGTCAGCAAGGACCTGCCGATGCGCGTCAAGGCCTCCGCGGTGGGTCTGGCCGCCGAGGAGTACCGAGCTGAGCTCGCGGTCGACTCCGGCTGGACAGGCATGGTCGAGCTGGACGTCAGCGAGCAGGAGATGGCGTCGCTGTACGAGCACGAGCGGCTCGACCTCGTCGACGCGGCGTCCCTGCCCTGCCACACCGGTCTCGTGATGCTCTCCCCGCGGGGGTCCGCGCTCGGACGGGTCGGCGCGGACAAGCAGGTGCGGCTGGTACGCGGAGACCGCGACGTCTTCGGGGTGCACGGCCGCAGCGCGGAGCAGCGGGTGGCGGTCGACATCCTGCTCGACCCGGACGTCGGCATCGTCTCGATGGGCGGCCGCGCGGGCACCGGCAAGTCGGCCCTGGCGCTGTGCGCGGGGCTGGAGGCCGTGATGGAGCGGCGGCAGCACCGCAAGGTCGTGGTGTTCCGCCCGTTGTACGCCGTCGGCGGCCAGGACCTCGGCTACCTGCCCGGGACCGAGGCCGAGAAGATGGGGCCCTGGGCCCAGGCGGTGTTCGACACCCTCGGGGCGCTGGTCAGCCAGGAGGTGGTCGAGGAGGTGATGGACCGCGGTCTCCTCGAGGTGATGCCGCTGACCCACATCCGCGGACGCAGCCTGCACGACGCCTTCGTCGTCGTCGACGAGGCCCAGTCGCTCGAGCGCAACGTGCTGCTGACCGTGCTCTCCCGGATCGGGCAGAACAGCCGCGTGGTGCTCACCCACGACGTCGCGCAGCGCGACAACCTGCGCGTGGGCCGGCACGACGGCGTGGCGGCGGTGATCGAGGCGCTCAAGGGGCACCCGCTGTTCGCCCACGTCACGCTCACCCGTTCGGAGCGCTCGCCGGTGGCGGCGCTGGTCACCGAGATGCTGGAGGGCATCGACCTGTAGGACGTGGCCTTCGTCACCTCTGAGGTCACGGATTGGACACGGCGGGCGGGATCGCGCATGGTTGACGGCGCAAGCACCCCCTGCGCGCAGCACTCCAGGGGTCGGGAACGGGCGCCACACTGCCCGCCGTTCGGGGTCCGACCTGCCGCTGACGCGCCGCCGCCGGACGACGTCATGAGCGCGTCCGGTGTGCCGGATCCCTGCCGAGTAGCGAGACAGTTGCGGCCCACCGGCCGCCGTGGGTCCGGGCCAGGGGTGGACGTGCGCGCCCACGGCAGGGTCGCGCATCGCCGGAAGGCTGTTCGTGATCCGATCATCTTTGCCCAACCGCTGCTCGCCCTGGGCTCGGCCCTCGTCGTCGTCGCCACGCTCGGCGCCGGCTACGCGGCGACCACCCAGTCCGCCGATGCGGACCCCGCGTCGGTGACGGAGCAACCCATGACCGACGCCGAGCTTGCCGCTGTGGACTACTCCATCGCGCGGGACCAGGGTCGGCGCCTGACCGCCCAGGCCGAGGTCGCTCAGACCAAGGCCGACCAGGCGGCACACGCCGAGTACCTGGTCTGGCTCGAGGAGGAGAAGGCCCTCAAGGCCGCCGAGGCCGAGCGCCTGGCCGCCGAGGAGGCGGCCCAGGCCGCTGAGGACGCTCGTGCTGCCGAGGCAGAGGCGGCCAGCCGAGACGCCGCGCGTGACCCCCGGTCGGCAGCCCGCGTGATGCTCGCCGACCACGGCTGGTCCTCGGGCCAGTTCGACTGCCTGGACTCGTTGTGGCAGAAGGAGAGTGGCTGGGACCACACCGCAGCCAAGCCGTCGTCGGGCGCGTACGGCATCCCCCAGGCGCTGCCTGGCTCCAAGATGTCCAGCGCCGGATCCGACTGGGAGACCAACCCGCTCACGCAGATCGAGTGGGGCCTGGGGTACATCGCCGACGTGTACGGGTCGCCCTGCGGCGCCTGGTCGCACAGCCAGGGCAGCGGCTGGTACTGACTCAGGCCACGGGAGGGCGCGTCATCGCGAGGACGTCGAGCGCGTCGTCCAGCTGCGTCTCGCTGATCTCGCCGCGCTCCACGAAACCGAGCGCCACCACGGCCTCGCGGACCGTCGTCCCCTCGGCCACCGCGTGCTTGGCGACCTTCGCCGCCGCCTCGTAACCGATCACCCGGTTCAGCGGGGTGACGACGGACGGCGATGCCTCCGCGAGTCGGCGACACCTCTCCTCGTCGGCCTCCAGCCCGGCGACGCACCGGTCGGCGAGGAGCCGGGATGCGTTGGAGACCAACCGGATCGACTCCAGCACGTTGCGTGCCATCACCGGGATCATCACGTTCAGCTCGAACGTCCCGGACGCGCCCGCCCACGCCACGCACGAGTCGTTGCCGACCACCTGCGCGCAGACCATCAGGACCGCCTCTGGGACGACGGGGTTCACCTTGCCGGGCATGATCGAGGACCCCGGCTGCAGGTCGGGCAGCCGCACCTCTGCCAGGCCGGTGTTGGGGCCCGATCCCATCCACCGCAGGTCGTTACAGATCTTCGTGAGACTGACGGCGACCACCCGCAAGGCTCCGGACAGCTCGACGAGGCCGTCGCGCGCGCCCTGCGCCTCGAAGTGGTCGCGTGCCTCGGTCAGGGGCAGGTCCGCGTCGGAGGCGAGCAGCTCGATCACCCGCTGGGGGAATCCGGCCGGGGTGTTGATGCCGGTGCCCACCGCGGTCCCACCCAGCGGCACCTCGGCGACCCGGGGCAGCGCCGCCTCGACCCGCTCGATGCCCCGGCGTACCTGGGCTGCGTAGCCACCGAGCTCCTGGCCCAGGGTCACCGGGGTGGCGTCCATCAGGTGTGTCCGGCCCGACTTCACGACCTCGGCGTTCGCCGCCGCGGCCGTCTCGAGGGCCGCGGCCAGGTGGTCGAGCGCCGGCACGAGATCGCGCACCACGCCCGCCGTCGCCGCCGCGTGCACCGACGTGGGGAAGACGTCATTGCTCGACTGCGACGCGTTCACGTGGTCGTTGGGGTGCACGTCGCGACCGAGCGCTCGCGAGGCCAGCGAGGCGATCACCTCGTTGGCGTTCATGTTGGACGACGTCCCCGACCCGGTCTGGAACACGTCGATCGGGAACTGCTCGTCGTGCAGCCCGCGGGCCACCTCGTCGGCCGCGGAGGCGATCGCGGCCGCGAGGTCGGCCTCCAGCACGCCGAGCTCGGCGTTGGCGCGGGCGGCGGCCTTCTTCACGCGGGCGAGGGCCTCGATGTGCGCGCGCTCCAGCCGACCCCCGCTGATCGGGAAGTTCTCGACGGCGCGCTGGGTCTGCGCGCGCCACAAGGCGGACGCCGGCACCCGGACCTCGCCCATGGTGTCGTGCTCGATGCGGAAGTCACTGTTCATGGCCCCATCGTGGCGTGCCACGCCGTCGGGGTGGAAGTCGGGGACGGTCGACAGGTAGATCGCGTACCCGAGGTCGCGGCCGTCACGCTGCACGCTGAGCACCTGCTCCGCACACGGTCCGACCGCCTCGTCGAGGGTCCGCGCCAAGCCCGGCGAACGGTGCGAGGACCACACACCGACGACGCCACCGGCGCGGACCGCGCGCGCCGCGGTCGACAGGACCCCGGCGCCGTAGACGCGGGCATTGGAGTCGTGCACGAGGAACTCCGGGCCGTTGTCGACGTCGAGCAGGACGGCGTCCAACCGGTCCTCGCGGCACGCGGCCAAGACGTCGGCCACGTCCCCCACGCAGACGGCGAGGCGGTCGTCGTCCCACAGGCCGGCCGGGGGCGGCGCCACCCCGTCGCGCAGCCACCGGACAAGCAGCGGCTCGATCTCGACCACGGTCACCGCCTCGACGCGCGGTGAGGCCAGCAGCGACGACGCGGTGTAGCCCAGGCCGAGTCCCCCCACGAGCACGTGGAGGTGGTCTCCCTCGAGACGGTCGAGCGTGGCGTCGGCCAGCAGTCGTTCGGTCGAGACGTCGACGGTGTCCATCAGGAACGCCCCGTTGACGATCAGCTCGTGGACGGCGTCGCGGCCGGTGCCACGGCGGCGCAGGACGACCTCACCGAGGACGCCGTCCCCGCGGGCCAGCACCTGCGGCGACTCCTGCGGCCACGTCACGGCGGGATCCTCGCACGCGTGCTAGGCATGCCCCATGAACGAGCTCGTGCGAACCGGCATTCTCGACCGGGCGTTGACGGAGATCGTCCGTCGCGCGATCGAGGGAGTCGGCCCGTTCAAGGCCGCAGCCGATCTTGTGGAGCCATTGCGGCGCAAGGGGATGAGCACGCACCAGATCGTGACCCGGCTGGTGCGCACCCAGACGACGCAGGCCACGGTTCAGGGGGCCGTCGCCGGTGTCGGAGGGCTCGTCACGGCCACGGTGGGGCTGCTGCCGGCCACCGCCGCCGCAATGTTCGTGCAGGCGCGGCTCGCGGCCGCGATCGCCCACGCACACGGCCACGACCTGCGAGACCCGCTCGTGCGGGACCGGATCACGCGCCTGGTCGCCGGCGGCACCGCGTCCACCGGTGCGAAGAAGGCGGGCGTCGAGATGGGGGAGCGGGTCGCCACGCAGATGGTGCCCCGGATCCAGGCCAGGGCGGCGGCGCGGTCGGCGTCCCGGGTGGCCGCGGGCAAGACCGCGGGCGCCCTCAGCTCCCGGGTGGCCGCGGGAGGAGTGGGCCGCGCCGTGCCCGTCGTCGGCGCCGTGGTCGGTGGCACCGTCGACCTCGTCGTCACCCGCCGCCTCGCGGAGAAGGCGCGCCGCGAGTTCGGCACCCCCCTCTCCCCGTGATCATGCTTCGATGCCGGAAGGCCCGGCGCCTGCTGTTGCGATCCCCGTTGATCAAGGACTCCATGCCCGCCCGGTGAGCACGGAGTCCTTGATCACCAAGGGTTAGGGGAGGTCGGCGACGGCGGGTGGGTCGGCGCCGGGGCGCGACACGGTGACCGCCGCGACGGCCGAGGCGTGGTGGACGACGCGCGCCAGCGCCTCCCGGTCGATCCGGGCCAGCGGCCCTCGCGCCGTGCCACCGAGAAGGCCCTCGCGCCAGAACCCGTCGAGCAGCCCCGACATGAACGAGTCGCCGGCGCCGACGGTGTCGACGACGCGGCCCGCTCGTGACGGCACCTCCACCGATCCGTTGGCGCACAGAGCGAGCGCGCCCGCCGCCCCGAGCGTGAGGACGACGACGGACGGGCCCAGCCGAAGCCACGACGCGGCCAGATCCTCCGGCCTCTCGGTCGGGGCGACGTGGCGGGCGTCGTCGAGGCTGAGCTTGACGAGGTCCGCGGTCGCGACGAAGGACTCGACGTGCGGGCGTACCTGTTCCGGCGTGCCCATCAGGGCGGGGCGGACGTTCGGGTCGTAGCTGATCGTCGCGTGGTGGTGTGCGCCCCGGAGGATCCGCTCGACGGTGGACGCACCAGGCTGCAGCACCGCGGCGATCGATCCCGTGTGCACGGCCAGCGGCGTGGTCGGCAGCGGTGTGACGGGCAGCGACCAGTCCAGGTCGAACGAGTACGTGGCCTCGCCACCGGCGTCCAGGGTGGCCCGGGCGGACGACGTCCGGCCCGGCTGCCGGGACCCCTCGACGATCCGGACGCCGGACGCCGCCAGGTGGGCGGCGACCCGGGCGCCTCGCTCGTCGTCCCCGAAGTGGGTGAGCAGGTGCGTCTCGCGGCCGAGCCGGGCCAGGCCGATGGCGACGTTGGCCGGGCTGCCGCCGACGTGCTCGACAGGCGACCGGCCCGACTGCTGGAGGATGTCGACGAGGGACTCCCCGACGACCAGGACGCCGGTCACGCGCGCTGACGCAGCCAGGCGAGAACCGCGGGGGCATCGGCGTCCGGGGGGAACACCGGGTAGCGCACGTGCCGTGCCACCCCGTCCTCGAGCACCAGCGTCAGGCGCCGCAGCAGCACCTCGCCGCCGACCTCGAACGTCGGCAGCCGCCAGGCCGTGGCCAGCGCCAGGCCGGCGTCCGACAGCAGCGGGAACGGCAGGTTCAGACGGGCGACCGCCTCACGCTGGTACTCGGTGCCCTGGGTCGACACGCCGAACACCCGGGCACCGAGCGCGCCCAGCTCGGCGGCGTGGTCGCGGTACGAGCACGCCTGCGGTGTGCAGCCCCGCGCGCCAGGGATCGCGTCCCACCCGTCCGGCGGCTCGATCCCGGGGGCGCCGGTGCGCGGGTAGGCGTAGAGCACGGTCCGGCCGGCGAGCGACGCAGGGTCCACGGCGCCGCCGTCGGAGGCGGGCAGCGCGCACGACGGCAGGGGGGCGCCGGGCAGGTGGTCGGCCGCGCCGTCGTCCACCGGGACGGGCAGGTCATCCGGCAGCACCGTCGGGTCGTGCGCCACGGCTCTACAGCGCCCGGCTGAAGTCGACCGAGGCGTACGCAGCGAGCTTGGCCAGCTGGTGCTCGCTCTCGACCAGCCGGATGGTGCCCGACTTCGAGCGCATCACGAGGCTCTCGGTGCGCACGACGCCCCCGCGGTAGCGGACGCCACGCACCAGCTCGCCGTCGGTGATCCCGGTCGCCACGAAGTACGCGTTGTCGCTGGTGACGAGCTCGTCGGTGGTCAGCACCGCGTCGAGGTCGTGGCCGGCGTCCAGCGCCCTGGTGCGCTCGGAGGAGTCCTTGGGCCACAACCGACCCTGCAGCACGCCGCCCAGGCACTTGATCGCGCAGGCCGCGATGATGCCCTCGGGCGTGCCCCCGATCCCCAGCATCAGGTCGACGCCGGTGCCCTCCCGGGCCGCCATGATCGCGCCGGCAACGTCGCCGTCGCTGATGAACTTGATCCTGGCGCCGGTGTCGCGGATCTCGCGCGCCAGGTCCTCGTGCCGGGGGCGGTCCAGGACGCAGACCGTGACGTCCTCGGGGTTCTCGTTCTTGGCCTTCGCGACCCGGCGGATGTTCTCGGCCACCGGCAGCCGGATGTCGACGGCGTCCGCCGCCTCGGGCCCGGTGGCGAGCTTGTCCATGTAGAAGACCGCGCTGGGGTCGTACATCGAACCGCGCTCGGCGACCGCCAGGACGCTGATGGCGTTGGACATCCCGAGCGCGGCCAGCCGCGTGCCGTCGATGGGGTCGACCGCGACGTCGCACGCCGCGCCGGTGCCGTCGCCGACGTGCTCGCCGTTGAAGAGCATCGGCGCATCGTCCTTCTCGCCCTCGCCGATCACCACGACGCCGTCCATCTCGACCGTGCCGATCAGCGCGCGCATGGCGTTGACCGCCGCTCCGTCGGCACCGTTCTTGTCACCGCGACCTACCCACCGGCCCGCTGCCATCGCGGCTGCCTCGGTGACGCGGAGGAGCTCGAGGCCGAGGTTGCGGTCGGGTGCCTCCGGAGACATGGCGCGATGCTAGCGGCGGGTCCTGCGAGCATGGCGACGTGAGTACCGGGACCCAGAGCGCACCGCGACGTCGGCAGACGACGCTGGACATGGTGCGCTCCCTCGCCGTGGTCGCGGCGGTGGTGGCGACGATCGTTCTGCTGGTGCCGCGGCCGGACGGGCCCATCGACCAGCCCGTCCCGGTCGAGCAGGTCGCGGCGCAGTCGGCTCCCGACGCCGACTTCCCGCTCGTCGTCCCGGACCTGCCCGAGGGCTGGGACCCCAACTCGGTGCGCCTGGACGCGGCCGGGCCCGACGGCGTCACGACCTGGCACGTCGGCTACGTGACGCCGTCCGGCGGCTACGCGGGCGTCGAGCGGGCGCGCGACGTGACCGACGGCTGGGTGTCGGAGCAGACCAGCGAGGGACGCCCCGACGACGAGGCCGCGACGGTCGACGTGTCCGGCGAGACCTGGCAGCTGCTGCGCTCGACCGACCCGCGGCGCACGAGCCTGCTGATCGAACGGGACGGCGTCACGACCGTCGTGACCGGGTCGGCCCTGCTGCCCGAGCTCATCACCCTCGCCGAGACCACGTAGTCAGCCTGCCGGTTCGTCGTCCTCGCTCGCCACGGCCGCGTCCAGGCGCGCGCGGGCGCCGTCCAGCCATTCCTGGCAGCGCGCGGCCAGCACCTCGCCTCGTTCCCAGAGCGCGAGCGACTCCTCCAGCGGGACGCCGCCGGACTCCAGCGACTGCACGACACCGAGCAGCTCGTCGCGCGCCTGCTCGTAGGACAGGTCGGCCGGGTCCTGGGGCTCCGCGGTCACGTCCGGCAGCGTAGGGGGCGTGACCTACGACGGTCTGACGGCGGTGACGCGGGCGTCGATCTCGCCGGCGGCCAGGCGGACGCGAAGCTCGTCGTCCGGAGCCGCGTCGGAGGAGGCGCGCAGCACCGCGCCGTCGGGGGCCTGGACGACGGCGTAGCCCCGCTCCAGAGTCGCCGCGGGGGAGAGCGCCCGCACCGACGACCGCAGGTGGGCGACCTGGTCGCCGGCCCGGTCGAGGTGACCGCCCAGCGCCCGGCGGGCCCGGTCCCGCCCGGCCCCGACGAGCACCGCCCGCTCGTCCAGCGCCCGCCACGGCTCGGCGATCACCGGCCGGCCCCGCACCGCCGCCAGTCGCGCCACCTCGCCGTCCAGCCGGCTCGCCAGCACCCGGCGCAGCCGGCCCCGGACCTGGGCGAGCCCGGCGGCCTCCTCGGCCACGGCCGGCACGATCCGGCGGCCGGCGTCCGTCGGTGTCGAGGCGCGGACGTCGGCCACCAGGTCGAGCAGCGGGGCGTCGACCTCGTGCCCGATCGCGCTCACGACCGGCGTGCGGCAGGCGGCGACCGCCCGCAGCAGCGTCTCGTTGCTGAACGGCAGCAGGTCCTCCAGGGACCCACCGCCGCGGGCGACGACGATCACATCGACCGCCGGCTCGGCGTCGAGCGCCGCCAACGCCCCCGCGACCGCCTCGACGGCGCCGCTGCCCTGGACCACGACCTCGCGGACGTCGAACGCCACGCCCGGCCAGCGGTGCCGCGCCGTGACGACGACGTCGTGCTCGGCGGCGCTCGCGCGGCCGCACACGAGGCCGACGGTGCGGGGCAGGAACGGCAGCGTCTTCTTGCGGCCGGGGTCGAAGAGCCCCTCTGCGGCCAGCACCCGCTTGAGGTGCTCGACCCGGGCCAGCAGCTCACCGACCCCGACCGGGCGCACCTGGTCGGCGACGAGCTGAAGGCTGCCGCGCTTGGTCCAGAACTCCGGCCGGGCCCGGACGACGACGCGCGCACCCTCGCGCAGCCCCTCCCCGAGGGCGTCGAGAACCCGCACGTGCGCCGTCACCGGCAGGGACATGTCGACGTCCGCGTCGCGGAGGGTCAGGTAGGCGGTGGCGGCACCCGGCCGGCGCACCACCTGCACCAGCTGACCCTCCACCCACACCACCGGCATCTTCGAGACGTAGGTGCTGATCTTGGCCGTCAGCAGCCGGACCGGCCACGGGTTCTCGGCGGTGGTCTGCCCGGCGGTCTCCGGCAGCCGAGGGCGGGGGGCGTCGGTCACGCGGGCGAATCTACGATGGGGTGGTGTCAGCATCGAAACGTGTCCTGCTCGCCGCCCCTCGTGGCTACTGCGCCGGGGTGGACCGCGCCGTGATCGCCGTGGAGAAGGCGCTCGAGCACTACGGCTCCCCGGTGTACGTGCGCAAGGAGATCGTGCACAACAAGTACGTCGTGCAGACGCTGACCAAGCGCGGCGCGGTCTTCGTGGAGGAGACCGACGAGGTGCCCGAGGGTGCCCGCGTCGTCTTCTCCGCCCACGGGGTGTCGCCGGCCGTGCACGCGCAGGCCGCCCGGCGCCAGCTGCAGACCATCGACGCGACGTGCCCCTTGGTGACGAAGGTGCACCGTGAGGCCGTCCGGTTCGCGAGCGACGACTACGACATCCTGCTGATCGGCCACGAGGGGCACGAGGAGGTCGAGGGCACCGCCGGCGAGGCGCCCGAGCACGTCCAGCTGGTCGACGGGCCGGAGTCCGTGGACGCCGTCACGGTGCGCGACCCCGAGAAGGTCGTGTGGCTGTCGCAGACCACCCTGAGCGTCGACGAGACGATGGAGACGGTGCGACAGCTGCGCGAACGCTTCCCCGCGCTGGCCGACCCGCCCAGCGACGACATCTGCTACGCCACCCAGAACCGCCAGGTCGCGGTGAAGAAGATCGCGCCCGAGGCGGACCTCGTGATCGTGGTCGGCTCGGCGAACTCGTCGAACTCGGTGCGCCTGGTCGAGGTGGCTCTGGAGCACGGCGCCGACGCGAGCTACCGCGTCGACCACGCCGAGGAGCTGGACGAGTCGTGGCTGGACGGCGTCACGACCGTTGGCCTGACCTCCGGCGCGTCGGTGCCCGAGATCCTCGTGACCGACGTCCTGACCTGGCTGGCCGACCGCGGGTACGCCGACGTCGAGGAGGTGCGGACGGCGGAGGAGGACCTGCTGTTCTCCCTGCCGAAGGAGCTGCGCCGCGACCTCAAGGCCGCCAGCTCCTGAGCGTCCTTCCCCGGCGGCTGTACGCGCGGCTACACTCGTGGTATGTCCAAGGTGATGGTCTCCCTGCCCGACGACCTGCTCGCGCGGCTCGACCAGGAGGTGGCGAGGCGCTCTACGAGCAGGAGCGCCTTCCTCGCGGCCGCGGCGCGCCGCGAGCTGCACCGGCCCGACCCCGAGGCCGTCGTCGCAGCCATCGTCCGGTCGGAGCAGCGCTTCGCCCGCGCCGGCTCCTTCGACTCCGGCGACCAGGTCCGCGCAGACCGGGACGCCCGTCGGTGACCCGACTGCTGATCGACACCTCGGTGCTGGTCAAGTGGTTCCACAGCGAGGGGGAGTCCGAACTGGTCGCGTCCCGCGCGCTGCGCTCGGCCCACGTGGCGGGCGAGCTGAACGCCCACGTCCTGGACCTGGCCCTGTACGAGCTCGGGAACGTGCTCGTGCGGGCGCTGCGGTGGTCTGCCCAGGACACCGCGGATCAGCTGGACGACCTGGTGGCGATCTGCGGGGTCCCGCTCGCGATCACGTCCTCCTGGCTTCGCCACGCCGCTGCGCTGGCCGTCGAGCACAACCTGACCTTCTACGACGCTGCGTGGGCGGCCGCCGCACGTGACCTGGGTGTCGGCCTGGTCAGCGCCGACCGGCAGCTGCTGGCGTCGGGCCTGGCCGAGTCACCGACCGATGTCGTGGCCCGTCTGCGACTGCCGACCTCATAGGCGAGGGATCAGGAGGCGCGACGGTCGTCGATCAGCTCAGGCGCGGTCAGCGGCCGGGGCACCGACTCCAGCGGCTCCGAGTCGAAGGCCGCGTCGAGGTCGGCGAGGTCGAGGTCGGCCATCGTCCGCGCGGTGACGAGCACGCGACGCTCCAGGGTGCCCACCAGCGCGTTGTAGTCCTCGACCGACCGGTGCAGCGTGCGGCCGAGCTTGCCGACGTGCCCACCGAGGGTGGCCAGCCGGGCGTAGAGCTCCCGCCCGACCTCGAACAGCTCGCGGGCGCTGCCGGTCAGCGCGTCCTGCTGCCACGTCAGAGCCACGGTGCGCAGCAGGGCCAACAGCGTCGTCGGCGTGGCCAGCACGACCTTGCGGGCCATCGCGTGCTCGAGCAGGGCGGGGTCGGCCTCGCAGGCCGCGGCCAGGAACGACTCCCCCGGGACGAAGCAGACCACCAGCTCGGGCGTCGGCGAGAAGGCCTCCCAGTAACGCTTGGCGGCCAGGGCGTCCACGTGCGCCCGCAGCGCGGCGGCGTGGGCCCGCTGCACGTCGGTGGGGTCGCGGCCCGCCTGTCCGGCGTCCGCCGCCTCGAGGAACGCGGCCAGCGGCGCCTTCGCGTCGACGACGACGTTCTTGCCCCCGGGCAGGTGCACCACCGCGTCCGGACGCACGGTGCCGCCGTCCGGCCGGGTGGCGCTGGCCTGGCTGGAGAAGTCGACGCGGGCCAGCATCCCCGCGTGCTCGACGACCCGCTTGAGCTGCACCTCGCCCCAGGCACCGCGCACGTTCGGCGAGCGCAGCGCGCCCGCCAGCGAGGCCGTCTGCGCCCGGAGCGCCTCGCCCGAGGCGGCCACCGCGCTCAGCTGGGCGTCGAGCCGGCCGAACTGCTCGACCCGGTCCCGCTCCAGGGTGCCGACCTGACGCTCCACCCGCGCCAGCCCCGAGGTCAGCGGTGCCAGTGCGAGCGCGAGGTGACCCTCGTCGTCCGCCGTCTTCTCCAGGTCGTGCACCCGCCGGGCGAGCACGTCGCGCTCGGCCACCGCACCGGCCCGCCGGGCCGAGCCGGCCACCCAGCCGAGCAGCAGGCCGGCCACCAGCGCGAACAGGGCGACGATCGTCGAGGTCTCCATGACGGGCACCCTGGCACCCCCCACCGACACCACCCCCCTCTCGCGACTCCTGCTGCGTGTCCCACGTCTGGAGGCCGGGTGAGAGGTGGAACACGCAGCAGGAGTCGGGGGGTCGGTAGGCTCCGGTCCCCGTGGCTCTCACCATCGGGATCGTCGGACTGCCCAACGTCGGCAAGTCCACCCTCTTCAACGCCCTGACCAGCGCCGGCGTGCTCGCCGCGAACTACCCGTTCGCCACGATCGAGCCGAACATCGGCGTCGTCCCGCTGCCCGACGGGCGGCTGGCTCGACTCGCGGAGATCCACGGCAGCGCCCGCGAGCTGCCGGCGACCGTCTCCTTCGTCGACATCGCGGGCATCGTCAAGGGGGCCAGCGAGGGCGAGGGGCTGGGCAACAAGTTCCTCGCCAACATCCGCGAGGCCGACGCGATCTGCCAGGTGATCCGGGCCTTCGACGACCCGGACGTCGTCCACGTCGACGGCGTCATCGACCCGGCGTCCGACATCGAGACGGTCAACACCGAGCTCGTGCTGGCCGACCTCCAGACCGTCGAGCGGGCGATCCCCCGGCTGGAGAAGGAGGTCAGGGGCTCCAAGGCGGACGCCGGCGTGCTCGACGCGGCGTGCCGGGCCGCCGAGGTGCTGGCCGCCGGTGACACGCTGTTCGCCGCCGGTCACGCAGCGGGAGTGGACCCGGTCGCGATCCGCGAGCTGTCGCTGCTGACCACCAAGCCGTTCCTGTACGTGTTCAACGTCGACGAGGCCCACCTCGCGGACGCCGAGGGGATGGACCGCCTGCGGGCCCTGGTCGCACCGGCCGAGGCCATCTTCCTGGACGCCCAGGTGGAGTCCGAGCTGGTCGAGCTCCCCGAGCACGAGGCGGCCGAGCTGCTCGCCAGCATCGGCCAGGACGAGTCGGGCCTCCACCAGCTCGCGCGCGTCGGGTTCGCCACGTTGGGCCTGCAGACGTTCCTGACCGCGGGCCCGAAGGAGGCCCGGGCGTGGACGATCCGGTCGGGGTGGACCGCCCCGCGGGCCGCCGGCGTGATCCACACCGACTTCCAGCGCACGTTCATCAAGGCCGAGGTGGTCTCGTTCGCCGACCTCGACGAGGCGGGGTCGATGGCCGGGGCCAAGGCACGCGGCCGGGTCCGGATCGAGGGCAAGGACTACGTGATGGCGGACGGCGACGTCGTCGACTTCCGGGTCGGCGCCTGACGCCGGCCATGACGGCAGAACAGAGCCCTTGAGCATCGGCTGCGCGACGGGGAGGTATCGGTTTCGTCACGAACTGCCACATCGGGGGACCGATGGTGGTCCGCGCCCCCCGGCTGTGCCTAGATTGCCGCGGTTGGTGCCCCAGGCTCACGAACGAATCGAGCTCGTCTGCCTGTCCGTAGGTGCACCACGATTCACGAGGAGGCGCACGTGCGCACAGCGACGCGGACAACCCGCACTGCTGCGGTCTTGGCAACGGCAGGCATGCTGCTGGCTGCCTGTGGCGGCGACAGTGGCGGCGACGGTGACACCGGGGGCGGTGAGGAGGCTGCCGGTGGCGGCACCTTCACCGTGCAGATCGGTGAACCCCAGAACCCGCTGGTCCCGGGTAACACGAACGAGACCGAGGGCGGCCAGGTCGTCGACTCGCTCTTCACCGGCCTGATCACGTACAACAACGAGACCACCGAGCTCGAGTACAACGGCGTGGCCGAGTCGATCGAGTCCGAGGACAGCACCAACTGGACCGTCACGCTCAAGGACGGCTGGACGTTCCACGACGGGACGCCGGTGACCGCCGACTCGTTCGTCGACGCGTGGAACTACACCGCGCTGTCCACCAACGCCTTCGGCAACTCGTACTTCTTCGCCAACGTCGTCGGCTACGAGGACCTGCAGGGTGAGGCCGACGCCGAGGGCAACGAGATCGCCCCGCCGGCCGCCACCGAGATGTCGGGCCTGGTCGTCGAGGACGACCTGACCTTCACGGTGGAGCTGACGTCGCCGTTCGCGCAGTACCCGATCACGACCGGGTACACCGCGTTCTACCCGCTGCCCGAGGCCTTCGGCACGCAGCCGATCGGCAACGGCCCGTTCCAGGCCGAGGAGCCGTTCGTCCCCGGCACGGGCATCACGCTGACGAAGTACGACGACTTCGGCGGCGAGGAGCCGGCCAAG
>Ga0075530_1000388_pt1 | contig 20688 bp, 18 predicted proteins | sample NGEPerD_2_FD_75101 | JGI IMG/M metagenome (GOLD analysis project Ga0075530, IMG submission 75101) | Arctic peat soil microbial communities from the Barrow Environmental Observatory site, Barrow, Alaska, USA - NGEE PermafrostL1-D | ecosystem: Environmental > Terrestrial > Soil > Wetlands > Peat ... | reverse complement strand
GAAACCCGTGCAATTTTCGTCCGTACGGACGATCCTGCGCCGCGGGGTGGCCGCCAGAGGCGCTGTACCCGCCCTCCGCGTTCGCAAGCCAGGTGAGTACCGCGCGGGCGTATCGGCTCCGGGCTGCCTGGCTGAGCTGGCTGAGCTGGCTGAGCTGGCTGAGGAGCATGTCAGCGTTACCGATCCGGGCGACCGTCCTACTCTCGCCGAACCCGTCACAACGGGCTGCCCCGCCGAACCCAGCCCCCCTGAGGTCGTGAACGCCCACACCGGCTGAAGACGTCACCGCTCGCACGTCACCGTCGCGCCGTTCCCGGCAGACCCTGACCCACAGATGAGACAGGAGAGCCCGAGTTCATCATGGGAAGTGCAGGTCTGTCGTGGGAAGTCGTCCGCGTCAGCCACCCGTCGCCTGCAGGACGTCATCCCACCCGCGCGCACCAACGACCCGCGCGCACCAACGACCAGAACGTTCACCTAGTAGGCGATGCCGCGAAGCACGGTCCTCCTCGGATCCTTGAGCACCCGCAGATCCTCGAGCGGGTTGGCGTCGTAGACCACGAAGTCGGCCGTCGTGCCCTCGGCCAGCGTGCCATCGAGCCCCAGCCATTCCCGCGCTCGCCATGACGCCGCCCCCAGCGCATCCTGGGGGGTCAGACCGTACGCCGCCAGCTCGAGCACCTCGTCGGCGATCAACCCGTGCGGGAGTACGCCGCCCGCGTCGGTCCCGGCGTAGATCGCGACCCCTGCTTCGTAGGCCGCGCCGATCGTCTCGCGTCGCCGTCCGAACAGCGCCCGCATGTGCTGTGCGTACGTCGGAAACCTCTCCTCTCCCGCCGCCGCGTACTGCGGGAAGTTGTTCAGCTGCTTCACCGTCGGCACCAGCGCGACCTCCCGGGTGACCATCTCGTCGATCAGTGACGTGTCGAGACCGGTCCCGTGCTCGATGCAGTCGATGCCCGAGCCGATCAGGTCCGGTAGCGCGTGCTCACCGAACACATGCGCGGTCACCCGGGCGCCGTGTTCGTGGGCCGACCGCATCGCCAGGTCAAGGGACTCGCGTGTCCACGAGGGGGTGAGATCGCCGGCCTCCCGCTCGATCCAGTCCCCCACCAGCTTGACCCAGCCATCACCACGCTCGGCCTCCTGCGCCACGTAGCGCGGAAGGTCGGCGGGTTCGATCTCGTGGGCGTAGTTCCGGATGTAGCGCCGTGGTCGGGCAAGGTGTCGGCCGGCCCGGATCAACCGAGGCAGGTCGTCACGTTCGTGGATCCAGGACGTGTCGGCGGCCGAACCGCAGTCCCGGAGGAGGAGGGCGCCGGCGTCCCGGTTCGCGAGAGCCTGCTCCTCCTGCACATCCTCGGCAACCGCGCCGTCCACGTCGAGCCCGATGTGACAGTGCGCGTCGACCAGGCCCGGCACGATCCAGCCCTCACCAGCCAGTTCGGCCGAGGCGACCGGTTCGTAGGTGACGAGCCCGTCGACGACGTACAGCTCTCGTGCCTCGCCGTCCGGGAGCACTCTGCCGCGGAACTTCAGAGCGCTCATGGCGCTCACCCTGACACTGAGCCCGACGCCGGCGCGAGGCGGGCTACTGCTTGGGCAGGTACTTGGAGAACTCGGGGGGCAGCGCGAAGTCCTCCTGGTTCGGCTGCACCGCGTCCTCCTGGGGCAGGCCGAACGGGTTCGACCCGTTGCTTGGGCTCGGGGTCTTCTGCCCTGCCGCCTTCTGCTCCTCGGCGCGTTTGGCGGGGTTCCCCGACCCGCGCTTGGCCTTCCCCTTCTTGGCAGCCTGCTTTACCTTGGACCGCTTGGCCGCACCCGGCCCGCCCATGCCGGGCATACCGGGAAGCCCACCGCCCTTGGCCATGGACATCATCATCTTGCGCGCCTCGAAGAACCGGTCGACGAGCTGGTTGACGTCGGCGACCTGCGTGCCCGACCCCCTGGAGATCCGGGCACGACGCGAGCCGTCGATCGACTTCGGGTTGTGCCGCTCCGCCGGCGTCATCGACTGGATGATCGCCTGGATCCGGTCGATCTCTCGTTCGTCGAAGTTCTCGAGCTGGTCGCGGAACTGGCCCATCCCCGGGAGCATGCCCATGATCTTCGACAGCGACCCCATCTTGCGGACGGCCTGCATCTGCTCGAGGAAGTCGTCGAGGGTGAACTCGCCGCCTTGCCCACTGAGCTTTGCCGCGGCCCTGGACGCCTGGTCGGCGTCGAAAGTCTTCTCGGCCTGCTCGATCAGCGTGAGCATGTCACCCATGTCGAGGATGCGCCCGGCCATCCGATCAGGGTGGAACAGGTCGAAGTCGGTCAGCTTCTCGCCCGCAGAGGCGAACATGACCGGCTTGCCGGTGATCGAGGCCACCGACAGCGCCGCGCCACCACGAGCGTCGCCGTCCAGCTTGGTGAGTACGACGCCGTCGAACCCGACCCCGTCGAGGAACGCTTGAGCGGTGGTGACCGCGTCCTGACCGATCATCGCGTCGACAACGAACAGGATCTCGTCGGGGGACACCGCATCCCTGATGTCGGCCGCCTGTTGCATCAGCTCGGCATCCACACCGAGGCGACCCGCGGTGTCGACGATCACCACATCGTGAAGGGTCCGTCGCGCCTCATCGAGCCCGGCGCGCGCGACCCCGACCGGGTCGCCGACGCCGTTGCCCGGCTCGGGCGCGAAGACCTTCACCCCGGCCCGCTCGCCATTGACCTGAAGCTGCTCGACCGCGTTGGGGCGCTGGAGGTCAGCCGCGACGAGAAGTGGGCTGTTGCCCTGGTCCTTGAGCCACAACGCCAGCTTGGCGGCCAGCGTGGTCTTGCCCGCACCCTGGAGTCCCGCGAGCATGATCACGGTCGGCGGGGTCTTCGCGAACCTGAGCCGTCGGGTCTCCCCGCCGAGGATCGTGACGAGCTCTTCGTTGACGATCTTGATGATCTGCTGGGCCGGGTTCAACGCCGCACTGACCTCGGCGCCCGCCGCCCTCTCTCGGATCGCGCCGACGAACTGCTTGACCACGGGCAGCGCGACATCGGCCTCGAGCAGGGCGATCCGAATCTCGCGAGCCGTCGCGTCGATGTCGGCTTCGGACAACCGGCCCTTCCCACGCAGGTTCTTGAAGGTGTCGGCCAGGCGGTCAGAAAGAGTCGCAAACAATGGTGGTCATTCCTCAGTCGCTTCGGCAGGACCCACGCCGGCTCAGGAAGCCGACCGGTTACGCGTCAAGGGTAACCGGGTCGGCGAGCGCCCGGCGTACAGCATGCGCCGCCGCAGCAGCCCGCTCGTCGGTCAGTGCCCCTGCGCCGAGCTCCTGCACATAGAACACGTCCACCGCCTGCGGCCCGAACGTCGTCACGTGCGCGGAACGGACCGAGATGCCCAGCGAGGCCAACGTCGAACAGACGAGGAATATCACCCCCGGCCAGTCGTCGACACGGACCTCGAGCACCGTCGCCCGTTGCGACGCGTCGGGCTGGATTGCTACGGCTGGTTCGAGTCGCGAGTCGTCGCGACGCCGCAGACGGCTGATCGGCCCCAGCCTGCCTTCGAGGATCTCTGGAAGCTGCTGGCGGAGCTGCTGCCGGAGCACCGCCGGGTCCAGGTCGCTCGCGTCGACCTCCCACACCGAGAATGCGTACGACTCCTGGGTCCACGCCCGCACGGAGCGCACCGAGATCCGCCGTACCGCGAACGTGGCCGCCACCGCGGCCATCAGCCCGACCCGGTCCCACGACGTCACCGTCACCCGGCTGCTGCCGATGCCGACGCTCACCTCGATGTCGATCTGCTCGCTGTCCTCGCGCACGGTCGCCGGGATCTCGGCTTCGGCGTCGTGGCCGTCCCCGGTGCTCGGCCAAGGACTCGACGCGTCGAACGCGGACCGGGAGCCGGACAGCTCGGCTCGCACCCGGCTGACGAGCTCCCCCACCAGGCCGGCGCGCCAGGGGGTCCACGCCTTCGCAGAAGTTGCGCAGGCGTCCGCCTCGGTGAGTGCCTCGAGCAGGTCCAGCATCTCGTCGCTGCGCAGACGTTGCGCCACTAGGATGATCGTCGCCGGGTCATCGAGGTCACGAGTGGTGGCAACCTCGGCGAGCAGCAGATGCCAGCGCACGAGGCGGGACACGAGATCCGACTCACGCGCGTCGAAGCCCATCCGGCTGGCCACACACGCGGCGACCTGCTCTCCGACCAGGCTGTGATCGCGCGCGCCGCCCTTGCCGATGTCGTGGAGGAGGGCGGCGACCATCAGGACGTCCGGGCGGGCCACCCGGCGAACGAGGCGGGACGCCTCGATGCACGTCTCGACCATGTGCCGGTCGACGGTGAACCGGTGCACCTCCGACGCGTGCGGCAGCAGGCGCACCCTGTCCCACTCGGGAAGGAACCGGTGCAGGCCGCCGGTCTCCTCCAGGGTCTCCCAGACCGGGAGGAGACCCGGACCGGCGGCGAGCAGGCGGGTGAGCAGGCTGCGCGCCTCCCCGTTCCAGGGCTCGGGGATGGTTGGGCACTCGCGGGTCAGCCGTGCGGCTGTCGCGGGTGCGAGGATCAGGCCTCGCTCGGCGGCCTCGGTTGGCGCGCGCAGGAGCAGCGCCGGGTCCGTATTGGGTTCGGCCCCCCGGTCCAGCACCACCTCCCCCGAGGCCACAGCGACCCCGGCTGCCACACTCTCCAGCGCCGGACGCCGAGGGCCCGTGCCGGCGGTCGGTCGCGCGAGCACCGCCTCGACCCGGCTCCAGGTCAGGCGAGACAGATGAGTGATCCGACGACCCGTCTCGCGCACCTGGCGTTGCGCCGTGCCGGCGCCGTCGAGGCCGAGCTCGCCGGCCAGATCCGCCCACGCGTCAGGCGCCACCCGGTCCGTGGACCGGCCGCTGACCTCGTGCAGGGCATCGCGAACGTCGAGCAGACGCATCCGGCAGCGTTCCAGCTCGGTGTGGGGCACGTCGACCAACCAGGTGGCGACGAGGGCCTTCAGTGCCGTGGCATCCCGCAGACCCCCCGTCGACTCCTTCAGGTCCGGCACCGCGGCGTGGGCGAGCTCGCCCAGACGTTCGCCGCGCGTCGAGACCAGCTCCCGCAACTCGGGCAGGCGCTGACGGGCGTCCCTTCGCCACTGCGCCAGCACGGAGGCGCGCAGCCGCAGCGTCAGCGACGGGTCGCCGGCCAGATGGCGGGCATCGAGCAGGCCCAGAGCCACCCGCAGATCACGCTTCGCGGCCGTGGTCACCTCGGACAACGCCCGAACGGAGTGGTCGATGGCTGCGCCCGCGTCCCAGAGCGGGTACCAGATCTCACTGGCCATCGCCGCCACGTCGACGTGGTCGTCGTGGACCAGCACCAGGTCGAGATCGCTGTACGGCGCCAGCTCCCTCCTGCCGTACCCGCCGACCGCAACCAGGGCGGTGCCGGTGTCGTTCGGGTCGGCCGCGACGCGCGAGAACGCTGCCGCGCACATGGCATCGGCAGCGTCCCCGCGCACCTGTCTGTCTGCTTCGGTCATGCTCTTCTCAGAGCGCTGCCTCGTCTCGGTCGCCGGTGCGGACCCGGACCGCGCTCTCGACGGGCACCACCCAGATCTTTCCGTCGCCGATCCGCCCGGTCTGCGCCGTCTTAGTGATGATGTCGACGACGTCGGCTGTGTCGGCGTCGTCGATGACGATCTCGATCCGAATCTTCGGGACCAGGGCGATGTCGTACTCCGCGCCCCGGTAGACCTCGGTATGACCCTTCTGCCGGCCGTAGCCGCTGACCTCACTCACGGTCATGCCCGTGACGCCGAACGTCTCGAGGGCCTCGCGAATCTCTTCCCACTTGTGCGGCTTGACGACCGCGGTGACGAGTTTCATGTGGTCACTTTTCCTTCATGGTCGGACGTTGCCCGGTCTGGGCTTGCAGGCGCTGCACTGGAAGTCTCGAGCGGTCCGACTCCGGTCCGGGAGCCGGACGAGGAGTGCAGGTCGTAGCCCGTCTCAGCGTGGGTGCTCAGGTCGATGCCTTCGATCTCGTCCACCTCGTCGATTCGGAAGCCGACGGTCTTCTGCAGGACCAGCGCGATGATGTACGTCGCCACGAATGAGGCTGTCATCACCGCGAGCGCACCGATCACCTGCCGCCAGAGCTGGTCGACGCCTCCACCGTAGAAGAGTCCCGAGACTGCTGCGGGGGCGGCGTCCGTCGCCAGGAACCCGACGCCGATGGTTCCGACGAGTCCACCGACGAGGTGCACACCGACGACGTCGAGCGAGTCGTCGTACCCGAGCTTGTACTTAAGGCCGACGGCGAGGGCGCAGAGCACACCCGCACCGAGGCCGAGGATGATCGACCCGACCGGTGACAACGCCGAGCAGGCGGGGGTGATCGCCACGAGTCCGGCAACGACACCCGATGCTGCACCCAGCGACGTGGCGTGACCGTCGCGGAGCCGTTCGGTGGCCAGCCAACCCAGGGATGCCGCTGCTGTGGCCACGAGGGTGTTGACCCACACGACGGCGGCGAGGTTGTTCGCGGCCAGCGCACTCCCGGCGTTGAAACCGAACCAGCCGAACCACAGGAGTCCCGCGCCGATCATCACCAGCGGCAGGTTGTGCGGTCGCATCGGGTCCTTGCCGAAGCCGCGGCGCTTGCCGAGCACCAGGGCAAGCGCCAGTCCTGCGGCACCGGCGTTGATGTGCACGGCGGTGCCACCGGCGAAGTCGATCGCCAGAAGGTTGTTCGCGACCCAGCCACCCACGTGCTCACCGGCGGAGAAGTCGAACACCCAGTGCGCGATCGGGAAGTAGACGAGGGTCGCCCAGACCCCCGCGAAGATCATCCAGGTGCCGAACTTCGCCCGGTCGGCGATGGCACCGGAGATCAAGGCCACGGTGATGATGGCGAAGACCGCCTGGAAGCCGACGAACGCCATCGGCGGCAGTGCGACGCCCTTCGGTTCGGCCATCAGACCCTCGAGCCCGAGGTACTGGGTCGGGTCTCCGACCAGCCCGAGACCGAGGTCGTCGCCGAACGCGATCGAGTAGCCGTAGAGCACCCACAGCACGCTGATCAGGGCAAGCGCCCCAAAGCTCATCATCATCATGTTCAGCACGCTCTTGGAGCGCACCATGCCGCCATAGAAAAGTGCGAGGCCTGGTGTCATCAGCAGCACCATGGCCGCCGAGGTGAGCACCCAGGCAGTGTCGCCGGAGTTGATTTGAGTGGGATCCATCAGGGCAACCTCGTGTGTCGTGTGACGGAGAGGAGACACGGCCCCGACGGCGCTGTCGAGCCATGTCACCCCGGTGCCACCACCTTGAGCCTCGCAGGTTTCACGACGCCGCCAGCCACGTTGCCGCTAGGTCACGTCTGACAGTGGTTTGTTACGACCGCGTGAACAGGCGTGGAACGCCGCCTCAGCGTGTCGCCAACATCAAGCGGACTCGCCAAGCAGCGCGTCCACGAAGACCTCCGGGTCGAACGGGGCGAGGTCGTCAGCACCCTCACCCAGGCCGACGAGCTTGACGGGAACGCCGAGGGCGCGTTGCACCGCGACCACGATGCCCCCCTTCGCCGAGCCGTCCAGCTTGGTCAGCACGATCCCGGTCACGTTGACCGCCTCGCTGAAGACACGGGCCTGGATCATCCCGTTCTGGCCTGTGGTGGCGTCGAGCACGAGCAGCACCTCGGTCACCGGCGACTGCTTCTCCACCACCCGCCGGACCTTGCCGAGCTCGTCCATCAGACCTGTCTTGTTCTGCAGCCGCCCGGCGGTGTCGATGAGCACGGCATCGACCTCCTGCTCGACGCCGACCTTCACCGCTTCGAAGGCGACGCTCGCGGGGTCGCTGCCCTCCGGACCTCGCACGGCCGAGACACCGACCCGTTCGCCCCAGGTTGTGAGCTGCTCCGCGGCAGCCGCCCGGAAGGTGTCCGCGGCCCCAAGAACGACCTGCTTGTTCTCGGCGACGAGGACCCGCGCGAGCTTGCCGACGGTCGTCGTCTTGCCGGTCCCGTTGACGCCGACCACCAGGGCCACCCCGGGGAGGCCGTTCGAGCGGTCGACGTGCAGGGAGCGGTCCAGGGTCGGGTCGAGCAGCGCGAGGAGCTCCTCGCGCAGGATCTGGCGCATGGGCGCGGCCGCCGTACCCTCGACCCGCAGTCGAGTCCGAAGTCGGTCGACCAGCTCCTGGGTGGGTGCCACACCGACGTCCGCAGCGAGCAGGGTGTCCTCGATGTCCTCCCAGGTGGCCTCGTCGATCCGGTCACGGGAGAGCAGAGCCAGCAGACCGCGGCCGAGTCCTCCCTGCGACGAGGAAAGCCGCTGGCGAAGCCGGACGAGGCGGGTGGCCGCCGACTCGGGTCTTTCGAGGGTGGGCGTGCTGAGACCGGGAACCTCGTCCGCACCCACTCCGGGCTCGGCCGGGGGTGCTAGGCCATCTCGGGAGGAGCTTGGTTCAACCCGCTTCGGGCGGCGCAGCCTCGTAGTGACGAGCCCGGCGAGAAGTGCCAGGACGGCAACAGCGATGCCGATGATCAGGAACAGATATTCACCCACGGCGACCATCCAACCAGACCTGCTCAAGCGGCCATGCTCATGTGGAACGCCTGGAGAACGGCTTGCCGACTAGCGCTTGCCGTCGTGCTGCAGTGACGGGAACAGGGCAACCGTCCTTTTCAGGAAATCACCCAGCCACGGCGCGTGCGGCACCGGCTCACCGCGGTGAGGATAGGCCACGTAAAGCACGACGCTCGCAGCCAGCAAAATGATGGCGAGCATAGCGAGCACGATCGAGATCACAGGAAACCACTTTCCGGAAGTCTGAGTTGCACGGTGCCACTGCTGACTGCGCGGCCACCGACGACTGCCTCGACAATCGTGGCACGGTTGCGCACACTCTCCGACCGGCCGCCGGTGCAGTGGTGACGACTCTCACGTAGTCGGATCCGCCTGGAGGCGAGCGGCTCAGCCGGAGGGCTGGAGAAGCTGCTCCACCACTGACCTGATCTCGGCCGGGATCGGGCGCACCGGACGGCTTCCCGAGCCGCCCTCGTTGTCGACATAGACATGCACGAAACGTCCCTCGGCCGCTGCCTCGTCCGGATCCCCCTGGAACAGGCCGATCCGGTAGGTCACCGACGACGTGCCGACCCTGTCCACCACCAGTCCCATGTCGATCGGGTCGGGAAATCCGAGCTCCGCGAAGTAGCGGCACGAGGTCTCCGCGACTACGCCGATGGCGGGCAGCAGTCGGACGTTGAGCCCCGTTGCCTCGAACAGGTGGGCGTTGACCGCGGTGTCGAACAGCTCGTAGTAGGTGGCGTTGTTCATGTGGCCGTAGGCGTCGTCGTCGGCCCAGCGGGTGGTGGCGCGTCGCCAAACGACGTACTCCTCCCGGGTCGGGCGGGGCGCTCCGCCCATGCTCAGGCCGACCCCGCCAGGTCGGTTTCGCGCAGCCGTTGGCTGATCAGCGATGAGACGCCCTCCCCACGCATCGCGACGCCGTACAACGCGTCACCGATCTCCATCGTGCGCTTCTGGTGCGTGATCACCAGCAGCTGGCTGTTCTCGCGCAGCTCCTCGTATATCTCAAGCAGCCGGCCGAGGTTGGTCTCGTCGAGCGCGGCCTCGACCTCGTCGAGGATGTAGAACGGCGACGGGCGGGCCTTGAACAGCGAGACCAGGAACGCGACAGCCACCAGTGAACGCTCACCGCCCGAGAGCAGCGAGAGCCGCTTGATCTTCTTGCCCGCCGGCCTGGCCTCGACCTCGATTCCGGTGTTGAGCATGTCGGTGGGGTCGGTGAGGACCAGCCTGCCCTCACCGCCTGGGAACAGCCGGGTGAAGACCGAGTCGAATGCCTTGCTGACATCCTCGACGGCCTCGGTGAACACCTGTTCTACGCGCTCGTCGACCTCGCGCACGATGTCGAGCAGGTCGCGGCGGGTCCTCTTGAGGTCCTCGAGCTGTTCGGTGAGGAAGGTGTGCCGCTCCTCCAAAGCGGAGAACTCTTCGAGCGCGAGCGGGTTGACCTTGCCGAGCATGGCCAGCGCCCCGTCCGCGGAACGCAGTCGCTTCTGCTGCTGCTCACGGTTGTAGGGAATGGCTGCGGGCACCGGGCCGGGGCCGGGTTCCTCCCCGACCACCGGTATCGAGGGTGGCACCAGGTTGTCGGGGCCGTACTCGCTGAACAGCGTCTCCACGTCGAGGCCGAGCTCGTCGGTGGCCCGCTCCTCGAGCTGTTCGATGCGCATCCGCTGCTGGGTGCGGGCCATCTCGTCCCGGTGCACGGTGTCGACCAGCTCGTCGCGGTCCTTGGCCAGGTCCCGAAGCGCGGCCCGCGTCGCGATCAGCTCCTCCTCCCGGCCCCGACGTGCGTGCTCGACCGTCGAACGCTGCTCGGCTGCTGCGGCGATGGACACCTCGAGCCTCTGGAGTACGACGGCCGCGCCGCGCCCGACCGCACTCGCGACCCGGCCCTGCCGGATCAACCGCTCACGTCGCGTAATTGCTCTGGCACGCGCGTCGCGTTCCGCCTGCGCCGCCCGAGTCAGGGAGTCGGCGCGACCAGCCAGCGCCCGGGCGCGTTCTTCGCTGGTGCGCAGGGACAGACGGCAGTCCATCTCGGCCTGGCGCGCACCCCGGGCCATGTCCGCGAGGTGGTCGCGTGCGGTGGTGTCCGGCTCCTCCTCGGACGGGGAGTCCGCCGCAACGAGCCGGCTCTCCTGATCTGCGAGGCCGGCAAGATCGTTGTCACGAGCCGACTCCGCGGCCTCGATGGCTCTGCTCAGGCGCTCGGCCTCCGCCTTGGCCGAGCGTGCCGCGGAGGCGTGCTGACCCAGCTCCTCCGCGACCGCGGAAAGGGTAGCGTCGGACTCGTGGAGCTTGGCCAGGGCTACGTCCACGCGTCGCTGCGCCTGAGCACGCTCCTCCTCGAGACGGACCCTGTCAAAGGTGAGCCGCTCATGGTTGCGGGTCGCCTCACCCAGCATCCGGGCAGCCTCGTCGACCGCTGCCTGCACCTCGATGAGACTGGGTCGGGCCGAGGAACCGCCGGAGGCGAAGTGCACCCCGATGAGGTCACCCGCGCGGGTCACCGCAGTGAGGTCGGGAAGCCGCCGCACCAGCGCCCTCGCAGCGGCAAGGTCGTCAACGACGGCGACCTTAAACAGCACCCGGCTCAGGGCCGGACGCAACGACTGCGGGCATTCCACCACATCTATCGCGTAGACGACGTCCCCGGGGAGTGTCGTCCACGGCGTGTCCTGAACCTCGACGCCGCCGAGGAGGATGCCTGCCCGGCCAAGGTCGTCAGCCTTCAGGTGTGAGATCGCGCCGATTGCCGCGTCGACGTGCTCGACGGCGACCGCGTCAGCGGCGTTCCCGAGAGCACCGGCGATTGCCGCTTCGAAGCCGGATCGAACCGTGAGCAGCGCGGCAACCGAACCCAGCAGGCCGGAGACGGACTCGTTCGCGGCAAGCAGCGCGCCGGCGCCGTCCTTGCGGTTGAGACCGACCTCGAGGGCGCCTTTGCGTGCCGCGAGGCTGCTGCGTTCGCGTTCGACGAGCTGGACCTCTTCGCGAGTCTTGGCCAGTCGGTCCTCGATGTCGGTGAGGGCGGAGAAGGCGCCTTCGTGCTCGACATCGAGATCTTCCTCGCCCGCGTCGAGGCCGGCGACCTTGGTCTCCAGCGAGGTGAAGCTGCGCTGGGCCCGCTCGGCCCGGGCACCCGCCTCCTCCCGCGCAGCGGTGATCCGGCCGAGCTCGTCCTCCGCGGCATCGGCCCTGCTCCTCAGCGCGTTGACCTGCCCACGCAGCCTGGCGAGTCCCTCCCGGCGGTCGGCCGCTGCCCGATGCACTCCGACCACCCGCCGGTCCTCCTCGGCGTCGGCGTCCTCCGCCTGCTGGCGGACGGTGAGGGCGTGGTCGAGCGCCGCGCGGTGGCGGAGGACCTCGGTGTCGATCTCCGCCTCCTGGGCGCGCACTCGCTCGGCTTCGGCGACCAGTTGCTCGGGGTCCTGGCCCAAACCAGCAGCCGGCTCTTCGGTGCTTTCCCGGGCGTTGCGGACCCGCTCGGCAGCCAGGCTCGCCGTTCCTCTGAGCCGCTCCCGCAGCCCGGACAACGCGAACCACGTTTCCTGCGCCCGGGCAAGCGCCGGCAGGTCCTCCCGCAGGGCGGCCTCGAGGGCAGCTTCGGCCGCGCGTGCCTCGTCCATCGCGGCCTGGACCTCGCTGCGACGTGCGACCAGGACGTTCTCGTCGGCGAGCTCTTGTTCCAGCTCGGTGCGAGCCGTCACCAGGTCGTCTGCCAGCAGCCGAGCGCGCGCGTCACGCGCGTCGGCTTGCACGACGGCCGCCCTGCGCGCCACCTCGGCCTGACGCCCCAGGGGTTTGAGCTGGCGCCTGATCTCGCTGAGGAGGTCGTTGAGCCGGGTCAGGTTCGCGTCGGTCGAGTCCAGCTTGCGCAGCGCCTTCTCCTTGCGCTTGCGGTGCTTGAGGACGCCGGCGGCCTCCTCGATGAAGCCGCGTCGGTCCTCGGGGGTCGCGTGCAGGATCGAGTCGAGCTGTCCCTGCCCGACGATGACGTGCATCTCGCGACCGATACCCGAGTCGGACAGCAGCTCCTGCACATCCAGGAGCCGGCACGACTGGCCGTTGATGGCGTACTCCGAGCCGCCATTGCGAAACAGCGTCCGACTGATGGTGACCTCGGCGTACTCGATCGGCAGCACGCCGTCGGTGTTGTCGATCGTCAGCGCCACCTCAGCACGCCCCAGCGGCGGTCGCTCGGAGGTGCCGGCGAAGATGACGTCCTCCATCTTGCCGCCGCGCAGAGACCTTGCTCCCTGCTCGCCCATCACCCAGGCCAGCGCATCGACCACGTTGGACTTGCCCGAGCCGTTGGCCCCGACGATGCAGGTTATTCCCGGCTCCAGCTGAAGGGTCGTCGCCGAGGCGAACGACTTGAACCCTTTGAGCGTCAGGCTCTTGAGGTACACAGCGGAGGCTCCTCACGCTCGCCGGGATCTGCAGCGGCACAGTGCGCCGGACGACAGGTCATTGCATACAGATGCCGTGGGGAAGGACAGCAGGAGCAGCCTAACCGCTAGCACTCCCTATTCTGCGCACCCCGGGCGTGCCCCGCGGGCGCGTCACATGTGCCCCTGCGGGCTCGTCACAGGTGCCCGCGCGGGCTCGTCACAGGTGCTTGTGCATCAAGGTGGCGGTGACCCGGAAGCCAGCCTGCTGGTAGGGCGGCCACGCAGCGGGGTCGGGGCCGAGGACGTTCAGCCCGAGCGAGATCACTCCGCGGCCACGGCAGAACCGGTCGGCGGCGGCGGCGAGTGCGTGTTCGTATCCGCGACCTCGCAGATCCTCCCGCACGCTCAGGTCGTGGCCGAACGCGTGGAGGCCATCGGCCTTCGGGGAGATCTGCAACCAGATCACCCCGACCTCGAGTTCGCGGTCGTAGACCGTCCACAGGAAATGGTCGGGCGTCGCGACACCGTGCGGCAGCACAATACTGGTGTCCCGCGGCGCCACGGCACGGTAGGCGTCGAAAGCCGCCTGCGTCATGGGTTCGAGCCGGAGCCTGAGCGCATCGGAGCGCGCGGGCGGGTGGTCCGCGTCGAGCGAGCGGCTCATGTTGGTCACGGTGGCCGTGTAGCCGAGGCCTTCGTAGAGACGGTGGGCGGCGAGGTTGTGGCCGAACACGTTCAGCCGCACCGACAATGCGCCGTGACTGCGCACCCTCGCCTCGCCCGCGGCCATGATCGCCCGGCCGTAGCCGCGGCGTCGAGCGTGCGGGGTCACCGAGAAGTCGTAGACGAACGCGTCGAGGTTCCCTGACCGATGGTTGATGCCCATCCAGAGGGTGCCGACCTCCAGCTCGCCGTCGTACGCGCACCAGATGTGGTGACCAGGCGACTTCAGTCCTGCGGGCAGCAGCGCGACGAACTCGCGCTCGGCGTACGCCCGGGCCTCCCGCTCGGACACCGAACCCGACGCGAGCTGCTGGTCCACGAAGCCGGCCCGAGAATCGGCGCCCCAGCTCACGAACCGGGCGGTTCTCATCGGCTCGAGACGCACGGAAACGGCCACCGCTACAGACTAGTGGTGACCGTTTCCCGGCTCATCGAACGGCGTCGTTCAGCGGCTGTCGACCACCTTGGCGCGACGCCGAAGGACCAGGAACCCGCCGAGAGCGAACGCGATCAGCGACATCGGCACGACGTCCTCGGGCCAGGAGAACGACGCGAACGGGTTCGTCGACGCCAACGACACGTTGTTCGTCACACGTGCTCCTCCGGGCAGGTCCACGCTGTACACGTCGAGTCCGCGGATCAGGTCAATCGAGTAGGCGAGGTTCGTCTTCTTTCCGGTGTCCACCCCGTTCTTGTTGAAGACCGGCACCCAGTAGGAGTCCCAGACCTCCGAACCGGGCCAGACGGCCTTGCCGTGGGACTTGATCTCCTTGGGGTTGCGCACGTCGACCAGCTGGGTGCCTCCCCCGTAGAAGCCCACCGACACGACGCCCGAGGGGTGGTAGTCGAACCAGTGGGACGAGCAGAACCCGTTGGCCGGGAGGGCCGTCGGATCCAGGTCGGTGAGCTCGACCTTGTCCAGCGGCACGATCGCGTCAGGCGCACCGTTGAGTCGTTTGACGTGCCAGGTCTGGAAGGAGCCCGCCGTACTGCAGTTGACGTCCTCGTAGTCCTCCTCGGTGACCAGAAGGACATTGCCGTTGGCGATCGACGGCTCGGCGCCGGGGCGGAAAGCCTTGGCGTTCGGGCGGAACGAGTTGTGATGGATGAAGTCGTTGTAGCCGTTCTTGGTCCCGTCCGCGTTCTCACCACGACCGGCCGCGCCGGTGGTCGTTACGAGCTCGGGCTGGCGGGGAAGGCTCACGTCGAACATCGAGGATCCGTCGAACCCGGTGTGGGTGCCGTAGCCGGCGTTGTCGAAGTTCCACTTGTGCGCTGCCGTCGGAGAGCTGAACGGCTGCACACCGTCGCGCTGGGGGTTGCTGTCGACCTCGCGGGGCTTGTCCAGGTTCGTGAGGTTGAAGATCGAGAAAGTCTGGTCGCCGCTGTCACCCGCCGAGTAGGCATAGCGGCAATCCGTCTGCTCGACACAGGCAACCGTGTGCGTGCTGGTCGTCCCCGGCGCACGGCTCTGGATGCGTGGGTTCGCGGGGTCGGTCACATCGACGATCATCAGCTCCCCGCCGCCGACGTTGGTGTGGTCGATGCCGTTCTTGTCAGGGGAGGCCTGGACGAGATCGACCCCGATCAGCGCGAATCGTTTGGTTCCCGACTTCGTCCTGCGCTCACCGCAGTTCATCGCCTCGTTCTCGAAGACCGCGTTGGGAAGTGTGCCGGTCAGCTTCGGCTCGAGCGGGTTCCTGACGTTGAACACCTTCACGGAGTCGAGACCAGAGGTGACGAACAGGGGTTTGGTCTTGGTGAAGCATCCGGAGATGCCGACCTGACCCGGCACATTGCGAACATGCTCGACGTTGGAGCTCGTCACCAGCGGATCGCTCGGCGACGCCGCGTTCTCGGCTAGCACCTTGTCGATCCGCTCCCGGTCGCTGTGGGCGGATGCAGGGCCTGCTGCACTGAGACTGAGTGCGGCTGTGACTGCGAGCGCAGTAGCGAGGGTTACGGCCGGACGAAGACGGGACTTGATCATGCGGATCCTCCACCAGATACGCCGCCCAGTACGGACGAACGAATACTTAACGAAGTACCCGCAGAAGGGTCACGCCAACCCTCAGACGGGCTGCATGCTCCCGTCGAGAGTGAGGAGGGGGGAATCTTGCGCCGCTGCGACCAGCGAGTCGTTCTCCGACTGAAGTCGCAGCATCTGCGCCTCCAGGTCCGACACGCGCTGCCGGAGTCGCCGGTTCTCGGCGGTGAGTCGGGAGATGGATCTCGGGTCGCTGCTGTTCATGTAGCCGAGGAGCGCCTTGGCCATAAATTTCCTCCCAAGGAGAGCGAGTCTGACCGCACTACGAATCCGGCCGGGCAACACGCCTGCCGGGTCACGAGAAGTGGGATGTTCAGCTTCAAGAGTCCCACTCTGGCGTTGCCCGGTCAATCCCGCTCCGGGGTGCACGCCTGCCGGGCCGACGCTGGCAGACCGGGCAGAAGTACGACGATCGGTTCATGAACGAGGTCCGCACGATCGGTGTCCCACACCGCGAACACGGGGCGCCCTCCTGACTGTAGACCTCCAGGGACCGGTCGAAGTAGCCGCTCGCACCGTTGACGTCGACGTACAACGCGTCGAAGGAGGTTCCGCCCTGCGCCAACGCAGCCGTCATCACCGTTCGCACCCCGGCCAGGAGCGCATCCGCGTCGAGCCGCCGCAGCTTGTTGCCGGGGCGGTCGCCGTGCAGACCGGTCAGCCACAACGCCTCGTCTGCGTAGATGTTTCCCACCCCCGAGATGAGGGTCTGGTCCAGGAGCAGCCGTTTCACTCCCGACGTGCGCTTGCGGAGTCGCGCCGTGAACAGGTCGTCGTCGAAGTCGGGGTTCATCGGGTCACGTGCGATATGTGTGATCTCTGCAGGCAGCCCGGCCCCCCCGGCAGAGATCGCGAGGCCGCCGAACATTCGCTGGTCGACGAAGCGCAGTTCCGACACCCTGGTGGGTCCGTCGAGACTGAACCGGACCCGAAGATGTCGTTGCGCTGCCGCTGACGCCGGCTGCACCAGCATCTGACCGCTCATCCCGAGATGCGCCAGGATCGCGTCGCCGTTGTCGAGCGGGAGCCAGAGGTACTTGCCACGGCGTCTGGCCGACTCGACACGTCTGCCATCCAGCCGAGCGGCAAAGTCTGCGGGGCCGGCGGCGTGGCGGCGTACCGGACGGGGATGGAGTACGTCGACCGCGGTGATGCGCCGGCCGACCACATGCTCTTGCAGGCCGAGCCGGACGACCTCTACTTCGGGTAGCTCGGGCAAAGTCAGGCGTCGGACTCGGGCGCGTCGGGCACAGCGCCGGACTCGGGCGCGTCGGGCACAGCGCCGGACTCGGGCGCGTCGGGCACGGCGCCGGACTCGGGCGCGTCGGGCACAGCGTCGGACTCGGTCACGGCGAGGGTGCCCGGGATCGCGCCGTGCTCGGCCGCGATCGCGCGATAGGCAGTCTCGGCCGCCTGCTGCTCGGCCTCCTTCTTGGAGCGACCCGTCCCGTGCCCGTAGCGGAGGTCCCCGACCTGGACCTCTGCGGTGAACGTCTTCTCGTGGTCTGGTCCCTCGTCGGCGATGACGTACTCCGGCACTCCGAGTGAGTGCTCGGCCGACAGCTCCTGGAGGCTTGTCTTCCAGTCCAGACCTGCGCCCAGTCCTGCTGCGGTCACCATCAGCGGGTCGAACAGCAGGTGAACCAGGTTGCCGGCGGCGTCGAAGCCGCCACTCAGGTAGACCGCCCCGATCAGTGCCTCGACGGTGTCCGACAGGATCGACGACTTCGCGCGGCCACCAGTGGCCACCTCACCGCGCCCGAGCTTGATGTGCTTGCCGAGGCCGATGGTGCGGGCCACCTCGGCAAGGGCGCGCGCGTTGACCACTGCCGCCCGCAGCTTCGCCAGGCGGCCCTCGGACAGGTCCGGATGGGCCCGGTAGAGCGTGTCGGTGACTATCACTCCGAGCACGGAGTCGCCGAGGAACTCCAGGCGCTCGTTGGTGGGCAGTCCGCCCTGCTCGTAGGCGAAGGAACGATGTGTCAGGGCACGCTCGAGCAGCTCGGGGGTCAGTTCTGGGCCACCGAGCGCCGCGCGAAGGTCGTCGTAGGACCCCTTGCTCACGGTCGCAACCGTTTAGAGAACCTGGCGACGGTCCGCGCGGGCGCCGTACTGCCCACACTCGGGACACGCCCGGTGGGGCAGGTGCTTGGCGCCGCACGCCGGATTCGCGCAGGCCACCAGCGAGGGCGCGACGGCCTTCCACTGCGAGCGACGGTGACGCGTGTTGCTGCGCGACATCTTCCGCTTGGGGACTGCCATCTATTTCACTCCTCTGTCCGGTCCGGTCTCCCGGCCAGTTGCTTCGTCGGTTTGAGCAGCCAGCGTGGAGAGGGCGGCCCATCGTGGGTCGATCACCTCGCCGTGCTGGTGGTCAGGATCATCGGCGAGCCTGGCGCCACATTCAGCGCACAGTCCCGGGCAGTCGTCGCGACACAGCGGCCGGAACGGCAGTGTGAGCACCACCGAGTCCCGCAGCACAGGTTCGAGGTCGAGCAGAGCACCCTCCAACCGGTTGGCCTCGTCCTCCCCGCCGTTCGCCGCGGTGTCGCTCTCCTCGTAGACGAAGAGCTCCTGGAAGTCCACCACGACCTCGTCGTGAATGTCGTCCAGGCACCGGGCGCACTCCCCATCAAGAACCGCCCGGGCGGTGCCAGTGACGAGGACTCCCTCCATGACCGCTTCGAGTCGCAGTTCGAACTCGACGGGCGACCCTTCGGGAACGCTGAGAACTTCGATGCCCAGATCTGCTGGGGCCGGCACGGTGAGTGCGACCATGCGTTGCGACCCCGGGCGGCGGCCGAGCTCGCGGGTGTCGAGCGCGAGCGGCGCTCTCGGGTCGAGAGGCACGGTCATATCACTTTCGTCGGGCACAACAGATCAGGTTTCGCCGTGCCCGAGCCAGGGATGACCCGGCCGAGCATGCCGAACCGTTCCTTGAGCCTACCGGTCCGCTGACTTCCGGCCAAAATCAGCGTCAGGATCAGGATTCAGGCACCTGTCCATGCCGCTGTGCGACTCCGGAGATCAGCCACACCGGGCGGGCAGCTGGACTGGTTGTGTCACAACCGGTGTCGCTGGCGTGCAGCGGTTCCGGAACGGGGTCGCGCGCCGACCAACGTCACTCCAGTCCAACGGCACCGTGCGCGGCACGGTCATGGTGCCGTTCGGCTGGACTGGACCCAGTGGCGCCCCTCTGCCCGAGGATGGCCTACCCCCAGCCTCTTCGCGGCGTCCACCTCAGGGGTCGTTCTTGCGCCGTTCCTCGAGCCGGGCGGTCAACCGATCGAGGACGAGTGGCGGCACCAGCGAGGAGACATCTCCGCCGAACATCGCCACCTCCTTGACCAGGCTGGAGGCGAGGAAGGAGTACTCCGGGCTGGTCGGCACGAACACAGTGTCCACCTCGGCCAGGCTTGAGTTCATCTGCGCCATCTGCAGCTCGTAGTCGAAGTCGCTGACCGCTCGGAGCCCCTTGACGATCGCGGTGACCTCGCGGTCCTGGCAGAAGTCAGTCAGCAGCCCGTCGAAGGAGTCGATCCGCACGTTGTCATAGACAACGCACACCTCCGTGAGCATCGAGATCCGCTCGTCGGCAGTGAACAGGCGACGCTTGGACTTGTTGATCCCGACCGCGACGATGACCTCGTCGAAGAGCGTCGAGGCGCGGGCGATGATGTCGATGTGACCGTTGGTGACCGGGTCGAAGGAACCGGGACACACGACTCTGCGCACTGCTGCTCCTCGTTGCGAGGTGGGGAGCCCGCTTCAGGCGAAACGTTGTGGGCTTGCTGCGTGACCGTACCAAAGTGTCGTCTCGCCGTACCTCCTCGATCGGTCTCCCACGAACCCATCGGGCCAGTCGAGTGCCGGGTCGCGGGTCGAGCGCTCAACGACCACCAACGCCTCATCAACCAGCCAACCGTTCCCACCGAGCGCGTTCAGGTCCGCGACGATCTGACTGGCCTCAAGGGAGTATGGCGGGTCGATGAAGACCACGTCGTACGACGCGCGGGGTGGATGCGACAGCGCACGCACGACAGTGGACGTGAGCACCTCGGCCTGGAGTCCGAGTGTTCTCGCGTTGTCCCGGATCAGAGCTGAAGTGCGCCCGTCGTGCTCGACAAGGGTGGCGGCCGCCCCGCGGGACACCGCCTCGAGGCCGACCGCACCGGAGCCGGCGTACAGGTCGAGGAACGCTCGACCGGACAACGACCCGCACGCGAACTCGACCGCCGAGAACAACGCCTCGCGGACCCGGTCAGAGGTGGGCCGGGTGCTGTCGCCGGGGGGTGTTCTGATCCGCCGGCCGCCGACAGTTCCGCCGATGATGCGCGTCACGCCTTCTCCAGGTAGTCCGCCTGCTCGGACTCCACGAGCGCGCGCACTGCGTCGGCAAGCGCGGGTTCGGAGGAGAGACCCGGATCCTTGCGCACCAGGTCGGTCGCGGACTCACGTGCCGCGACGATGATGTTCTCGTGCTTGAGCACCGACAGGAGACGTAGCCCGGACCGCCGCCCGGACTGGGTGGCGCCGAGAACGTCACCCTCACGTCGTTGCTCGAGGTCGATGCGCGAGAGCTCGAACCCGTCGAAGGTCGCTGCGACGGCTTCGAGCCGTTCCCTCGCGGAGCTGCCCGCCTCGGAATGGGTGACGAATAGGCACAGCCCAGGAAGGCCGCCGCGGCCGACTCGACCGCGTAGCTGGTGGAGCTGGGAGACCCCGAATCGGTCAGCGTCGAGGATCACCATGACGGTGGCGTTGTGGACGTCGACCCCGACCTCGATCACCGTCGTGGAGACGAGCACGTCGATGTCACCGGCGGCAAAGGCACGCATCACCTCCTCCTTCCGGTCCGAAGCCAGCCGACCGTGCAGCGCCTCGAGGCGCAAGCCACGGAGGACGCCGCGTCCGAGCGCGGGAGCGATCTCCTCCACGGCCGCGAGCTCCCTCCCCT
>Ga0075530_1000387_pt1 | contig 20698 bp, 11 predicted proteins | sample NGEPerD_2_FD_75101 | JGI IMG/M metagenome (GOLD analysis project Ga0075530, IMG submission 75101) | Arctic peat soil microbial communities from the Barrow Environmental Observatory site, Barrow, Alaska, USA - NGEE PermafrostL1-D | ecosystem: Environmental > Terrestrial > Soil > Wetlands > Peat ... | reverse complement strand
TCAACACTCCCGATTCTTCAGTCCCAGAAGGCACTTCTACGTCCGCCTCGCCGCGCGGGCACCGATCAGCCGCGGATCGTCCACGGATCGAGGCTAATGCATGACCTCTGTCGCTTTGCCGAAGTACAACGACTTCCACTGGCCGACAGTGTTGGCACTGCGGGCACTGGGTGGGTCAGGGTCGAACTCCGAGATCGACGAAATGGTCGTCACCGCAACTGCACCGCTTGTTCGCCGAGCGGGTGCGGGCATCTGCAAGCGTGGCGACACTCAGCCATCTGGATCGCCTCACCGTCGACCCCGTGGTCTGCAATGGGAAACCGGCCGTGCGTGCATTGCGGATGACGGTGCAGTGAACCTTGGGCTGTTGGCCAGCGGGATGACTCTCGACGAAGTTCTGGCCAACTACCCGTGCTTGGAGCGTGAGGACCTGTTCGAGCACCGCGCGGCCACGTCAGGCGGTCAGCAGGTCGTCGCTCCGAGCCAGCGAAGTTCTTGGTCGACGCGCAGCTGCCGCCCAGGCTGGCGGCGTTCCTGGGCTCGGTTGGTCATGATGCGAGCGTGGGCAGTGAACTCGTCGGCGGGTTGCGATGTCGGATGCGAAGATCTCGGCTGCGGCAGATGGCGAAGGCCGGATCGTCCTCAGCAAAGGCGTCGACTTTCGTCACTCGCCCACCGTGTCAGGCACGCCTCGAAGTTGTTGCTCGTAGTGACCGGCAATATCCGCAACGACGACTTGGTGGCGCTGTTCGAGGACCGGATCGACGAGTGAAACCGCGCGTTTAGCGGCGCCGACTTCGAAGAGCTTCGCCGAGCTGAGGCCAATGACCACGACGTACACACCTTGCTGCGCAAGCTTGTGGCCCACCGTTCTCTGGGCGATGCGGGGTATCGGCGCTGTGCTGATCAGCCGGCCGTCGCGGTTGTCAAGATGGCCTACGCCGTGCGGCGTGCGAGGCGGGGGGAGGAGCAGCTCCGCGTTGCCGCGATTGATGGCGGTCTTCGTTGCGCCGAAGAGTTCTGCGCTGTCAAGCATGTCGCGCATTTTCGAACCGACGGGGCGAAGGGGTAGTCGCTGCCGAAGGTGACGTGCGTCGGCTCGGCGAAAGTGAGGAGTGACGGCAGGGCGGTGGGTGTGGCGAGTCAGGGTCCAGCTCAGGGCGTCAAGAGGTGGACATCGAAGGAATGGCGGCTCGCGGCGTACAGGTGCGTGGCGTACTCCACGACCTGACTGCGGTCGTCATAGCTGGTCCGTGTCATCGTCAGAAGAGCAGCACCGCGTGATTCGCCGAGCTGGCGTGCCTCGCCACCACGGGCTGTGCGGGCGCCTATGGTCTGTGTGGCAGAGTGCAAGCGCACACCGCCGCGGCGCAGCAACTCGTAGAGACCTGTGGACTCTAGCGCGGCTGAGTCGAACGTCACGAGCTCGGCCGGTAGATGGTTCGTCAAGCGAGCTATCGGGACGTCATGCGCTGAGCGAAGGCGTTCGATCCGGACGATGGGAGCGCCCTCTCCGAGATGGAGCGCCGTGGCCAACTCGGTGTCGGCCTCGAGGTGGTCGAAACCCAGTACGACGGTAGTCGGCTCTTGTCCCGTGGCAGCCAGGTCGTCGTACAGGCTGGTGAGTTCCAAGGGTCGGCGGACCTTGGTGTGGACCACCCGCGTCCCGATGCCACGACGTCGCACGATGAGCCCTTTGTCGACGAGGTACTGCATGGAGCGGCGCATCGTGGGCCGCGACAGACCCATGTCCTGGGCTAACGCGATCTCGTTCTCAAAGAGCGTCCCCGGCGGAATGGTGCCGTCCATGATGGCCTGCTCCAAGTGTGTGGCGACCTGGAAGTAGAGGGGGACGGGGCTACTGCGGTCGGGCCAGAACGGCGGCACCACTGCTTCGCCGGCAGAACTCGTGGCAGTCATCGTGAAAGTATGTCAGGTTCTCGTGTCATACAAGTGTTCTGTCATCAAGGCTGACATGGCGAACGTGATCACGCGGGCTTCCCTACCCTCAGTTCCGGCGATCCCAGCGAGGAGTCTTGTGGGGGGTGAGCATCCAGGTCGGAACTGATTCCTGCGTCTTAACCGGATCGTCTTCTCCGCCTGACGGCCGCGCGGGGAGTGTGGGGGGCCGGGCCACTGGTACTCCGTTCAACCAGCTCGGTGCGGATGCGCTGCACGGAGCGCTCTCTCCGGGGATCCTCGATGCGTTCCAGCAAGGTGGCGATTGAGGCTTGGCCGAACTGCTCGATGGGCTGGCAGACGCTTGTCAGCTGGACCACTTCTAGTCGAGCGATCTGCGAGTCGTCGTACCCGATGACGCTGACGTCGTCAGGGATACGCAGACCGGCGGATCGAAGAGCCCCGATCGCCCCAACGGCGCATAGGTCGTTGGCTCCCACGACTGCGGTCGGGACGTGACCCTCCGCCAAGAGTTGCCTCGCGCCGCGTCGTCCACCTTCCTCGGTGAACGTTCCGGGCACGACCAGGGGGTCGAGCCCGAACTCCGCCAGCGTTCTGCGGAGGGCTTTCTCCCGGTCGCGCGAGGGGCGGTTGTTTGCGCCGGTGATGTGGGCGATGTGGCGATGTCCGTGGCTATACAGGTGTGCCACCACGCGATGCGCCGCGTCGTCCTCGTCGGTGGTCACGACGTCTACGCCTGCAATCGACACCTCGCGTCCAATCACCACTGTGGGGTGCGCCGAGGTGATGGCCCGAAGCTCCGCCGTGGGCATCAACGGGCTGAGCAAGGCTAGACCAGCCACCTGGTGCTCCAGCAGCGTGTTCACCAGTCCGGCCTCGCTTCCCGCAACGCGGGTACCCGGGGCAGTGAGGATGTCGTAACCGGCGATGCGGGCCGCCGCAGCCAAAGACGCGAACAGTCCACCGAAGTAAGGGTTGGTGACGTCGTTGACGAGTACCCCGATCGTGTGGATGCGCTTGCTGGCCAGCGCTCTTGCGAAGGCATTGGGTCGGTAGCCCAACTCGTCGGCTGCACGCAGAACCTTGCGCCGGCTGGAGTCCGAGACATTCGGGGCGCCGCGCATCACCAGCGAGACAAGGGCGCGCGAGACTTTGGCCCTGCGCGCCACGTCCTGCTGTGTTGTCCCCATTGCGGTACTCCTTCTTTTCGCACCGATTGTTCATATCCTGCAATTGTTCTAACAATCTGACGCAGAACCCTTGCCATCGTGACTCGCGTCACAGTACCTTGTTGGCGCGCGCTAATGAGTAGCGCGCGCTAACGCGCAGGGAGCGCTGACGGGCGAAGTCGAGCCCGCGTCGAAGGAGGAAGCATGAAGGCTCCGAAGTTGGTTCTGGTCGCGACACTGTCGGCGGCTGCCCTGGTACTGGCCGGCTGTGGCTCGAGTGACTCGGGCTCTGATGCGTCCGGGTCGAACTCGGACATCAAGATCTGTATGTACACCCACGGGGACGGCGGCGCGTTCTGGTCGGTTGCGAAGAAGGGCGCCGAGAAGGCAGCCGACGATCTGGGCGTGAAGCTCGACTACCAGGAGTCCAACAACGACCCCGCCAAGCAGGCCGAGCTGATCGAGGCCGGCATCACCGGCGGATGTGATGGCATTGCGGTCTCGGCTCCGAATCCCGACGCGATCAAGGGCGCCATGGCCAAGGCAGCCGACAAGAAGATCCCGCTGGTCACGTTGAACTCGGGCAGCGCGGACTACCAGGCCCTCGGTGCGATGACCCACGTCGGCCAGGATGAGGAGATCGCGGGTCAGCAGGGTGGAGCGAAGCTCAAGGAGCTTGGCGCGACCAAGGTGCTGTGCCCGATCCAGGAGGCCAACAACGTCGGTCTGCAGCAGCGCTGTGACGGAGCCAAGCAGACCTTCGGCGAAGTGGTGAACCTGCAGCTCTCCTCGGGTCTGGCTGACCTCACCAAGAGCGAGTCCGAGATCGAGGCCAAGCTGAAGTCCGACACTTCCATCGACGGCATCTTCTCGCTGAACTCCGACATCGCTACCGGTGCCTCGCTTCCCGCCACGAAGGCGGTGGGGCGCGACATCGTCAACGGCACCGTGGACCTCTCCAGTGACGCCATCACCGCGATCAAGGACGGGAAGCTCGCGTTCGCGATCGACCAGCAGCAGTACGCGCAGGGCTACCTGCCTGTCGTGCTGCTCTACCTGAACAAGACCAACGGCATGGAACTGGGTGGCGGCAAGCCCATCTACACCGGTCCCGGTTTCGTGACCAAGGACAACGCCGACCTCGTCGCGAAGCTCACCAAGGACGGCACTCGCTGACCAAGACCCGCGGTCGGGGTGGTGCGCACCCACACCACCCCGACCACGGGCACAGCGTGGCTTGGTCACATCGCGTGCCTGGTCACCTCGCGGATCATCACCTAGGAGGTTCACATGTCCGCAACTGCAACAGCGCACTCTGACGAGAGAATCGTCACCGTTTCTCGGCTCACCCGGATGCTTCGTCGGCCTGAGCTTGGCGCCTTGATGGGCGCGGTCGTCGTCTGGGTCATGTTCGCCCTGGTCGACCAGACCGGCCAGTTCGCCACTCTGTCGGGGACGGCGAACTGGACCAGCGTCGCGGCCACCACCGGCATCGTGGCGGTGCCTGTGGCGCTGCTCATGATCGGTGGGGAGTTCGACCTGAGCTCGGGCGTGATGGTCGGTACGTCGGGCCTGCTGGCTGGCTTGCTGACTACCGAATACGACGTGCCCATGTGGCCGGCCATCCTGCTGGTCTTCCTCTTCGCCGCTTGCATCGGGCTGATCAACGGCTGGCTGGTGATGGTGACGGGTCTGCCGTCGTTCATCGTCACGCTCGCCATGTTCTTCTCGTTGCGTGGCATCAACCTCGGTGTGACCAAGGCGTTGACTGACACGGTGCGGGTGGCGGGGGTTGACCAGGTGCCGGGGTATGACTCGGCAGCCAAGGTCTTCGCCTCGACCATCGGGTCGAGCAACTTCTACATCTCTGTGGTGTGGTGGTTGCTGATCACGGTGGTGGCTACGGTGGTGCTGACGCGGACCCGGTTCGGCAACTGGATCTATGCCGTCGGCGGGGACGCCAATGCCGCGCGGAACACCGGTGTTCCGGTCCGCCGGACCAAGATCACCCTGTTCGTGTGCACCTCGATGGCGTCTGCTCTCGTTGGCGTCATTGGCCTGATGCGACTGCGGTCGATGCAGGCCGGTCAGGGTGTTGGCGAGGAGTTCACGTTCATCATTGCGGCCGTGGTCGGTGGCTGCCTCCTCACCGGGGGCTACGGCTCTGCGATCGGCGCCAGCATCGGCGCCTCGATCATCGGCATGGCGTTCATCGGGATCGCCTTTGCGGGCTGGAACACGGACTGGACCTGGCTTTTCCTCGGCGTGATCCTCTTCATCGCCGTTCTCGTCAACTCCTACATCGCCAAGCGGGCACAGGGAGCGCGCAAATGACTACCACAACGAGCGCCGAGGCAGCCGAGTCGACCGTGATTCCGGCCCTTCAGCTCCGAAACGTGACCAAGGCTTTCGGCAGCGTGATCGCCCTACGCGACATCAGCTTGCACGTGGACCCGGGAACGGTCACCTGCGTCCTGGGGGACAACGGTGCTGGAAAGTCGACCCTGATCAAGATCCTCAGTGGTGTGCACAAGCCCTCGGAGGGAGAGCTACTGGTCAACGGAGAGGACCGTTCCTTCTCCTCGCCGCGAGATGCTCTGGGTGCTGGTATCGCGACGGTATTCCAGGATCTGGCCACGATCCCGCTGATGGCGGTGTGGCGCAACTTCTTCCTCGGCAATGAGCCGCGCAAGGCCGGATTCCTCGACGCGGCCACGGGTCGCACCGTGTGCCGCGAGGAGCTGCTCCAGATGGGCATCGACATCCGTGACCTCGAGCAGCCCGTGGGCACGCTCTCCGGCGGTGAGCGTCAGGCCGTGGCGATCGCCCGCGCGGTGTACTTCGGCGCGAAGGTGCTGATCCTCGACGAGCCCACCAGTGCGCTGGGCGTCAAGCAGTCCGGCGTGGTCTTGAAGTACATCGTGCAGGCCCGCGACCGCGGCATCGCCGTTGTCTTCATCACTCACAATCCGCACCACGCCTACATGGTCGGCGACCGCTTCTACCTGCTGAACCGCGGTGGCCTGACCCACGAGTTCGTGCGGGGCAAGGTGGACCGCGAGGAGTTGGTCAAGGCGATGGCCGGTGGTGCCGAGCTCGAGGCCCTGGCCCATGAGCTGGAGAGCGTCAACCGCGCATGACACGGGTGCGGGGCCGGTCTCGAGCCGGCTCCGCACACCGCCTCCACCCTGAGCAGCACCCGGGCTGCGGCCCGCACATCAACCAACTGCCCGTCCGGTCTGCCCGGACGGCCCCATCGGACTGAAAGAGTGGTGAGTAGCTGTGAGCACCCGTGATGCTGGGTTCACAGTGTCGAGCGGGCACGTGGCCGAGACGCGGCGCATCGGCCTCCTGGGCTGTGGTCGGATCGGCCGCGTGCACGCCGGCGTGATTGCGCGGGAGATCCCGGGGCTTGCGCTGACAGCGGTCGCGGACACTGTTCCCGAGGCGGCGCAGGGGGTTTCGGCTTCCGTCGGAGCACCGGCCCGCTCCATCGAGGAGGTACTCGAGTCTGACGATGTCGACGCCGTGGCGATCTGCACCAGTACTGATACCCACGTGGACCTCGTCATCGCTGCCGCGCGGGCCGGCAAGGCCATCTTCTGCGAGAAGCCGGTCAGCCTCGACCTCGCCGAGGTCGACCGTGCCCTGGCCGCGGTGAAGAACGCCGAGGTTCCGTTCATGATCGGTTTCAACCGGCGCTTCGACCCCGGTCACCGGTCGGTCCGGGACTGCGTGGCCGAGGGTGGAGTCGGTGACCTCCACCTGCTACGAATCACCAGCCGTGACCCCGCCCCACCACCGCCGGAGTACATCGCGGTCAGTGGCGGCATCTTCCTCGACATGGTCATCCACGACTTTGACATGGCGCGCTACGTCACTGGGAGCGAGGTCGTCGAGGTCTACGCCCGCGGCAGCGTGCGAGTCGACCCACGCATCGGGGAGGCGGGAGACGTCGACACAGCCGTCACCGTGCTCACCCATGAGGACGGCACCATCACGACCATCGACAACAGCCGTGAGGCTGTGTACGGCTTCGACCAGAGAGTCGAGGCGTTCGGGTCCGGGGGCATGGCTGTCTCCGACAACCCGGCAAGGCATGCCGGCTGGCGTCGTACCCGCGAGGCCACGGTCGGCGAGCCGCTGCCGTGGTTCTTCCTCGAGCGCTACCTCGAGTCCTATCGCCAGGAGTGGCTTGCCTTCCACCGCTACCTCGTGGAGGGGGGGCTGTCCCCTGCCGGCCCTGATGCCGCGCGCGGCAGCACTGCTGTTGCCCTGGCGGCGACGGCCTCACTGCGGGAGAGACGCCCCGTGCAGCTCAAGGAACTCGGCTGACGGCCCGCGCGTCAGCGAAGCATGACGCCACCAACTCCCCACAGACACCGCCCGAGCGCCAACAAGGAGAACTCATGACCACCAACCTGGGACCACTCGAGGGGCGAGTGGCCGCTGCCCCCATCTCATGGGGCGTGTGTGAAGTGCCCGGCTGGGGCGAGATGCTGCCGCCCTCACGCGTGCTGCCCGAGATGCGTTCACTGGGACTGTTCGCGACCGAGCTCGGTGCCCCCGGCTTCCTGCCCGCGAGCACCGAGGCGCTACGCGCAGAGCTCGCCGCCCAGCAGATGAGCCTCGTGGGTGGATTCGTGCCACTCGTCCTCCACGACCCCGGCCAGCGCAGCGACGCGCTCCGACGGGCCAGGGAGACTGCCGAGCTGTTCCAGGCCTGCGGAGCGACTCGCTTCGTCACCGCGGTGGTCCAGGACTACGACTGGTCGCGCCCAGTGCCGCTGGATGCCGACGGCATGAAGGTGCTCGGCGAGGGCCTGGCCGAGGTCGACGAGGTGTGCGCAGCGCACGGACTGACCCAGGTGCTCCACCCCCACGTGGACACGCTGGTCGAGTCGGGGGCCGACGTCGAGCTGGCCCTGGAGCACAGCAACGTGTTGTGGTGCCTGGACACGGGTCACCTGCAGATCGGTGGCGTGAATCCCGCTGAGTTCGCGCGCTCCGAGGGGCACCGCGTCGGGCACGTCCACCTCAAGGACGTGAACACCGCGGTCGCAGCCAAGGTCATGAGCCGGGAGGTCTCACTGGTCGAGGGCGTCCAGCAAGGGCTGTTCCGTCCCCTCGGGGACGGAGACGTGGCGGTCGATGAGGTCGTCACTGCCCTCGAGGCGAGCAGCTACGCAGGGTGGTACGTGCTGGAGCAGGACACCGCCCTCACTCGCGGCATCCCGGCCGAGGGCACCGGCCCTATCGAAGACGTCCGTCAGTCCCTCGCCTTCCTCGGCGAACGCGTCGCGCCCAGGCTGGCCGCGGCGAGTCAAGGCTAGGAGGATCTCGTGCACCGCGTACTACTGACTGGGGCCACCGGATTCGTCGGCGGCAACGTCGCATCCGTGCTCGCCGACCGTGGCGTGGACGTGCTGTGCGCGGTACGGCGCGACCCCGGCAAAGACTTCCCGTGGCCGTGGCGACTCACCGACCTCGCCGATCCGGACGAGATCGCCGCGACGCTACGAGAGCACGAGGCGACCGCGGTGCTCCACCTGGCGATCGACAACGACCTGCAGGGGCTCTACCGGGACAGACGAGCCGGCTTCGACGCCTACGTGGGTATGACGCGCCGCCTCGTCGATGCCGCCAACGCCCAAGGGGCGCGCTTGGGCTATCTGTCCACCGACTGGGTCTTCGACGGCACCGGACACATGGCCGAAGAGGACGAGCCGGTCAACCCGCTCAATCTCTACGGCCTGTTTAAGGCTCTCTCGGAACGAGTGGTGCTCGACCGCGCGGACGCAGGCTTCGTGGCACGCGTCGGCGGAGTCCAAGGCAGGCACCAGACACAACCTTCCGCCCCCCGCCAGCAGGACTGCGGGTTTGGCTACTTCGTGCTGTCCCTGGTCGATGCGTTGAGAGCCGGGGAGCCGTTCACTGTGTGGCAGGACGCCGCCATCAACAATGTCGCCAGCCCGGTGACAGCACCCGAGATAGGCGCCCGCCTGCTCCGTGCGCTCGACCGCGAGGCGGATGGAGTGCTGCACGTCGTCGGAGCAGACGCAGTCACCCGACTCGAACTGGCCGGCCGCACCTGCGAAGTGTTCGGTCTGGACACTTCCCTGATCCGAACCGGTGGAGTGCCCCAGGGGCAGATGCTTCCCGCGCCGATGCCGAGCGACACGAGCCTGGCGACGCCCCGTACCGACGAGATCCTCGGCCTGCGGCCCTACGCCATCCTCGAGCAGCTGGACGCTCTACGACGCGAGCTGGAGACCGGCCACGTGGAGCCGCTGACACCAGCGAGCGCGACGACGAACTGAAGGGACGGGTTCCCTGTCAGCATTCAATCTGTTGTAAGTTTGTTCTTACAAATAAGGAGGCATCATGAGGACCATCGAGCACTGGGTCGCAGGCAAGACCACCACGGGCGTCTCGGACCGGACGGCTGCGGTCTACAACCCGGCCACGGGTGAACAGCAGGCCGAGGTGCTGCTGGCCGACGTGAGCGACGTCGAGGCCGCCATCGCGGCCGCCAGCGACGCGTTTCCGGCCTGGTCACAGACCTCGATCAGCAAGCGTACGAAGGTGCTGTTCGCCTTCCGCGAGATCGTCAATGCCCGCGCCAAGGAGATCGCCTCGGCGATCACCGACGAGCACGGCAAGGTGCTCTCCGACGCATTGGGGGAGGTGCAGCGTGGGCTCGAGGTCGTCGAGTTCGCGTGCGGGATCCCCAGCCTGCTCAAGGGTGACTACTCCGACCAGGTCTCCACCGATGTCGATACCTACTCGTTCCGTGATCCCCTCGGGGTGGTCGCCGGCATCACGCCGTTCAACTTCCCGGCGATGGTGTCGATGTGGATGTTCCCGGTCGCGATCGCCTGTGGGAACACCTTCGTGCTCAAGCCCAGCGAGCGGGACCCCTCGGCGTCGATGCTGATCGCAGAGATGTGGCAGCAGGCCGGTCTGCCCGACGGTGTGTTCAACGTCGTGCACGGCGACAAGCTTGCTGTCGACACGATCCTGGACTCGCCCGACGTCGCGGCCGTGTCGTTCGTCGGGTCGACCCCGATCGCGAAGTACATCCACGAGCGGGGTACGGCGAACGGCAAGCGGGTGCAGGCCCTCGGTGGGGCCAAGAACCACGCGATCATCCTCCCGGACGCGGACGTTGAGTTCGCTGCCGACCACCTCGCCGCGGCGGCCTTCGGGTCGGCCGGCGAGCGCTGCATGGCGATCTCGGCGGCTGTCACTGTCGGCGACGTCGCCGACAGTGACAGCCGCCGAGATCGCCATGCAGCGCTCGCCGGCCGACCCGAAGGCCGCCGCGGCGAGGTGGTCGGCAGCGAACTCAACGTCCGCGTCCGGGAGGATGATCGCGTGGTTCTTGGCCCCACCGAGGGCCTGCACCCGCTTGCCGTTCGCCGTACCCCGCTCGTGGATGTACTTCGCGATCGGGGTCGACCCGACGAACGACACGGCCGCGACGTCGGGCGAGTCCAGGATCGTGTCGACAGCAAGCTTGTCGCCGTGCACGACGTTGAACACACCGTCGGGCAGACCGGCCTGCTGCCACATCTCTGCGATCAGCATCGACGCCGAGGGGTCCCGCTCGCTGGGCTTGAGCACGAAGGTGTTCCCACAGGCGATCGCGACCGGGAACATCCACATCGACACCATCGCCGGGAAGTTGAACGGCGTGATGCCGGCGACCACCCCGAGGGGATCACGGAACGAGTAGGTATCGACATCGGTGGAGACCTGGTCGGAGTAGTCACCCTTGAGCAGGCTGGGGATCCCGCACGCGAACTCGACGACCTCGAGCCCACGCTGCACCTCCCCCAATGCGTCGGAGAGCACCTTGCCGTGCTCGTCGGTGATCGCCGAGGCGATCTCCTTGGCGCGGGCATTGACGATCTCGCGGAAGGCGAACAGCACCTTCGTACGCTTGCTGATCGAGGTCTGTGACCAGGCCGGAAACGCGTCGCTGGCGGCCGCGATGGCGGCCTCGACGTCGCTCACGTCGGCCAGCAGCACCTCGGCCTGCTGTTCACCCGTGGCCGGGTTGTAGACCGCAGCCGTCCGGTCCGAGACGCCCGTGGTGGTCTTGCCTGCGACCCAGTGCTCGATGGTCCTCATGATGCCTCCTTATTTGTAAGAACAAACTTACAACAGATTGAATGCTGACAGGGAACCCGTCCCTTCAGTTCGTCGTCGCGCTCGCTGGTGTCAGCGGCTCCACGTGGCCGGTCTCCAGCTCGCGTCGTAGAGCGTCCAGCTGCTCGAGGATGGCGTAGGGCCGCAGGCCGAGGATCTCGTCGGTACGGGGCGTCGCCAGGCTCGTGTCGCTCGGCATCGGCGCGGGAAGCATCTGCCCCTGGGGCACTCCACCGGTTCGGATCAGGGAAGTGTCCAGACCGAACACTTCGCAGGTGCGGCCGGCCAGTTCGAGTCGGGTGACTGCGTCTGCTCCGACGACGTGCAGCACTCCATCCGCCTCGCGGTCGAGCGCACGGAGCAGGCGGGCGCCTATCTCGGGTGCTGTCACCGGGCTGGCGACATTGTTGATGGCGGCGTCCTGCCACACAGTGAACGGCTCCCCGGCTCTCAACGCATCGACCAGGGACAGCACGAAGTAGCCAAACCCGCAGTCCTGCTGGCGGGGGGCGGAAGGTTGTGTCTGGTGCCTGCCTTGGACTCCGCCGACGCGTGCCACGAAGCCTGCGTCCGCGCGGTCGAGCACCACTCGTTCCGAGAGAGCCTTAAACAGGCCGTAGAGATTGAGCGGGTTGACCGGCTCGTCCTCTTCGGCCATGTGTCCGGTGCCGTCGAAGACCCAGTCGGTGGACAGATAGCCCAAGCGCGCCCCTTGGGCGTTGGCGGCATCGACGAGGCGGCGCGTCATACCCACGTAGGCGTCGAAGCCGGCTCGTCTGTCCCGGTAGAGCCCCTGCAGGTCGTTGTCGATCGCCAGGTGGAGCACCGCGGTCGCCTCGTGCTCTCGTAGCGTCGCGGCGATCTCGTCCGGATCGGCGAGGTCGGTGAGTCGCCACGGCCACGGGAAGTCTTTGCCGGGGTCGCGCCGTACCGCGCACAGCACGTCCACGCCACGGTCGGCGAGCACGGATGCGACGTTGCCGCCGACGAATCCGGTGGCCCCAGTCAGTAGTACGCGGTGCACGAGATCCTCCTAGCCTTGACTCGCCGCGGCCAGCCTGGGCGCGACGCGTTCGCCGAGGAAGGCGAGGGACTGACGGACGTCTTCGATAGGGCCGGTGCCCTCGGCCGGGATGCCGCGAGTGAGGGCGGTGTCCTGCTCCAGCACGTACCACCCTGCGTAGCTGCTCGCCTCGAGGGCAGTGACGACCTCATCGACCGCCACGTCTCCGTCCCCGAGGGGACGGAACAGCCCTTGCTGGACGCCCTCGACCAGTGAGACCTCCCGGCTCATGACCTTGGCTGCGACCGCGGTGTTCACGTCCTTGAGGTGGACGTGCCCGACGCGGTGCCCCTCGGAGCGCGCGAACTCAGCGGGATTCACGCCACCGATCTGCAGGTGACCCGTGTCCAGGCACCACAACACGTTGCTGTGCTCCAGGGCCAGCTCGACGTCGGCCCCCGACTCGACCAGCGTGTCCACGTGGGGGTGGAGCACCTGGGTCAGTCCGTGCGCTGCGCACACCTCGTCGACCTCGGCCAGGCCCTCGCCGAGCACCTTCATGCCGTCGGCATCCAGCGGCACTGGGCGCGACCAGTCGTAGTCCTGGACCACCGCGGTGACGAAGCGAGTCGCTCCGCAGGCCTGGAACAGCTCGGCAGTCTCCCTGGCCCGTCGGAGCGCGTCGCTGCGCTGGCCGGGGTCGTGGAGGACGAGTGGCACGAATCCACCCACGAGGCTCATCTGCTGGGCGGCGAGCTCTGCGCGTAGCGCCTCGGTGCTCGCGGGCAGGAAGCCGGGGGCACCGAGCTCGGTCGCGAACAGTCCCAGTGAACGCATCTCGGGCAGCACGCGTGAGGGCGGCAGCATCTCGCCCCAGCCGGGCACTTCACACACGCCCCATGAGATGGGGGCAGCGGCCACTCGCCCCTCGAGTGGTCCCAGGTTGGTGGTCATGAGTTCTCCTTGTTGGCGCTCGGGCGGTGTCTGTGGGGAGTTGGTGGCGTCATGCTTCGCTGACGCGCGGGCCGTCAGCCGAGTTCCTTGAGCTGCACGGGGCGTCTCTCCCGCAGTGAGGCCGTCGCCGCCAGGGCAACAGCAGTGCTGCCGCGCGCGGCATCAGGGCCGGCAGGGGACAGCCCCCCCTCCACGAGGTAGCGGTGGAAGGCAAGCCACTCCTGGCGATAGGACTCGAGGTAGCGCTCGAGGAAGAACCACGGCAGCGGCTCGCCGACCGTGGCCTCGCGGGTACGACGCCAGCCGGCATGCCTTGCCGGGTTGTCGGAGACAGCCATGCCCCCGGACCCGAACGCCTCGACTCTCTGGTCGAAGCCGTACACAGCCTCACGGCTGTTGTCGATGGTCGTGATGGTGCCGTCCTCATGGGTGAGCACGGTGACGGCTGTGTCGACGTCTCCCGCCTCCCCGATGCGTGGGTCGACTCGCACGCTGCCGCGGGCGTAGACCTCGACGACCTCGCTCCCAGTGACGTAGCGCGCCATGTCAAAGTCGTGGATGACCATGTCGAGGAAGATGCCGCCACTGACCGCGATGTACTCCGGCGGTGGTGGGGCGGGGTCACGGCTGGTGATTCGTAGCAGGTGGAGGTCACCGACTCCACCCTCGGCCACGCAGTCCCGGACCGACCGGTGACCGGGGTCGAAGCGCCGGTTGAAACCGATCATGAACGGAACCTCGGCGTTCTTCACCGCGGCCAGGGCACGGTCGACCTCGGCGAGGTCGAGGCTGACCGGCTTCTCGCAGAAGATGGCCTTGCCGGCCCGCGCGGCAGCGATGACGAGGTCCACGTGGGTATCAGTACTGGTGCAGATCGCCACGGCGTCGACATCGTCAGACTCGAGTACCTCCTCGATGGAGCGGGCCGGTGCTCCGACGGAAGCCGAAACCCCCTGCGCCGCCTCGGGAACAGTGTCCGCGACCGCTGTCAGCGCAAGCCCCGGGATCTCCCGCGCAATCACGCCGGCGTGCACGCGGCCGATCCGACCACAGCCCAGGAGGCCGATGCGCCGCGTCTCGGCCACGTGCCCGCTCGACACTGTGAACCCAGCATCACGGGTGCTCACAGCTACTCACCACTCTTTCAGTCCGATGGGGCCGTCCGGGCAGACCGGACGGGCAGTTGGTTGATGTGCGGGCCGCAGCCCGGGTGCTGCTCAGGGTGGAGGCGGTGTGCGGAGCCGGCTCGAGACCGGCCCCGCACCCGTGTCATGCGCGGTTGACGCTCTCCAGCTCATGGGCCAGGGCCTCGAGCTCGGCACCACCGGCCATCGCCTTGACCAACTCCTCGCGGTCCACCTTGCCCCGCACGAACTCGTGGGTCAGGCCACCGCGGTTCAGCAGGTAGAAGCGGTCGCCGACCATGTAGGCGTGGTGCGGATTGTGAGTGATGAAGACAACGGCGATGCCGCGGTCGCGGGCCTGCACGATGTACTTCAAGACCACGCCGGACTGCTTGACGCCCAGCGCACTGGTGGGCTCGTCGAGGATCAGCACCTTCGCGCCGAAGTACACCGCGCGGGCGATCGCCACGGCCTGACGCTCACCGCCGGAGAGCGTGCCCACGGGCTGCTCGAGGTCACGGATGTCGATGCCCATCTGGAGCAGCTCCTCGCGGCACACGGTGCGACCCGTGGCCGCGTCGAGGAATCCGGCCTTGCGCGGCTCATTGCCGAGGAAGAAGTTGCGCCACACCGCCATCAGCGGGATCGTGGCCAGATCCTGGAATACCGTCGCGATACCAGCACCCAGAGCATCTCGCGGCGAGGAGAAGGAACGGTCCTCTCCGTTGACCAGTAGCTCTCCCTCCGAGGGCTTGTGCACACCACTGAGGATCTTGATCAGGGTCGACTTTCCAGCACCGTTGTCCCCCAGGACGCAGGTGACCGTTCCCGGGTCCACGTGCAAGCTGATGTCGCGTAGGGCGATCACGCTGCCGAAAGCCTTGGTCACGTTTCGGAGCTGAAGGGCCGGAATCACGGTCGACTCGGCTGCCTCGGCGCTCGTTGTGGTAGTCATTTGCGCGCTCCCTGTGCCCGCTTGGCGATGTAGGAGTTGACGAGAACGGCGATGAAGAGGATCACGCCGAGGAAAAGCCAGGTCCAGTCCGTGTTCCAGCCCGCAAAGGCGATCCCGATGAACGCCATGCCGATGATCGAGGCGCCGATGCTGGCGCCGATCGCAGAGCCGTAGCCCCCGGTGAGGAGGCAGCCACCGACCACGGCCGCAATGATGAACGTGAACTCCTCGCCAACACCCTGACCGGCCTGCATCGACCGCAGTCGCATCAGGCCAATGACGCCAACGAGAGCAGACGCCATCGAGGTGCACACGAACAGGGTGATCTTGGTCCGGCGGACCGGAACACCGGTGTTCCGCGCGGCATTGGCGTCCCCGCCGACGGCATAGATCCAGTTGCCGAACCGGGTCCGCGTCAGCACCACCGTAGCCACCACCGTGATCAGCAACCACCACACCACAGAGATGTAGAAGTTGCTCGACCCGATGGTCGAGGCGAAGACCTTGGCTGCCGAGTCATACCCCGGCACCTGGTCAACCCCCGCCACCCGCACCGTGTCAGTCAACGCCTTGGTCACACCGAGGTTGATGCCACGCAACGAGAAGAACATGGCGAGCGTGACGATGAACGACGGCAGACCCGTCACCATCACCAGCCAGCCGTTGATCAGCCCGATGCAAGCGGCGAAGAGGAAGACCAGCAGGATGGCCGGCCACATGGGCACGTCGTATTCGGTAGTCAGCAAGCCAGCCAGCAGGCCCGACGTACCGACCATCACGCCCGAGCTCAGGTCGAACTCCCCACCGATCATGAGCAGCGCCACAGGCACCGCCACGATGCCGGTGGTGGCCGCGACGCTGGTCCAGTTCGCCGTCCCCGACAGAGTGGCGAACTGGCCGGTCTGGTCGACCAGGGCGAACATGACCCAGACGACGACCGCGCCCATCAAGGCGCCAAGCTCAGGCCGACGAAGCATCCGGGTGAGCCGAGAAACGGTGACGATTCTCTCGTCAGAGTGCGCTGTTGCAGTTGCGGACATGTGAACCTCCTAGGTGATGATCCGCGAGGTGACCAGGCACGCGATGTGACCAAGCCACGCTGTGCCCGTGGTCGGGGTGGTGTGGGTGCGCACCACCCCGACCGCGGGTCTTGGTCAGCGAGTGCCGTCCTTGGTGAGCTTCGCGACGAGGTCGGCGTTGTCCTTGGTCACGAAACCGGGACCGGTGTAGATGGGCTTGCCGCCACCCAGTTCCATGCCGTTGGTCTTGTTCAGGTAGAGCAGCACGACAGGCAGGTAGCCCTGCGCGTACTGCTGCTGGTCGATCGCGAACGCGAGCTTCCCGTCCTTGATCGCGGTGATGGCGTCACTGGAGAGGTCCACGGTGCCGTTGACGATGTCGCGCCCCACCGCCTTCGTGGCGGGAAGCGAGGCACCGGTAGCGATGTCGGAGTTCAGCGAGAAGATGCCGTCGATGGAAGTGTCGGACTTCAGCTTGGCCTCGATCTCGGACTCGCTCTTGGTGAGGTCAGCCAGACCCGAGGAGAGCTGCAGGTTCACCACTTCGCCGAAGGTCTGCTTGGCTCCGTCACAGCGCTGCTGCAGACCGACGTTGTTGGCCTCCTGGATCGGGCACAGCACCTTGGTCGCGCCAAGCTCCTTGAGCTTCGCTCCACCCTGCTGACCCGCGATCTCCTCATCCTGGCCGACGTGGGTCATCGCACCGAGGGCCTGGTAGTCCGCGCTGCCCGAGTTCAACGTGACCAGCGGGATCTTCTTGTCGGCTGCCTTGGCCATGGCGCCCTTGATCGCGTCGGGATTCGGAGCCGAGACCGCAATGCCATCACATCCGCCGGTGATGCCGGCCTCGATCAGCTCGGCCTGCTTGGCGGGGTCGTTGTTGGACTCCTGGTAGTCGAGCTTCACGCCCAGATCGTCGGCTGCCTTCTCGGCGCCCTTCTTCGCAACCGACCAGAACGCGCCGCCGTCCCCGTGGGTGTACATACAGATCTTGATGTCCGAGTTCGACCCGGACGCATCAGAGCCCGAGTCACTCGAGCCACAGCCGGCCAGTACCAGGGCAGCCGCCGACAGTGTCGCGACCAGAACCAACTTCGGAGCCTTCATGCTTCCTCCTTCGACGCGGGCTCGACTTCGCCCGTCAGCGCTCCCTGCGCGTTAGCGCGCGCTACTCATTAGCGCGCGCCAACAAGGTACTGTGACGCGAGTCACGATGGCAAGGGTTCTGCGTCAGATTGTTAGAACAATTGCAGGATATGAACAATCGGTGCGAAAAGAAGGAGTACCGCAATGGGGACAACACAGCAGGACGTGGCGCGCAGGGCCAAAGTCTCGCGCGCCCTTGTCTCGCTGGTGATGCGCGGCGCCCCGAATGTCTCGGACTCCAGCCGGCGCAAGGTTCTGCGTGCAGCCGACGAGTTGGGCTACCGACCCAATGCCTTCGCAAGAGCGCTGGCCAGCAAGCGCATCCACACGATCGGGGTACTCGTCAACGACGTCACCAACCCTTACTTCGGTGGACTGTTCGCGTCTTTGGCTGCGGCGGCCCGCATCGCCGGTTACGACATCCTCACTGCCCCGGGTACCCGCGTTGCGGGAAGCGAGGCCGGACTGGTGAACACGCTGCTGGAGCACCAGGTGGCTGGTCTAGCCTTGCTCAGCCCGTTGATGCCCACGGCGGAGCTTCGGGCCATCACCTCGGCGCACCCCACAGTGGTGATTGGACGCGAGGTGTCGATTGCAGGCGTAGACGTCGTGACCACCGACGAGGACGACGCGGCGCATCGCGTGGTGGCACACCTGTATAGCCACGGACATCGCCACATCGCCCACATCACCGGCGCAAACAACCGCCCCTCGCGCGACCGGGAGAAAGCCCTCCGCAGAACGCTGGCGGAGTTCGGGCTCGACCCCCTGGTCGTGCCCGGAACGTTCACCGAGGAAGGTGGACGACGCGGCGCGAGGCAACTCTTGGCGGAGGGTCACGTCCCGACCGCAGTCGTGGGAGCCAACGACCTATGCGCCGTTGGGGCGATCGGGGCTCTTCGATCCGCCGGTCTGCGTATCCCTGACGACGTCAGCGTCATCGGGTACGACGACTCGCAGATCGCTCGACTAGAAGTGGTCCAGCTGACAAGCGTCTGCCAGCCCATCGAGCAGTTCGGCCAAGCCTCAATCGCCACCTTGCTGGAACGCATCGAGGATCCCCGGAGAGAGCGCTCCGTGCAGCGCATCCGCACCGAGCTGGTTGAACGGAGTACCAGTGGCCCGGCCCCCCACACTCCCCGCGCGGCCGTCAGGCGGAGAAGACGATCCGGTTAAGACGCAGGAATCAGTTCCGACCTGGATGCTCACCCCCCACAAGACTCCTCGCTGGGATCGCCGGAACTGAGGGTAGGGAAGCCCGCGTGATCACGTTCGCCATGTCAGCCTTGATGACAGAACACTTGTATGACACGAGAACCTGACATACTTTCACGATGACTGCCACGAGTTCTGCCGGCGAAGCAGTGGTGCCGCCGTTCTGGCCCGACCGCAGTAGCCCCGTCCCCCTCTACTTCCAGGTCGCCACACACTTGGAGCAGGCCATCATGGACGGCACCATTCCGCCGGGGACGCTCTTTGAGAACGAGATCGCGTTAGCCCAGGACATGGGTCTGTCGCGGCCCACGATGCGCCGCTCCATGCAGTACCTCGTCGACAAAGGGCTCATCGTGCGACGTCGTGGCATCGGGACGCGGGTGGTCCACACCAAGGTCCGCCGACCCTTGGAACTCACCAGCCTGTACGACGACCTGGCTGCCACGGGACAAGAGCCGACTACCGTCGTACTGGGTTTCGACCACCTCGAGGCCGACACCGAGTTGGCCACGGCGCTCCATCTCGGAGAGGGCGCTCCCATCGTCCGGATCGAACGCCTTCGCTCAGCGCATGACGTCCCGATAGCTCGCTTGACGAACCATCTACCGGCCGAGCTCGTGACGTTCGACTCAGCCGCGCTAGAGTCCACAGGTCTCTACGAGTTGCTGCGCCGCGGCGGTGTGCGCTTGCACTCTGCCACACAGACCATAGGCGCCCGCACAGCCCGTGGTGGCGAGGCACGCCAGCTCGGCGAATCACGCGGTGCTGCTCTTCTGACGATGACACGGACCAGCTATGACGACCGCAGTCAGGTCGTGGAGTACGCCACGCACCTGTACGCCGCGAGCCGCCATTCCTTCGATGTCCACCTCTTGACGCCCTGAGCTGGACCCTGACTCGCCACACCCACCGCCCTGCCGTCACTCCTCACTTTCGCCGAGCCGACGCACGTCACCTTCGGCAGCGACTACCCCTTCGCCCCGTCGGTTCGAAAATGCGCGACATGCTTGACAGCGCAGAACTCTTCGGCGCAACGAAGACCGCCATCAATCGCGGCAACGCGGAGCTGCTCCTCCCCCCGCCTCGCACGCCGCACGGCGTAGGCCATCTTGACAACCGCGACGGCCGGCTGATCAGCACAGCGCCGATACCCCGCATCGCCCAGAGAACGGTGGGCCACAAGCTTGCGCAGCAAGGTGTGTACGTCGTGGTCATTGGCCTCAGCTCGGCGAAGCTCTTCGAAGTCGGCGCCGCTAAACGCGCGGTTTCACTCGTCGATCCGGTCCTCGAACAGCGCCACCAAGTCGTCGTTGCGGATATTGCCGGTCACTACGAGCAACAACTTCGAGGCGTGCCTGACACGGTGGGCGAGTGACGAAAGTCGACGCCTTTGCTGAGGACGATCCGGCCTTCGCCATCTGCCGCAGCCGAGATCTTCGCATCCGACATCGCAACCCGCCGACGAGTTCACTGCCCACGCTCGCATCATGACCAACCGAGCCCAGGAACGCCGCCAGCCTGGGCGGCAGCTGCGCGTCGACCAAGAACTTCGCTGGCTCGGAGCGACGACCTGCTGACCGCCTGACGTGGCCGCGCGGTGCTCGAACAGGTCCTCACGCTCCAAGCACGGGTAGTTGGCCAGAACTTCGTCGAGAGTCATCCCGCTGGCCAACAGCCCAAGGTTCACTGCACCGTCATCCGCAATGCACGCACGGCCGGTTTCCCATTGCAGACCACGGGGTCGACGGTGAGGCGATCCAGATGGCTGAGTGTCGCCACGCTTGCAGATGCCCGCACCCGCTCGGCGAACAAGCGGTGCAGTTGCGGTGACGACCATTTCGTCGATCTCGGAGTTCGACCCTGACCCACCCAGTGCCCGCAGTGCCAACACTGTCGGCCAGTGGAAGTCGTTGTACTTCGGCAAAGCGACAGAGGTCATGCATTAGCCTCGATCCGTGGACGATCCGCGGCTGATCGGTGCCCGCGCGGCGAGGCGGACGTAGAAGTGCCTTCTGGGACTGAAGAATCGGGAGTGTTGA